>Ga0207888_100052_pt1 | contig 106476 bp, 99 predicted proteins | sample LinPmetageLP43_FD_184055 | JGI IMG/M metagenome (GOLD analysis project Ga0207888, IMG submission 184055) | Marine viral communities from the Pacific Ocean - LP-43 (SPAdes) | ecosystem: Environmental > Aquatic > Marine > Oceanic | place: Pacific Ocean | collected 2010-08-27
TGAATGGTGGCACGCTCTGCAACGCTGAGTTCGGAATAAGACATAGGGCAGCACCGTACCGGAAAGGTCAGGTGTTGCACTCAGTTTTTGCCGCCGCCCATTCTATTTCACCAGCAAGCCAAACCTCATATCCCACAAAATATTAAAGATACGTTGCCATATTTTATTGGTGCGGCTGACGATGGGCGTTTAGCAGATATTGAGAAATTGCGTTCTTTTAAACGCGAGAGAAATCAGCTTGCTAAGCAACTGAGAGAAATAGAGTCATTGAAAGGCGAAGGTCTACAAAAAGGGTATACATTATTAGCCGAGGCTACTGAACTTGGGTTATATAACTCAGAGAATTTAATTCCGAGTGATAGCATTCTTATTGAAGAGCTTACCAAGATAGCGAGGTGGAAGCCACAGGATAGCTACTCCGAGGATAGCACTGATCCATTGGTAAGCCTAGAGCGAGAATATCAAGGATTGCTGCAAAAAAAGAATACTTTGAAGTTTCGTTTAAGGGAGGCGCAAGAGTATGACGTGTCTGAATCCGGTTTCGAAAAAGCGGTAAATGATCAGTCTTACAGGCTTAACGCTATCGGATTATTTAAAAAACTCGAACAAACGTATGAAAGCTGTCCCGTATGTGAAACCCCAAATATAGGTGAATCCAAGTTTGAGGCGATTATCAAAAAAGCCCTTTCTGATCTGGACAGTAAGCTTGAAGGCATTAGTCGAAGCAAGCCAAGAATTACTAGCTACTTGACTCAATTAAGGCAAGAGCAAGATCAAAATTTGAAAAATATTCGAAAACTTAAGGCATCAATAAACAAGATAAGAGAAGATGATGACGAGTTAACCCGACAAGTTGACCTGGATATCTTGCGTGCTCGATTGACAGGAAAAGTTTCGTTGTACGCAGAGAGTATAGATTGGAATCAAGATGTCAGCGATCTGCATATAAAAATTGATATCTTAGATGAAAAAATTACCAGCTTGTCAGAAACTCTTGACCCTGAAGCACTAAAAGAAAAACTAACATCGCAGTTAAATTACATTGCAGAGGACATGACAAGATGGGCACGTGAATTGAAGCTGGAACACAGTGAAAATAGAATTAGATTGGATGCTGGCAAGCTTACTGTCGTCGCTGATACGCCATACGGCGTAATCCCACTTAGTAATATGGGTAGCGGTGAAAACTGGGTTGGATATCATTTGGTTACTTATTTTGCTCTTGCGAAATGGTTTATCGAGCAATCTAGGCCGGTAGGTAGCTTTTTATTCCTTGACCAACCAACACAGGTTTATTTCCCTGCAGAGCAATCTGAATCGGGCGATCTTTCTGAAATTGAAAAGGATGAGGATAGAGAAGCTGTAAGGAATATGTTCCGCTGGATATTCGAGACGGTCCAATCTCTAAGCCCTGGCCTCCAAGTGATAATTACTGACCATGCCGACATCGATGAAGAGTGGTTTCAAGCGGCAGTTAGGGATGAAAAATGGAGAGGTGATTTTGCCCTGATTCCTAAAAACTGGTATGAATAAGGTTTAGATTTGCAGTGAGCAAAACACATAACAAACGCATATTGTCGGACGGTATGAACCGGGGGCGGATGAAGGTTTTTCCATTATTTTTCATCTAGCCCCAATTACTTCTCGCTATTTGGAAAATTGCTAATCGCTATGGAAAATTTCGACACACTTCAAAATCACCACTTAGAAGCAAGCGCCTATTTGATGGAAACTGAATTTGGTGGAAGATCTTTAGCCGTGTCTGATGGATATCGCAGCCAGTTTTCTGGCATATAAGCCATGTGGATAGCACAGATTTGGATGCTAGCTATTTTTTTGAAGGTGGTCAGTTAGGTCCCGGTCAATGTGGCGGCTGTAAAATCACATTGTCTCCCTATCTTATTGAATGCTCCAGAGGTCGTTTCCCTAAGGGCAAGCAATTTGGAATTAGACAAGGTAGTACGATAGTCGGAGTTGGTACCATTATCGCAAGTAAGGTTAAAAAAACTTAACACGCGTAGCCTCTGCGATGGCTTTTCCTTTGCGGACTTGCCTTCACTATTAAACAGCACCAAAAGAGACTTGGACGCTGGAGCCAACCTGACTCCAGCGTCCCAGCATGGCCTTGCGGCCAAAAATCAAACCTTGGACCTTAGCTCTGCGGCTTGATCAGGAACTTCTCTCCGGTAGCTTGCTTGCCGTATACCGCCATCGACTCCAGTTTCAATGCACCGGCCAGAGACACTTCGTGAGTGTAGCTACTGGCGAAGGTGGTTTTGATCTCGGCGGCGATGCGCTTGCGCATGGCGACGACAGTGTCCTTGTTCAGTTTGCCTAACGCGTTGAATAACAAAAAGCCGTTCACACCCCAGGCAAAACCAAAGCTGCGGTTGAGCGTGATGGGGCCGCGATCAAGGCCGCCATAGATATACACCTGTTTGAAGATGGTAGATCCATACACGCTGTATTCAGTGATGTCGCGCGATACGGCGGCTTCCATGCAGGTGAGAATATCACTGGCCAATTTACCGCCACCGATGGGATCAAACGCGATGGTCGCGCCGGTGTCGATCAGTGCCTGGGTCAGGTCGGCCATAAAGCTGTCTTTACTGGAGTTGACCACATACTTGGCACCCTGGTCGCGCAGCAAGGTTTCCTGCTCTTCCTTACGGACGATATTGACCAGATCGATGCCGTCGGCGATGCAGATGCGGTTGAGCATTTGCCCGAGGTTAGAGGCGGCGGCCGCGTGCACGATAGCCTTGTGACCTTCGGCGCGCATGGTTTCTACCATTGTCAATGCCGTCAGCGGATTAACAAAGCTGGAAGCGCCCTCTTCCGCAGTGGTACCTGGCTCCAGCTCCAGACAGCTTTGCGCATTGGCACGCAGGAATTTGCGATAGCTGCCACCGCCGATGAAGGCGACAGTTTTGCCCATCAGGGCTTGTGCAGCGGCGGATGAACCCGCTGCGACGACAGTACCGGCGCCTTCGTTGCCAACAGGTATTGCCTTGCCAATCCGCTTTTTAACCGCGCCCATAAACTTGGCCGGCACATCGGCATTGATGACTGGGCGCTCGTCGCTACCGGATTGCTTGGCAGTGGTCATATCGGCCGCACTGAACATCACGCCCAGGTCAGATGGGTTAATCGGGGCGGCTTCGATGCGGATGATTACGTCGTTTTCGCCGGGCTCGGGAATCTCGATCTCGCGCAGGGCAAGTTCTAGTTTGTTGTCTTCGCTAATGGTGGAAATCAGTTCGATGTTGGTATCTGACACTTTTATTCTCCTGAATAAGGTAGGTGCTTTGGCGCTGCGCTAACCGTTGTTAGCGCGCAGAACGAGCGGCATGCCCTAAGCGCCTGGGTGACCCGCGTCGCTGAACTGTCTGATCGTAGCGGAAAACGAGAGTTCAGATTCACATTTTCATCCGGCGTTAATGTTCACCTGCCCGTAGTCTAAGCCGCCTGTCATCTAGCGCAAAACCACGGCCAAAGAGCTAACTAAAATCCAGCCTAGCGCCGGGTAGCAAGCGTTGGGGGTTGATGGCGCATGCGTTGGTAGATGACCGAAACGAGCCTGATGACAGAAAATGGCATTGCTCCGACGCTCAGCTGATCGCTATTGTGAATGACGGAGCATGATTGCGCTTGTTGGCAACCAAGGTAGGTATCCAGCTGTTATGGCTTGTAGTGCCCTAACAACAGCTACTCAAGTGCATGACCGCGAGCGCGCCGCTTTTTTGGGTAAAACTGAGTTAATCTCAATAATAACAACGCATACGTAAAGGAACGCTGATGGAGTTCGATATCAACCCGCTAACGATTCTAAAAGATCAGCTGAATAGTGCTTTAACGTCCTTTATTGAAAGCGCCCCGCAACTCATCGCCGCGCTGGCTTTTTTGTTTTTTACCTGGTTGATCAAGGTCATCGTGGTGAAAGTGTTCATTAAAGCGACCACGAGATCGGGTTTGCGCCCGTCTTTGCAGGAAGCCTTGCGCAAAATCATCGTCATTGGCATCTGGGGCATCGGTATTTTGATTGCGGCAATGATTGCGATGCCTGGCTTAACGCCGACCAAATTATTGGCTGGCCTGGGGATTGGGTCTATCGCCATTGGCTTGGCGTTCAAGGATACCTTCGAAAACCTGCTGGCCGGGCTGCTGTTATTGATGCGCGAACCGATGCGCATTGATGACTATATTGAATGTGAAGACGTGGAAGGGCAGATCAAGCACATCAGCATCCGCGATACCTATATCCGCCGCACTGATGGTGTGCTGACCATCGTACCTAACGGTTATCTCTACTCCAATCCGTTGCGTATTTTGACCGACCAGACATCAAGGCGCATTACCATTCAATGCGGTGTTGGTTATGGCGAAGACGTAGATGAAAGCCGCGAGGTTATTCGTGCAGCGGTAGAAGGTGTTGGTGCGGTCAATAAAGATAAGCCGGTACAGGTTTTTGCTCAGGGCTTTGGCGCCAGCTCAATTGATTTTGAAGTGACATGGTGGACCCAGAGTAAACCGGTCGATATTCGCGAATCGCGCGATCAGGTAGTCGCGGCCATTAAACGGGCTCTGGACGAGGCCGGTATTGAAATTCCATTCCCGCAAAGAACCCTTACATTCAGTGGCCCCGTGCCCTTTGCTGGAAAAGACCAGACAGACTCGTAACGCCCGAATGGCCATGGTCTGATGTCAGCTGCGCTTTAAGCTGGCGTTGACGACAACGTCGGACGACCGGCTTTCTGTTCTATGACAGGTGTTTAGGCGCGCCGCCCATGCCTATAATGGCCGCCTATCCGCGAGATTGGCTTCAAGACTAGGGTGTTTTGACGATGGTTTTCAGCTTTCACAGCAACGTGTCCCTATGATCATGTACTGGTTCAACATACTCCGTGCCGCGATCAAAAACTGGCTCGATAGCCAGGCCTTTATTTATGCGGCTGCACTGGCATTTTTCACTGTTTTTTCCATCGCGCCGGTGCTGGTCGTGGTGGTTGCGCTGGTCGGCCTGGTTATCGGCGAGAGCGCGGTTAAGGGTCAGCTTTTTGCGCAGTTGGAGGGGACGCTCGGTCCAGAAGCTGCAGAGACAATACAAACTGCAGTGGCTAATTCGCAAATCGACCAAAGCGGCATCTGGCCGGCGCTGATCGGGATTATTGCCACCATCGTGGGTGCCACCACGGTGTTCGCAAAGATGCAGCAGTCGCTGAATCAGATCTGGGGCGTCGCGCCCCGCCCTACTCGCAACAACCTGTGGCTATTTGTCAAAAGCCGGTTGTTGTCGCTTACTATTATCCTGGCAATCGGCTTTATTCTGCTGGTGTCGCTGATGTTGTCCGTCGTTTCTAGCGCCATTATGGCCTACGCCAAAGACTGGCTACCTATTCCCGGGGGAACTATGGTCGGGGTGGAGTTGGCCCTGTCGCTGTTAGTTACCACGCTGTTGTTCGCTGCGATGTTCAAGATCCTCCCCGATGTGCTGCTATCGTGGCGCGAGGTGTTGCTGGGCGCGTTCATTACCGCTTTATTGTTCATGGTGGGCCGCACCCTTATCTCCATTTACTTAGCCTATACCGCGACGGCATCAGCCTACGGCGCCGCAGGCTCCCTGGCACTACTGCTGCTGTGGGTTAATTACTCTTCGATGATCCTGCTGTTCGGCGCGGCCTTCACGCGAGCCCATCTGGAGGGCAGCGGTAAGCACGTGCGTCCCAAGAGCACGGCGGTACGGGTACAGCGGGAATTGATAGGTGACGCGCCGCTAAGCTGAGTATTGATCGCGGCGTCACCAAGGCCAGCCGGCAGCGTGCTCGCACCGGTTAGCTTTGATGTGTGAGCAGTCGTTGCTCACCTGTCGGGGGCCTGTAAAACGACCAGTGTATTCCAAAGCCGGATTACCGGCTAGCGGGCAGAAAGCATTCCCTTATCAACTATCCCAAAATCACCACTGGTTATACGCCTGATAACATCCCCTAAAAACCCCTCACTGCCCTACTATGACCCTACAAAAACAAGAAGGAGCATAAGCATGAAAAAAGGGATTATCTCGATCGTATTGCTGCTGGTAGTGGGATGCAGCGTGTTCTGGGCGACGGCCGACAAGGATATGCGGGGGCTGGTCTTGAGCTTCCCTACTGACGGCAATGTACTTTTCTGGTCTACAGCCCAGCGCGATGCTGGCTTTCGTGCGCTGGACCGCGTCCCCGCCTTGAGTGACTCGCGGGTTATTGCGGCTGGCGATAATGTGTACCCATTGCCTGAGGGCGCGCCGCTGGATGTTGGCCTGGATGTGGATGCCTATATGGATTCGCAGCGCGCCGCTGCCCTGGTGATCGTGCAGGACGGCGAGGTGCGGCTGGAAAAGTATGGGCTGGACTTTGGCCCTGAAGGGCGCTGGACCAGTTTCTCGGTGGCCAAGTCTTTTACCTCCACATTGGTCGGTGCCGCCATCAAGGATGGCTACATCAAGAGCATCGACGACATGGTGTCGGACTACATCCCCGACCTGAAGGGCTCCGCTTACGACAACGTTACCATCAAGCAGCTGCTGACCATGACCTCCGGCGTGGCCTGGAACGAGGACTACGCGGACCCGCAATCAGACGTAGCGCTGTTTAACTCGCACAAGGCCGAGCCGGGCGTGGATGTGACCGTGAGTTATATGCGCCAACTAAAGTCTGAAGCAGAGCCCGGTACCAAGTGGGTTTATAAAACCGGCGAGACCAATCTGATTGGCGTGCTGGCGAGTTCCGCCGCGAACAAAACCCTGTCTGAATACCTCTCCGAGAAAGTCTGGAAGCCCTTTGGCATGCAGCAGGACGCAACCTGGCTGCTGGGCTCCACCGGGCATGAAATCGGTGGCTGCTGCATGCAGGCTGCGACCCGCGACTTTGCCCGCTTTGGTCTGTTCATGATGGGTGGCGGTATCGCCCGTGATGAGTCCGTATTGCCTGAGGGCTGGATTGCCGAGGCAACTACCAAACAGGCGGATATCGGTGTGCCCGGACACGGCTACGGCTATCAGTGGTGGACACTGGATGATGGTGCCTACATCGCCCAAGGGATTTTCGGCCAGGGCATCTTTATCGATCCCGCGCGGCAACTGGTAATTGCATCCAATGGCAACTGGCCGCAGGCGACAGACCGTCAAGGCGGCGACCAGGCTAAACAACGCCTGGCCTTTTACCGCCAAGTGCAAGCGGCCATCGACCGGGAAAAACAGCCCGAATAGCGATGTGAGAAGCGCGCGCTGTGGACTGAGTAGCATTTTCCGGAAGATCAGGTTGGCAGCGCGAACGCCCTATAGCACCATTCAACAAGCAGCAAACTACCCATTCACCAGGCAGTACTGACGCTCGCGCACTGATTTTTTCCCGAGCGATACGACTGCCACAATAGGGATATATAGGTTGCTGGAACACGGACAGTTTAACTTCAATAGAACTCATTCGGTGTCAGCGCGCAATGCGCCCTGGCGTAGGCATTGGTTGCCTTCCCTCCCGAAAGAACTCTTCACATAAGATTGCCAATGAAAAAAATACTATTCGCCGCAGCACTCACGACACTCAGCTCCGTTTCTTACGCCCAAAGCTCAGAAGAAAGCTCCGTAACCGAGGCTTCAAAATCAGTCGTATCGGGCATGGTCAGGTTCGGTAAAGACCTAATTGGTGGAGTGGACGATGGTATAGACGAGGGGCGCAAAACCGGGCTCAGTCAAGACGAAGCCATCATTATTGATAACGCTGACGACTTGCGTGCCCACATCGAGGGCACCGTCTTAAATGTCAATGCCGTTAGCGACGGCGCTTCATCTATTGAAGTAGGGTTCAAAAACAACAGCGACAAACCGGTCAGATTGATCAATCTGCTGGAGTCAGAGAATGTCATCGCGATTGACATGGACGGTTACGCGACAAACGTGACTATAGGCGCAAACCCATTGCAGGTTACGATTCCGAGCCGAACGGGCAGAAAACAAGCATTTCAATTTGCCATACCGGCAGAGTCAGTAAAAGAAATCAGAATCATGGGCGTAACATTCACCAGGCAAGACTGACCAGCCGCATGGAAGCAGCGCCTGCATCCCAGACCAGCTAGCGCTGCTAATCTGCCCTGCAAGAAAATCTGATCGCTCTTCTCGCGGGCAGGTGTTTTAACACATCGCTTACTGGAGGACTGCTTGGGACAGCGGCTAGCTGGAATCTCGGTCGCCCAATGTGATAGTTATTGCTTGGTCGTCTTCAGCCCGCAGCACACAATGCTCCGTGTATCACATCCTGTCGACTGCTACCCTGAGCGCTTCTACAAACCACTCGCTAGTGGACTCGCTCGTGCGCGACCCTAGCAACCAATACGAGGTAATCCCATGCACCTCAAAGGCTCTTGCCACTGTGGCAGTGTTCATTTCTCACTGGAATCGGCGCAGCCCTACCCGTTTAATCTCTGTTACTGCTCTATCTGCCGCAAGACGGCGGGCGGTGGCGGTTATGCAATCAACCTGGGCGGCGACTATCAGACGCTGAAGGTAGAGGGGCTGGAGCATGTGAAGGTGTATCAGGCGATGATGACCGATGACGACACCGGCGAGCGGCGGCAAAGCTCGGCCCAGCGCCATTTTTGCCGCGAGTGTGGCAGTGCCTTATGGCTGTGGGACCCGAACTGGCCAGAACTGGTACATCCGCTCGCGTCCGCTATCGATACACCCTTGCCGGTACCACCCGAGCGCACGCACCTGATGCTCGGCTCCAAAGCGCCGTGGGTTGAGGTGCAGGCCGGGGCAAATGACAAACTATGTGATCAGTACCCGCAGGAGTCGCTGGCCGAGTGGCATACCCGGCTGGGGCTTGGTAGCTAAGCCTATACACTTTAAAGTAGCCGCGTATTCGTGCCCGACTTGGGCGCCTGGCCAAACTCGATTGACCCTGATAACCATGCCAAAACTACTACTATGCCTGCTGTATATCCTTGCTCTGCCCCTGCAGGCCTCCAACCAAGAGCGTTCTGACTGGGCAACTGAATTTGCCGCGCAAAATGCCGTGGGCACCATCGTGGTGTTAGATGAGCGCGCACCCAACCAACCTGCCTTGGTGCATAACCCGGAGCGCGCAGCGCAGCGCTTCTCCCCTGCCTCTACCTTCAAAATTCCCCACACGCTCATGGCGCTGGACGCCGGAGCAGTGCGCGACGAGTTTGAGGTATTCCCCTGGGACGGTGTTGAACACAGCTACGCAGGTCACAACCAGGACCAGACCCTGCGCACCGCCATGCGCAACTCAACCGTGTGGGTGTATCGCGGCTTTGCCAGCAACATTGGTGAGCCCAGGGCACGCGCCTACCTGCAGCTGCTGGATTATGGCAACGCCGATCCCTCGGTTACCCAGGGCGATTACTGGATTGACGGTAAGCTGGCGATCTCGGCGCAGGAGCAGATCCGCTTTCTGCAACAGCTGTATCGCAACAAGTTACCCTTCAAGATAGAGCATCAACGGCTGGTGAAAGATCTGATGATCGTCGAGGCGCAGCGCAACTGGATTCTGCGCGCCAAAACCGGCTGGGAAGGCCGTTACGGTTGGTGGGTTGGCTGGGTTGAGTGGCCCGAAGGCCCGGTGTTTTTTGCGCTGAACATCGATACACCCAACCGGATGGACGACCTGCACAAACGTGAAGATATTACCCGCGCTATTCTGCGCAACATTCAGGCGCTGCCGACACCAAGTCCGCAGCAGCCTTAAAGAGAATCCTGGCATCGTCATTCACCTTCCGGCCCTGCTCTAGCAGCACTAAGACGCGACCCTCCTTCATTGACCTGACTTCAAGTCGCTTCGAGCTGAGCTGCGCCAAAAGGCTGAAAACCTCACCTGCGGCACGCAGGGCAAGACCGGCTCAGGCAACCTTGAAAAAGGCCATTTTTTGCGTCAGCCCATCGGCCAGGCGCGACAGCTCCTGGCTTGACGTATCCACCTGCTCAGAGCCAGCTGCCGACTCCACGGTAGAGCTATGAATGCGGTTGATATTTTGCGCAACCTCCTCAGTGACCGTGCTCTGCTGCAGCGCTGCACTGGCGATTTGCGCGTTCATTGAGTTTATTGCACCCACCTCTTCACTGATCTTGCTCAGGATGCCTTGGGCATTGCGCGTGGCTATCACGGTGCTGTTGGCCAGCTCGCAGCTGTTGCGCATGGTCCGGGCAGAGGCTTCGGTTCCGGTCTGCAACGCGCTGATCATGTCACGGATAGTCTGCGTGGATTGCTGTGTCCGGTTTGCCAAAGAGCGAACTTCATCGGCTACCACAGCAAATCCGCGACCGTGCTCCCCAGCCCTGGCCGCCTCTATCGCGGCATTCAATGCCAGCAAATTGGTTTGCGATGCGATTGAGTTAATTACCTCAATAACGCTTTCGATCTTCTCGCTGTCTGTCGACATTTGCTCAACGTTTACCGTGGTTTCTGCAATGGCTGCCGCAAGCTGCTCGATGGCCTTTGTGGTGTCGGCAACCACCTGGTTGGCGCTTTCTACTTCTGCGTCAGCCAGTCGGCTTGCGTCTGCGGCGTTGGCGGCGTAGCCAGACACCTCATTGACCGTTGCCGCCATCTGTGAAATGGCCGCTGCGACCTGCTGGGCCTCACGGGTTTGCAGGCTTATTTGCTCTTTGTTCATGGACGAGGTGGTCAACAGCTGTGTTGAAGACTGATTGACCTCGTGCGCTGCGCTGCGAACCTGGGTCACCGTTTCGGCCAAGCGGTCGAGGGCTGTCTTGAGCACATCCATTACGCTGTTGGGGTAGTCGGTGGTTATGCTCTGCTGCAGGTCTCCTGCTGCAAGGCGACGTATCGCCGTTGCCACTTCGGTAGGATCAGCGCCAAGGGTTGATTTAACGAAGCGAATAATCACGGTAGAAAGAATGATACTGAGCAGCAGCGCGATAGCCGTGGCCACCAGCATGACACTGACAAAGCCACTGGCAGTGGACTTAACGAGGGCCAGCTCCACCTCTATGGACTCCCCTTCGTAGTCAATCAAGGCGTTAACGCGCTTTAACCACTCGGTGTAATAGCCAGATGTCTCTTTGAGCAGCAGCGCCTGCGCGTCTGCAATATTGCCGGACTGACGCAGTTCAATCAGCGCCTTTGTGGAGCGTAGTGCTTGGGTTTCTATCGCCTGAATTGAGCGCAGCAAGGTCAACTCCTGCGCGCTGACGTTAGGGCTTTGGTATAGCTTGTCCATCAGCGCCGCCGCCTTACTGTAATCCCGTTCAAGGCGGGTAACCTCTGCCAAGTGCGCATTCATGTCACGGTTATTGCTTACCAGGACGGCGTCACGAATGGCGATAGCCCGGTTGTGCACACTGCCACGGAAGTCGATTGCGTAGCGCTGCACCTTGGCCGCGTTCTCGCTGACTTCTTCCAGGGTCGCGTCAATGAACCATACGCGCTGAATACCGATGGCGGTGATCAAGATAAGCAATGATACGATTGCGGCAAAGCCAAGACCTATGCGGGCCGCGAGTGAGAGATTCTTTTTCATCTAGGGTGCTCGGCTGGAATGATGGCAGTGATGACCGGCGGAAGGCTCCGAACCAGGAGGCAAACCGGGCTGGTAAGTACCTTATGTGTAAACCTGATAAAGACCCAATTGAAACTGCCATGAACGGCCATAGGCATTACCTATAGTGGCACCTAGCCATATTCACGCTATACCTCTGATTCAACGGTGAAATAGCGCTCTGTTCAGCTGCTGTTCAGCAAGCATTCAGCCTATGTTCAGCAGACACCATGCAATATGACTCTCGAGCTTTGATACATCCACTGTGTTTCGAGAGGCATTCATGAAATCGACTATTTCCAAGCTGATTCTGGCAACTCCCCTGGTGTTCGGCATCGCAACCGCTGCCCATGCCGACGAAAACTTTGCAGGGCTAACCTGGGGCCAAACCAGCGATAACATTCAAAAGTCATCGGAGTTGAACGCCAACCTGGACAATCCGAAATTCGACAAGGTCATCAACAAAGAGAACACCTGGGGCGTGCGCGCCGGTCGACAGAACGAGACCGGCCGTTACTATGCGACCTACGAGTACATGTCGGGCAGCAACAACGGTTATAAGCTGCGCCAGCAGAACCTGCTCGGCAGCTACGATGCCATTTACTCGCTGAATGAAAATGGCACCAAGGTGTTTGGTGGCGGCACCCTGGGTCTGGTCAAGCTGGAGCAGAACAGCCCTGGCGTCTCCCGTGACAGCGATATAGGTTATGCTGCCGGCCTGCAGGCAGGCCTGATACAGGAAGTCAGCCAAACGACCTCGCTGGAAGGCGGTTATCGTTATCTGCGCACTAATGCCAGCACCGAGTTCGCCCCGCACGGCCAGGGCAAAATCGGCTCGGTTGACCTGCACAGCAGCGGCGAATGGTACCTGGGTGCCAACTACGCGTTCTGAGGTTACTGTTGCTATGCCGAGCCACTCCACGGGGTGGCTCGGTTGTGTTCATGATAAAGAGGGTATGCAACCATGAAATTGCTGGTCGTGGAGGATGAGGCGCTGCTACGTCACCATCTCTATACCCGACTCGGCGAACAGGGCCACGTGGTAGACGCGGTGGCCAACGCCGAAGAGGCGCTGTATCGCGTCGATGAGTACCATCATGATCTGGCTATTATCGACCTGGGTCTGCCCGATATCAGCGGTCTGGATCTGATCCGGCAGCTACGCAGCCAGGACAAGACCTTCCCTATTCTGATTCTGACCGCACGCGGCAACTGGCAGGATAAAGTCGAAGGCCTGGCCTCGGGTGCCGACGATTACGTGGTTAAGCCCTTTCAATTCGAAGAGCTGGAAGCCCGCCTTAATGCGCTATTGCGCCGCTCCTCGGGCTTTATTCAATCGACCATAGCAGCCGGCCCGCTGCTGCTGGATCTGAACCGCAAGCAAGCGCAGATTGATGGCACGGGCATGAATCTGACCGCCTATGAATACCGCATTCTTGAATACCTGATGCGCCACCAGCAACAGGTGGTACCCAAGGAGCGATTGATCGAGCAGCTCTACCCTGATGACGAAGAACGCGACCCCAATGTGATCGAGGTCTTGGTCGGCCGCCTGCGCCGTAAGCTGGAAAGCACTAACGGCTTCAAGCCCATAGAGACAGTGCGCGGCCAGGGTTATCTGTTTACCGAGCGCTGCCGATGACCTTGCGCTTCAGGCGTGTGAAAGCGCGCTGGGGATCGTCCCTGCGTTTGCGTCTGATGTTTGGCAGTGTGGTGCTGGCGGTGTTGTTTATGACCGCCCTGCTACCGCTATTGCGCAGCGCTTTTCTGATCGCCCTGGAGCAGACGGTAGAGCAACGCCTGGCAGCGGATGCGGGCGCCCTGATTTCTGCTGCTCGCACCGACGATGGCAAGCTGACCATGCCCAGCAAGCTGCCCGATGAAGAGTTTGATATTCCCGACGCCAAGCTGTTGGGTTTTATCTATGACCGCGAGGGCAACTTGATCTGGCGATCGCGCTCGTCCTGGGGCATTGCTTTTGACTACCTGCCCCAATACGACGGCGGCGGTAACCGGCTGCTGCGCATCTACGACAGCAAAGGTAAGGATTTCTACCTATACGATGTGGAGGTAGATCTACTGCGCGGCGAAAGCGCCGCATTCAGCATTGTCACCCTGCAACCGGCGAGCGACACCAAGGCGCTGTATCGCGGCTTCACCACGCAGCTCTACCTGTGGCTGGGGCTTGCTCTGCTGCTATTGCTTGGCTTGCTATGGTTCGGTTTGACCTGGGGCTTTCGTAGTTTGCGCGGGCTGCGCAAAGAACTGGATGAAGTCGAGAGCGGCAACCGCGAGCGCCTCAGCGACAAGCATCCTAGCGAGCTGCTACGCCTGACCGGCTCGCTGAACCGGCTACTCGACAGTGAACGTCAGCAGCGCGAGCGCTATCGCCATTCCCTGGATGATCTGGCGCACAGTCTCAAGACACCTTTGTCCGTGCTGCAAGGGGTCAGCGAGGTCATCGCCGCCAAACCAGAGAACCGTGAACAGACACGAATACTACAGGACCAGATAGAGCGCATGAGCCAGCAAATCGGCTATCAGCTGCAACGCGCCAGCTTGCGCAAGAGCGGCCTGATCAGGCATCGAGTGCCCTTGCAGCAAGTGGTAAACAACCTCTGCGATGCGCTGGACAAGGTCTACCGAGACAAGCAGGTAACCGTGCAACGACAATTCGATCCCTGGCTGGAAATCCCCATGGAGCGTGCTGCCCTGCTTGAACTGCTGGGCAACCTGCTGGAGAACGCGTATCGCCTTTGCTTGGGCCAGGTGAGGATTCGCGCCAGCATTGCTCAGGGTATCTGTGAGCTCTGTGTAGAAGACGACGGTCCCGGCGTGCCGGTCGATCAACGCGAGCGCATTTTGCGCCGAGGCGAACGCCTGGACGCCCAGCATCCGGGCCAGGGTATTGGCACCGCCGTGGTCAAGGACATCCTCGAAAGCTATGAAGGCGAGTTGTTTGTTGAGGAGTCTGAGCTGGGCGGAGCTGCATTTAGAATCCGTATTTAGCCGCGGGCAAGCAGGTTAAAAGCTCACCTTGCTCTCGACTTCAAACCCACTACTTCAAGCCCATCCACTCGAGCCCAGTCCCTCAAACGCGCTGCTGCTTCCTCGCACTTTGCATGCCTCGCCAGGCTGACCAGGAGTAAAGCAACAGCGCCAGCCAGATAAGCGCAAAGCTGGCCAGTTGCACCGAGCTGATAGCCTCTTTGAAAACAAACACCGCTATCAAAAACTGCATGCTTGGGTTGATATACATAAGAAAGCCCAGCGTCGCCAGGCGCAAGCGCCGCGCTGCACCGGCGAATGCCAGTAGCGGAACCGCGGTAAACACGCCACTGGCGAGTAGCAGCATCAGGGTGCGCGCATCCTGAGTAAAGTGAGACAGCTCCAGCTGCGCCATTGCTACCAGCGCCAGCAATGCCAGCGGCAACAGCAAAAGCGTCTCGACAAACAACCCGGACAACCCGTCCAGCAGGACCTGTTTACGCAATAGACCATAGGTGCCAAAGCTGAGCGCCAGTATCACGGCAATCCAGGGAATAGTACCGAGCAGCACCAGTTGCACCAGTATGCCCACAACCGCCAGCGCTACTGCCACACCCTGCAGGCGCGCCATGCGCTCGCGCAGAATCAGCATCCCCAGGGCTACATTGATCAGCGGTGTTAGAAAATAGCCCAGGCTGGCTTGCAGTACGTGGTGCGTTTCTACCGAGTAGATGTAGACACCCCAGTTGAGCGCAATCAATACCGCACAGCCAGCGACCCGCCCCAACCGCCCGGGATGGGCCAAGGCGTTAACCACCGGAGCCCAGCGACGCATCAGCGTGATTAGCAGCGTCAGGAACACGCAAGACCAGACGATACGATGTACCAGTATCTCGTAGGCAGGCACCCCATCAAACAAGGCAAAGAACAGCGGAAAACAGCCCCACAACATGTATGCGCTGACGCCATAAGCAATGCCCTGGCTGTTCTCGTCCAGTTTGATAGCCATTTAAAACGCGTTCCTGGTAAAGGTATAAAGTGCCGCCGATTCTACAGGCGCTGTAGCAACTGCCAACGATTCCTGACTTAAAACCCAACCGACCAGGTTGGTCGATGCTGGTTCGCCGATTGTGAGCGCTTGCAACGGCGCATTGATGAAAATATGATTCGTATACGTTACATATATATATCGTATAGCAAGGACCATTATGGGTATTGTTAAAATAAGTGAAGACCTGCACGAAGACATTCGCAAGGCCAGCTCGGTGATGGTCCGCTCGATCAATGCACAAGCTGAGTATTGGATAAAAATCGGCATGCTGGCCGAGGCCAATCCGGACATGTCGTTTTCTCAGATCATCCGCGAGCAAATGCAGCAGGCGGATATCGGTATAAGAAAGATCGTCAATGTCTGAGGTCAAACTAAAGAGCGCGAAAGAACTGGAGCTGATGCGTGAGTCAGGTCGGCTGCTGGCCTCTGTTTTCGCTTACCTGGATGGCCAGGTGAAAACGGGCATGTCTACCATGGACATAAATGACCTGGTTGAACGCTACATTGTCGATGAGCTTGACGCGCGCCCAGCCAGCAAAGGCCAGTACGGCTTTCCCTATAGTCTGAACACCTCCCTCAACCAGGTGGTGTGTCACGGCGTACCGGCCGACGATCAAACATTGCAAGAAGGCGACATCATCAACGTGGACATTACCCTGGAAAAAGGCGGTTTTATTACCGACTCCAGCAAAATGTACCTAATAGGCGATGTGACACCGCTGGCGAAGCGCCTGGTCGATAAAACCTACGAGGCCATGTGGAAAGGGATCGAGGTGGTCAAACCCGGCGCGACACTGGGTGATGTGGGCTATGCCATAGCGCACCACGCCCATAAACACGGTTACTCCGTGGTACGTGATTTCTGCGGACACGGTATCGGCCGTGAAATGCATGAAGAACCTCAGGTGATGCATTTTGGTCAGCCGGGCAAGGGACTCGTTCTGCAGGAAGGCATGACCTTCACCATCGAGCCGATGATCAATCAGGGCAAAGCCAAGGTTAAGCAGAAAAAGGATGGCTGGACGGTAGTCACCGCAGACAAGAAGCTATCGGCGCAGTGGGAGCACACCATTGCCGTCACCGCAGACGGTTTTGAGGTACTCACACTGCGCGCCGAGGAAGGTGCCTAGCCACAAGGACTGAGCCAATGAATATGCGCACGTTTTCCGCCCAGACCGGGCTATCAGCCCATACCATCCGGTATTACGAAAAGCTGGGGCTGCTGCCGGGCATTCAGCGTAACGCCAGTGGCCATCGCGCGTTTACCAACCAAGATCTGGAGTGGGTCCGCTTTATTGTGCGGCTCAAGGATACCGGCATGTCGCTGGACGACATTCTCACCTACTCCAGGCTGCGCGCACTCGGCAGCACTACCCTTGCATCGCGGCAAAAGATGCTGGAGCAGCACCGCGATGCGCTGAGAGCACGAATCGAGAATGAACAGCTGCACTTGGTCGCTCTGGAAGCAAAGATCCAACACTACCAATCACTCAAACCTGCTTGACCTAGAGTTAACTCCAAGATGCATGCTGGCTCCACACATACCCTAGTGGAGCAAAATCATGAGTAAAACGAGATACCAGACAGGCCTGGAAAAACTGACTGAGATAGATGGCGAGGCGGGGCACCAGGTAATTGAAAGCCTGAAGGATGTCTGCCCGGATCTGGCCAAATACACTATCGAGTTCCCCTTCGGCGATATCTACTCACGTACCGGGCTGGATTTAAAATCGCGCGAGATCGCCACCGTCGCGGCCCTCACTGCCATGGGCCATTGCGCGCCGCAGTTAAAAGTCCACGTAAACGCCGCGTTGAATGTGGGATGCACCCCGGACGAAGTAAAAGAAACCGTATTACAAATGGCGGTGTATGCCGGGTTTCCCGCTGCATTAAACGGCATGTTTGTAGTGAAAGAAGTGCTGATTGAGCGTGGCTTGCTTTGAGTGCCGGCGATATCCGTCAGCGCTACCCTTTTCCGGCAAAGTGCTCTTGCTTGGACGGCTAGCGAACAGACCTTGGAGAGCATAAACGGCTAGACTGAAGAGAGTCATTATCCTCCTTCACCAAGAGCGTTAAACCATGCATGCAGAGGGACACAAAACACACCGTATCGGCTGGCTTCGCGCAGCGGTACTAGGCGCCAATGACGGCATCGTATCTACCGCGAGCCTGGTGCTGGGTGTTGCGGCTGCCGGGGCAGACTCACGCAGCATTCTGGTAGCTGGCGTGGCGGGGCTAGTTGCCGGGGCAATGTCGATGGCGGCTGGCGAATACGTCTCCGTCAGTTCCCAGGCCGATACTGAACGTGCTGACCTGGCACGCGAAACGGAAGAGCTGACGACCAATCCCGCGTTCGAGCAGGCGGAGCTGACGGCTATTTACGTCAAGCGTGGCCTAGGACCTGCCCTCGCCTCCCAGGTGGCTACCGAGCTAATGCAGCATGACGCATTGGGCGCTCATGCGCGTGATGAGCTGGGCATCACCGAGTCGGTCTCCGCCCGCCCCATACAGGCTGCTTTTGCTTCCGCTGCAACCTTTACTGTCGGAGCAGCGCTTCCGCTACTGATGGTTGTTATCTTTCCAGCGGCGACACTCATGTGGGCAGTATCAGGCAGTTCACTGTTGTTTTTAGCACTGCTGGGGGCGGTATCCGCTAAGGCAGGCGGAGCTCCGGTCATCACTGCTGCCAGCCGCGTTACCTTCTGGGGTGCCTTGGCGATGGCGCTAACCGCAGGTGTCGGTGCGCTGTTCGGCGTGGCAGTTTGATCATCCGGGTGGTGTGGGCTGGTTAGCGTCAGCTTGAAGCGCAGAATAACAACACACGCGATTGCGCCCGCCAGCCTTGGCGGCATAAAGCGCTTTATCCGCCAGCCCCAGTAAGGCATCGAGACTGGTCGCTCTGTCTGGTTTAAGACAGGCCAACCCAACGCTGACCGTTAGCACCAGCTCCTCGGTGTCCAGTATCAGCGGAGTCGCTGCGATGCTGGCGCGCAAACGCTCGGCAACTTCGGCGGCCGACTGTTCAGTGGTGTTTTCCAGCACTACCGCAAATTCCTCACCACCCACCCGCGCCAGAATATCGGTATCCCGGAGTGCCTGCAGTGCCATCTGTGCCAGATGCACCAGAGCACGGTCACCGGCGGCATGACCATAGGTGTCATTGACTGTCTTGAAGTGGTCGGCGTCAAACATGATCACCGCTAATGGGCTGTTCGACCGCACCGCTTTTTTCAAGGCAGTCTCACCCAGTTCAAAGTAATGGCCGCGATTATTCAGACCAGTGAGTGAATCGGTATGGGCAGTTGCTTCAAGCTTGAGATTGGCATGCTCAAGCTCTTGCGTGCGCTCAGCAACGCGCTGCTCCAGATGGGCGTTAAGCTCATTCAACTCTCGCGTTTTATTAGCCAGGCTACGAATCAGGTCACGCAGTACCGACGACAGCGTTTTGACCTCAGCGTAATCGTCGCGCAAGCGAATCAAGGTATCCGGTTTTTCAGGGTCCAGGTGACTGGCTTCTGCCGTCATCTTCAGCAAGGGGCGCGTAGTCCAGCGCGCCACTAGAGATACGAATAAAAGCAGGATCGGAGCGACCACCAAGCCCACCATAATCAAGGATGTGCGCAGGTCTCTGGCAGTATTAAAGGCCTCAGCTGTTGGCTTGCGAACCAGAACCCACCAGTTGAAGCTTTCATATTCCCCTCTGCCTTGCAGGCGAGTGAAGCCAACGAGATAGTCCTGCGTTTCGGTCGGGGTGTCGTTGAACGCAAGCGCTGTGGTCAGGTAACCCGACTGCACAGTTTTCATTCTGTTAATCAGTGCCTCAGGCAGCGCCTGACGCACGCTGCCAGGCGGACCAATCAGCACAGCGCCAGATTGATCAGCCACGATGAACTCTGCATTGAGCCGCTTGCGCATGGGCGTCATCAATGTGCGCCCCATGTTGGCAACCCAGTCCAGATACAAATGCGCGCCCAGCACGCCCAAAAGCGTTCCATCTTCAGATCGCAGCGGAACCGCCAAGTCGAGAAAGCGCAGTGGCGCGGAGGTGGGATTATAGAGTTTTTCGGCCAAGAGAATGGCGTCATGGGCATCGCCCATATAAGGCTGCTTTAGTGCTTGCTTGAACCAGGGCCGCTGACTTACGTCTGCGCCCCGCAGCAGCCCGCCGTTACTCTCTATGACCATACCGGCAGGAGAAACAAGGCCAACCCAGGCGTAACTGGAAAAGTTATGCTGCAGTGCGTCTATAACCGGGGCAATCTCGGCCTCGCGCCCCGACTCTAGTAACGGGCTAACAAAGGCGGAAACGACTTTAAAATCGTTATAGCGTTCATACAAATCGAGATCGATCTTATCTCTGAACTGAATCGCTATTTCTTCCAGGTTTTGACCGGTCGATTTTCGCAGCGCGTCAACCGCAAGATCGCTGACTACCCAGGTGCTTGCTGCCGTGGCAACAAAGGCCAGGCCGCCAAAGAGTAGGGTAAGCCGACTTTTAAGCGTATTCATAATGTTTACTGAGGCAACCCTGCATAACGTCTGATGTGCAGATCATGGTGCCACTATAGCCACCCTTGCCCCTTGTCGGCTAGCCAAAGCCCGTGCTTTCGACGTTTTAAACCAGTTCACGCTTCTCGCGCCGTGCCGCTTGAATGTCCTTGATCGTCGCCACACCGATGACAGCCAGTACGAGCAATGAGACCAACGGCCAAACCAGCACGTAGGCCGCCAAGATAAATGTTTGCATGTGTATCCCTGTTATCAGGCTGGTGCGCGTCTGCGCACCAGCGGATGGTTAGTATTGAGCTTAGGCTTGTGCTTCAGTCTTGGCCGGATCGTAATTGATTACGTTTTGATCAATCTGCGTAAAGTCGAACTTGCTGGAACCCAGCAAGCTCACAGCGATACAAACAAGCGTGCTGACGCCATACGCCATCAGCGATGCCAGCAGCACCGTGTAGTCGCGCAGGAAGCCAACGCAGAGGAAGGCCAACCCGATGGCGCTCAGCGCGCCAACGATCAAGCCAACACGGCGGCCGCAGAAGCCAAAGGTCATCAGGCCGAGCACTACACCACCACCAACGGCAGCCAGCAGCTCAAACAGCACCGCAATGAAACCTGCCATTGGCAGCAGCTCAAAGCGCGCGACGCAGAACATCAACAAGCCAGCAATGACCGCTGAAGTGAAGGCCAGATTAGTGACGCGATCCCAGAAACAGCTGGCAATCACCGGGAAGACAATGGCCCCCCAGAGGGCGCCGACAAACACCAGCATAATCAGGATGTCCATCGAGAAGCTGGCGAGGATTACCCCGATCAGGGTCGCGACAATCATGGTCAGACGGCCAATAAACAGCATTTTGGTGGGATCAGGTTTGTTCTTGGCGATGTTTTTACCGTACACATCAGCCATAACAATCGCCGACATGGCGGAGAGATCGGAATCAGCCGTCGAAGACAACGAACCGATCACCAGGATGAAGAAGAGCCCGATAAACACCGGAGACAGGTACATGGATACCATTTGCGGTATCAGGTTGTTCATGTCGCCATCGATAGGCTTCATACCGGTCATCAAGGCCATCAAACCAATCATGCCCAGGCCAATCACGATTGCCCCGTAGCCGATAGTGGCGGTGATAAAGGTCGGTTTGATGTGGTCTTCACGTACCGCAAACAAGCGTTGTGAGATGGTCTGGTTACCAATCGCATAAGCCAGCACCGCAACAAAGAAAGGTGCGCCCTGCTTGAGAATCGCGTCCATGGAAAACAGGTCTGCCTGTTCTGGGGTTAACAGACTCATACCATCAGACAGCGTTTGCGGGCCGCCGAGCGCAAAGAGCACGGCGGGAATGATCAGAATGGCCACGGCCATCATTGCCATCAGCTGCGCAAAGTCGGTGAGGACGGAGGCGCGAAAGCCCGACCAGAGGGTGTAAGACAGCACCCCTACCCCGGCGATCACCACGCCAGCCTGGAACGATAAGGGCGAAAGCACGGAAACCAACGCACCCGAAGCGGTGAAGTTAACCATCAGGCTGATAATACTGCCAAGTATGTTGGAGGACGCCAGAATAAGCTGACTGGAAGAGCCATGCCGAGCATGGATCAGCTCGCCCAGCGTGTGTGCGTTCGGTGCCAATTCACGAAAGCGACGACCAAAGGGATAGATGAACAAAATCATCAAGGCGCCCCACAGCCCGTAATGCAGTGGGCCAGAAATACCGTAGGTATAACCTGAGGTAGCGGCACCATAGAAGGATGCAGCCCAGATCCAGGTAGCGGTCATGCTAGCAGCGCCCAGACCAAAGCCGATCTGATGGTTGGACACCATGAAGGCATCGGTATTTTCCTTTTTCTTCTTGATCAGCAAGGTAAGCAGATAGGTCCCGCCATAAAAGGCTGCCAGCAAGATAAGCACGGTCAGTGTCGAGAACTGATAAAAATTTTCTTCGTTCATTGAGTACCCATAGGCTTTGCAGCCTGATCGTCCTTTGTCGCAGCCAGAATCCCACGCAAGGAGCGGCCGCCACGGGGCGTAAGCAAAAAACAGAACATCTTTCTAGTTATGTCTGCAGCGAGATGATGACCACGCTGGGTGGTCGGGTAACGCAAAAGTCCGGCGTATTAAACGCAGTGATGGCGGGGGCCAAAAGCTACTCACATTGAGCCGAAAAAGATCACTGCCAAGGCCAACCCGGACGGCTACCCTACGTGCTCAAGGCGACCCCGTCCAGACATTGAGCCCAGCAAACAACGCAATAGCGACTGGCACCCGAACCAGCAAAGTCTTGAAAAACGCCGGTAAGCACCGCGTTGCAAGCGCTCGAGGCAAAAGACCAGGCTCGTGCAAACTTATTCTCGGAAGACGCCACCATAAACCGCAGCAATGAAGCTTGAGCAATTGCCAGTTTGCTGGTATCTCAAAAGCACGATGCGGCTTGCTGCCACTGCCTGTTTTACGGGCAACACCGTGAGCCAGCATCGTTTTCCTGCAAATTGGGAGGCGTCATCATGACACTACACGCAGCTGATTTTATTGCCCGCAAGGGTAAACACCCCATTACCATGCTGACCGCCTACACCTGCCCGGTTGCCCGCGGCATTGAGGCGGCCGGCGTTCCGGTAATTCTGGTCGGCGATACCGTGGGTATGGTGGAGATGGGGTTTGAGAGCACCCGTGATGTAACCCTCGAGCATATGGAGTATCACATTGGTGCCGTGCGCCGCGGCGCGCGTAATACCCACATCATCGGTGACCTGCCCTATCTCACCGATACAGATCCTGAAACGGCGCTGACCAGTGCGCAACGGCTGATCGCAGCAGGCGCCAGCAGCATTAAACTGGAAGGCCCCAAGGCTGAGGTCATTGCCCATCTGGTCGATAACGGTATACCGGTTGTTGGGCATACCGGATTGACGCCGCAGACCGCGACCTCATTCAAGAAAGTAGGCAATACCGATGCCGATGCGCAGCGTATTCTCGATGAAGCCAAACTGATCGAAAAAGCGGGCGCTTTTATGGTGGTACTAGAGCACATTCCCTACAGTCTGGGCGGCTTGATCAGCCAGTCAGTTGGCATCCCCACTATCGGTATTGGCGCAGGGCCGGATTGTGATGGCCAGGTGTTGGTGATCAACGATGCCTTGGGGCTGGGCGACTACTGGCCGCCGTTCTCCAAGCAGTACGCGCATGTCAGCGATACCATTCTCAAAGTAGCCCGGGCCTTTACCGCTGAGGTGGAGTCACTGGAGTTCCCCAACAACATCATCCAGCTCACCGGTAGCGGTAACCGCTAAAATCGGTTCACTCATGGCAGGCAGCGCGCAATGCGCTGCCTGCCATGAGAGGCCAAAAACCCGAACATAGTTGGAAAGCGTCTCACAATAAGCGACAATTTACCGTTCTGAACGGATATTGTTGAATGGATGCCTCCGAGTAGCCCCCTCTACGTTATGAAAGCTGCTTTCGCCCACTTGGCCGACTAGCGCCTTTGTGTATCCCAACCCGCTTTAGATGCCCCGTGCTGATGCTCTCAGCGCCCGACCATTTGATCAAGCAGGCGAACCAATGAAGTATCTTTCTCCGCTCTATCCCTTTCTGGCCGGCTGGGCCTTGCTGCTATCTACCGATGCGCTAGCCTATATCAGCCTCACCAACGGCTTACTACAATTGTTATTGTTTGCGTTGGTCGTCTGTTTACCCACGTGGCTAACCGGACGTATGTCATACGTTGATATAGGCTGGCCCTGGGGCCTCACGCTAATTGGTGTACTGACCTTTTTCCTGAGTGACGGCAACCCGATACGCGTTGCCGTTGTCAGCGGCGCTTATGTGTTCGCAGGCAGTCGCATGGGCCTGGATGCCCTGCGCATGTGGCGATCCGGCGAGCTGAAAACCGAACTGCCGCGATACGCGTTTCAGCAGCGCCGCTGGGAGCGCGCGGGTAAAACCAATGTCAAACTGAGCATGCAGGTCGAGGGCATTCTTCAGGGGCTCGGCAACGCCTCATTTCTGGCGATGCCCGCGCTAATCATCGCCTCTAATCCGAGCGATAGCGTGTCAATCTTCGAGGTGATCGGGTTACTGCTATGGCTCATGGCTTTTGGTTTGGAAGCCCTCGCTGATCACCAGAAGCATGCGTTTTTACGCGCTATGAAAGCGGCTGGCGAAACAAATAAGGTATGTAATGCAGGCCTTTGGAAATACAGCCGGCACCCTAACTATTTTGCCGAATGGATGGTTTGGAATGCACTGGTAGTCGCCGCTGTTCCATCCTGGCTTGCACTATACGAGGGCGAGCGTCTAATGATTTGGTTGCTACTGGGCGGCGGTTTGTTATTTGCCTCGCGGGTGATGTACACCACCTTGGTGTATTACACAGGTGCGGTACCAGCGGAGTATTACTCGGTAAAAAAACGGCCGGAGTACAAAGATTATCAGCAGCGTACCAACCGCTTTTTCCCCGGGCCGCGCAAGTAAACCCTGATTGCGCCGTGCTGCTAACCAAGGTTGTATGGCTATGTACTTGTCGCTGACGATGCCAATCAAATAAGCGCGATAGCATTGTCAGCAACATGCAGCTTTCGGGCAAAAAACAGCCCAGATGCTATTTTCTTTTTTTAGGTTACGCAGCAGAATCAGCAGTATCCCAAAGTGACATGCAGAGCCGTCATGGACGCCTACTTGCTATTTCTGATCGTTACCATTGCAACCGTGATGAGTCCCGGACCCGGAGTATTGCTGACACTAACCAACGCTATTCGTTTTGGCGTGTCCGGCGCGGTGGGCGGTATTATGGGACTCGCTATTGGTGCGTTCATTGTTGCCGGTGTGTCCGCTACCGGCCTGGGTATATTGCTGGCGACCTCTGCCCTCGCCTTCACCGTGCTCAAGTTTATCGGCGCTGCTTATTTGATTCACCTCGGAATCAAGCTCTGGCGTTCCCCGGCAACCCCGGTGGAAATAAGCGGAGGCACTCGCCGTAGTATCAGCAGACAGTTCATTCAGGGCCTTAGCCTGCAGCTGACCAACCCCAAAGCGGTATTTTTCTTCCTCTCGGTGTTGCCGCAGTTTGTCGATTACGATGCTGCCCACGTTCATCAGTTTGCGCTGCTGGTGGTGACCTATAGCCTGGTACTAGTGATTATTCATCTGATCTACGCTGGTCTGGCCAGGACCACCCGCCAGTGGCTGGCATCGCCTAAGGGAGGTCGTTTAGTCAATCGTTTGGGCGGCGGTACCTTTATGTGTTTTGGTGTTGGCCTGGCAGCGACCAGCCGCTGATCGGCCATACAAGCCCTGCTGTAAAAGACCGCACCACAGCAAACCGCTGACGAGCTCTCTACACTCACAAAAACATACTTGGGCCACCTAACCAGCAATGGCATCATTGCGCGCTGTTTTTGACTACCGAAGGTCGCCATGCTTGCACTCTTTTTTACCGCCGCCGCACTTGGTTTGATATTCAATGCAGCGCCGGGAGCCGTATTTGCCGAAACCGTTCGAGTTGGCGTGCATGGCGGCTTCCGTTCCGCTCTGGCGGTACAGGTAGGTTCGCTGGTGGGCGATGCCTCCTGGGCAATCCTCGGGTTGGCTGGCGTTGGCCTGTTGCTGCAGGCGCAAGCCCTGCAGCTTCCTATCGGGCTTGCCGGTACGGCCTATCTGCTATGGCTGTCCTGGGACTCCTGGACAGCAGCCAACCAGGAATTTCTGATTGACCATAACAATGCCGCTGTCGATGCCCGCAAGGCCCTGCGCGCAGGCGTTTTGCTGTCGCTAACCAACCCACAGAACGTGGCCTATTGGGCCGCGCTCGGCAGCGCCATGGGCGCCGTCGGCGTCGCTGATCCGACCCTCACCGATTATGCCCTCTTCTTTGCCGGCTTCATGGCCTCCTCACTGCTGTGGTGTGTTGTCTGCGCTGGCATAGTCGATCGCATCTTTCGCAATGCCGGACAACGCTGGGCGCGCATGACCTATCGCCTGTGTGCGCTGGCCTTTCTGCTGCTGGCGCTATCATCAATCAAACACCTGCTTGGCTTACCTGCCCCCGCAGTAAACAGCCAGATCAGTCAGCAGCTCGATCAGCAAGACCAGTAAACCGCACTGTTTCAATCACAAAAAAAGAGCAATACCTGTACCGCTACGTCATCCCAGCAAGGCGCTAGACTCTGAATTCGTTAACACGTATACCGGGAGTGCAGATGAAGACCATCGGCATCATTGGCGGCATGAGCTGGGAATCAACCCAGACCTATTACGCGCAGATAAACCGCGGCATCAATCGGGCATTGGGCGGTCTGCACTCTGCTCGGCTGTTGCTCTACAGCGTTGACTTTGCCGAGATCGAGGCACTGCAACACAAAGGTGAATGGCAAGCCACCGCCGACATACTGATTCAGGCGGCGCGCACGCTGGAAATGGCTGGTGCCGATTTTCTATTGATCGCCACCAACACCATGCATAAGGTGGCCGCTGATGTCGGCGCACACGTCACTATCCCGTTGCTGCACATTGCTGACGCCACTGCCGCGGTGTTGCAGCAAGCTCAAGTCAGACGCATCGGGCTCCTGGGCACCGCGTTCACCATGGAGCAAGCCTTCTACCGTGAACGGCTGGAAGCCCAGGGCATTGAAGTGCTGATTCCGAACGCCGATGAGCGCGCTGATGTGCACCGTATTATCTATCAGCAACTTTGCCGCGGAGAGATTCGCGACGACTCCCGTCAACGCTACCTGAGCATCATCTATAATTTGGTCGCCGCAGGTGCCGAGGGCGTGATTCTCGGCTGCACCGAAATAGGCTTATTGATCAGCGCCGAACATACCTCAGTGCCGTTGTATGACACTACTTTGATTCACGTTGAGGCGGCTGTAAATCAAGCACTGCGCGACTGAACAGCAGCGTGATTAAAGCCATTCGCAATAGCATAGTCTGCGATAGCATCAGCATATAACTTCGCCTATTCTTGTAGCCCAGAAGCCGCAGGGCTAAAACACGGCTGAAGTAGACAATCACCAGATATGGACAACCAGCTTGGACGACGGGACTCCCGCCGCCCGAGCCCCATGAGACGTTTATGCTTATTCCTTTGCTAGTCAATGTGCTGTTGCTCGGCGGCAGCATGGTGCTGTTTTTCGCCGCCTGCGGTATTGCCAATAATTGTGACGAGTTAAGCTCGTTGGAAAATCGTATTCTTGATAGTGCACTGTTCGTGCCTGGCAGCCTGCACCTGGTGACGCTGCTGCTGATGTTGCTCAGCGCGCTGGACTGGCTCCCGATTGAGGACCCCCGCTGGTTTTATCTGCCGGTATTGGTGAGCGCTTTTTATTGGCTCGCGCTGATTACCATGGATATGCGTAAGAACCGGTATCGCCAGCGCACCTGAACGCGCTGTCTTTGGGTGCCTGGAGTCAGTGCGGCATGCGATAATTTCCGGCTTCAAGCAAGGAGTCCATCATGTCTGACGTCGTTCAATACCCTGTTAACGGCAGTTGCCAATGCGGTGCCGTCACCTATCAATTGCATGCGGCTCCCAAGGCCGTAATGGCCTGCCACTGCCGCGAATGCCAGAAGCTCTCGACTAGCGCCTTCAGCATCACTGCCATCGTTGATGAAGCTGACCTCGCCTTCAACGGCCCGCTATCTCACTGGAGCCGCGTCGCTGCCAGCGGCAACGTAAATGGTGCCGCCTTCTGTCCCGCCTGTGGCAACCGCCTTTATCACTACAGCCCAGCGCAGCCCGGGATTATCAAGCTAAAGCCCTCCAATCTGGACGATACAAGAATGATCAATCCGACCAGGCATGTCTGGGTGAGCGAAAAGCAGGACTGGGTTCAAATACCAGAAGGCGTCGAAGTCTTCGAGTATCAGCCCTGAGTAGCCTTTTTTAAGCGTTTGGCTAGCGCCGGCTAAACCGCGTGGTTTCTGAGCCCGCGGTACCAAGGAAAGTTAAGCGCATTGGCATCTGGCATGGTCAATCGGCGGAGTGATACAATAAACAAAACCGTATCACTTGAAATTAAAACCAGTTAAAGGCGCAGACAATAGTAACGCGCGACCAAATTTGCAGCGTTTGATAGCTTCCCCTTGCGCCCATGAGTACATTTGAGTAAACCAGATACGCACATCACAAAGACCTAAACGGAGAAAAATAATGAGTCGTCAGGCAAAAGCGGTTGTTTGTCGTGAATGGGGTCAACCACTTCACGTTGAAACCATCACGGTGGACCCACCCAAACGCGGTGAGGTAACTATCAAAGTCGCTGCCTGTGGTGTCTGCCACAGTGATCACTCCGCCGCTATCGGCAAGATTCCTTACGCTCCACCGCTGGTGTTGGGCCATGAAGCAGCCGGTATCGTGGTTGAAGTTGGCGAGGGTGTGACAACGCTGAAAGAAGGCGATTACGTCGTCAGTACCTTTATCACCATGTGCGGCAAATGCCGGAACTGCGTGCGCGGTCGCCCGGTGCTCTGTGAGAACGCCCGCAAGTCGATGACCACCCTACCCGATGGCACCGTGCGTACCCATGGCAAGGACGGAGAAGATCTCAATGTATTTGGCGCCTGCGGCGTGATGGCCGAATACGCCACGCTGCACGTGGACAACTGCGTCCAAATCGATGGCGACGTACCCATGTCCAGCGCAGCGCTGGTCGGCTGCGCAGTCATTACCGGCGTTGGCTCGGTGTTCAACACTGCTGAGCTGGAGCCAGGCTCCCGTGCTGCAGTGTTCGGCATTGGCGGCGTCGGCCTGAATGCTATCCAGGGCTGTGTTACCGCTGGGGCTGAAATGGTCATCGCGGTTGATACCAACGCCAGCAAGCTGGAGATGGCCAAGGAGTTCGGCGCGACTCACACCGTCAATATCTCTGAAGTGGAAGACGTCAGCAAAGCAATCAAGAAGCTCAGCGGCGGCGGCGTCGACTATGCATTTGAATGCGTGGGCAACGGTAAGGTAGTCGAGCAGGCTTTCAAATCACTCGGCCGAGCCGGCACGGTAGTGGTTGTGGGCGTGGCCGACAGCAAGGACAAAACGTCGATTACCACCCTCGCCCTGCCTGCTGATGAACGCACCATCAAGGGCAGCTGGCTGGGCTCGGCGCGTCCGCAGTACGATTTCCCGCGTATCCTCAATCTATACAAAGCCAATCGTCTGAAGCTGGATGAGCTGGTAACCCAGACCTACAGTATCGACCAGGCGCAGCAAGCCTTTGACGACATGCTGGCAGGTAAAAATGCGCGCGGCGTCATCATCTTCGAATAAAGCTGACGTTTGATCGCACATCCTGCATTACCAACGACGCCGGTTAATTGATCAATTAACCGGCGTCGTTGTAAGCACAGCAAGCAAACGAATTTTCTTGGCCTCAGTCGCGCATATAAACCGGATCGCCTACGCGCAGCTCGCCTGCTGTCAGGGTATCGGCGTAAATCCCCAGGTTCTGATCTGCCTCACGTACGACCGTGCGTAGCAGGCTTTTATCTGCGGGCAGGTGCTGCTGAGCGCGGGTGATAGCGCCGCAACGTGGCGCAGTACTGGTGCACCTCAATTCGGCTTCGCCTATCTGCAACCGACCGTCAAGCCAGGCTTGCTCGATGAGTCCCGCTTCCGCGTCGAGCGTATCGACCACCAGATTGGGACGGAAGCGTTGCACATCCCAGTCGCTATCAGGATGCAGCTGCTGAAGATAATCAAGACTCGCGGTGGTCAGAAGATGAAAAGGCGATACCAAAAAGTAACTACCGGGCAGTGAGACAAAATCGATCATGTCCTGCGGTAAATCGGAGAAGTCCGGTAGCGGCTCGCCAGGCTCACGCTCGAAGGTTGCCTTGAGTTCGTCCAGCCAGCTGTCGTCGGCATCCGCTTTGTAGCGCCGCAGATTGGTGTCTGACTCAAGCGCTTCCAGTGTCGAGGTGCGCCCGAGTAACGCCGATAGGCGTTCATCGACATCCTTACTATTGCTGGCAAGGCGACTACCATCCGGAAACAGCAGCTCTAACTTGACTGGCTCAGCGCCCGAGGTGTCCCAGCTAGCCTTGACCTGCAGCAGTCGAGGACGAAATTTGCAGCTCTGCACCTCGTCACGCAGCGTGTCTCGCACGGCCCAGAGGCGATCCCCTAAAAGCCCCTGCGCAGTCAGCTGACAGCGATTCAGCGACTCACCAGCCATGCCCTTGACCGGGTACCGCCAGATTTCCTGCACTACACCCAGCTTACGCATAGCACTCTCCATTGGTGGGTAATATCTTGCCGCAACGGCAAGAAAGTGCCGCTGAAAACATAGGCTTTGCAGCACCATACCCCTATTCCAGAGCGGTTTTCCAGTGCCAAAACAGCGGCCTGATAATTGCTTATATGCTGTTCGAGATAGCACCTGGCTTTGACCAAACGATGGTAAAAGGAGCACACCATGAGCATTATTGACAGTATGAGCCAAGCGAACCAACCTAGCGGACTTGCCACCCCTAGCAAGAGCAGTCGCATCAGTACCGCTGCTGAATTCCGCGAAATAATGCAATCCGTCAATCAGACGAGTGAAGCCAAGCAGGCTCAAGCTGAAGCTAAAGCCAAAGAGCAAGAGGAAAATACCAGCACTGCTGCCGAAGAGTTCAGCCGCTACATGGCGATGTCGGTCGCCGAGAAGATAAAGCACACATTGCTGCAGGAGATGGGGTTAACCGAAGAAGAATATGATGCCTTACCCCCGGAAGAAAAAGAAAAGATCGATGAGCTGATTGCCGAACGCCTTGACGAGCTGAACGATCCCAATAAGCGCGCCAGCAGCGACGAACTTCAGCAACAGGCCGCAGAGCGCATGCGCGCCATGCTGGACGGAGTGAACGCAGAGAAGGAAAAATCGTCTATCTTTGACATCACCTGATAACGCGATATTGCTGCAGGCACTGTACTCGGGTAACGGAGTAAACCAGCCTAGCGCAACTGACTATCCTTGCTACCGCGTCGATTGAAGGTGCTGCCGGCAGCACTTTGGTCAGCCGCGCTTTGACAGGTAATGCACAGGCGTACACCGGGCAGAGCCTGACGCCTGGCCTCTGGAATAGGCTCATCGCATTCTTCACAGAACGCCAGGCTATCGCCCTGCGGCAGTTGACTGCGTGCGCGCTGCACTGCCTCGTCAACGGTATCGTCAATCTGTTCTTGTACTGCGCCCTCACGAGCCCAACCTGTCGCCATTGGAACCTCCAAGCGTTTAAATCTGTCAGAGCATCAGCGGTCTGGTGTCGAAGCGCTGCTGTGACAATCTGCATCTTGCCGTCCGACGTTACTTTCCCTCAGTATCAAATACTATGAACACACCTTCACCATTTAGTGCCTATCAAAACGCCGTGCAACATCTGGGGTTCACTTCAGATGCGGCGCAAATGCAAGCTGCGCAAATGCTCGAAGACTGCTACCAAGCCCTGGAATCCGGTCGCGAAACGCGCGGGGTTTATCTTTGGGGCCCCGTCGGGCGTGGCAAAACCTGGCTCATGGATCGCTTCTACGACAGCCTTTCTGTGCCCAGCAAACGTCTGCACTTCCATCATTTCATGGGCTGGGTGCACAAACGTCTTTTCCAGATTACCGGGACAGCAGAGCCCCTGCGAGCGCTCGCCCGCGAGATGGCGCAAAACGTTCGCGTGCTGTGTTTCGACGAGTTCTTTGTTACCGATATTGGCGATGCCATATTGCTCGGCGGCTTGATGCGCGAAATGTTTGAACAGGGCGTGGTTGTGGTTTGCACGTCCAATCTGCCTCCTGCCGAGCTTTACGCCGACGGTTTCAATCGTGAGCGTTTCACCCCTGCGATCGCCGCGATTGAGAAGCACATGTGGGTCGCGCGGCTCGATGGCGCGCAGGATCATCGCCTACATCCGGGCACCGCCTGCCAGCGTTACTGGCTGAGCAGTGACACGAGCGCTGAAAAGCCGCTGGACAAGGTGTTTGCGCAGCTCTGTGGCGATCGACCGCAGAGCAGTGACCCAATACTGCTGGGGCACCTGCAGGTGCCCTGTGTAAAACACTGTAATAAAGCCGCCTGGTTTACCTTTCGCGCCCTGTGCAGCAGCTCACTGTCTGCGCTCGACTTTATCAGCCTGTGTGACCGTTTCCCGGCCCTGCTGTTAAGCGAGGTGCCAAACCTCAGCAGCCCACAACGTGCCGGAATCATTGCTCGCGGCACCGAAGACGGCGCAGAGCGGGTTGAGGCTGGCGACCGCGAGCTACCCAGTCTGTCCGTACATGACGACAGCGTGCGACGTTTCATCGCCTTGGTTGACGAATGCTACGACCGCCGTATTCCGCTGTATATCGAGGCAGCAGTGCCGCTGGAAGACTTATATACCCAAGGTTATCTGTCTTTCGCGTTCGAGCGAGCCCGTAGCCGTTTGCAGGAAATGCAACTAGAGCGATTTGGTGCCACGGGTAATGTTGCCGAGGCAGACAAACTCGCAGAGCAAATAACTTGATACTGTATTTCCATCCAGTACAATGGCGACACTCGTGAAGCGCTGATCTCATCAGCAGCACAGCACGTATTTGAAAACCGCATTCAAGCCTGAGGTGTGTATGGCCGTTGAAATTGTGTATCGCAGCAGCAGAGACCCGGAGCAGTTGTTCATGGATAAAGCCGAAGCAGACCGTCACGACAAGATGCTGGAACTGGCAGAAACCCTGGGCGAGGTATTGCAACAGGCGGTACCGGATCTGAGTGAGAAGCTGGCGGAAGAAGTCAGTATCTACATGGCGCGGCATCGTGAGATATTTGCTAAAGCCTTCAAAAACAGCCCTGATGCACTCACCAGTTTGACTGAAGAGCCCGCAGAGGCCTGAGCCTCTGCGCAGACTATTCGCGCCCGCTCAGACCGGCCCCGAGCCGCTGCCTATTGATACATCCAGAAATTGGGATGGGCAATGGTTTCAGCCACTGCAGCAGTTGAATCGGTGCGTTTGAGAATGCGCATGAGTACGGCCATGATATTGCTCCCTTTGGTTGTCTTGTATACCGGGAGCATAATCAATCATCGTCATAAATTACTGAAATCGATTAACGCTATAAGGTCCGTTAGCTAAAAACTATCGGCGCTGGCTTCTCTACAACCTGCAGGCAGCGCGTTCAAGTTTAGCGGAAATCCCACGCAATCACTGATCTGCCGGGCTATCGACCTGCGCGTAAATCTCTGCACCACCATCGCGCTTCAACAACAGCACCTGATACGGCATAAAATCAGTGCCCATCTCCATACCCGGACTACCTACCGGCATACCCGGTACCGCCAAGCCGATGGCGTCAACGGGTGGCTCGGCTAAAAAGGCCTTTACGTAGCGCGCCGGCACATGACCTTCAAATAGATAGCCCTCATCTGATATCGCGGTGTGGCATGAACGATACTGCGGCGCTATACCGTAATCAGACTTCAGGCCGGCCAAATCATCAGGGTGCTGCGCCTGCGTGGTAAAGCCAGCGCTATCAGCATGCTCGATCCAGCCTTCGCAGCAGCCACAACTCGGACTTTTGAATACTTGCAACAGATCAGTTGCAGGTTGCGCGGCCAATAGCGACTGCTCCTGCTGCGACGCCAGGTTACTCTGCGCTTGCGGTTTCAGCGTTTCAGGTTGCGGCGACTCAGACTCTCCGCAGGCCATCAGTAGCGGCGTAGCAGCAAGTACCAACACCAGCCAGCGTGGAACAATCATCGGCATCCGAATCTCCAGTTGAATCAAGGGTAAAATAGTCTGACAGCAAGATTAGCACGCGCGAAAGCTAACCACTTGCACCAGCTTTACCACAACTGTAACTGTCGATTACTTCGTAGCTGTAAATAGCCGCTGACCCCATGCCCGACTACATTGAGGGCTGGTCGCTAATCAGAGCAGACCCAATACGGAGTAAATAGAGCAATGGCCGGCGATTACCCAGACAAGATTCGAACCCTACCGCTTTACGACGGCCGCTTCGATGCCTACAAGCTCGCCGCCGACGGTGCAGATGTGCTATTTGCCTCCTACCCGCCAGGTACCCGCATACCGCCGCACACGCACGAAACAGACAACTACGGCGTGATTATCCGCGGCGAACTGATTCTGACTGTCGCGGGCGAAACCCGGCGCTATGGTGTGGGCGAGTGGTATCACGTTGCAGCCCGGGTAGAGCATGCAGCCGCCTTTGACCAGCCAACCGACGAGATTGAGTTCTGGTTCAGCGACACTAACCGCTGAACTGGCTTGCGCGCCACCAAGCCAAGGCTCCCCCTTCTTCAATAGAATCATGCAGAGACATTTATGCATGAACGTTCATTCTCTTTTGCTTGACAGTATACACTTGTGCACTGTTAACTCTTGCTTGGCTAAGGCACATCCGCTGGCAATACCGCGGTCCTTCGCAACGGCCCTCGGTATCCGCCTGCGCGGCGTTGCCGACAAAACAGACAAAGAACAATTCTAAAAAGAGAGATCCCCATGACTCGTCATCACGGCGTCACCCGCGTCTTACGTCGCACCGCATTACCCCTACTCGGCTTATCATCCGTCATGCTCAGTGGTTGCTTGTCGGGCGGTGGTGGTGGCGGCGATGATTCTGAGTCCGCTTCCAGCGGTGTATTCATCGATGCTCCGGTGGCGGGGTTGCAGTACGCCACCGACAGCCGCAGCGGTGAGACCGACAGTGCAGGCACTTTCCAATATCAAGGCAACGAGACCGTGCGCTTCTCCCTGGCGGGTATCGATCTGGGGTCCGCCGCAGGCGCAAGCCAACTAACCCCTATGGACATCGTCGATGGCGCTACTGCCTTCAGCGACCCCGCGGTACTCAACCTCTCCCGCTTTCTGCAATCACTGGATGCAGACGGCAACCTGGGCAACGGCATTGAAATCACCGCTGACATCAAAAACGCTATCAGTGACTATCTCCAAGCCAACCCTGGCGTCACCCTGGATTTTGCCGACTCAAGCGGCTTTGAACCCGCCATGAACGATCTGCTGGCGGCACTCAGCGCCGAAAATGTATTTGCCGAAAATCCCAATACCGCCAGTCGTGGCTTGACGGCTAAACTCGACGCCTTTAACCACCTGCTTGATTCAGTCGATAAGGCGAATGGCAAGAACATCGACTTCTCCCTGCGGCCGGTGCTTTTCATTCACGGCGGGGCTGGCTCAGCCTCGCAGTTTGAGTCTCAAGCCATGCGCTTTCGGGCCAATGGTTACCCGCGCAGTTATCTGGCGGTGTATGAATACGATACCAGCAGCAGTACCGGGCAAAATGCGTTGGACCCTATCCAGGCAGCGAAGCGTAACGAGGAGATCAACCTGATTGTCGAGCGCCTGCGGCAGATCTCCGGTGCGGATAAAGTGGACCTGATGGGACACTCGATGGGCACCGGTGTAAGCCTGATGTACCTGGGCGAGAGCGACAATGCAGCAAAGGTTGCGCATTACACCAGCATCGATGGCGCAGCGCTGGACGCACCGCCAGGCAACGTACCCACGTTGGCGCTCTGGGGTCAGTATGTTGAACGCGAAGTGAGCGGCGCCGAGAACGTTTACCCCTCCCCCGAGATGCCTATCGGCCACATTGAAGTAGCCACATCCCCTGACTCTTTTGCGCGCATCTATAACCACTTCAATGGCAGCCAGCCAGGCACTACGCAGATTAGTGACGCCGAAGGCGATAGCGTCTGGATCGCGGGCCGTGCCAGTCTGTTTCCGCAGAATACCGGCGCAGAGGGTACCGAGCTGCAGATCTTTGAGGTTAATCCGGCAACCGGCATTCGTTTAAAAGACACCCCTGACCACAGCATGCCAATCAGCAGTGATGGCAACTGGGGGCCATTCTCGATTACCAAGGGCGCAACCTACGAGTTTGGTCTGGACCGAGAAGCCGTCGGTGCCGACCATTATTTCTACCGTGAAGGTTATCTGCAGGACAGCCTGTTTGTTCGCTTGAATACCTCCCTGTCTGGCGCTGGCGTCGGTGCCTATTTACACCGCAGTGCCAACCACACCAACCTGATGATCGCCCGCGACCGCGAGCTATGGGGCGATCAGGGTGAGCTGAACGACAGTCTCACGGTGAATGACACACAGATCGTCACCAGTGCCACCGCCCCGCTACTCAAACGCACCAGTAGTATCTTCCTGCATGACCGCAATAGCGACGGTAACAGCACCCTTCCTGGACCGGATCCGTTCTTTAGTGCTCTGCCGTTTATCTCTGGACTGGATCTGTTCATCCCGGCCTCTCCGGGCGCCAATCAACCCATCAACATCCAGCTCAAGCCACGCGGCGGCAATGGTGCGGTACAGGTAATAAACGTACCTAACTGGCCATCAGACGAGATACGCTCAAATTCGGTGCAGTTCAGAGACTACATTCAATAACCTTTTTAACCTGCTGATATGCATAGGCACCACTCCTGGTGTCTATGCCCTGCCCCGGCAAAAAGTTGCCTCCCGCCTGACCCCGTCATACTTTGCTGAGCGCTGGAATAGTTCAAGCTGCGCCACCAATAGCATACGTAGAACATTAAATATCAAGGAGATTTAGCAAAAGACCTGCTAGGCTGATCAAAAGAAATCATAATGGCTCTGCGCTACTGTCTCGCTGGCTATCGCGCGTGTTAGAGCCCGCCTAGAGGATCTGCAATGAATGTGCTGCGTCGCTTCTCTATCTTTCAGCGCCTGATTGCCGTTACCGCTCTGGTACTCATCATAGTGCTGGGCCTGGTAACCGCCTTTGCTGTGGATTATCACCAAAGCCTACTCGATGGCCGTTCGCTCAAAACTCAGCATTTGGTTGAGTCGGGCATGGGCGTCATAGAGCACTTTTATGCCTTGCAGCAAAACGGGGAGCTGACTGAAGAGCAAGCGCAAGCCGCCGCTGCCAGCACCCTGCAAACGCTGCGCTACGGCGACAAAGACTACTTCTGGATACATTCCAATAACCTGATCATGGTCATGCATCCGTTTGCTACCCAGTTAGTGGGTAACAGCGTGGCTGACGTTAAAGATCCGACCGGTAAATATCTGTTCCGTGACATGGTGGCCCTGGTCAAGGCGCAGTCCGCTGGTGTGGTCAACTATATGTGGCCCAAACCCGGCGTAACCGACCCGGTTGCCAAAGTGTCTTACGTTTCAGGCTTCAAGCCATGGGGCTGGATTCTTGGCTCGGGCATCTATCTGGATGACGTTAACCAGGCGTTCTGGACCCATATGATTCCCAAGCTGACGATGGCCGCATTAGGCATCTTGTTGCTGGTTGGGGTCAATTTGATGATCGCACTGAGTATCAGCCGCCCTATCGCTCATGCAGTCAAAGCGATGAACGACATCGCTACCGGCGATGGTGACCTCTCGCGCCATCTGGATGCCCATGGTAACGATGAAATCAGCGGTTTGGCCCGCGGCTTTAATGCCTTCACCGATAAGGTCGCGCACGTCATCGACAATATACGCGACGTGGTCGAGCGCAATAGGCTTATTGCCACTGAAGTCGGTTCGGCCATGAACAAGGCTGAAGCGTCCTATAACCAGCAAAACAGCGAGCTTGATACCATTGCTTCGGCGGTAGAGGAAATGAGCGCTACCTCGGACGAGGTAGCGCAACGCATGTCCGATTCTGCCAATGCGGCCCGCGATGCTAACCAGCAAGCTCTCAACAGCCAGCAAACCGCTGATGAGACCTCACGCTCCATGGAAGCATTAGCTCGCAACATAGCTCAGGCAGGCGAAGCAGTAGCTGAATTGAGCGAACAATCCCATACCATTGATACCGTGCTCGGCGTGATTCGCGCCGTCGCGGAACAAACCAATCTGCTGGCCCTGAACGCCGCGATAGAAGCGGCCCGCGCTGGCGAACAGGGGCGCGGCTTTGCAGTGGTAGCCGATGAGGTGCGCACGCTGGCGAGCCGCACCCAGAAATCGACCGACGAAATACGCACCATTATCGACTCATTGCAGGCCGGCACAGCGAAGGCAGTCAGTTCGATGGAAGGCAGCCATCAGCAGTCAGCGGCCATGCAGCAACAGGTAGAGGGGTCCCGCGCCGCGTTGCAATCCATTGCCAGTTCGGTCGACACCATCACAGACATGACCAGTCAGGTTGCAGCGGCCGCAGAACAACAGTCACGCACCAGTACCGAAATATCGTCCAGTCTTAGCCAGCTCAGCACGCTGGGCGGTCGGGTCATGCGCGAGCTTCAGGATACCGCCAGCAACACCAAGGAGCTGACTGAGGCAGCTGCGCAACTAAATCAGCTGATCAATCAGTTCAAGACCAGCCGCAGCCTTGGCATGCAAAAACGTTAGGTTAACGCGATGACGCCAGCCTGCTGAAGGCTGGCAGTGAGATATAAAAAAAACCGCTTGAGCAGTTGCTGCCAAGCGGTTTTTTCATTGCACGCCAACCGTTTAGTCGAGCACGACCAAGCGGTTAGGTAGTTCGTTACGCTCATGGGTAGCGGGTAGCTCTTTTGCCAGCTGCGTGCCGCAGGTCTCGATACAGTCAAGAAAGCCCTGCAACACCTCACCCTTGCCAACCTGCGCGGTAAAGGTCGCCACTATCGACTCCCAGGCCTTGTTGTCGATGCGGCTGGATATGCCGCGGTCGACCATGATCTCGACGTAGCGCTCGGCCTCTGAGACGAAGATCAGCATGCCGGTCTCGCCCTCAGTGTGGTGCAGGTTGAGTTCAATGAACTGCCGCCGTGCCAGGTTGGAGGCGCGCCAATGTCTCACCGCACGGGGTACCAGCTTGCTGGTAATGATCGGCAACCGAAACAACAGCGCTAACACTGCAAACGCACACCACTGGGCCAGCAGTAACTCGCTGACATCCAGCCAGCCGCTAAAATAGACCACTGCCCCCGGTAGCACCAGAGCCAGCACACTGGCCCATAGCAAGGGTATGTAGCGATAGTCGTCGGCCTGGCGAGCCAACACGGTCACCACTTCGGCGTCGGTATGCTGCTCAATGCGGTCAATCGCATCCGCTACTTGTTGCTGCTCACTGCTTGATAGAAGCGTCATTGTGCATCCTTTATTGAAATCACCATCCGCCCGATGCTCCGCCGCCGCCAAAGCCGCCGCCGCCACCGCCGAATCCGCCACCACCAAAACCGCCACCGCCGCCGCGCGAGCCACCACTTAGCCCGCCCAACAGGGCGCCAGCCAGCAGCGCGCGACCGGAACCGCCACGACCACCACCGCCCAACATAGAGACGCCAATAATGATAAGGACCAACAGCAAGGCTCCCGCCGGCTTCTTGCCCTTTTTATCGCTCTCGGCACGTTCAGCGACCGCCAGAGGATTACCGCCCAGCACCTGAATAATCGCGCCGGTACCGTCGACAATGCCCTGCTCGAAACGTCCTTCACGGAAAGCGGGCGTAATGATGCCATTGATGATGACCGAAGACTGCGCATCGGTCAGGCGACCTTCCAGCCCGTAACCCACTTCGATGCGAATTTTGCGATCGTCGCGGGCCACGATCAGCAAGGCACCGTTGTCCTTGTCTTGCTGACCAATTCCCCAGGCACGGCCCAGCGCCACACCGAACTGCTCAATGCTCTGGCCTTGCAAGCTCGGCACAGTCACTACGACTACCTGCTCGCTGGTTGCCTGTTCATGCGCCGTCAGCATCTGCGTCAGTTGTTGCTCTGCGCCCTGCTCCAGCAGGCCAGCGTTATCGACCACGCGCCCGGTCAACTCGGGCAGAGCCGACTCCTGCGCCGTCGCTGCAGCGCTGAAACAGAAGGTCAGCGCGCACAACAGGGAGATCATCAACCTCATTCGAAACTCACCGCGGGAGCCTGCTCGGCATTTTCAGTGGTCGCTTCAAAGTTCTCGCGGATAGGCATATCGCTGTACATCAGGCTATGCCAGATACGGCCGGGGAAAGTGCGAATCTCAGTGTTGTATTGCTGCACAGAGGCAATGAAATCACGACGAGCCACGGCAATACGGTTCTCTGTGCCCTCCAGCTGAGACTGCAACGCCAGGAAGTTCTGGTTTGACTTGAGGTCCGGGTAGCGCTCGGACACTGCCATCAGGCGACTTAGTGCCCCCGTCAACTGGCTCTGCGCCTGTTCGAACTGACGCATTTTGGCCGGATCATTAAGATCCTCTGCACTGATCTGTATCGATGTCGCCTTGGACCGTGCTTCCACTACGGCGGTCAGGGTTTCCTGCTCCTGACGGGCAAAGCCCTTCACGGTCTCGACTAGATTAGGAATCAGATCAGCGCGGCGCTGGTACTGGTTTTCAACCTGTGACCAGGCAGATTTCACCTGTTCGTCATAGGTCGGAATATTGTTGATTCCGCAGCCTGCTAACAGGCTGCTGAGCAACACCAGAATCGCCAATTGCCAGGTGGTCCGAATAGGCTGTGTATTCATGATAGGTCGTCCGTCAGGGTGATTATGTTGGGTAGAGCAGATCGCATCTGCACATACACTAGCGAAGCTAGCAGAACACGAATAGGACCGAGTTAAAACCCCAAGCAGGCAACGCAGCGCCGCAACGGGTAAACTGACGTTCTGTTCAACTTTGTGACCACATCATGACTTTCGCCCCCCTCGGTTTGATCGACCCGCTGCAGCGTACCCTTGAAGAGCTCGGCTATAGCACGCCAACCGCCATTCAGGAGCAGGCAATCCCCGCCATCCTCAAGGGCCGCGACCTGCTGGCCAGTGCGCAGACCGGCACCGGCAAGACCGCAGCCTTCGCCCTGCCGTTACTGCAAACACTGACCCAGCAAGGATCTGTAGTCGCCAGCAATTCAGTGCGCGCACTGGTACTGACACCCACCCGCGAACTGGCTGAGCAGGTACTGCAAAGCCTGCAGCGTTACAGCGAGCAATTGCCGCTGCGCAGCTATGCGGTGTATGGCGGTGTTTCAATCAACCCACAGATGATGGCTTTGCGTAAAGGCGTCGATGTGCTGGTTGCCACGCCCGGACGTCTACTCGATCTCTATCGGCAAAATGCGATCAAATTTAATCAGCTGCAGGTTCTGGTGCTGGATGAGGCCGATCGCATGCTTGATCTCGGCTTTGCCGACGAGCTGGATCAACTGTTCTCTGCCCTGCCGCGCAAACGGCAGACCCTGCTGTTTTCCGCTACTTTCTCCGCCCTGATCAGGCAGATGGCCGACGGTTTGCTGCGCGATCCGCTGACGATCGATATCAGCCCACGCAACAGTGCAATCGATAGCGTCGAGCAGTGGATCATACCGGTCGACAAGAAGCGCAAAACCGAGCTGTTTATGCAACTGCTCAGCGAGCGGCAGTGGCCGCAAACGCTGGTATTTGTCAAAACACGCAAGGCTGTCGATCAGCTGCTCGAAGCACTGCAAACCCAAGGTGTGCAGGCGGACTGTATCCACGGCGATCGTCCGCAACCAGCCAGGCTGAGAGCGCTCACGCGCTTTAAAGATAATGAAGTCAGCATGCTGATCGCGACCGACGTCGCTGCGCGAGGGCTGGATATCGCCCAGCTACCGCTGGTGATCAATTTTGACCTGCCCATCAACGCGGAAGACTACGTCCATCGTATTGGGCGCAGCGGCCGCGCAGGTGCCAGCGGTGAGGCCATCTCGCTGGTTAGTGCCGACGAAATAAGGCAACTGGCTGCAATTGAAACCCTCATCCAACAGCTGTTACAGCGGCGTGAGCACAGCGACTTTAAACCCGAGCATCGCGTACCTGAAACCCGGCTTGGCGGCCAACTGGTCAAGAAACCCAAGAAGCCAAAGAAGCCAAAGAAACCCAAGGTGCCGGGCGGCAAAAACAAGGTCCATCTTGGTAACTGGTTTGACGAGTCCTGATCAACCCGGGGACAAAGCTCTCGCTCCGGTCGTGGGCCGGCTAGAAAAGAGTGCAGAGGTCCATTGGAGAGCTGCAGCCTTAACAGAATTCAAATGCTGCATAAATACAACAATGTGTGACTGACCAGCGCAACCTGAACAGGCATACCCTGATCCTGCTTTTCGCAGGATCATCTCACCGGCCTACTCAATCGCTGCGGAATGCAAAGTTATCTGGCCAAAACTGGCCACAACATTAGAGCGCATAAGCTTGATCAGAGAGATATCAGGCTTTGTTTCATTTTGTACCTTGGGTGCCAGCAAGATCAGTTTGGCGCTACAATCACGCCACGCGCGCGCGCGAAGAAATATAAGTTACCGACACTCCCTATCAATTCCATACTACCGCCGCGCAGTCTTCCGGCGTGTTGCAAGGAGCTAAATCATGTACAGGACGTTCGCAGCTGTATTGCTGACTGTTGCCGCTGGTCAGTCATTCGCGAAAGTTGATCAGCAGCAAGCCGACCGCCTCGGTCGAGACTTGACCCCTTTAGGTGCTGAGCAGGCTGCCAATAGCGCGGGCACTATTCCATCATGGAACGGTGGCGTAACTGCGCCCGCTAGCTACAGTCCCGGCATGCATCATCCAGATCCTTATGCAGCGGACGCTGAGCTATACCGGGTCAGCGCGCAGAATGTGGAGCAGTATCAAGCTCAACTACCAGCTGGTCTGGTCGATCTGATGCAGCGTCATCCTGACTACGCCATGCGCATCTTCCCCAGCCGACGCAGCGCTTCCGCCCCACAACGTATTTACGATGCCACCATAGCCAACGCTACCCGCGCAGAACTGATTGCCAACGGTAACGGTATTCGTGGCGCTGCTGCGGGCATTCCTTTCCCGATCCCACAAGACGGCATCGAGGCCATCTGGAACCACATCCTGCATTACAAAGGTGATCAAAACCATTTCATCAACAATCAGGCTGTGGTCATCAATGGCAAGAGCAACCTGATCAAACGTGATCGCCAGATCTATTACGTTTATAACCGCGAAGGCATGACCACTGCAGAGCTGGACAACACATTGCTGCTGTACAAGTACGTTGTCACCGCACCTGCGAAATTGGCCAATACCGCACTGGTTGTTCAGGATCCACTGGATCAGGTATTGACCACTCGCAAAGCGTGGCGCTATAGCCCGGATAACCGCCGCGTTCGTCGTCTTCCCACACTAGCCTATGATTCCGTGCAGCCAGATACCAGTGATCTGGCAACGGCCGACGTGCTGGACACCTATAACGGCGCACCTGATCGTTATGATTGGAGCATGGTAGGCAAGCAGGAAATGCTGGTGCCCTACAACAGCTACGCTGTTCACCAAAAAGGCATCCCGTACGATCAAATCGTGCAGCCCGACACGCTAAACCCAGAGCTATTGCGCTATGAACTGCACCGAGTATGGGTCGTCGACGCTGCGCTGCGCACCGGGTATCGCCACCCCTATGCTGCTCGGCGCTTTTACATAGATGAAGATAGCTGGCAAATTCTTGCGGTTGATCTGCGAGATGCCGATGGTGAGTTGATTGGCCTGCAGGAAGCTCATCCGATCAACTACTACGAAGTGCCGATGGTTAGCAGCACCCTGGAAACGCTTTACCACCTCAAAGACGGCAACTACTTTGTGGACGGTCTCGATAACAACGAGCCCATGTACAACTTTGATGCCGTCATCAATCCACGGGATTTCTCACCACAGGCCCTACGCCGCGAAGGTAACTGATCCCTGACCGCATCCTGGTTGTAAGCACCAAAAACCGCCGTAAAACGCAGACCTGAGTTTAATACGCGTTAACCGTACAAACTCAGGCCTGCGTCATCTCCCTCGATTATTTGACGCTAACCAGGCCTGACGTTGTGCGACAAACGTTCTCTGCGCCCTGGTATATCTCCTCCATGATCGACGAAACCTGGTGCGTGCGCTGACTCCCCTCTTCTGCGGTAACGCTAACCGAATGCACCGTTTCGGTTACCTTGTCAGTGAGCTCGCGGTTCTTGTGCACTACTCCGGCAATTTCCGCCGTTGATTTGCTGGTACGCGCAGCTAACTGCCGCACTTCGTCAGCTACCACCGCAAAGCCACGGCCCTGCTCACCGGCGCGGGCAGCCTCGATAGCCGCATTAAGAGCGAGTAGATTGGTTTGATCTGCAATACCCGAGATAGTCGCCACTATCTCTTCAATATTCCTCGACTGCGCGTTTAGCTGCGTAATAAGGCTCGTCGCTTCGGACACCTGAGCGGCAATACGCGCAGAAGTATCGACCGCCGTCTGCAACGACTTCATGCCCTGCTGCGCAATCGCTGCGGTCTCCTCCGATGTACTGCTGGCAACCTCGGCAGCCTGACGCACCGCCGCCGCCTGCTCAATACGCTCGGTGATGTCGCTGGCAAACTTGACCACCTTGAATACCTTGCCAGTGTCATCAAATACCGGATTGTAGGTTGCCTCAAGCCAGACTATCTGGCCGCGGCTATTCAAGCGCTGGAATTGCCCGGACTTGAACTCGCCCTTGGCCAACGCCGACCAGAACTGCGGATTCTGCTGATAAAAGGCGTCAGTACAAAACGTTCTGTGATGCTTCCCACGCAATTGCTCGAGCGAATAGCCAATCACCTGCAGAAAATTGCGGTTAGCCGTAATTATTTCACCGCTGGGACTGAACTCGATAACCGCCATCGACCTGTCTAACGCTGCAGCAAGTGCTTCTTTACTCAGCAATTCCTTTTTTTCTGCGGTCACATCGGTGGCAACCTTCATCACCTTGAGGCTACGCCCTTGTGCATCCAGTACCGGGATGTAACTCGCTTCCAGCCACACTGCCTCACCACTCTTTTTGAGGCGTCTGAATGTGCCTGAAACGGCCTTGCCTCTTGCCAGCTCTGACCAGAACCCTTGGTACGCTGGCGAGGCCACATCATCTGCCGAACAAAATAAGCGATGATGCTGACCAACTATGCGATCCAGCGAATAACCCATTAGATTCAGAAATAGCGGACTGGCGTCGGTAATGACACCCTGCGGATTAAATTCAATGAAAGCCATATGCGCTTTCAAGGCTTCCAGCTGGCCCTTTTTGTCGGCCAGCTCTCTTCCTTGAGTGCTGTACATCTTCTTTAGCTTTGTATTGAACATTAGTAAAAGCTCTACTCCAGCGTTGGCAGAATGCCGTGGGCGCATCCTCTCAAAACAACACTAGTTGTACAATAAAAATATTTTGTCCAACTTTGGTACAGAAACGCGGCACGCATGACCACTTTGTTGGTGTGAAAGAAACACCAAAGAGATGTCGACTACTCGCTGAGCAGGATGCCCGGCAACGTAGACACTCAGTTCGGCGACGCTAACCTGCGCATCTGAAAACCTGTAACCCCCTTACCAGCTCTGTTTGGCTTTGAAATGTCGCCGCAGTACTACAGTTTTTGGATTTCTGGTCGATACTGACATCAGACGCGTGTGCTTTACCTCAGCGCGCCCGACCTGTCTTGGAGAAACTAATGCGTCTGACGTTAAAAACCAAAGTGGTGCTGCTGGCCCTTATTCCCATCGTTTTGTTTGCATTGGTCATCAGTGGAGCTGCAGTCAAGATCCTGCAGAATCTGGCGGAAAAAGAGGTAGCCGAGACACGTGAGCGCCTGATGCAAGAGAGCCGTACCTTGCTGGAGAACTACTCCCAGATAGCCATAGGCTCGGTTCAGACGCTTTACGAGGAGTCAGCTCAAGGTGACATGCAGAAGCGAGCACAAGCCATCGACATCCTGTCCAAGATTACATACGGCGAAGACGGCTACTTTTTTGGTCACGACTCCAATGTGGTACGACTCTTTCGCGGCACCAGTTCAAAGGACGTAGGCGTTAGTTTAAATGACCGCCAGGACCCCAATGGCGTATACACCAACCGAGAGCTGGTCAGGGTCGCAAAAGACAACACCTATTACGTTAACTACTCCTCACCCTTACCTGGCAACGAGGCCGTTACCGTACCCAAGCTGGCCTACAGCTTTTACCTGCCCAAGTGGGACATGGCGGTCGGCACCGCCGTCAACCTGAACGGGATCGAGACCCAGGTAGCAGAAGTGCAGGAAGCCATAGACCAGCGCATCGAGAACATCATCACCAGTATCCTGTTGGTTGCTACCGTGCTGCTGGTCATCTTTGGTGTTGTTGGTGTAACCATGGCGAACACCCTGCTGCGCCCGCTAATCCGTATCAAGCAAAATCTTGACGATATCGCACAAGGAGATGGCGACCTGACGCATCGCCTGCCGGTCACCAGCAATGATGAGCTAGGCGACCTGGCAACCGCGTTCAACCGTTTCGTCGAGAAAGTACACGGGCTGGTGAGCCAAACGGTAGAAATGACCGGCCAACTCACCCAGCTGGTTGCAGAAGTAACGGAGCAGGCACAACGTTCCGAGAAGGCCATGTCGCAGCAACGCCAGGAGACCGATCAGGTGGCGGCAGCGATCAATGAGATGTCCTCAGCAGCGCATGAAGTTGCGCATAGCGCCCAGGGAGCATCAGAGGCAGCCCAGCAGACCGATCGCGAGGGTCAGGATGCCAAGCGCGTGGTCGATGGCAGCATCACTCAGATTCACTCGCTGGTTATGGAAATCCGTGAAAGCGGCAATTCACTCGACAAACTGAATGAAGATGTTCAGTCAATCGTCAGCGTATTGGGGGTCATTCGCTCCATTGCAGACCAGACCAACCTGTTGGCGCTCAACGCAGCCATTGAGGCTGCTCGTGCCGGTGAAGCAGGTCGCGGCTTTGCCGTGGTAGCGGACGAGGTGCGCGCGCTGGCCAGCCGCACCCAGACCAGTACCGAAGAGATCCAGAGCATGACAGACCGCCTGCTGCAAGGGACAGAAAGCGCGATCAAGTCCATGCGCCAGTCGAGTGACAGCGGCGAACTGACCAGCGAGCATGCAAACAAGGCAGGTACCTCACTTGATGCCATTGCCGGCCTGATCGGCACCATTAATTCGATGAACGCGCAGATTGCCAGTGCCGCAGAGGAACAAACGGCAGTAGCAGAAGAGATTAATCGTAGCGTGCATCAGATCGCGATGGCGGTAGAGAGCGTCGCCGAAGAGACTCGTCAGGGCGCAAATACGGCACGTAGCCTGTCTGACCTGGGTGACCGACTCGGTACTTTGGTGCGTCAGTTCAAGGTCTGAGCGGCGCCCCAGTCGGTGTGCCACTGCCATCCCAGCAGCAGGCACACCGGCGATGGGTACCCACTGTATCAGCACCACTTCAGCGCTAGTGCCAGCCCCCAGAAACAATTCAACATGCCAAAAAACCACGTTTTGAGTGCACTCCACTCCAGTGCAGCTTTTGGTTTATTGGCCTGGCTTCGCAGTGCGCGAGCAAACAGCCTTAATATTAAACTGACCGTGACACCCTCTACAGATTTTTAGTCCCGTCCTTTTCGCTATAAGACAATGCGCGTATAAACCGAAATCAACTCTCACCACGTATCCACAGTCACTGCAATCAGTGGGCATCTGCATGTTAAGAATCGGTATTGGCTCAAAAACCTCAACTGGCGGTGTTGTCGTCGAAGGCAACACAGGACTTCAATTCGATGGCCTGGTCGCCAGCTCCATAGGCCATAAGGCGACCTGCCCCGCTTGCAAAAAAGGTATCGGTGAAATCATACCCGTAGGTCCGCGTAGCGTTATGCTGCCGGCTGGCCTGGCGGCAAGAGCGGGCGACTATATTGCTTGCGGCTGCCCGCCACATTCAAACGTATTGATCGCCGAGGGCACCATCAGCATAGGTAGCCAGGGGTCTGCACAGCAAAACTCTCAAACCGCTTTACGCTCACCCGGCGCTTCCAAAAAATCGGTTACCCGGATTTACTGGAGTCACGGCGATAAGCAGACGCCGCTGCAAAACGCGTCCCGCTTTTATACTGATATGAACCTACATGCCGAGACAGTGGGCTACCAACCAGGCGAAACATTGGAAATAACCCTGGAAGGTGCCAGCTCGCAAAGGCTACAAGGCGTCGTTGATGCCAATGGCAAGGTCTGCATTCAAAACGCCTTGAAATCGCATGGTGTGCACCTACAAGGACGTATTTGAATGACTACTCTCACCGCCTCAGCTGGCGGCGCCAGCACCGAAATACAGATCAACCGTCCTGAATTCGAAGCACTGTGGCGCGCTTACTCCGAAGTAGGCATGAAGGATTATCAGCAAGTTTACGATTTGGTTGGCGGAAACGTAGCCGAGCTAAGACAAGCAAGGCCCGCGGACTACACCAACGCCTGCGCTCTGCGCATGAGTCGCGGCTTTAACTACGGCGGGTACGTCATACCCAAAGGCACCATCATCCAGGGCACCAATATATATCGCGCCAAAGGTGCAGATGGCCTGCCTTATATTCTGCGGGTCAACGATGTAATCAATTTCGTCCGCCATAATTGGGGAGCGCCAGACAAGACCCTTGCTCCATCAGAGCACGATCAACTAAACGGCCTGAAGGGTTTGATTGTCATTGAGGTTCAAGGCTGGAGTGATGCGTCGGGCCATGTCACGCTCTGGGATGGCGTTGCCACCGGCGATGACAGTGATTACCAGAACCCTCAGAGCCATGCCTTCGACAGCCCTGCAGTCTCGCCTAAACACATTCTGTACTGGGAGCTAAAGTAGTGAAAAAGTTAACTATCAGCGGATTTATATTTGTCGCTATGATCGCGACCCAACCCTCAGTTTTTGCAGCCACCATAGAGCAAGCCAGAACGTCTCTTAAAAACTATGGTTTTGTGCACTGTCTGGACGCTGCATACCAGGATAGCAAGCAACTCGATGACGACTTGGCCGCTGCGAGCGGTGCCTATCACTACATGGGCAGGGGGGCGCACTTTATACAGCAAGACGAAGATACCCTGGACGTGACCCACGATCCCTATCAAGCCACTGAGGACTTCATCGTCGAGGCTTACCCAAATACCGATGCCCAGACTCAATCACAAGGACGTAAAAACCCCATGATTGCCTGCCTGACCATCTACAACTCGTCTGAGTACAGCGCCTTTATTCGTGGCCAGGACGGTTACATCAGCAACCCGGAAAAATAGCCTTCGAGCTAGCTGCTCACTTCAGATGCGGTTTTAGAATTTCATATAGCGCTGGGCGGTTGGCCGCGATCTCATCAGCCGTTAAGCCTTCGAGTGAATGCGGATATTTTAGCCAGGCATCTGTGCTGTGCAGGTAAAAATGCGGTTCCCACTCCACCTCGTTGCGGCTAGGCTTGTAATACGGCACCGCCACGCGAATATCATGGGGCGTATTCAGCCGCGCCTTGTTCTTCAGTTCCTGGATGATGGCCTCAACCGATCGACCGGTATCAAACACATCATCAACAATCAGCAGTGAGTCTTGATGGGTCACATGCTTCACCAGATAATTCAGGCCATGCACACGGACTTCACGGCTTTGCTGGTCAATGCCGTGGTACGACGACGTGCGGATAGCAATGTTGTCAGTATGCACTCCGTGGTAGTCGAGGAACTCCTGCACCGCTATGCCCATGGGTACGCCACCGCGCCACACAGCAATAATAAAGGTCGGACGAAAGTCCGAATTCAGGATCTGCGCGCCAAGATGAAAAGCATCTTCGAGCAGACTTTGTGCACTGAGGTATTGTTTATCAGCCATAAGACCGTTAGCGTTTGAGAATTCGCGACATATTCCCACCTGACGGAGCCTTCTGGCAAGCCATGACCCAGCCCAGCGCCACACAAAAACCCACTCGCACTCGCCGTTTCCTCGACGAGAACCAGCTTATTGAAGATGCCTTCCGCCTTGGCGTACAGGTTTTTGAGAGCGGTTTTCGCCCAAACTTCATCGTCGGCTTATGGCGCGGCGGCAGCGCCGTGGGTATTTACGTACAGGAATGCCTGCAGACGCTGGGTGTAAAAACCGATCACATCGCACTGCGCACCTCGTACCGAGGCATGGAGCACTACGACACCATGATCGCCTCGCCCCAGTCAGAGATTCGCGTGCACGGCACCCACTACCTGCTCGACAACATCAACCAGGATGATCGCCTGCTGATTGTCGATGACGCCTTTGGTACCGGTCACAGCATGGCCGCAGTGCTGGAAAAACTCAGCGGCCAGTTGAAGCGCAACATGCCCAAAGATACGCGTATTGCCACCCTCTATCAGCGGCTGGGCGCAGGCCAGACCGCAGTCAAGCCCGACTTTTGCCTGCATACCACCGAAGACTGGCTCGTATTCCCCTATGAGATGAACGGCCTTACCCGTGCAGACATTGATGAACACAAACCCTATCTGAGCCCTATTCTGGATTCAGTCAAGTAACCCGGTAGGCGCGCGACCTGAACGGCCGCGCGTTGACCTGCTCTACGAGGGCGCTAGCTAACCCGTCACTGTTACCACCGCGCAACTGGTTGCTTATTTCCCTAAAGGCATGGCTTTGTTCATTTCAGCCGGTATCTGTGCGGCCGTAACGGGAGCGAAAAACGCTCCAGATGTTGCAGTAAAATGACGTTTTATCTACTTACACCAGCACTTGCCGCGTATTGGCGATGTAATGATGCACTTGGCGCTCTACTTTTTGATCAATCATGGTTTCGGGCCGACGATCATTGGGGCAAGGCATACGCGGCGTGGTACCAAACAGCCGGCAGATCAGGGGCCGCTCTGCGTAAACTTCGCAACCGTGCGGCCCTAGATGTACGCAGTTAAGTTCATTCAGCGCGGCGTCATGCTCGGCGTCGGACTTCACCGGCAGGCGCGACATTTCTTCAGAAGAAGTCGTTACCGGACCGCAGCAGTCATGGCAACCTGGCACGCACTCGAAGGTCGGAATCTGCTCGCGCAGTCGCGCAATAATCTCGCCGTTAGACTTCATATTCACCGCACCTTCAGCTCATTCCAACTCGGAGTCTATTTGCTTGTCCTGGGGACGCAGTTGATATTGAACGCCTAGCAAGAAGTTGCGCAAAATCTGGTCTTTGCATTCGCGGTAATTCTTATTACCTGGCTTACGAAAGAAAGCACTCAACTCATGACTGCTCAGACGAAACTCAACTAATTGAAAAATATCAAGAATATCCTCAGCCTTTAAATTAAGCGCAATGCGCAGCTTTTGGAACACCATATTATTATTCAAACGATCTTCCGGCACTGGCTGCGCGCCTTCACGCTTGCCGCGCTTGAAGTTGATAAACCCATTAAGAAAAACAGCCAACTCTTTGTCGCTCAACTTAACGAACGCTGTGTCTTCTTCTTTTTTCAGCCAGTGAGTAACTTGCTCTTGGGAAACCTCAACATCCGCCAAAGAGAAAATATCTGCCATGGCGGCGTCTTTGATGTCGAAGGTGTAACGGATACGGCGCAAAATATCATTATTGGTCAAAATACGATCCCTAGTCTTAGGTAAGCTCAGCATGTTCTCTGCTATCGCAGACAGGATCAAAATAGCCTTTACAACCGGATACCAGAAGTAACGCTCATTATCGACTCAAGCCTGAGAACCCAGCGATGCCACTTGGGCAAGCAACAGCTGCTCAGTAAACATAAAAAAACGACGCCTGCTTGTAGTGTGGCGTCGGATTATCCCCTCTTGCGAGGAGCTAGATGCTGATGCGGATGACATTACACCACTAACCTTGCACCTCAAGCCAGCGCCAAGTCCGGCTGAGCCCCGGCACGCGCCGGCGCCTTGAGCGGTAAACTCAGGTGAGACTCAAGCTCGCTTAGCCCCCGATCATGCTCAACAGCGTCGAACTTGCGCGCGAAAATCGGTACGAATATTTTCCTTATCCGCGGGCGCTTCAACCATTAAAAGTACGCCTGTAAACCGCGCGCTCTCGACCCGACTCAAAAACCCGGCTAGTCTTGATTCGCTGCCCTGAACACAAACCAATAAAAAATAATAATATGACGATGTATCAATTGCTTAAGCTTGGTCCTCAGTTTCCAGCGATAGCCATCTTGTTTTTCATACTGGGCTACCCGACTTCCGTCAGCGCCGAGGAACCCTTACCGCTGCTCAACGCCGCTTACCTTACCTTCCCGCCGATGGCCTACACCGATGAACAGGGCAACGCCCGAGGCAGCATCATTGAACTGACCAACGAGCTGGCAGCGGATAGTGGCTATCGAATCCACTGGATCAATTATCCGATCAATCGAATCTACCGCAGCCTGAGTAACGGTAATATTGACCTCTGGCCCGGTTCGCAGCACGTGCCAGCACTAGCCGATTTCACCCTGGAATCCAAGCCACTGGATTACAACGTGAAGTTGTGCGCTTTTTCGTTCTCAGGCAGTACACCGCTCACCAGCACTGAAGACTTGATAGATAAACAGCTGGTGCTAATCCGTGGCTACACATATCGCGGCCAACTAAAAGCCGTCTTCGATCGAGCAGCCCACCAACCGATTGTAGCGCCGGACCATACGGCCGCCATGCAATTGCTGGCGACCGGCCGTGCTGAGTACCTGATCAGCTACGGCCATCCAATGCAGGAAAGTCTGGCAAACTACCCATTGCAACAAACCCATTGCGATAAGCTCGGCGAATGGCCGCTAGTATTTGTCGTATCACGGCGCAACCCTGACGCTCAGCAGATTGCCGACAACCTGGATGCCGCCTATCAGCGCTATGTCGCTAGCCAGCAACAAGACAGTCAGCCCGAGCACTGACCTATTTCACAGCGCTGATCACCCCGTTGTCGGCAGCGCCCATACTTCGATGTTATTGCTGCGCTCTACCCTGTAGCTACTGACCGCAGGGATCGCAGCGGCCAGCCCCAGTTGCTGCAATTGCGCCATGACTACCTGCGCATGCGCTGACGGGAGCGTTGCCAGTAGATCTGCCGCGCGCTGCAGCACAAATAGCAGATAAGGCTCGACGCCGACTTCGACGGGGGCACCCTGATATTCAGTTTCAACCAGTCCGACCTGCCGCACCTGTGGCTTGTCGGTAACCGGCTCACCCTGCGCTGGCTGCCGGCGCGCTACCCAGGCATCAAGAAAGGCGAGCTTATCCGTCAACTCGGGGAATATATCTGCCGCGATATGCCGCAATACAGGCTCCAGCGTTGGCGGTATCTCGTCATGCGGCCAGAATTCAGCCAGGCAGTCGGGATAATCGACTAAATCCAGTCCAGGTGCCGTCATGCGCTCTACCCAGCGGTACACTCTTGGCGCACGTTTCTTCATGATGCCAGCAGGCACCGGATCACGCCCCAAATGCGCAAACATCGGGCCGATCAGGCCGTAATCGGCAATGGAAGGACGACCACCCAATAGATAAGGCAACTCGGCAAAATGCGCGTCGAGTAAATCCAGCAGCGTCTCAAAGGACTGCTCGATCAAGGCAACGCTGTCAGGATTGACGCCCAGACGCGGCAGATAGGAGTTCATTCGCCCCATGATTTTCTCTGCCATGACGGCGCCTGAACTACTTGCAAAGGCATGGCGCAGAAAGGCTTCCTGCTGCTCGCGGTAGGACCAGCGATAGTGCATCGCCTGCTTGAGCATCGCCTGACCACCGTAATACTCAATGATCACCGCCAGACTATGCTGCAACGGTGTACTCGGGTATGCCGGATAAGGGACGCCCTGCCCCTCAAAAAAGTCGATGATATCGATGGTGTCCTGAATCACGCGGCCGTCTGGCGTTTCCAGCACCGGTATGATGCCCCGACCGATCTGCGGCAGAATGCGGGTGGCAAAGTCCGGGTGCGACGGCGACACTTCAACATAGTCAATGCCCTGATTACGCAGATAACAGCGCGCCTTGCCGGTATACAGTGAATGCGGCGAGCCATAAAGCGTATAGGGAGTGTGTTCGTTAGGCATGTAGTGTCCGTTGTTATTTGAGCGAGCAGACTAGAAAACGATCCTGGAAAACTATCGGGGTTGCACGGCAACTACAACCCCTCAAGTATGAAACCGCTTCAGGTCTGACACTCAAGCAACGGGCAGCTAGCCTTCCAGCCTGACTTGACGCAGACATGTTGCCGTCAGCACTGCGGCACTGGCCATGATGACCGCGCCGATCAGCGAATTAACATGCAGAGCCGAGGCAAAGCCGTCCTGCACTACGATCAACAGCGCTTGCGCGGTGTCGGGTGGTAGCTGCTTGATCACCGCAAGCGCGCCGCCCAGGGTATCGCTGGCAATCTCTACCTGTTCAGGCGTCAGACCGTCAGGCAGCCGCGCCGCCATGTACTGCTGATAGATGACCGCGCCGACGCTACCAATAACCGCGATACCCAACGCCATGCCCAGTTCGGCAGCGGTCTCTGAGGTTGCAGCCGCCGCGCCCGCTTTGGCCGGCGGTACCGAGCTCACCACAAGATCGGTACCCATAATCATCACCGGCATGATACCCACACCAAGCAGCATGGTACCCAGCGCCATCAACGCGACGCCGTCGCGACCCTGCACCAGCAGCAAGACACAAAATCCAATAACCGATACGCACAAACCAAGACTCGTGAACACAGAGGGCTTTAGCTTGCGTGACAAGCTGGGCACCACCAGTGAAGCAGCCGTTTGCAAAATAGCCGCGGGCAACATGACCAGCCCGGCTTCCAGTGCGCTCAAGCCAGCAACCCCTTGCAGGTATTGGAAAATCATCAACCAGGCGCCGGAAAGCGCAAAAATAGCCATCAGCATGGCAAAAATAGACACCGTAAAGGCGCGCCGACTAAAGAGCGTCAAATCCAGCATGGGATCGGGCAATCGGCGTTGACGACGGGTAAACACAGTACCCACCACTAGACCTAGTACTACGGCGAGCAATGCCCCCAGATTGAGCCCATCGCGAGCAGTATCCTTAAGCCCATAAATCACCAACAGCAGCGCCACAATGCATAGCAGCGCGCTGACCACATCCAACCGCCCTGCGTTCTCGTCCCGGCACTCGGGCAATAAAAACGGCCCCACCAACAGCAGCAATGCCATCACCGGCACGCCAAGCAAAAACACCGAGCCCCACCAGAAAAACTCAAGCATCACGCCGCCCACCAGTGGGCCTATGGCACTCCCAACAATAAACCCTGTCATCCACACCGTAATAGCTAGCGTGCGCTCGCGCTCGACATGAAACATGTTGCGAATCAAGGACAGGGTAGACGGCATCAAGGTCGCGCCTGCGATGCCCAACAAAGCACGGGTGATAATCAAGGAAGTAGCAGAACTTGCGAACGCAGCCGCCACCGATGCCACGCCGAATGCCAGCGCGCCGGCTAGCAGCAAGCGCCGACGGCCGATGCGATCGCCCAGCGTGCCCATGGTGATCAAAAAGCCGGCAACCATGAAGCCGTATATATCCAGAATCCACAGTAACTCTGAGCTACTTGGTTGCAGGTCGGCACTCAGCCGAGGCGCCGCCAGATGCAACACCGTCATGTCCAACGCCAGTAGCAGCGTTGGTAGCACCAGCACAGCCAAACCCAGCCACTCACGGCGACTGGCGGGGTGCTCGGCATGCGAATCAATTTGCTGTGCGGTGGTCATGTAAAAAGCATCCTGTGGCGAGGGCTTCTTATACCGCCAGCACCCATCACCAGCAAGGTACAGTTGCCAACTTGCTTTACAGAACAGATTGGCGGTATCTGATGTCATTATGGGCGCCTTCTCTGGCGCTGCCTGATGACCCCCGCGCGCCAAACAGGTATCATGTCCGGCTTTATTCCGTCTATCCAACAGAAGCCGAGAACCCATGTCCAGCAACGCCCCATCTCGCCAGATCCTCGTTACCAGCGCCCTGCCCTATGCCAACGGTTCGATCCATCTGGGGCACATGCTTGAGTACATTCAGACTGACATCTGGGTTCGCTTCCAGAAACTGCGCGGTAATCAGGCAGTTTACGTCTGCGCCGATGATGCCCATGGCTCCGCCATCATGTTGCGCGCCGAGAAGGAAGGGATTACCTCTGAGCAGTTGATCGACAACGTCAAGGCCGAGCACACCGCTGACTTTGCCGACTTTTTGGTCAACTTCGACAATTATCACTCGACTCATTCGCAGGAGAACAAATACTTCTCCGAGCTGATCTATGGCCGCTTGAAAGACGCAGGCCACATCAGCACGCGTTCAGTGACGCAGTATTTCGATCCAGAGAAAAAGATGTTTCTGGCCGATCGCTTCATCAAGGGCACCTGCCCCAAGTGCAGCGCAGAAGACCAGTACGGCGACAACTGCGAGAAATGCGGTGCCACGTACGAGCCGACCGAGCTGAAAGACCCGCGCTCTGCTATCTCGGGCGCCACGCCAGTATTGAAGGATTCCAAGCACTTCTTCTTCCGTCTGCAAGACTTCAGCGACATGCTCAAGCAGTGGACGCGCAGCGGCACGCTGCAGGAAGCAGTTGCCAACAAGATCGCCGAGTGGCTCGACAGCGGCCTGCACGAGTGGGATATCAGCCGTGATGCGCCCTACTTCGGCTTCGAGATCCCTGACGAGCCCGGCAAGTATTTTTACGTCTGGCTGGACGCGCCCATTGGCTACATGGCCAGCTTCAAGAACCTGTGCGAGCGTCGCCCTGAACTGAGTTTTGATGCTTTCTGGAATGCCGATTCCAGCGCCGAGCTGTATCACTTTATCGGCAAGGACATCGTTAACTTCCACACCCTGTTCTGGCCGGCCATGCTGGAAGGTGCAGGTTTCCGCAAGCCTACGGCAGTCAACGTACACGGCTACCTGACGGTGAACGGGCAGAAGATGTCCAAGTCGCGCGGCACCTTTATCAAGGCCCGTACTTATCTGGATCATCTGTCCCCGGAATACCTGCGTTACTACTACGCGGCCAAGCTGGGCCGTGGCGTAGAAGACCTTGACCTGAATCTCGACGACTTTATTCAGAAGGTCAACTCCGACCTGGTCGGCAAGGTGGTAAACATCGCCAGTCGTTGCGCGGGCTTTATTCAAAAGGGCAATGCTGGCGTGATGGTCGATGCCAACCCAGCCCCTGAACTGACTGCGGCTTTTACCGCTGGCGCACCGCTGATTGCCGACGCCTACGAGAAGCGCGATTTCTCCCGCGCCATGCGCGAAATCATGGGCCTGGCTGACAAGGCCAATGCCTGGATTGCAGACAAGGCGCCCTGGTCGCTGAACAAGCAGGAAGGCAAACAAGACGAAGTACAGGCCATCTGCTCGCTCGGCGTGAACCTGTTCCGCCAATTGATCATCTTCCTCAAGCCGGTACTACCGCATCTGGCTGACGACGCTGAGGCCTTCCTGAATGTCGCACCGCTGCGCTGGGACGATCACCAGAATCTGCTGGCCGATCATCAGCTGAACGCCTTCAAGCCGCTGATGGCACGCATTGAACCGGCTAAAATTGAAGCCATGATCGATGCCTCCAAGGAAGACCTCGCCGCGGCCGAAGCCACGGCTGCGCCTGCGGGCAACGGCGAGCTGACGAAAGAGCCGCTGGAAGCCGAGATCAAGTTTGATGCCTTCGCCGCCGTTGACCTGCGCGTAGCCCTGATCGAGAAGGCCGAGTTCGTTGAGGGTGCCGATAAGCTGCTGCGCCTGTCGCTGGATATCGGCGACGCCAAGCGCAACGTGTTCTCGGGCATCAAGAGCGCCTATCCTGACCCGAGCAAACTGGAAGGCCGCCATACCCTGTACGTTGCCAACCTGGCGCCGCGCAAGATGAAGTTTGGCGTATCGGAAGGCATGGTGCTGGCAGCGGGCCCCGGTGGCGAAGATATCTTCCTGCTGAGCCCCGATGAAGGCGCCAAGCCAGGGCAGCGCGTCAAGTAATTCAATAGTGCGATAAGCATAAACAGAGGCGGTCTGCAGACCGCCCGGATTAGCCGGAATCAGGCGCAGCTGCCATTAGAGCGGCTCGCCGAGCATTCCAAACATGGGGTTGGGGAACATGGCTGAATTTGCCCTCATTCTGGTCAGTACCATTCTGGTCAACAACTTTGTGCTGGTGCAGTTTCTCGGCCTTTGTCCGTTTATGGGCGTCTCCGGCAAGCTGGAAACCGCCATTGGTATGTCGGCGGCGACCACCTTCGTGCTCACGCTGGCCTCCATCCTCAGCTACCTGACGTTTCAGTACATTCTGGTCCCGCTGGACCTGGAATTTCTGCGCACCATTTCCTTCATTCTGGTGATCGCGGTGGTGGTGCAGTTCACCGAGATGGTGGTGCACAAGACCAGCCCCCTGCTGTACCGCGTCCTGGGTATCTTTCTGCCGCTGATCACCACCAACTGCGCGGTACTGGGCGTCGCTCTGCTGAACACTAACCGCGCCGAACAGACCTTTATGAAATCGGCGACTTACGGTCTGGGCGCGGCAATTGGCTTCTCAATGATCCTGATTCTGTTTGCCGGCCTGCGTGAGCGCATCGCCATTGCCGACGTGCCCACGCCCTTTCGCGGCGCCGCCATCGGCATGATCACAGCAGGCCTGATGTCCCTTGCCTTTATGGGCTTCACCGGCTTGATAAGGTTGTAAGCATGTCGATGATTCTCACTGCTGTCTTGGTACTGCTGGGCCTGGCGCTGATATTCGGCGCCATCCTGGGTTACGCCGCCATTCGCTTCAAGGTCGAGGGCGATCCCATCGTTGACCAGATCAACGAACTGCTGCCACAAACCCAGTGCGGCCAATGCGGCCATCCGGGTTGCAAGCCTTACGCCGAAGGCATTGCCAACGGCGAGCCAATCAACAAGTGCCCGCCCGGCGGCGAATCGACCATTCAGGCGCTGGCTGATCTGCTCGACGTCGAGGTATTGCCGCTGGATGCCGAGCACGGCGAAGAAAAGCCCAAGATGGTTGCCTACATCCGTGAAGCCGAATGCATTGGCTGCACCAAATGCATTCAGGCCTGCCCGGTCGATGCGATTCTCGGCGCGGCCAAGCAAATGCATACGGTGATCACCGATGAATGCACTGGTTGCGACCTCTGCGTTGAGCCCTGTCCGGTTGACTGTATCGACATGCTGCCGTTGCCGACTACACCACAAAACTGGAAGTGGGACTTCCCACTGCCCGGCCCCGCCGTTATTGCCACCGACGCCCAGCGAGGGGCCGCCTGATGACCGCTGCCAGCCCCATCCGTATCTGGGATATTCCCGGCGGTATTCACCCGGAAGAGAACAAGCACCAGTCGACCGCGCACGGTATCGAATCGGTGCCGCTACCCAGCCAGTTGATCCTGCCGCTGCAACAGCATCTGGGTGCTCGCGCCGAACCGACGGTCGAAATCGGCGAGCGGGTACTCAAGGGCCAACTGATTGCCGAGGCCAGCGGGATGATCAGTTGCCCGCTGCATGCGCCCACCTCCGGCACAGTGACCGCGATTGGGCCCGCGCCCTACCCGCACGCCTCAGGCCTTGAGGAATGGGCTATTACTCTTGACGTGGATGGCCAGGATCAGTGGTGTGAACTCAGCCCAATGAGTGATTACCAGAGCCTGGAGCCCGCGACCCTGCTGGAAGTTATCCGTCAGGCAGGCATCAGCGGCCTGGGCGGTGCGGGCTTCCCGACCTCGGTCAAACTCAAGGCGCGCCCCGAGCAGAAAATTCATACGCTGATCGTTAATGGCACCGAGTGTGAGCCTTACATCACGGCCGACGACAGTGCCATGCGTTACCACGCCGAGCAGATCGTTGCGGGTATCGAGATACTTCAGCATATTCTGCACCCAGAGCAGGTGTTGATCGGCATTGAGGACAACAAGCCAGAGGCCATCGCAGCGATGCGCAAGGCCGTTGGCACGCGCGACAGCATGCAGGTCGTGGTCTTCCCGACCAAATACCCCTCTGGCGGTGAGAAGCAACTGATCCAGATACTGACAGGTAAAGAGGTGCCCAGTGGCGGCCTGCCCGCCGACATCGGCATGGTCTGCCAAAACATAGGCACCCTGCTGGCGATCCACGATGCCGTATTGCTGGGCCAGCCGCTGATCAAGCGCATTACCACCCTGACCGGCGACGCACTCAGTCACCCCACCAACGTGGAAGCCTTGATTGGTACGCGCATCAGCCACCTGCTTGAATTTGCCGGGTTGCAGCCTGAGCGCCTGTATCGGCTAGTGATGGGCGGCCCCATGATGGGCTTCACCCTGCAAAGCATGGCTGCGCCCATCATTAAAACCAGCAACTGCCTGCTGGCTGGCACCCAGGAGGAATTACCTCCGCCGCCACCGGCTCAGCCATGCATTCGCTGCGGCTTATGCGCCGAGGCATGCCCAGCAGAGCTACTGCCGCAGCAGCTGCACTTTTTTGCATTGGGCAAAGAGTACGATCAGCTCAAGCGGCAGAATTTGTTTGACTGCATTGAGTGCGGCGCTTGCTCTTACGTTTGCCCCAGCAGTATCCCGCTGGTGCAGTACTACCGCGCAGCCAAGTCTGATATCCGTGCGCTGGATCTGCAGCAGCACAAATCTGATCACTCCAAGCAACGCTTTGAGCACCGCCAGGAACGCCTGCAGCGTGAAGCCGAACAAAAAGAACGTGACCGTCAGGCTCGCGCCGAAAAAGCAGCACGATTGAAAGCCGCCAAGGAAGCCGAGGCGGCCAAGCCTAGCGCAACGGAAAATGATAGCTCGGTAGAACCCGATGTCGCCCGCCTGCAAGCGCAAAAACCCAGCGGCCTGAGTCCAGAACAGAAGCAAGCCAAGATTGCCGCCGCCACCGCACAGATGGCGCTGAAGAAAGCGCAAAAACAACTGGCAGCCAACCCGGACAACACCGACTTGCAAGCGCAAATCCCGACTCTGGAACAAGCCGCGCGCGATGCTCAGACAGCGTTCGACCAAGTACAGGGCGACCTTGCCACCCAGCCTGCGGCTGAGCCCGCTGCCGGAGGCGATGATGCCAAGAAGCTTAAAATCGAGGCTGCAATGCTGCGCGCCAACCTGAAGAAGGCCGAGCGCGCAGCCGGTGATTCCCCGAGCGCAGAGCAGCAAGCAGAAATCGACAAATTGCGCTCAGAAGCCGAAGCAGCTTATGCCCGCGTGCCTGCCACCGCAACCACGAAAAAGCCCATCGACGAGAATCTGAAAAAAGCCAAGCTGGATCTGGCCATGGCGCGCGCAGCGGTGAAGAAGACCGAGCGAGAAATCGATAGCTCCCCTGATGACGAGGATCTGAAAGCGCAGCTTGCAGCTCAACAGCAGGTTTTCAACGCCGCTGAAAAAGCGCTGCATGAGGCCGAAAGCAACAGCCCGATTCCGCCCCCCGAGCGCAACAAGGTCGACAAGAAGCCGGTGGACGAAACCCTGCGCGAGCTGAAAACCAACCTGGCCACCACTAAAGCTGATTTCAAGCGGGCCGAGCGAGAGCTGCAGGCCGCTATAGATGCCGAAACCGACACCGCCCCGGCACAGGACCAGCTCACGGCTACCCGCGCCAAACTCGACGCGGCAGCCAAAGCCTTCGCCGAATATATGGCTAGCAAGGAGACCAACTGATGGCGCTGGTTCGTATGACATCGCCGCACGCCAAGGGCAACAACCACACCCAGACCATTATGCTCTGGGTATTGGCGGCAACCCTGCCCGGCGTGCTGGCCATGACCTGGTTTTTCGGTTTTGGCACCCTGATCAATATCTGCTTTGCCAGCCTGGTTGCGCTTGCGGTGGAAAGCCTGATCCTGTGGGTTCGTAAACGCCCAATCAGTTTCTATCTGCGCGACGGCAGCGCGCTGGTGACTGCCTGGCTGCTGGCCCTTGCGCTGCCGTCCTATGCGCCCTGGTGGTTGACCCTGGTTGCCACCGCCTTTGCCATTATCTTCGGCAAGCAATTGTACGGCGGCCTTGGTCAGAACCCGTTCAATCCGGCCATGCTGGGTTACGCAGTGGTACTGGTATCTTTTCCGGTAGAAATGACCAGTTGGCCCGCCTGGCGCGGCATTGAAGCGGTACTGCCCAATGTCCAGGCCACCCTGGGCTTGTTTGATGGGCTGGCGCGTATCTTCTTGCCCGCGACCCAGGCCATCGACGGCTGGACCCTCGCCACGCCTCTGGATGTGGTTAAAACCAATGCCAGCCTGACCATGGCGGAGTTGCAAGCGAGCAAGCCGGTATTCGGTAGCTTGGCCGGACATGGCTGGGAATGGGTCAGCCTGGCTTATCTGGCTGGCGGCATTGCCCTGCTCTACAAGCGAATTTATACCTGGCATGCGCCGGTCGGCATGTTGGGTGCGCTGGCCATCATGAGTCTGCTGTTCTGGAATGGCAGCGGTTCAGACTCCAATGGCTCACCGCTGTTTCATTTGCTCAGCGGGGCCAGCATGCTTGGCGCCTTCTTTGTCGTCACTGACCCGGTCTCCGGCGCCACCAGTAAACAGGGCCGCCTGATCTTCGGTGCTGGCGTGGGGATTCTGGTGTATTGCATTCGCGCCTGGGGTGGCTACCCCGACGCAGTCGCCTTCGCGGTGCTACTGATGAACCTGGCTGCGCCGACCATTGACTACTACAGCACCCCCCGCACCTATGGCCATCGTAAGGCCAAGCGCGGCATGGGCAAAACGGACTGAGCATGGATAACCCAACCACGACCCGCAGCTCGGTATTGCGCAACAGCATCATCCTCGGACTGTTCGCCGTGGCAACCGTCGGCATGATCGCGATTACCCAACAGAGCACCGCCGAGCGCATCAACGAAGCCCAGCGCCGGGTGCAGCTGAGTGCCCTGAACGAGATTCTCCCGCATGAGCAGCACGATAACGATCTGCTCGCCGACAGCTTCAGCGTTGATGATTACGCCCACCTGCGCCTTGGCGCTGCCCATGACGCCTACCGCGCCAAACAAGACGGCAAGGTCATCGCTGTAATACTGCCGGTCGTTGCGCCCGAGGGTTACAGTGGCCGTATTGATCTGTTGGTCGGTATCTATGCTGACGGCTCCGTGGCTGGCGTGCGCGCCATCAATCACCGTGAGACGCCCGGGCTGGGCGACAAGATCGAGACTGGCAAAAGTCAGTGGATACTGGAGTTCAAGGGTAAAAGCTTGAGCATGCCGGTACCCGAGAACTGGGCGGTGAAAAAAGACGGCGGTAAGTTCGATCAGTTTACCGGCGCGACCATCACCCCGCGGGCCGTGGTCAAAGCGGTTTATCAAAGCCTGGAATACTTTGCAGAACACCGGCGCAGCCTGCTGCAACTGCCCGCTGAGGAGCCCGATAATGGCAACTAAAACGCTCTCTGAGATAACCGCTGATGGCCTATGGCATAACAATCCCGGCCTGGTACAACTGCTCGGGCTGTGCCCGCTGTTGGGCGTCAGCAGTTCAGTGGTCAACGCACTGGGACTAGGACTGGCGACCATGCTGGTACTGACCGGCTCCAACCTGGCGGTGTCGCTGATCCGCAGCGCCGTAACCGACGCCGTGCGCCTACCTGCCTTTGTGATGATTATCGCCGCGCTGACGACCTGTATTGAGCTGTTGATGCAGGCATTCACCTACGAGCTATATCAGATACTCGGCATCTTTATTCCGCTGATCGTCACCAACTGCGTGATTCTGGGCCGCGCCGATGCCTTTGCGTCAAAAAACGCCATTCTGCCGTCGCTGGTCGATGGTTTCATGATGAGCCTGGGCTTTGCATTGGTATTGGTCGTATTGGGTGGTCTGCGCGAGCTGGTAGGCCATGGCACCCTGTTCGCGGGCATGGATCTGCTGCTGGGTCCAATGGCAGCAAACTGGAAACTGGTTATCTTCGCGAATTATACCGATGTGCTTTTTGTTATTTTGCCGCCCGGCGCCTTTCTGTTCATGGGCCTGTTAATCGCGCTGAAGAATGTGATCGACGCCAAGGTCAAGGCGCGTGCTGAAGCGCGCATCAGCAAACCAGCCGCTGGCAGCAAGCGCGTGCGGGTTACCGGCACCATCAGCTAAGGCGGCAAGCAGGTATGAACAAGGAAAAACGCTTTGAGATCTTCCGTCGCCTGCGTGAAGACAACCCGCACCCGACGACCGAGCTTAACTTCAGCTCGCCGTTCGAACTGCTGGTCGCCGTCACCCTCTCGGCGCAGGCAACCGATGTCGGCGTCAACAAGGCTACCGCCAAGCTCTTTCCGGTCGCCAATACGCCAGAGGCGATCTACGCGCTGGGGGTTGACGGCCTATCCGAGTACATCAAGACGATTGGCCTGTTCAACAGCAAGGCAAGCAACGTAATCGCCGCCTGCAAAATGCTGATTGAGCTGCACCACAGTGAAGTACCCGACGACCGGGAGGCGCTCGAGGCGCTGCCTGGTGTGGGACGCAAAACAGCCAACGTAGTTCTCAACACCGCCTTTGGTCACCCTGCGATGGCAGTGGATACGCATATTTTCCGCGTCAGCAATCGTACCGGCATTGCGCCGGGAAAAAACGTGCTCGAAGTGGAAAAAAAACTGATGCGCCACGTACCCAAGGAGTTTCTGGTAGACGCTCATCACTGGTTGATTCTGCACGGCCGGTACGTCTGCAAAGCACGCACGCCGCAGTGCGGTAGCTGTCGCATCGAAGACCTTTGCGACTACAAAGAGAAAACCTCGGATTAAAGATTCGAGGTTTTTTGCTTTTTTAATAAAAAAAAACTATTTCCGCAAAACCGCTACTCCGTTTATAAGGTGCGCAAATGGCATCTTCATTGTGGAGTTGAGTCATGGCTAAAGCGAAAACCGATATCGAACTGGACGATGATGACTTCATCGAAGAGGACGACACCCCAGATACCGACAGCGCGCCCAATTCCAAGGCGAGCCTTACCAAACGTCGCTTGATCGACAATTACCTCGAGGAGCGCCGCCTGCAGCGTGAGCTGACCGAATTCGACTTTGACTAACGCAGCCGCACTGCCCTGACCACTACGACAATCTCGTGACGATCAGGGCAACGTCTGGCGGTTAGCCCTCGTCGTGTAAAAAACGTTTGAGACGCTGCTTCAGCATAGCGTTTTCAGCTCGTAGCTCGTTCAACTCATCAAGCATCTCCAGCACCAACGGCATGTCGGACCACTCGATCGCTAATTGGCGATGCAAGCGATCAGCCTTGCCAACACGGCTCAAGGCATAATGGCTGAAACGCCACTCCTCCCGCCGGACGCCCGCTTCAGGCCGGAGAACACCCTGCTCAACCAGATCAACTATCTGCGCTTCACTAATGCTTACGCACTGGCAAAGTTCGTCAAAACTCACGTATACGCTGCTCATGATTTTTTGCTCCAGTCGGCCCTGGGGTCGAATGCCGCTTGCTCTGCCAGCTCTGACCAGAGCTGCTGCATACGCTCACTGTGCTGCTGCGGCATGACTACCTTGAGCACGGCAAATAGATCACCACTGCCCTGCTTTCCAGTCAGACCTTTACCCTTGATTCGCAACCGCTGCCCACTCTGGCTGCTTGGCTTGATCGTCAGCTGAATTTTTCCACTCAGGGTAGGCACCGTTACCTTGGCGCCCAGGGCTGCTTCCCAGGGAGCCAGCGGCACGGTCAAAATAAGGTTATGCCCCTCCACATCAAACAACGGATGCGGGACCAATCGGATATGCAGATAGAGATCACCCGCTGGTGCCTGGCCCGCGCCCGGTGATCCCTGACCCTTGAGGCGAATTCGCTCGCCGTCCGCAACACCGGCGGGAATCTTGACCTTCAGCGATTTCTGCAGCACCTTCGGCTGACCGCGTTCATCAACGTACTGCAGGTTGAAGCTGACCGGCTTGCTGCTCTCGGCCAGCGTTTCCTCGAGAAACACCGGCAGTTCGATCTCAACATCCTGGCCTTTGCGAGCAAAGGGGTCGGCCGCTCCTCGGCCGAAACCACCGCCACCTGTTCCGCCGAACATGGAGCTGAAGAAGTCAGCAAAGTCAGCGTCCGACTGACCGCCACCGCCATATCCGGCATCAGCGTTACCCTGATAACGCTGACGCTGCTCTCTAGCCTGGCATAGCTCATCGTATTCTGCGCGCTTGTTAGCGTCGTGCAGCACTTCATAGGCCTCGGCAACTTCCTTGAACTTTTCCTCCGCTTCAGGATGCTTACTGACATCGGGATGATACTGCCGGGCCAATTTGCGGTAGGCGGTCTTGATCACCTTGTCGTCGGCCTGGCGATCCACGCCGAGTACGCTGTAATAATCCTTGAAATCCATATGCAGTCCTGTCTTTTGCTGACGTCACGGATAAATCAGACGGCCTCGACACCATAGAGTGTCGGGTCACCAGCATAACGGAGTTGGGTACCCACAAAGTGACATATCGCAGGATATTAGCTGCTTTAAGCGACCGCAACGACGAGCTAGAACAAGGTAATTGAGCTTGCCTATCAGGGTTATGGGATTTTGTAGTTGGTGTTATCCAGTCGAAACGCTAATATACACAAATACGAATCATTACCATTTAATTATTTACCTGAGGTTCCCATGCTGAAAACCATGACCTTTGCCTGCATGCACTTCTCCATCGCCTTTGGCGTGGTGTACCTGATGACGGGTAGCGTCTTGCTGGGTGGCGCTGTCGCATTGGTAGAGCCAGCGGTCAATACCGTTGCCTTCTACTTTCACGAGAAGATATGGAAGTGGCACGAGCGTCGTAAGCAAATGGCTTTACAGCCGCTCTCGCCGATCCTTCAGGCGTGATATCTAGCTCAGAAGAAGTCTCAAGAACAGGCGTTGGCAGCGCATTTTTTGGCGGTAGTCAAAAACCTTGCAGACTGCAAAAAATGGAACTTTAACCTACTTTTGAGGGTATATTGCAGCGACTCCTCAGGAAAAGTAGACGATCGCCATTATGCCCCGAAAGACGATACGAATTTGCACCGGATTGCTTTTTGCCATCGCCTTCACGGCTCAGGCTGAACAATTTGACTACCCGGAAACCAATCCTTTTATGGCCACGGTTGCCGGCACTCCGAATGAACTTAAGGTTCCGGTTCCTGACGAGGTGGACGTTCAGCAGGACGATCTTGCCGTTCGCGTATTACCGGACAGAAAGTTGCCCCCCGCGCTGTCCAATTACCGCGACCTGCATTTCCGTGTCGCCTGGCATGATGAACCTGCACCGCTTATATTTCTGATTGCTGGGACCGGCTCTGGCTACGACAGCTCGCGTATGGATTATCTCAAGCGACTGTTCTGGCAAGCTGGCATGCACGTTATTGTCTTGTCTTCGCCTACCAATCATGACTTTATCGCGGCAGCGTCCAATAGCGGCATGCCGGGGATGGGCGCTGAGGACGCGCGTGACCTGCATACTGCCATGAGTATGGCCTTGGATAAGGCGCAGGATGAAAAGGGCTTCGAAGTCACCGAGTATCGCTTGGCAGGCTTCAGCTTGGGCGCATTGAATGCGGCCTTCGTTGCCGAGCTTGATACCCATTTAGGGCAGTTCAACTTCAGCAAGGTACTGCTGCTCAACCCACCGGTCGATCTTTACGCCTCGGTAGGCCGGCTCGACGACTTGTCCTATACCCGTATCCCTGGCGTCAGCGACAACGACAGCTTCTACGAGCATATTTTCCAAAAGCTCTCCCGTCATTTTGCCCAGCGCAGCAATAGCGATATTCAAGCAAACCTGTTCTATGAGATACAGAACTCGCCCGAGGCCCTGTCCGATCCAGAACTCGCCATGCTGGTTGGCGCGGTATTCCGTTTTTCGGCAGCGGATTTGAGTTTTATGAGCGATCTGATTAATCACGGCGGACGCTATGTTCCAGCCGACAAGGAGATTAAGGTCAGCACCTCACTAACCCCCTACCTGCGCCGTGCGTTATTTTGTGATTTCTCCTGCTACATCAATACCCAGCTGTGGCCAGCTTGGGAGGCACTCAATGCCGGGCGCACCATCGACGAGATGGCCTACGAAACCAGTTTGCGGAGCTTACAGGCATTCCTGCACGACAGCCCCAATATCGCCGCTGTCAGCAACGCTGATGATCTTATATTGAACAAGAATGACTACGAATTCCTGGCGGACACCTTTGGTGAGCGCGCCTACCTTTATCCATACGGAGGACACGGCGGTAATCTCGACTACCCGCAGGTTGCCGAACGTTATATGGACTTTCTGCAGGGAGAAGCAAAATGAAACCGGTCTATTGGATGAGCGGCCTGTTCGGCTGTATTTTTTACACCGGCACCGTCCTGGCCGACGCACCCAGCGAGTACGTGAATTACAGTGACCGCGGGCAAGAGCTCGACTTCCCTGCTTACCATGATCCGCTTGATGAATTGGATATTGATAAGAGTGAAACACGCTACCAGTTCGAGCGCTCTAGTCTCCGCGCGCTGAATGTGCAAGACCCGCTGGAAGGTATGAACCGCCGTATTTATCGCTTTAACGCACAGTTTGACCAGCATGTTTATCTGCCGGTAGTACGCACCTACGTGTGGGCCACGCCGGATATAGCTAGAAAAGGCGTTTCCAATTTTTTCAATAACTTGAAGGATATTCCTCATCTGGGAAATAGCCTGCTGCAAGGTAAGTTCCAGCGCAGTGCAGAGACCACAGCAAGGCTGTTGTTCAACAGTATTCTGGGGATTGGCGGGATTTTTGATGTGGCCAACAGTATGGGCCTGCCGCAGCAACCAGAGGACTTTGGACAAACACTCGGCGTTTACGGCGTGCCGCCTGGCCCCTATCTGGTGATCCCGTTTCTCGGCCCTTCATCGCTGCGCGACGGCACGGGTAAAGTCGTGGACTGGGCGATTGAAGACAATGTTAACTACATGAACAACCGTGATTTCATGAACGACTATCAGGCAACCTGGGGTATATGGGCTATTGATCTGCGCTATCAGACACCCTTCCGCTATGGTGCACTCGACAGCCCATTCGAGTATGACCAGGTGCGCTACCTGTACACCAAGTTACGTGAGTTTCAGGTCGACAACTAAACAGATGGCGGGCGGCTCACTCTGGGTCGCCCGACACCCTCAGCCCACGCGAAAAATGATGTGATCTTCCCAATCATCATCATCTACACTGCCCTCTTTGAGCATTTGGCCAGATAACGAAATACCCGCCTTGTGTACGGCGTTACGGTCACCGCAAATCAAATGGTGCCATGGCGGCAAGTCCGTTCCTTCAGACACCAGACGATAGCCGCACGTTGGCGGCAGCCAGGCAAAATCGCTGGCAGCCCCCGGCGTTAGCTGGATACAGTCTGGAACTTTCAATTGGCGATTAGGGTAGTCGCTGCACTGGCAACTTTGGTGATCTAGCAGTTTGCAGGCAATGCGGGTGTAATAAAATGTCTGCGGCTCGTCTTCATCTTCCAACTTCTGCAAACAACACAAGCCGCAGCCGTCACACAGCGACTCCCATTCCTGCTGATCCATTTCGGTCAGCTTTTTACGTTGCCAGAACGGCAGTACGCGCATCGCCATAGCTCAACCCTCCTCGGCCAACACATCCTGCAACCAGTCAAGCAAACGGTTCAGGTCAAATGGGAAGTCCAGCTCCGCGCCGGTATCCGCGCGGCGCAGCACCGGAATGCGCAGCTGATACAGCGTCATCAACTGATCGGCATCAGCAATATCCACCTCTTGCACCTCAATACCATTGGCTTTCAAAGGGGCAAGCTCCGCCATCGCGGCGTCGCACAGATGGCAGGCACTGGTGCCATAGAGAGTAAGACGGATCATGCCGGTGGGCCGCTCGCAATTAGTCACAAAGGGCCGCCATTCTACCCGGTTGGCATGCGCCTGCCGACCACTAACGAGGCGGCAGCAACATCAATTGCAACCTTGGCAGTCGAGTGCGCATCCCACATACTCGGCACACTACAACGGAGATCATTATGGATTGGGAAACACTGCTTTGCCGGGAACGTTTGGCTAAGCCGCTAGCCAGTGCCGACGAGTTAGGCCGCACACCGTTCCACAAGGACCATGATCGCGTTATCTTCTCTGGCGCTTTCCGCCGGCTAGGCAAGAAAACCCAGGTGCACCCGGTTTCCAGTAACGACCACATTCACACTCGTCTTACCCATAGCCTTGAAGTTGGCTGCGTAGGTCGCTCTTTGGGCATGCGCGTCGGGGAAATGCTGCGCAGTGAGCTACCAGACTGGTGCGAACCGGCCGATCTGGGCGCGATAGTTCAGGCGGCATGCCTGGCACATGATATTGGCAACCCTCCCTACGGCCACTCTGGCGAGGATGCTATCCGCCACTGGTTTCACCAGGCGGCCCAAGGTGGTCTGCTTGATCAATTGAGTGAGGCAGAGCGCCAGGATTTTCTGCACTTTGAAGGTAACGCCCAGGGCTTTCGAGTTTTGACGCAAATCGAGTACCACCAGGCCGAAGGTGGTATGCGCCTGACCTACGCCACCCTGGGTGCTTATTTGAAATACCCCTGGACAGCGCAGCATGCCGATAGCCAGGGCTATAAAAAGCACAAGTTTGGCTGCTACCAAGCTGAGTACCCACTGCTGCAGCAAATCGCCGACAAACTCGGCCTGCCATCGCAGGGTGAGCAAAGCTGGAGCCGCCATCCATTGGTGTACCTGGTAGAAGCTGCCGATGACATCTGCTACGGATTAATTGACCTCGAAGATGGCCTGGAAATGGATCTGCTCGCCTATTCAGAGGTAGAAAAGATATTGCTGGACCTCGTGGGCGACGATGTGCCCGAGACATACCGCCAACTCGGCCCGGAAGATTCGCAGCGCCGGCGCTTGGCGATACTGCGCGGCAAGGCAATTGAGCATCTGGTTAATGCTGCCGCCGAAGCGTTTATCGAGCAGCAATCAGCACTACTGGCTGGCGACCTGAAGGGTGACCTGGTTGAGCATATGCATGGAGCAGCAAGACGCTGCGTGTTGGACGCCAAGCAGATGGCGCGCAAACGCATTTTTCAGGACAAGCGCAAGACGGTGGTCGAGATCGGCGCCTACAGCACGCTGGAAACTCTGCTGAACGCGTTTTGCGGCGCAGTCAGTGAGCTACACGCCGGTGAGAACCTGAGCTTCAAGCACCAGCGCATACTAGACCTACTGGGACATACCATTCCACAAGCGGATTGGGATCCCTACCGCAGTTATCTGAGAGTGGTCGATTTTATCGCTGGCATGACCGATCTTTACGCCGCCGACCTGGCGACCCGTATTAGGGGTATCAATCAGCCCTGACAAAGCAGTTGTGCAAGCTCCGCCGCGCTAGCGCGCCAGTAACGCGGTAATCACCATAACCAGCATAAAACACAGGCTTTTCCAGAATAGCAGCGGGTTACGTTCCATCAGCGGTGGTCGCGTTCTATTGAAATAGGCCTGGCTGGGCTGACGCAGATCAAACACAAACTCCGAGAGCGCTTCGTAGCGTTTGTTGGGGTTGGGCTGCAGGGCACGTTTGAGCACCTCGTCTATCCAAGCCGGAATCTCTCGCTCATCGTGCAGGACCGTCTGATACATCAGTTTGTTCTGCGCTGCACGCGTGCGTGCTTTGGCCACTTGGGCGCCGTAAGGTAATTTCCCGGTGAGCATCTGGTAGGTGATAACCGCCAATGAAAACAGGTCAGAGCGTGGCGTGCCGCTGTCACCGATAAAGTACTCGGGCGCGGAGTACTGAACGGTGCCCAGCATCTGTTCGGGCAGTATCTGGGAGCTCATTTCCATCAGTCCGGCCACGCGGGTAGCGCCAAAATCGATGATTTTCACGGTGCCCGTATTATCTATCATGATGTTGTCGGGGCGCAGATCCTGGTGCAACATTTCCATCCGGTGAAAGGCCTGCAGTCCTCTGGCGATCTGCTCGACGATCCCGCGCACCTGCTCCAGGCTCGGCGCAGGATTATCGACCATCCACTGGCGCAGCGTCTGTCCCTCGATATATTCGGTAGCCACATAGAGAAAATTCCGCTGCCTCTCGATACGGCAAGGCTTGAGCACATGCGGACTGTTTAACCGGCGGGCAATCCACTCCTCTAGCATGAAGCGCTCCCGATACGCCGCATCAGCGCCCAGATCAATAGAGGGGGTCTTCAAAATCACCTGCTCGCCGCTCTCCTGATCCACTGCGAGATACACATGACTGCGGCTGCTGGCCTGTACTTCGCGCATGATGCGATAGCCGTCAAACAGTTCGCGCGCTTCAAGCAAAGGAGGTAGCGGCAGGTTGCCAAGCAGCTGATCAGACAACCGGTCAGAAGCGGTGTCGCGTGTTGGCAGACTGTCTACACGCACCACTTGAACAGTGAGGTTATCGTCGCTACCGCGCGCCAAAGCTTCTGCCACAATCAATTTGGTCGCGAGCTCCAGGTCTGCATGCTGCTCGGCAATGGTCTGAGCAATAAAGGCTACACTGACAAATTCGTAGACACCGTCGGTTGCCAATACAAAGGTATCGCCCTGCGTCACCGGCAGGGCCTGGTAGTCAAGTTCCAGCTGCTGCCTGGCACCCAGCGCACGTGCCAGCTGGCTTTGCTGCTGCGACACCCATAAGCGATGATCCTGCGTGAGCTGCTCCAGCCCGCCGCCTGCCATGCGATAGATGCGCGCATCGCCAACGTGAAACAGGTAGGCTGTGGCCGCTTTTAAAATAAGCGCGCTAAAAGTACAAACGTAACCGCGATCAGCGTCATAGCGATACTGGCTTTGTCGCGTCTGGGCATACAGCCAGGAATTGGTGGCCATCAGCACGCGCTGCGCTGACTGCTTTACGCTCCAGGCCTCGGAGGTGCAGTAGTAGTCTGCCAGAAACCCCGTTACCGCGGCTTCACTGGCGACCTGGCTCAGACTGCTGCTGCTGATACCATCAGCCAGAGCAATGGCAATACCCTTGGTACTTAGCTGGGGCTCGGCCGGAACCCACGCGCCGTGAAAGTCCTGATTCAGGTCTTTCACGCCCTTGTCCGAATGCTGCCCCACACTCACTGAGAGCTGTTTATACATGCGTTATACACTCAAAACCCCGACGCCGCCGGGGTAGTCACAGAGTAGCGAGCGCGTTAGAGCACGCGCTTGGGAGCGGTGCGCACGTGGGTGGTATAGAGCGTAAGACCGGTAAAGGCCAGACCGCCGACCAGGTTACCTAACGCGGTGGGGATCTCGTTCCAGATCATGTAATCCATGACCGAGAAATCTCCGCCCATGATCATCGCTGAGGGAAACAGAAACATGTTGACCACCGAGTGCTCAAAGCCCATGTAAAAGAACAACATGATCGGCATCCACATGGCAATCACCTTGCCACTGACCGAGGTAGAAATCATAGCCCCTACCACGCCCATGGATACCATCCAGTTGCAAAGCATCCCGCGCAGAAAAATGGTCAGCCAGCCAGCAATACCATACTCAGCGTACCCCAGAGTCCGAGCTTCACCGATGTGCGAAATTTTTTCGCCAATCGCGCCCGGATCGGTGGAGAAACCGTAGGTATAAACAAAGGCCATCATCAAAGCCACGGTGAGCGCGCCAGCAAAGTTGCCGACAAACACCAATCCCCAATTGCGCAGCAGGCCGCCCATGGTCACACCAGGGCGCTTATCGAGCAGCGCGAGGGGCACCAACATGAAGACCCCAGTCAGCAGGTCAAAGCCCATCAGGTAGAGCATCACAAAACCCACCGGGAACAAAATGGCACCGATCAGCGGGTTCCCCGTCTGTACCGTAATGGCAATCGCAAATACCGCCGCCAGTGCCAGAATGGCACCGGCCATGAATGAGCGGATCAAGGTATCGCGTGTGGACATGAAAACCTTGGACTCACCCGCATCCACCATCTTGGTGACAAACTCGGCAGGAACTAAATAAGACATGACGTGACTCTCTCTGTACTCAATCGTTTAAGGTGGCTGACGTGCGTATCAGGCAGCAGCGCGCCAGTACTGCTGGTTCGGCCAGCCGAAACCGGCCTGGCCAAGCGGATTATTCAGTCGCTATTGCCACTTCCACCCGGTCGTCGCTCAGCCGAACTGGCCATACGCGCAAGCGCTGCTCTGGATACTCGACGCAGCTGCCGTCGACCAACCTAAAGTGCTGTTTGTACAAAGGCGATGCAATTACCAGATCCCCCTTGATATACCCGACGATGCCACGACCTATCACGTTTGCGCCTGACTTGGGGTCGCGATTCTCAACCGCAAAAAGCTGCTCACCTTCGCTGTACTGGGGTAAATGAAACAGGGCAACCTGGGTATTATCCAGCAGCGCGACCACGCCCGAGTTGGCCACCAGATCCTGACGCGTGCAGAGCACACGCCAGGCAACGGATTGTTGTTCCGCACTTTGGCTGTGTTCGATCATCAGAGTGCCTCCTCGGCCAGCGGTATGAGGTTTAGCTCATGAGCCTGAAGCGGCCGACGCTGCTCACGTTCCTTGACGAACTTGATATCCGGATCACCGCGCTCGTCATTAACAAAGGTGCGAAAACGCTTGAGCTTTTCCGGGTCCTTCAGAGCATTGGCCCATTCACATTCATAGCGATCAATGACCAACTGCATCTGGGATTCCAGCTCAGCGCCCAGCGCCAGGCTGTCATTGATGATGACGTCTTTCAGGTAATCCAGACCGCCCTCAAGACCTTCACGCCAGACCGAGGTGCGCTGCAACCGGTCAGCCGTGCGCACGTAAAACATCAGGAAGCGATCGATACAGCGGATCAGCGTTTGATCATCGAGATCGGTGGCGAAAAGTTCTGCGTGACGCGGCCGCATGCCGCCGTTACCAGCGACGTAAAGGTTCCAGCCGTTCTCGGTGGCGATGACGCCCACGTCCTTGCTTTGCGCCTCAGCGCATTCGCGCGTGCAGCCCGAGACCCCAAACTTGATTTTATGGGGTGAGCGCAGGCCTTTGTATCGATTTTCCAGTACCAGCGCCATGCCCACACTGTCCTGCACACCGTAGCGACACCAGGTACTGCCAACGCAGGATTTAACCGTGCGCAGCGACTTACCGTAGGCATGACCTGTCTCGAAACCTGCGTCAATCAGCTCGCCCCAGATGTCCGGTAACTGATGCAACTCGGCGCCGAACAGATCAATCCGCTGGCCGCCGGTAATTTTGGTATAGAGGTCGTATTTCTTGGCAACCGCGCCGAGAGCAATGAGTTTGTCGGGGGTGATCTCACCGCCAGCAATACGCGGCACAACCGAATAGGTACCGTTGTTCTGCATATTGGCCATGAAAGTATCGTTGGTGTCCTGCAGCGGCACCAACGAAGGGTCGGTGATCGGCTGATTCCAGCAGGAAGCCAGAATCGAACCCACAGCCGGCTTGCAGATATCGCAGCCTATTTGGCCGTAGCCATGCTTGGTCAACAGCTCGTCAAAGCTGATTATGCCCTCAACCCGGACAATGCCATAAAGCTCCTGCCGGGTATGGGCAAAGTGCTCACACAGGCTTTTATCGACCTCAACGCCGCGCGCACTGAGTTCATGCTCAAACACCTGCTTGAGCAGCGCACTGCAACCTCCGCATCCTGTACCCGCCTTGGTCGCCGCTTTGAGATCGCCGAGGTCAACACAGCCGGCATCTACCTGACAGCAAACAGCGCCCTTGCTGACGTTATGACAAGAGCAGATTGTGGCAGTATCCGGCAGCGCGTCAGCACCGAGTGCCGGAGCGCCCTCACCGGCGGGCAAGATCAAACTGGCCGGATCAGCCGGCAGTTTGATGCCGTTTTGCGCGTACTGCAGCAGCGTGTCGTAGAAGCTGTTGTCACCCACCAAGACCGCGCCAATCACCTGGCTGCCATCCGGCGATACCACAAGGCGCCGGTAGCTGGAGTTGACCTCATCATTAAAGCGGTAGCTTTTGGCACCCGGTGTAGCGGCGTGCGCATCGCCAATGGAGCCTACATCCACACCCAACAGCTTCAATTTGGTGGACATATCCGCGCCAATAAAGCTCTCGTGTGGTTCACCCATTAGCAGCGATGCCAGATTACGTGCCATGGTGTAACCCGGTGCAACCAGACCAAAAACGTTTCCTTTCCAGGACGCGCACTCGCCGATGGCAAAAATATCAGGATCGCTGGTTTGGTAATCGCTGTCGATTACCACGCCGCCGCGCTCCGCGACGTTGAGCCCGGCGTTGTGGCCCAGAGCATCCTGCGGGCGGATGCCAGCGGAAAATACGATTAGATCGGTTTCCAGCGACTCGCCATCACTGAAGTTCATGCGGTAGGCATACTCTTCGCCAGCTACAATTTCACTGGTTGCGCGGTTTAGGTGTACACGCACGCCCAGTTCTTCGATTCGGGCCTTCAATGCAGCGCCACCATCGGGATCAAGCTGCACAGGCATTAACCGCGGGGCAAATTCAACAACATGGGCTTCCAGGCCCAGTGACTTGAGTGCATTGGCCGCTTCCAGCCCGAGCAGTCCGCCGCCGACGATGACACCGCGACGCGCGCCCTTGGCCGCCGCGCGGATGGCGTCGAGGTCGTCCAGCGTGCGGTAAACCAGTCGTGAGTTACCGTCAGCACCGGCAATCGGCGGCACGAAAGGATAGGAACCTGTTGCTAGCACCAAACGGTCATAGGCTTGCCGCCCTTCGCTGGTCACGACCTCTTTGCGCTCGCGGTCGATCTCCAACACCGCCACACCCAGGTGCATATGCACCCCATGCTGTTCATAAAAACCAGCTTCGCACATGGCTAATGACTCGGCATCGCGTCCGCCGAAATACTCCGACAGGTGCACACGATCATAAGCCCGCTGACGCTCCTCACCGAACACGTGAACTTGATAATGGGCAAGCGCTCCTCGCTCAGTCAGTTGTTCGACGCAATGATGGCCGACCATACCGTTACCGATGATGACTAGTGTCTGATTATTGATCGGTGTCATATTCGAGTTCATCGCCTTTCCTCAGTCGAAGCCGCAGCCGGCAACAGCCGGCAAAAAAACAAAAAAAAACGCCTGGAGCCCTATTGGGACTCCAGGCGCCGTTGCCTGGTACTGATCAAATTGTGTTGGGCGCTAGCCGGAGCTTCGTTGCTCGGATCACCCGCTTCCTAGCCTTGAGACAGGTGATCTACGATGACCACCGGAAGCATGGCTGTATAGAAATAGCCGTTGCTCTAACAAAGCAACAGGCATGCCAAGATAGAGAAAAAAACCTTCGGGTAAGCGGGAGGGAACCGATATAAGATTAAAAACCATTAAATACAATAATTTAAAATAAAACAGCAGGCCAAAAGCACTAGAATAACTCTCTGATTAAAGAGCTGTTGAGTGATTCCAAGGTGAGCCAGAAGGGGGCAATTTCAACAGAGAACACTATTTTGGTGCGACTACTTAGACTTGATCGGCATTCAGAAAATTGGTGTCAAGCAATCCTGAACCTAGCGCTAGCCGACCTAACAACAGGTCTACCAGTTGCAGTTGAGCGCTGATCGCCCGGGTAGCGACCTGAAAGAATTCGACCGAGTGCACCTTAGGTCCCTTCTGGCTTTCAAGTATCGAGCGAATACGGTCAAGCAATATATCCAGCGCATCCTCCGCCTCGCGTACAGACGAGCTGACCAGATCCCGCAGCTCAGGATCTGAAATCAGCCTGGCCAAGGCGGCATAAGCTTGCTCCTGGATTTGCGCACTCAGAATCTGCAAGCGGTCCCGCCAGATGGGCAGGTTTTGCCGATTAGCCGCAATACCTGTCCCCAAAGCGCGACTTTGCCCAACCAGCTCAATATTGTGCAGCAATTCCAGCCATATACCTTCAGCTTGGGGAGCCAAACGTCCCAAGCACACCAGGTCAAAGCGCGACGCGAGCGCTTCAATTGTCTGCAGCAGGGACGCCGTCATCTGATTGTGCAGTAACAGCAAATGTGCTGCGGTGTGGTGATCGAAGCCAGCTTCTATCTTTTGCCATAGATCACGTGTCTGGTGCCAACTGTCGTACCAGTAGAGCGACGCTTCGTAGTGGCCGATATTTCTAAGCAGACGCAGCAGTTGTTGATGCACCGACCAGCGTCGTGCCTCCAATGCGTGCTCTCCCGACATGACACCAAAGGAGAGTCCGCGGTGGCGCTGCAGTTGCTCCAGCAATTGCCGCAGCAGAAAAATGTGCGCAATCGCCTGACGCCGCTGCTTTGTCTCTTCCCGCTTACGTACGTGGCGCAGCCGGCATACCGCAAGCGTTGAAAGCAACACAATGGCGATGAGCAACATCCATATCATGCCAATACTTCCCTGAAGGCCTCTGGGGCGGTTTCACATCACTTTTTACCGAGCAGCTCAATACGGTAACCGTCTGGATCTTCGACAAACGCCAATACGCTTTGTCCATGCTTCATCGGACCCGGTTCTCGCACTACATTGCCACCGGCAGCCTTGATTTGTTCGCAAGCCTTGTAAACGTCCAGCACTTCAATAGCGATGTGCCCATAACCGGACCCCAGGTCATACTCATTGGTGTCCCAATTGTGGGTCAGCTCCAGCGCGGTATGTTCTGCTTCATTACCGTAGCCGACAAAGGCCAGGGTAAAACGTCCTTCCGGGTAGTCCCTGCGGCGCAACAGCGTCATACCCAAAACCTCGGTATAAAAGGCGATGGATTTTTCCAGATTACCCACACGCAACATCGTGTGCAGAATACGCATAGTTAAAGCCCTGATTGGATATACAAAGTTAAAGCTACAAGCCTGCGCCCAGTCTAGCCAGACTGACAGCAAAACGCCCGGATAAACCGGGCGTTTTCATTACTGTCTTATTGCTCAGAGCAACTTGCGGCCCTTGTTGGCAGCGATCCGCATACGCAGCGCATTCAACTTGATGAAACCAGCGGCATCTGCCTGATCGTAGGCACCCGCATCATCCTCAAAGGTCGCGATGTTGGCATCAAACAGCGAATCATCTGATTTGCGGCCAACAACCATGACGTTGCCCTTGTAAAGCTTGAGACGGACAACACCATTAACCTGCGCCTGCGAGGCATCAATCATCTGCTGCAGCATGACGCGCTCAGGGCTCCACCAGAAACCGTTATAGATCAGCTCGGCATACTTGGGCATCAAGCTATCTTTCAGGTGAGCAACTTCACGATCCAGCGTGATCGACTCAATCGCACGATGCCCCTTGAGCATGATGGTACCACCGGGCGTTTCATAGCAACCGCGTGATTTCATACCGACAAAGCGGTTTTCAACGATATCCAAACGGCCGATACCGTTATCGCCGCCTACTTTGTTCAGGTAAGCCAGCACGGTAGCCGGGCTCATATCCTTGCCATCGATAGATACGATGTCACCATTCTGGTAACCGAGTTCGATGTAGGTCGCTTGGTTAGGTGCGTTTTCTGGTGAAACGGACCAACGCCACATATCTTCTTCATGTTCTGCCCAGGTATCTTCCAGCACACCACCTTCATAGGAGATGTGCAGCAAGTTGGCATCCATGGAGTAAGGCGACTTCTTCTTACCGTGGCGCTCGATCGGAATATCGTGCTTGGCAGCGTAATCCATCAGCTTTTCACGGGACAACAGGTCCCATTCACGCCAGGGTGCGATTACCTTCACGCCCGGCTTGAGCGCATAGGCACCCAATTCAAAGCGAACCTGATCGTTACCCTTGCCGGTAGCACCATGGGAAATGGCGTCAGCGCCGGTCTCGTTGGCAATTTCAATCAAACGCTTGGCAATCAGCGGACGGGCAATAGAGGTACCCAGCAAATACTCGCCTTCATACACTGTATTGGCGCGGAACATAGGGAATACGAAGTCACGAACGAACTCTTCGCGCAGATCATCAATGTAGATTTCCTTCACACCCATGGCTTGCGCCTTGGCACGCGCGGGCTCTACCTCTTCGCCCTGCCCCAGGTCGGCGGTGAAGGTGACCACTTCGCAGCCGTAGGTATCTTCCAACCATTTAAGGATTACCGACGTATCCAGACCGCCGGAATAGGCCAGGACGACTTTATTGACTTCTGCCATTGATGAGCTCCCTTAACAAGACTGTAACGCCACTCGCACAGGAGCGGACGAAAGGCCGCTATTCTAGCGTTAAGGCACGAGGAATCACAGGGCAGCTATGGAGAGATTGTGCATGCAGGCACGCAAAAACGCCGATAATGCGCACAGAGCACGCAAGGAAAGGTGAGATCAGTTCTTTTCCAGCCGCAACATTACCCGGCGGTTGGCCTTGCGCCCCTGATCGGTTCTGTTACTTGCAACGGGATAGCGATCACCATGAAAGCGCATGACGAACAATTCATCGTCGATGCCCTGCTCTACCAGATAATCTTTCACGGCCAGCACTCGCTGACGTGAAAGCTCGCGATTATCCAGTCGGTTGCCCTGGTTATCAGAGTGGCCATCGAGAAGAATATCCTTAAGGTCGTCTTCCTCAGCCTTGATGTAAATGACTGCCGTGTCGAGCATCGCCTTTGCCTGCGCACTCAGCCCGGAGCCGCCAGAACCAAAGCTGATCAAGCTCTCGGCAATCTGCGCGTAGCTCAGAGGTAACAATCCGCTGACGCATTTCTGAAAATCCAGCCAGGCATCCTGATAGCCGACACTTGAGACCACCACACGCACCGGGTCACTGCCGGCAAACCCCGTGCGCATAATGGTCGGCTGCAGCCCGGAGGCAAGACCAGCGAGCATGCGGCCAGCCTGCTGTTGCGGCACCAACATGGTGCCCTCCCCCTGCTTCACAGCAATGCGACCGACAGGGACAACGGCGGTGCCGGGCCGCCAGGCTGGAGGCTCGTTATATAGTTGCGCCGCACCAGAGCTCATGTGATTGTCCCACGCCTTAAGCTCGAAGGCAGCAGGCTCGCCAGCATTGCGCACGAAGGTCGCCTCACCGTAACCGGCAACCGACTGACTCAGGCGACAGGCAAACTGATCACCCGTGACCTGCCACTGCACATCTTCCATGCGCGTCTGAAAAGTCAGAGCCTGGGCAGGCAAGGCCAGTGCAAGCAGAATTGCCGGGTATGTTCGCGTAAGCACGCTTCTCACCTCTTCAACCGTCGACCTGATGCCGACGCAATGAATCTCTCTTGCCTGTCTCATCGGCGGCACGAGACAAATCTTTACCCAAAGCGGCAGTTAAATCAGATCAATTGCGCTAAGCAGCACCCAGACACAGCCGAGCGGCACGGTTGGGCTGTGTGAAAAAGCCAAGGATTGCGGTAGCATTACGGCATTATCTTGCTCTGGACCCACCCGCATGACTGACCGCCTCACGCTGACCCGCCCGGACGATTGGCACATCCATCTTCGCGATGGAAAGATGCTTGACTACACTGTTGCAGACGCTGCCCGCACCTTTGGCCGCGCGATAATCATGCCCAATCTGGTGCCGCCGGTGCGTGATGCGCAGGAAGCAGCGGACTACAAAGCGCGGATTCTCGCCGCTCGCCCTGTCGGTTCGCACTTTGAACCACTGATGGTTCTGTATCTGACTGATCAAACCAGCCCCGAGATCGTGCGTGCAGCCATGCAAAGCGGACAAGCCATTGCCGCCAAGCTTTACCCGGCAGGTGCAACGACCAACTCGCAGTCCGGCGTAACCAATCTGGAGAATATCTACCCCGCGCTGGAAGCGATGGCTGATATTGGTATGCCGTTGCTGGTGCATGGTGAGGTAACCCATAGCAGCGTTGATATTTTTGATCGGGAAAAAGCCTTCATTGATCAACAACTGGTGCAGTTGGTAGAGCGCTTTCCGACGCTCAAGGTGGTGTTTGAACACATTACAACGGCCGATGCGGTGGAGTTCGTCAAACAAGCGCCAGCCAACGTGGGCGCGACCATTACTGCGCACCACCTGTTGTTCAACCGCAACCACATGTTGGTCGGTGGTATTCGCCCGCACCTTTTTTGCCTGCCGATCCTGAAGCGAGAGACTCATCAACAGGCCCTCTGTGATGCGGTCGCATCAGGTTCCAGCAAGTTCTTTCTGGGCACTGACTCAGCGCCCCACGCACAACATGCGAAGGAAGCCGCTTGTGGCTGCGCTGGCTGCTACAGCGCCTACGCCGCCATAGAGCTCTACGCGGAAGCCTTCGACAGTCTTGGCGCGCTGGATAAGCTGGAAGCCTTTGCCAGCTTCCACGGCCCCGACTTCTACGGTTTGCCGCGCAACACGGACCAGATCACTCTGATTCGTGATAGCTGGCAGGCGCCAGAACAGCTACCCTTTGGCGATCAGCTTGTGATTCCACTACGTGCCGGTGAAAACCTGCACTGGCGTCTAGCCTGACCACCCCTCTTTGCGATGCTAAGGATTACGCGTGAGTGAGTTCGACTTTGATAGTGAAAACGATGGTCTGGACGCACCAACCTCCAGCAAACCAAAATCGCCAATGGCCTACCGATTCCGGGGGTTCCTGCCGGTCGTGATCGACGTCGAAACCGGCGGATTCAACGCCGCTACTGACGCCCTGCTGGAAATTGCTGCTACTACTATCAGTATGGACGATGAGGGTATGGTTTACCCTGACCAGACCCACTTCTTCCGCGTCGAACCCTTCGAAGGCGCCAACATCGAGGCCGCCGCGCTAGAGTTCACCGGCATCAAGCTGGATCATCCGTTGCGTCAGGCGGTGAGCGAAGAACACGCCATCACAGAAATCTTCAAGCACGTGCGCAAGGCGGTCAAATCCGCTGGTTGCAAACGTGCGGTGCTGGTTGGCCACAACGCATTCTTTGATCTCGGGTTCGTCAACGCGGCAGTCGAGCGTATTCAGATCAAGCGCAATCCATTCCACCCTTTCTCCTGTTTCGATACCGCAACGCTGGGCGGGCTGGCTTATGGACAGACTGTACTGGCCAAGGCGTGCAATGCAGCCGGTATGGATTTTGATGGTCGTGAAGCCCACTCAGCGCGCTACGACACCGAGAAAACGGCTGAGCTGTTCTGCACCATTGTGAATCGCTGGCGCGAGATGGGCGGCTGGCCACCGGTAGATTGAGTTGCGTGTCTCCTCACACTACCCGCTCACTCATCAGCACCAGAAGTAACTGATGAGTGAGCACTACCACACAATGGTGATACACCGCTGCGCGGGCGCTTGCTCCTACCCTGAACCGCAGGTATGTTTTAATAGAAGTGAAATCATCCACTACACTATTGATTCAAGACCGGGAATTTAATTGCTTTCAGTGCTGTACAACGGCATTGAGTCAACCACTTGGCTCGCGGTCTACCCACTGCAGTCATGAATAATCAGAAAAACAGGAGTTATCTCACATGAAGCGCAAATCCCTTGCCCTGCTGTTCTCGGCCACTATCGGATACGCCACCCTCGCGGCAACCCCTGCTGTTGCGGAAGAATTTGTCACTATAGGTACCGGCGGCCAAACCGGCGTCTACTATGTGGTCGGACAGTCAGTCTGCCGCCTGATCAACCGCAATAGCGAAGAGCACGGCATTCGCTGCAACGCTCCCTCCAGCGGCGGCTCAGTTGCCAACGTCAACTCCATTCGCGGTGGCGAGATGGATATGGGCGTGGTCCAGTCTGACGTTCAGTACAAGGCCTACGAAGGCGTACAGAACTTTGAAGCAGACGGCGCATTCACCGGTATGCGTGCGCTTTTTGCTCTGCACGGCGAGCCGCTGACCATCGTTGCCCGTCGCGATGCCGACATTACCGGCGTAAAAGACCTGAAAGGCAAGCGTGTCAACATTGGTAACCCTGGCTCAGGTCAGCGCGACACCATGGACGTGGTCATGGAATCGCTGGGCTGGACCGTTGAGGACTTCTCCCTTGCATCCGAACTGGGCGCAGCTGAGCAGGCCGCAGCTCTGGGCGACAACAACGTTGATGCCATGGTTTATGTAGCAGGCCACCCGAATGGTTCCATTCAGGAAGCAACCACCACAGTAGACTCGGTACTGGTCTCGGTAGATGGGCCAGAAATCGATAAACTGGTCGCAGATCGTTCCTACTACGCCAAGGCCGTTATTCCCGGTGGTCTTTATCGCGGTAACGACGCAGACGTAAATACCTTTGGTGTGCGCGCTACGCTGGTTGCGTCTGATCAGGTCAGCGATGAAGTGGTCTATCAAACCGTAAAAGCGGTATTTGAAAACTTTGACCGCTTCAAGCGCCTGCATCCTGCCTTCGCCACCTTGAAAGAAGAGCAGATGATTTCCGAAGGTCTATCCGCGCCATTGCACGACGGCGCAGTGCGTTACTACAAGGAACGTGGCTGGTTGTAAGCCACACTGCGAGCCGCCCAACCGGGCGGCTCGCTTGTTTCAGCACTACGCATATCGTTTCACGTGTTTCTTTCCGCCCTCCTCTTTTACCGGCGGATAATTGCAGTAACCGGCGTTCCACAAGAGCATGCCGGTGTGCTGGCAAGCCTTCACCACGGTCTTGCCTCGTTAGCCTAAAGCGACATCATAAGATCAAATAACGGGAGTAGCTCGCAGCCATGAGCCAAACAAGCGACGCGACAAGCACCAATAGCAATGATCTGGAAGACCTTGTTGCAACCAGCGATACCGGCGCCCGAAAACCAACGGGCATGGCAAGAAAGCTACTACTGTCTATCGCCGCATTATGGTCAGTATTCCAGCTGTGGATCGCCTCACCGCTGCCGTTCATGATCGGCATGGGCGTGTTCAACAGCACAGAGTCACGCTCGATACACCTGTCTTTTGCCGTATTCTTGGGCTTTATGGCCTACCCGGCATTCAAGCGCTCACCCAGGGATCACATTCCAATCATCGATTGGATTCTTGCCTTGGTCGCCGCCTTTTGCGCCTCTTATCTGTTTTTCTTCTATGCCGACCTGGCGGACAGACCTGGCAAGCCCATTACCCAGGATGTAGTGATCGCGATTATCGGCATCGTCACGTTGCTCGAGGCGACCCGCCGGGCACTGGGTCCGCCACTCATGATTGTGGCGTTGATCTTCATCGTTTATTCGGTGGCCGGGCCGCATATGCCAGGTATTCTGGCACACCGTGGTGTCAGCCTCGAATCACTTGCCAATCACCAGTGGCTTACTACCCAAGGCGTTTTCGGTATCGCACTGGGCGTTTCTACCAGCTTTGTTTTCCTATTTGTGTTGTTTGGCTCGCTGCTCGATAAGGCCGGCGCGGGGAACTACTTCATCAAAGTGGCTTTCTCTCTGCTCGGTCACTATCGCGGTGGCCCCGCCAAGGCAGCCGTAGTCGCATCCGGCATGACCGGGCTGATCTCTGGCTCATCGATTGCAAACACCGTCACCACCGGCACCTTCACCATTCCGATGATGAAACGCGTAGGCTTCTCTTCGGAAAAAGCCGGCGCCGTTGAGGTAGCCTCCTCAGTCAACGGTCAGATCATGCCCCCGGTCATGGGGGCCGCGGCCTTTTTAATGGTCGAGTACGTGGGCATTTCCTACGTCGAGGTTATCAAGCACGCCTTCCTGCCTGCGTTGATCTCATACATCGCGCTGATTTACATCGTGCATCTGGAAGCGGTCAAGGCCGGCATGGAGGGCCTGCAGAGTAGTAACCCGCCCAAGCCACTAGTGCGCAAGATCATCGGATTCCTGACGGGCCTCATACTGCTGATGGCGCTTTCTTTTGCCGTCTATTACGGTCTAGGCTGGCTGAAACCCGCGCTGGGTGATGCCGCCAGTTGGGTCATCGCTGCCGGGCTGGCCGCAGTCTATGTTGGCCTGCTCAAGATAGGCTCGCAGTATCCCGAGCTGGAGCTGGATGATGCCGACTCCCCGGTAGTGACGCTGCCGCAAACCAAGCCTACGGTCATGTCTGGCCTGCACTACATACTGCCAGTCATCGTGCTGATCTGGTGTTTGATGGTAGAACGCCTGTCGCCCGGCCTCTCGGCGTTCTGGGCAACCGTTTTCATGATCGTTATTATTCTCACCCAGCGCCCACTGATGGCTATCTTCCGTAAACAGTCCAGCCTCGGCGCTGACCTGATGCAGGGCGCTGATGACCTCTGGCAAGGCCTGGTCGCAGGTGCTCGCAATATGATTGGCATCGGCATCGCAACGGCTACCGCCGGCATTATCGTTGGCGCCGTGTCGCAAACCGGGGTGGGCTTGGTGCTGGCTGATCTGGTCGAGATACTCTCGATGGGCAACCTGCTACTGATGCTAGCGCTAACCGCCGTCCTTAGTCTGATTCTCGGCATGGGCTTGCCTACCACAGCCAACTACATCGTCGTATCAGCGCTACTAGCTCCGGTCATCGTTACCCTAGGCCAGGAAAGCGGCCTGATCGTGCCGCTGATCGCCGTTCACCTTTTTGTCTTCTACTTCGGCATCATGGCAGACGTGACTCCGCCCGTAGGTCTAGCCTCTTTTGCCGCTGCCGCCGTATCGGGCGGCGATCCCATCCGTACTGGCTTTCAGGCCTTTTACTACAGCCTGCGCACCGCGGCGCTGCCCTTCCTGTTCATCTTCAATACCGACCTACTCTTGATCGATGTGAGCTGGGCACAAGGCATTTTGATTTTCTTCGTGGCGACCATCGCCATGCTGATTTTTGCCGCCGGTACGCAAGGCTGGATGATTGTCAAAAGCCGCTGGTATGAAAGTCTGTTACTCCTGCTGGTTGCTTTCACCTTGTTCCGCCCCGGCTTCTGGATGGACATGCTGCACGATCCCTATCGCAGCATCCCGCCTGCCCAGCTGGAGCAAACACTGGGCAGCGTAGATAAGGGCAGCAATCTGCGCGTTCAGATCAATGGCGAAGACGATATCGGCCAGCCACGCAACTTCTTTGTGCTGGTCCCGGTTCCTGAGGGCGACACCGCGCAAGAGCGCATGGACAACCTGGGATTGATGCTGATGGAAGACGGCGACCGCACCATCGTCGACATGGTCACCTACGGTAGCGTCGCGGCCGATCTCGGTTTCCAGTTCGATCAGGAAATTGTCGAAATACTCGCACCGGTAGACCGCTGGGCCAAGGAGTGGATGTGGCTGCCTGGACTTGCGGTATTCCTGCTGGTTATCGGCTTGCAATGGCGTCGGCGCCCCGCTGACACCACTAAAGCCACTGCAACGACTGCGTAAGGTAACGGCCATGTACAACAAGATTCTGCTACCGATCGACTTGAACCATAAACAGTCCTGGAGTAAAGCGCTGCCCACCGCGCTGAACTTCTGTCAGACCTACAATGCCTCTTTGCACGTCATCATGGTGCTGCCCAACTTTGGCATGCCCATGGTTGGCGGCTTTTTCCCAAAAGAGTTTGCCGAGAAAGCCAAGAAAACACTAACCGACAATCTGCGCGAGTTCGTGAAAGAAAACGTCCCTAAGGAAATCAACGTACAGCGTATCGTTGCGGACGGAAAACCCTATGAAGCCATCCTTAAAATGGCCAAGAAGATTGATGTGGATCTAATTATCATGGCCTCGCACAAGCGCAAGCGCTTGGAAGACTATCTCTTGGGCACCAACGCCCTGCGGGTGGTACAACAATCCAAGCGCTCAGTCATGATAGTGCGCTGAAGAGAACGAAAATAGTGCAAGAAATAGCGCCCTGGCTCGGCCTTGTCGCAGGCAAAGGTTAAACAGAAAACATGCCTGTTAACGATGCGGTCCACGGCGCTTTTTACTGCAGGCTCAGGACGAAAAAATGAAGCAGAACGACAGTCCACGCGGAGACACGCTCGCCTGGATCAATGGCAGCGACGCTCCGGAAAAGCACATCTTGAACCTCGGGTTTATGCCACTGACTGACTCGGCCTCACTCATTGTGGCCGCAACGCAGGGATTTTCCCAGCCATACGGACTGACACTAAACCTGCGCCGCCAGCAATCTTGGTCTGCCCTGCGAGACGGTTTGCTGAACGGCGAACTGGACGCCGCCCAAGGCCTCTACGGTCTGGCCTACAGCATACAATTAGGCTTGGGCAGTGCACCAACGCCTATGGCGGTGTTGATGGGCCTGAATCAGAACGGCCAAAGCATCAATCTATCACAGGCGATGCTGGAAAGCGGCGTCAACAGCAGCCAAGCGCTCATCGCACAAGCCAAGCACAAAAGTCGCAAGCTCTGCCTGGCGCACACCTTTCCCACGGGTACCCATGCGATGTGGCTTTACTACTGGCTTGCTGCCCATGGTATTCACCCACTGAAGGATGTAGACACCCGCGTAGTGCCGCCCTCACTGATGGTTGAGCACTTGCGCGCAGGCCGTATTGACGGTTTTTGTGCAGGCGAACCCTGGGGTGCTCACGCGATTCAAAGCGGCATGGGATTTACTTTGGCTACCAGCCAGTCGGTTTGGCCTGATCATCCAGAAAAAGTACTTTGTGCCACTCAACGCTTTGTTGAGCAGTATCCCAATACCGCCCGGGCACTAATCATGTCCATTCTGGATGCGAGCCGTTTTATCGAAGAGAGCGAAGACAACCGTTGCAGTACCGCACAGCTCATCAGCGGCGCTGACTATGTCAACGCACCTCTGACATCACTGCAGCCGCGCATGTTAGGCAACTACGTTGATGGCTGTGACCATGACTGGCACGACGCTCACCCTCTGCGTTTTCACGGTAATGGTGAGGTAAACATGCCTTATCTTTCTGATGGGCTCTGGTTCATGACTCAGTTCCGACGCTGGGGACTACTGCGGGAAGACCCGGACTATTTTGTCGTCGCCAAGCAGGTCCAGCAGGTGGACTTGTATAAACAGGCGGCTAACGCTCTGGGTATCAGTCTGCCCACCAGCATGTTGCGCAGTAGCACCCTGATGGACGGGAAGATATGGGACGGCACAAACCCGACAGCTTATGCCCATAGTTTTGATCTGCACGCCATCGCCGATCCGCGTGCAACGCGACAAGCCAACTGAACTTATCATCCAGGATTGATTGATAAACCATGCTCCGCATTTTGCTGATAAACGATACCGTTAAAAAAGTCGGCAAGCTCAAGCAAGCGCTGCTGGAGGCAGGCTTTGAGGTGATCGACGAATCAGGTTTGACCATCGATCTTCCGGCACGGGTACAGAGCGCCAAACCCGATGTTATTCTGATAGACAGTGACTCTCCGGGGCGGGACGTGATGGAGCAGGTCTGCCTGTTCAGCCGGGACCTGCCTCACCCCATTGCGTTGTTCACCGACGAACAAGATCCCGGCATCATGCGCCAGGCAATTCAATCGGGGGTCAGCGCCTACATAGTTGAAGGTGTTGAGAGTTCTCGGCTGAAAGCAATACTGGATGTCGCCATGGTGCGGTTCGAGAGCGATCAGAAGCTCCGTGCCGAACTGCATGCCAGAGAGCAACAGCTGAGTGAACGCAAGCGGGTCGAAAAAGCCAAAGGCTTGTTGATGAAGATGAAAAGCTGCGATGAGTCAGAAGCCCATACTCTAATGAGACGGCAGGCCATGAGCCGTCAACAAAAACTAGTTCAAGTCGCGGAACAAATCATTGCCATGCATGAGATGCTTGGCGAATAAGACTCACACTGGCACATATCCTGCTAAACGTTTAGGAGGTAGCCAATGGCGGTTACCTACACAGACAACGACGTCATCCTCAACCTGGAGTAATTCCGGGCGTGGGGGTGGCGTTTTTTTTTGCCCTGACGTCGTAGCTAGTACAGGCTACAAAGCGCGCCACACGGCGCAAAGAGGAGTGCCAGATGAACAATAGCTTTTGGAAAGCCGGCCACACCCCAACGTTATTTTCAGCGTTTCTCTACTTCGACCTGAGCTTTATGGTCTGGTATTTACTGGGCCCCTTGGCGGTGCAAATCGCCACCGATCTTGATCTCAGCGCACAGCAACGAGGCATAATGGTTGCCACGCCCATTCTGGCGGGCGCATTGCTACGATTGCTAATGGGTTTTTTAGCGGACCGTTTGTCGCCTAAAACCGCCGGAATCATCGGCCAGATAGTGGTCATCTGCACCTTGCTTTTGGCATGGCAGGTGGGCGTTAACAGTTACCAGCATACGCTCATGCTGGGCTTAGGATTAGGTTTTGCCGGGGCTTCTTTTGCAGTCGCGCTGCCGCTGGCCTCCCAGTGGTACCCGCCGGAGCATCAGGGAAAAGCGATGGGTATCGCCGGTGCCGGAAATTCCGGGACCGTGTTAGCAGCTATATTTGCGCCGGGCCTGGCCTACCTGTTTGGCTGGCAAAACGTATTCGGCCTTGCACTGATTCCCCTTGGCGTCACGCTGATCCTGTTTATTATGCTGGCCAAGAACTCACCCCAGCGACCAACTCCTAAGTCACTGGGTGATTACGCCAAGGCACTGCAAGACGTAGATAGCTGGTGGTTTATGTTCTTCTACAGCGTAACCTTTGGCGGCTTTATCGGGCTGGCAAGCGCCCTGCCCGGTTACTTTAGCGACCAGTATGCTCTGAACCCGGTAACGGCGGGTTACTACACTGCAGCCTGCGTCATGGCCGGCAGTTTAATGCGGCCGCTGGGCGGCGCGTTAGCTGACCGTATCGGTGGCATCCGATCACTACTGTTCATGTATGGCATTGCAGCCATTTGTATCGCTGTGGTCGGTTTCAACTTGCCGAACTCTTACGCCGCTCTTGCCTTCTTCGTTACCGCGATGCTTGGCCTTGGTGCCGGTAACGGCGCGGTCTTCCAACTGGTCCCCCAACGTTTCTTCCGTGAAATTGGCGTCATGACCGGACTGATCGGCATGGCCGGTGGTGTGGGCGGCTTTATCCTCGCGGCCGGTCTGGGGGCTATCAAGCAGCACACCGGCGATTACCAGCTCGGCCTGTGGTTGTTTGCCAGCCTAGGCATTCTGGCCTTGCTTGGTTTATATAATGTCAAACGTCGCTGGCGCACCACTTGGGGCGCTTCAGGCGCAACCGCGGCGCGGATCTGACATGACACTCAAGTTGAGTATCTGCGAAGCCACTGACAAGGGTCCGCGCGCGCAGAATCAAGATGCCGTGCGCGTGGCTACCCCTGCCCCGCTATTAGCCGCGAGTAAAGGGCACTTGCTCGCGGTGGCAGATGGAGTGAGCCATTGTCAAGATGGAGGGTTGGCAGCAAATGCCACCTTGCAGGCGCTCGCATTGGATTACTACTCCACACCAGAAACCTGGACCATCCCCCATGCCTTGGACAAGTTGCTCACAGCCCATAACCGTTGGTTGCGCGTCAATGGCGGTGGCCAACCGCTACTCACCACTCTCACGGCACTGGTGCTGCGCGGCGAACGCTATACGCTGGCCCATATTGGCGATTGCCGCGCGTACCTGCTGCGCGACGGCAAGCTGCGCAACCTGACAAGTGAGCACGTGTGGGAACAACCCGGCATGGAGCACGTACTCAAGCGCGCATTGGGGCTGGATGAGCACCTATTGATGGATTACATCGAGGGCGAACTGCGCGCACACGATCAGCTACTGATCGTCAGCGATGGGGTTTGGGCTTCACTCAAAGACAGCGAGATTCACGGCATTCTGCACGAACAACCTTTCGAGCAGGCGTGCCCGGTCCTGCTGGAACGAACATACCGCGCCGGCAGTCAGGACAACGCCAGCGCACTGCTGGTGCGTGTAGACGCGTTACCGGAGTCATCTCTCAGCGATGCATTAGCCCCATTGGATGAACGTGCACTGCCGCCTCAACTCAAGACTGGCCAGCCGTTTGAGGGGTGGGAAGTCGTCAATGTGCGTGCCGAATCCCGACAATCGCTACTCTACCGGGTACGCGATCCGTTGCAACAAACCTGGCTGCTGAAAACCCTACCCGCGAGCCTACAGGATGATCAGCAGGCGCGTCAGGCGCTAGTATTAGAAGAATGGTTCATGCGCCGAGTAGCCGGTGCCTTCACGCCCGAACTACATCCCCTGCCGCAACGCCGGCACTTGTATTACGTCATGCGTGAATATGCCGGCGTCACCCTGGAAGAGCAGCGGCGTCAGTTGGGTCTCCTCAGCATTCCGGCCTGGCGTGCATTGGCCGCACAAATGGTCAAGGCTGTCGGCAAACTGCACCAACGCAATCTCATCCATCGAGATATCAAGCCGGAGAACCTGCATCAGGGAGAGGACGGACAGCTACGCGTGCTCGACTTTGGCCTAACCTTCTGTCCCGGCCTAACCCAGCAAGAAACCGGCAGGGCACCGGGTACGCCAAGTTACCGCGCCCCCGAAGCATTGAGGGGCGCAGAACCCCACCCGCAGCAGGACATCTACAGTACCGGTGTGACCCTGTACTTTTTGCTCACTGGGCATTATCCCTACGGCGAGGTGGAAGCCTTTCAACGGCCTCGTTTCGGCAAGCCCATTCCAGCCAGCCGCTACCGTCCGGATGTGCCGCCGTGGATCGACACAATGTTGTTACGTGCGGTCGCAGCAGAGCCCAAGGAGCGCTTTGAAACGGCAGAAGAATGGCTGCTGGAATTAGCACAAGGCGAAAATCAGCCGCTGCACAGCTGTCATGAACCGCTATTGAAACGTGATCCCTTACGATTCTGGCGATATGTTGCCCTCACCTCCCTGGCCCTCAACCTGCTGCTGGTCGTTCAGCTGCTGACTCACTAGCGGCCCCCAGGCCATTGGGTCGCATGGCGCTCCAACACAGTGCGACATGCCACACCGCAGTGCAGCATGACAGCCAAACCATATACTGGACGGTGCCTCAAACCACTGAATTTGCTGGACTCAAGCGCATGGCACGGAACCTGCTTTGCACTTTGCATCGTTAATCAACGAACACAATGTGGGGCCGTCAAAGGCGACGACCCTGCTTTCCTGATCGAACAGGACTCGGACAAAGGCGTCCCTACTGCGTTAGCAGGGGGGCGCCTTTTTTTGTTTTGGCTTCAGGCGGAGCAGCGAAATGCACAAGCTCAAACTGGTATTGATTGGTAATGGCATGGCAGGCGTACGTGCGCTCGAAGAGCTGCTAAAGCTCAATGCAGACCTTTATGAGATCACCGTGTTCGGTGCCGAACCCCACCCCAATTACAACCGCATAATGCTGTCGCCAGTACTTGCCGGTGAACAGGAGTTCAGCGACATAGTGCTGAATGATCTTGACTGGTATCGCGACCATGGCATCAGTCTACACACCGGCAAACGCATCGTTGCCATTGATCGTCGTAATCGCAAAGTGGTCGCTGACGACAATACTGAGGCGAGCTATGACCGTCTCCTGCTCGCTACTGGCTCTACCCCCTTCATACCGCCATTGCCCGGTAACGACTTGCAGTGCGTGATCGGCTATCGCGATATTGGCGACACGCAGCTAATGCTGGATACCGCCCTTACTCATCAGCACGCGGTAGTGGTGGGAGGCGGCCTGCTGGGTCTAGAAGCCGCCAACGGACTGACGTTACGCGGCATGCAGGTCACCGTGATCCACAAGGGCCAATGGTTACTCGACCGTCAACTGGATGAGCGCGCTGGCAAGCAGCTGCAGACCGCACTGGAGCGACGTGGCATACGCTTTCGCCTGGGCACTCCACCTAAGCAACTGCGCGGCAACAAAGGTGGCCGCGTATGTGCCGTTGACTTTAATGATGGTACCAGCGTAGCGGCCGACCTCGTCGTTATGGCCGCGGGTATCCGCCCCAATATCCAGCTCGCCGAACGTGCTGGACTAGCCTGCAATGGCGGTATTCTTGTCAACGATACGCTGCAAACCTTCGACCCTCGCATCTACGCCATCGGCGAATGTGTTAGTCACCGCGGCATTGCCTACGGACTGGTCGCGCCGCTGTTCGAGCAAGCGAAAGTCTGTGCTAATCATCTGGCCAGGCTCGGCTACCAGCGCTATCTCGGGTCGGTAACCCCCACCAAGCTCAAGGTCACCGGCATCGACCTGTTCTCGGTGGGCGACTTCATGGGCGCCGAAGGCACCGAGAGCATCACTCTCAATGACCCAAGCTCCGGTGTATACAAGAAGCTGGTGCTTAGAGCTGATCGACTGGTGGGGGTATGCCTGTATGGCGATACCGGTGACAGTAACTGGTATTTGCAGCTAATAAGTGAGGCACGCAGCATAGGACACCTGCGTCAGCACCTGATGTTTGGAAGGCCGGATCCGGATGACGTTATGCAGCAAACCAAGGCTGTCGCATGAAGCCGACGCAAACAACCGCTTCAATCTGCTGCTACTGCGGCGTCGGCTGTGGGGTACTCATTGAGCATGACGGCGAGCAGCTACTGGACGTCAGCGGTGACCCGCAACACCCTGCCAATCTGGGCAGACTCTGCAGCAAAGGCGCTACCCTGCATAAAACCGGTGATCTCGCCGCCCGTGCGCTCGACCCGGAGCTGCGCTTGGGCAAGGGGCTGGCACGCAGCCGAACCGATTGGGATACCGCCCTCGGCCACGCAGCTGACATATTCGGCCGTACGATCGCCGAGCACGGCCCTGACAGCGTCGCTTTCTACATCTCCGGCCAATTGCTGACCGAGGATTACTACAGCTTTAACAAACTGGCCCGCGCCCTGATTAGTACCAATAACATCGATAGCAACTCGCGCCTGTGCATGTCCAGCGCGGTCGTCGGCTATAAGCGCAGCCTGGGTGCCGACTCACCACCCTGCTCCTATGAAGACATCGAGCAGAGTGACTGCCTGCTGATTGCCGGCAGCAACATGGCCTACGCCCATCCTGTGCTATTTCGCCGCCTGGAAGCCGCCAAGGCAGCCGACCCTGCCAAGCGCATCATTGTGATTGACCCGCGGCGTACCGATACCTGTGACATTGCCGATCTACACCTGGCCATAGAACCTGGGACCGACGTCGCTTTATTCCACGGCATCCTGCACATCTTGCTGCAACAGAACTGGGTCGATCACGCTTTTATCCAGGCCCATACCGATGGCTTTGCGGACCTGGCACAGTTGGTTCAGGATTACGCCCCGGCACACACTGCAAAGCTATGCGGCATAAGCGAAGCTGATCTTAACCTCGCTGCCAGCCTGATAGGCACAGCGCCCAGTTTTTTATCAATGTGGTGCATGGGGCTGAACCAGTCCACGTCCGGTAGCGCCAAGAACAGTGCCTTGATCAATCTGCACCTGGCTACCGGGCAAATCGGCAAGGTAGGTAGCGGACCTTTCTCCCTCACCGGCCAACCCAATGCGATGGGCGGCCGCGAGACCGGCAGCCTGTCCAACCTGCTACCCGGTCACCGTGACGCAGACAACGCCGGTCACCGAGCCGAGGTAGCTGACTACTGGGGCGTGGATTCACTGCCCGACAATGCGGGGCTATCGGCCGTTGAGCTTTTCGAGGCCGTGCGCACTGGCGGTATCAAGGCGATCTGGATCGCCTGTACCAACCCCGCGCAGTCCATGCCCAATCAGACGCTGATCCATGAAGCGCTGGTCGCGTGCCCATTCGTGGTCGTGCAGGAAGCCTTCTTCACCACCGAAACATGCCGCTACGCTGACCTACTATTACCCGCCGCCAGTTGGGGGGAAAAAGAAGGCACCGTCACCAATTCGGAGCGACGTATCAGTCACGTGCGTTCAGCCGTGCCGGCGCCAGGCCAGGCGCGAGCCGACTGGGCCATCGTCTGCGATTTTGCCCGGCGGCTTGAAAGGCAGTTGCGCCCTGGCCTTCCAAGCCTCTTCGGGTTCAGCAGCCCAGCAGAGATCTTCGACGAATACAAACAGCTGACGACCGGCCGCGATCTGGATTACAGCGGCCTCAGCCACCAGTTGATCGATGAGCTGGGGCCGCAACAATGGCCGTTCAACGTCAAAACGCAACAAGGGACGCAGCACCTGTATACCGATGGCAAATTTGCTACCGACAATGGCAATGCGCTCTTTGTCAGTGAGCCGTACCAGCCGGCCCGAGAAAGACGCGATGTGCGCTACCCACTTATACTCAATACAGGCCGCCTGCGTGATCAGTGGCACGGGATGAGTCGCACCGGCACCGCCGCCCAGTTGTTCGGGCATGTCGAGCAGGCGCTCCTTAGCTTGCACCCCGATGACCTCGACAAACACGACCTGCACGACGGCGACCTGGTTCGCGTAAGCAGCCGTCGTGGCGAATTGGTACTGCCGGTACAAGCGGATGAGCAGGTGCGCCCTGGCCAAGCCTTTTTACCCATGCACTGGGGTGATCGTTTTCTGAAAGGGCTGGGGTGTAACGTGCTAACTCAGCCAGCCTTCGACCCATTATCCAAACAGCCCGAACTCAAACAGAGCTGCATCAATATCCGGCCCGCCGAGTTGCAGTGGGAGCTGTTTTTACTGGTGGAAGGAAAGGTCCAGGAGCGCTTCGAGGCAATACGACCATTGTGTGAAGGCTTCGACTATATGGGCATGGGATTGATCGGACGTGACCGGCCGGCGCTATTGCTGCGCGCTGCTTCGATTCAGGCGCCAGACGCCGAGCTACTAGCTCAGATTGATGCGTTGGCAGGCCTGGATAGCGGACCGGTACTCAGTTATGAGGATCCGGCCATGGCCGTCAGCAAGCGAGTCAGGCTTGACCAACAGCGCATTACCGCCGTGCGCTTGAGTGGTGAAACGGCGGCACGAAACTGGCTACGCAGCTTGTGGCTGAGCGGTGAGCCCGCTTCTGAGCTAAGCCGCTGGCTACTTGCCCCCATCAGCACGCCACCAGGCGCCGCCAGCGCCTGCGCAGACAAGACTTTGTGCAACTGCATGGACGTCAGCCAGAGCCGGATTTGTGCTGGTATTGAGCGTGGGCTGAATCTGGACGACCTAAAACAAGAGTTAGGTTGCGGTACGCAGTGCGGCTCCTGCGTTCCGGAAATAAAACGATTGATCACCAGCCTGGCGGTACCGGCATGAAGAACACTGAATCCAAGGAGTATGCATCCATGAACCCGACAGTATGGCTGGTAGGTGCAGGCCCCGGCGACCCTGAGCTGCTGACGCTGAAAGCAGCGCGAATACTCAGCCAGGCAGAGATTGTGATGGTCGATGACCTGGTCAATCCGGAAATCCTTGAGCACTGCCCGCAAGCGTGCATTATCCGCGTGGGCAAGCGCGGCGGTTGCCGCTCCACACCGCAAGCCTTCATCAACCGCCTGATGCTGCGCTATGGCCGCCAAGGCAAGCGGCTGGTGCGCCTCAAGGGCGGAGATCCGTGCATCTTTGGCCGCGCTGGCGAAGAAGCCCTGTGGCTGCGCGAGCGCGGCGTGGAATCAGAGATTGTCAACGGCATTACCGCCGGACTCGCCGGCGCCACCCAATGCGGGATTCCGCTGACATTACGTGGCGTTAGCCGTGGCGTGACCCTCGTCACCGCGCACACCCAGGACGACAGCGAGCTGAACTGGCGAGGCTTGGCACAAGGCGGCACCACGCTGGTGGTCTACATGGGCGTAGCGCGTTTGCAACAGATTCAGGAGGGACTACTCAGCGGCGACATGCCGTCAGATACGCCAATAGCCATGATCGAACAAGCCAGCACACCGCAGCAACGTCAGCACGTTTGCAGGCTGGACGACCTTTGCGAACAGGCCGCGGCCTTCAAGCTGCAAAGTCCGGCGGTGCTGGTGATTGGCGAGGTGGTGTCCGCGGCGCTCGCAAGTGGCCAACTGAACCAAATGCTGAGCGCCGATCCAGAGCCAACAAACCTGCTGAACCTGGCCACCTAGGCCAGCGCAGAGGTCAAGCCTTAGCCTTCATCGCCTCCAGCATCCGCCCCATGGCAGCGTGAATGGCGTTAACCGCTTTCAGCGGACGTACCATCACCTTGAAATCGACGATTTGACCCGCCTCATTCCACTGGATCATATCGACGCCGTTGATGGTAATACCGTCGATTTCAGTCTGAAACTCCAGCACCGCGTTATTGCCATCAATGACTTCGCGCAAATACTTGAAGTGACCAGGCGCATTCAGGGTCTGCATGGCAGCGGCCAGATACAGACGCGTGATGTGTTTACCAACTTGCGGTGTGTGCACCACCGGTGAGTGAAAAACCACATCGTCAGCCAATAAGTCGTCCAACCCCTTGGCGTCCAGATTCTCAACGATGTGGTGCCACTTCTCAATTACGCTGCTCATGATTGCTCCTGTTTGTCCTTGTTGTTGTCTGCCATCTATTTTTAAAGCGATTCATGCGCCGCGCAAGGGAGATTCAGCCGCTGAATCAGGTGTCACTCGCTTCAGTCTGTTCGCGCTGCTGGTCTGCCCACAAACGCGAATAAGCGCCTCCTAGAGCAAGCAGCTCATTATGACTGCCCTGTTCGACTACTTGACCTTGATCCAGCACCAGAATGCGCTCAGCGTGAACAATGGTCGACAGCCGGTGAGCAATGGCCAAGGTCGTGCGCTTGCGCGCAACCAGGTTAAGCGCATCCAGGATACGGCGCTCCGCGTGGCTATCAAGCGATGACGTGGCTTCATCCAGAATCAAAATCGGCGGATCTTTGAGCAAGACGCGGGCAATGGCAATGCGCTGCTTCTCGCCGCCGGACAGCTTCAGGCCGCGCTCGCCGACTGGCGTCTCCAGTTGTTGTGGCAGGCTGCGCACAAAGTCTTCCAACTGAGCCAGGCGCAGCACCCGCCAAATATCGTCTTCGCTGGCGCCGGGCGCCCCATAAGCCACGTTGTAGCCGATAGTGGCGTTGAACAGCACCGTATCCTGCGGCACCACACCTATGGCCTGGCGCAGGCTGTGCTGCGTCACCTGGGTAATATCCTGCCCATCGATTTTAATGCTACCTGCACCAACGTCATAAAAGCGGAACAGGAGTCTTGCCAAGGTCGATTTGCCCGCCCCGCTCGGCCCAACCACTGCCAGGGTATGGCCTGCCGGGATGCGCAAACTGACATTCTTGAGTATTTGCCTGCCCGGCTCATAGGCGTGTGCTACCCCACTGAAAACGACTTCACCGGCGCTCAAGTTCAGCTGCGGCGCATCCGGCGCGTCAACAACCTTGGCTGGCGCCTCCAGCAAGCCGAACAAGCGCTCGATATTAGTCAGCGCCTCGCGGATTTCGCGGTAAATAAAGCCCAGAAAGTTCAGCGGCACAAACAGCTGAATCATGTACGCGTTGATCATCACCAGCTCACCGACGGTCATGCTGCCACCACTGACCTCACGGGCGGCCATCACCATCATCAGGGTGACCGCACCAGCAATAATCAAGGCCTGACCAGAATTCAACGCGACCAGCGATAACCGGTTTTTCATCCGCGCCGCTTCCCAGGCTTGCAGATTCTGGTCGTACTGCTGTGCCTCAAAAGCCTCGTTACCGAAGTACTTCACCGTCTCGAAATTCAGCAGACTATCGATGGCCCGAGTGTTGGAGCGGTTATCCAGCTGATTACTTTCCCGCACAAAGCGATTACGCCACTCGGTGCACCAGATCGAAAAGCCGCTATACAGGACGACCGCACCCAGCACCGCCAGCGCATACCAGGCACTGAAATTGATCAGCAAAATAACCGTAATCAGGCCAATCTCAATCAGTGTTGGCAGAATATTGAACACCATGAAGCGCAGCAAAAAGCTGATCCCCGTGGTACCGCGCTCGATATCCCGTGCCAGACCACCAGTGCGGCGCGACAGGTGAAAGCCCAGATCAAGCCGGTGCAGATGCTCGAACACGCGCAGTGATATGCGCCGCATCGCGCGTTCGGCTACGCGGGCGAATACCGCATCACGCAGTTCGCCGAAAAATACCGAGGAGAACCGAAATATCCCATAGGCGGCCAGCAGCGCTATAGGAACCACGACTAACGCGTCTGTTGCAGAGTCAAAGTGATCAACAATCAGCTTCAACAACCAGGGAACGGCGACGCCCGCCAACTTGGCCACCAGCATGCAGAGCATGGCAGCCAGCACGCGGCCTCGAAACTCCTTCAAATAGGGCAGCAAGCTGAGGATGATCCGCCAATTGGTTGGACCAGCGGCATATTGACTATCAGAACTGGGGCGCACGGCGACTCTCATCAAACGGGGCGACTGGAAAAGCATGTGGGCCTGAACGCCGAAGCGCTAGGCCCACAAGTATACCGCGAGGTCGGCGATCAAAGCGCCTCGGGATTAGTCCTCGCTTGGGATCGGATCGCTATTGCGGTCCCAGCCAACCATGACCAGCGTGGCAATCACGCCCAGCGCCAAACCGGTCCAGGGATCAAAAAACGCCAGCCCTGCGCCAATCAGCAGCACCGTGCCACGCGAGGTATTGTTACGCGGAATAGACATTGCAACGTAAGCACAGGCAAAGGCCGTGAGCATCAGCGTCAGTGCCAGAGCCACATATAGCAGTGGCTGCAGGCCGGTCAGCAGTGGCTTGAGGAAGAACAACAGCGGAATACCCATCATGTAGTAGGAAATCAAACCACTGTGCAGGCTATCCATCGCCTCTTTACCCTGCGCCCAGCGCTGCACGATGATCACCTGCACGCCGGTCCACATGGCACCCTGGGTCGGGAAAAAGGGAGCAAACAAACCCAGCAGACCATTGCGAATACCGACCGAGAGGTGAGTACGCGTCGGATTGATGTCGATATGCTCATCCTTGCGCTTGGTCATACCGTCACGAATGACTTCGTTGCCGGTGACGATGTCACCAAAGAGGATGACATAAGTGATAACCGCCAAGGGAATAGCCTGCACAAACATCTCGATGCTCGGCCAACCAATAGCAAAGGGGGACATCTTGGCAAAGGCATCTGCTACCGGAGGGAAAAGAATGCCCCACTTAATGTCATAATCGATCTCGCCAACCATAGGGCCGACCAGCGCTGCGATAAAGAAGCCAGGCAGCAGCCCTAACGCCGCAATCAAGGCAACTGCACGATATTTTTCCTTGAGTTTTTGCAGGGGCAAAGAGAACGAGAAGATCAGACACACGCCACAGGCCAGGATAATACTCACCGGCTGCTGGGAAAGGATTGATGGGCTGCTTTCATCCCCCACAAACACCCGGTAAACCGCCGCAATAGCCGCGCCCAGAATAATGCCAGCCTTTAGCGTATCGGGTAGCCAGATGACAAACTTTTTTCCTAGCCCGGTTATGCCCAGCAATATCAGTAATACGGCAAAGTTAAGCGACAAGGCTGTCATGGCCTGAAACCGACTCACCGGGTCTTCGTATCCGGTTAGCACAAAGGTCAGCACCAGCGGTAGCGCTGGCGTAATCCAGCCGGGCGCATAGGGTTCGCCGAAGAAGATCAGCGCCGAACCGATCAACAGAGAATGAATCATCGAGACCGCGATGGCCTCTTCAAAACTCAAACCAAAGGCGCCGGTCATGATGGGCACCAACGCCAGACCGGTCGCTGCGGCTACGAAGAAGCCCTGTACGGCCTCCTGCCAATGAAATTTAGTGTGATAAAAAGGCATGCGAAAGGTAAAGGGGCCCCAGCGCCAGCCGGGCTGTTCGGGTCGAGACATTGCGTTCTCCATATCGATCATTATTGTTGTTTTAACGGGCGATCAAGCCGCTCGCTTTTAACGCATTATGCAGAGTCCGCGCTGCCTAAGTCAGGCATTCTGTCGTATATCACGCGGCCCTATGGCATGACGTTGACCGTAGTTATACCGAAGGTTCCAAGCCAACCTATTCAGCCTGCGTATTGCCGCCTTCCTCTGCCGCAAGGCGCTTGGCAGTAGCCTCTGGTGAACCGGTGCTGCGTGCTAGAAAACTGTATAGCACCGGGATCACAAAAAGCGTCAGCAACATTGACATGCTAACCCCGGAAATCACCACAATACCGATCACTGAGCGGGTTTCTGCACCCGCCCCGAAGGCCATCACCAAAGGTACCGCGCCTGCTACGGTGGTAACGCCGGTCATGAGGATGGGCCGTAGACGCAGCACACTCGCCTCCATCACGGCCTGATCGAAATCCATGCCCTGATCACGTAACTGGTTGGCGAACTCGACTATAAGAATGCCATTCTTGGCAGCCAGACCAATCAGCATGACCAAGCCTATCTGGCTGTAAAGATTCAGGCTATTACCGGTCAACCAGAGCCCTAGCAAAGCCCCACCAATGGCCATGGGTACGCCAAGCATAATGATCAACGGATGCACAAAGCTCTCAAATTGCCCCGCCAGCACTAAAAACACCACCAGTAGGCCGAGCACAAAGATAAACACCATGGAGCTACCCGCGTTGCGCAGGTCCAACGAATCGCCTTTGTAATCCAGCACCAGGGTTTCGGGTAGCAGCTCACGCGCCATCTGCTCGACCTTTGCCAGCGCCTCCCCTAACGGCACGCCTTCTGCCAAGGACGCACTAACGGTAATAGCCCGCGACCGGTTGTAGCGGTTAAGCGTGGTAGAGCCGGCCCGGTCCCGTAGCGTTATCAGGTTGGAGAGTGGAATTAATTCGCCGCTGGTATCGGAGCGCACATAGACATTGTTCAAGGCGCTGGGCGTGCGCTGGTCGTTACGTTCACCTTCGAGAATGACGTCATACTCTTCACCGTCATCGATATAGGTGGTCACACGGCGCGAGCCAAACAGGGTCTCCAGCGTACGCCCTACTACGCTGATATTTACCCCCAAATCTGCCGCGCGATCGTAATCGATATCAACCTGCAGCTGCGGCTGGTTTTCCTTGTAATCGGTATCGATATTTTCCAAGCCCGGATTGTCCTGCTGAATGCGCGTCAGCAGCATATCGCGCCACTCAGCCAGCTCCTCATAGCTGCCGGCGCCGCCAATAACCAGCTGAAATGGCTGCAACTGACGTCCACCAAAGCCCTGCCGCATGATCGGAAAGACACGTACACCGGTCAGGTCAGCCATGTCTCGCTGTACGTTCTGCATGATTTCCCAGCCGGAGCGGCGTTGCCCCCAATCATCCAGAACGACAATCACCATGCCGGTATTGAACGTGGTCACACCGCCAAATGAGCGCGGCGCGCGTACCAGCATCCGCGTAACTTCGCCGCTGTCGACATAGCTCGACATACGCGCCTCGATCTCATTCATGTAATCGTTCATGTACTCAAAGGTCGCACCCTCGGGCCCATTTACGATAATAAAAAAGGTACCGCGATCCTCGCCTGGCGTGTACTCACTCGGCAGGGTCTGAAATAACCAACCCGTGCCGCCAGCCAGTACCAGAAATACAGCCAGGGCAACCCAACGTCGCCGCAATACAACCGCGAGCATACGCCGATAGACTGCACGACTTTTCTGTAACACGTGCTCTACGGTGCGGCTCAGGCGCCCTTCATCGTGCGGCTTGAGCACTTTGGCGGCCAGTACCGGCGACAGGGTCAAGGCGACGAAGCTGGAGAAGGCGACCGCTGCCGCCATGGTCAGGGCAAACTCCGAGAATAGGCGCCCTACATCACCCTTAAGAAAGGCAATGGGGACGAAGACTGCAATCAATACCAGGGTGGTAGATACGACGGCAAAAGCGACTTGCCGCGTACCGTAAAAGGCGGCGACCAGGGGTGTTTCATCCAGCTCATCGATGCGCCTACGTACGTTTTCCAGCACGATAATGGCGTCATCCACCACCAAACCGATAGCCAGTACCAATGCCAGTAGGGTCAGCAAGTTGACGGTAAAACCAAAAATCAACAATGCAATAAAGGTTGCCATGATCGAAACCGGCAGGGTTACTGCTGGCACCAGGATCGCGCGCGGACTGCCCAGAAAGACGAAAATAGCGATCACCACCAGCACCAAGGCGATCAAGAGTGTGCTGTACACCTCCTTCACCGCACCTTCAATAAATACGGCGCTGTCGTAACTGGGTAGAATCTCCATCCCCTCTGGCAGAGTCGGATTGAGTTCGGCAACCAGTTGTTTGGAGCTGCGCGATACTTCCAGCGTATTCGCGGTGGACTGCCGCGTCAGGCCAATACCGACCATGGGTACGCCGTTGCCACGAAACAAGTTGCGGCTCTCTTCCGTGCCGCGCTCAACCCTTGCCACCTCACCCAATCGAACCAGGTAGTTATTGTCGCCACGCGATACCACCAGCCGATTGAACTGCTCCGCGTTGTTGAAGGCCCGGGTTACCCGTACCGTGAACTGCCGATTAATCGACTCAACCGAGCCAGCCGGGAGTTCCACGTTCTCACGGCGCAATGCCTGCTCAACATCTTCGACCGTAAGATTGCGCGCCGCCAGTGCCTCGTTATCCAGCCATACACGCATGGCAAAGCGTTGCGAACCTCCCACTCTGACACGCGCCACACCGTTAAGCGTAGAAAAGCGATCAACCAGATAGCGCTCCGCGTAATCCGTCAGCTCCGGCAGGCTCATGCGTTCGCTGGTCAGATTCCACCAGACGATCACATCCTCGTTCGCATCCAGTTTCTGTACTTCCGGCGGTTCGGCTGCATCCGGCAAGTTGCCTGCAGCACTGGACACCCGGTCACGAATATCATTGGCTGCTTCGTTGATATCCTTATCGATAGCGAAGCGTACGGTGATTTCTGATTGACCATCCTCGCTTTGCGCTTCAATGAACTCGATACCCTCAATACCCGCGATGCGCTCTTCGATTACCTGGGTGATCTGGGAGTCAACGACAGCGGCAGAGGCGCCCACGTAGTTGGTCTCAATAGTGACGACCGGCGGGTCAATGTCTGGGTACTCGCGCAAAGGCAGTTCGGAGAACGCGACCAAACCAAAGATGACCAACAAAACAGACAGAACCGTCGCGAAAACCGGACGCAGTACCGCGGTATCAGAAAGAATCACAAGCGTTTTACCATCATGGTTATTTTGTGTCCCTTAATGCGGACTGCACTGACTCGCCAGCCGCCAGTTCGGCTTTTATCCGCACAGGCTGACCAGACGATAGCCGAAACGCGCCATGGGTCACTACACGGTCACCACTCGACAAGCCCGACGTGATTTCCACCAATCCTGGCAAGCGCTCACCAATTTCGACCCGCACGCGCTGCACTGAAGGAGAATCGACGGCACCTTCGATCTGCATGACAAACTGTTTATCGCCCAGTGGTAACAGCGCCCCTTCAGGAATCACCAAGGCTTGGCGCGGAGCACTGGCAACACTGACGCGCATCAACATACCCGAACGCAGCAGGCGCTCTTCATTATCTAACCGAGCACGTACTCGTATCGAGCGGGTAACCGGATCAACCCGGTTATCCAGCGACACGATAGTGCCGCTAAAGGTGCGCTCCGGAAAGGCAGCTGCCGTAGCAGTTACGCCCAGCCCCGAACGTACCTGCGCCATGAGTGTTTCCGGAATACTGAAATCCAGCTTCATAACGCTGTCGTCCAGCAAGGTGGCGAGCGGGGATCCCGTTGACAGCAAAGTACCAATACTGATCTGACGCAAACCCATCACGCCAGCAAAAGGCGCCTTGATCAGTCGGTCCTTCAGCCGCGCTTCCACCGCCCTGAGTCGCGCCTGAGTCAACTCGAACTCACGTTGACGACCGTCCAGCTCCTGAGCCGAAACAAAGCTGCTCTCCACCAGTTGACGGGTGCGCTGCAGTTGCCGCTCAGCATCAGCCAAAGCAACCCGCGCCTCCTCCAGCTCGGCAATCTGCTCGTGATTGGTTAATTCAACCAGTACCTCTCCTGCCTCTACGCGCTGGCCATCAACAAAATGGATACGCGAAATAATGTCCGATACAGGGCTGGCAAGATGGGCTGTTTCATTGGCCTGCAGGGTACCTAACGCCTGAATATCACTATTCAGAGTGCGCTCTGCCACCGCCGTAACTATTACCGGCATTGCGGTATCCTGGGCGACTAGCTGCGTGGGAAAAAGACAAGCCAACAACAGAAAAGTTAAGCTTTTTGTCTTGCAAATCATTGGCATGCCTATTATTTCTAACGTGATCCATTAGCACTTAAAAAAGGTCCAGAATCGTGTTTCAGGGCGTCAGTACTTCATTGAAGAACTGACGCATAGCGCCGAACGCGCGCTGTGCTACTTGTGGATGATACTCAGCCTTGCCCGTCATCTTGGCGTAAGGGTCGGAGAAGGAATGGACCGCGCCGCCATAGCTGAACAGTTGCCAGTCAGCCTTGGCATTACGCATTTCGTCTTCAAACGCGAGAACCTGTTCTTGTGGAACAAAGGGATCATCAGCGCCGTGCAGGACCAGCACGGGCATCTTGATCGCGTCGGCGTCCGCTGGCTCAGGCGTATCCAGATTGCCATGGAATGACACCACGCCTTTGATTTCAGTCCCCGAACGGGCCAGTTCCAGTACCGTACCTCCGCCGAAGCAGAAGCCAATGGCAACCAGATTGTCGGTTTGCAGCGGCACCTTCTTAGCCTGCTCACGCAACACATCCAGAGCGGCATTGACCCTGTGCCGCATCAGCGGTCGGTCAGAGCGCACCACGGTGGCAGCGGCGCCCGCCTCATCCGCGTTCTGTGGGCGAATGTCCTTGCCATACATATCAGCAACAAAAACCACATAGTCAGTACCCGCGACCTTGGCTGCTTTTTCTGCCGCCTGCTCAGTAACCCCTATCCAGTTAGGCACCATAAGCACGCCAGGACGCGGATCACTCACGCTGTCATCAAATACCAGCAGGCCTTCATAGGCCTCGTCGTCAATCTCGTAAGCTACGTTTTCAACGGTCATTTCTGCCTGCGCCATGGTTGCCACACCGGTCATTACCAGCGCGCTTAATGTCTTTTGCATGAGCTGTGTCCTTGCTGCGTTGCCGAGAAAACCCAGCATAACCGCATACGATCGAGTAGGGAGCGGGATTACTCCCGCCGCCCTCTCACACCACCGTACGTGCGGTTCCGCATACGGCGGTTCATGACTGACACTGAAGGCGCCGCTG
>Ga0207888_100053_pt1 | contig 105706 bp, 65 predicted proteins | sample LinPmetageLP43_FD_184055 | JGI IMG/M metagenome (GOLD analysis project Ga0207888, IMG submission 184055) | Marine viral communities from the Pacific Ocean - LP-43 (SPAdes) | ecosystem: Environmental > Aquatic > Marine > Oceanic | place: Pacific Ocean | collected 2010-08-27
TGAGCTGTCAAAATGGACAAAGGCTTTTGATGGAATTTCAATAATCAAAGCCTTGAAATTTGAAGAACCGAAATCTACTGTATGCACATGGCAGCAATGACAACTACAAAAAGGAGGGCATAAATCTGCTACTTTATCATGTGAATGGTCGATATCTAAATCCTGGGTAGCAACCATTGTTACTTCTGAATCAGAAATCACTTGTGAAGTATCACTATCATTACAGGCTAATAAGTTAAGCCCGAATATATATAGAGATAATATGATAGCGATCATTTTCACACTACAAAGATAAAAAAAAATCAATGCACAGATTGTGCAATGATATAATGAGTACGTTTTTAAAGTATATTCAATTATTTCAAATCTTGAAATAATCGCGAAAATCTATACCACAATGAACAGCCAAAATACAATAATTATGTTCCCGATCATCCAATTGTTATTTTTGTTCCATTAGTAGTTCTTTGCTTTTATCAAACACTCCGCTTTTACATCTTCAGGAACAAGCCTTCCGATGAAATAAATCCCAATCGGTATTAAGATTAGGCTGTCAAGATATCCAATTATCGGGATGAAGTCAGGAATAATGTCAATTGGACTTAACGCATAACCGATAATTATAAAAATCGAAAGTTCGGCTTACCAGAGAGTTCGCTTTTCTTTCGAAGTCAAATGGAGCATCACTATTCGCTGCTTTAGGTTCTTCCCCAGGTTTTTAGATTTTCAATAATACATTAGGCCTGTTCAAAATACTTAAGAATTGTTGCACAAAGGGGGAGCCAAATAGAATTTGATTCTATTTATTGTCTTTTAGTTTAAGATAATCATATATCTTTGCATTTACGAATAAAATCGGTGCAAAGGTTACCTATCCGGTTACCTGATTTTATTGAAACAGTGTAAGTGTCTGGTTATTAAAATATTGTCTAGTGGTAATTTAGTTCTGCCACCCCGACGAAATAGGTATTTAACATATATTGTTTAATATCTAAATCTATGAAAACCAGTAAAATACATTTTTACTGGTTTTTTTATGTCCAATTGTAGGCATATTTAATGGTGCCTTATTTTTTAGGAAAGAATTTTTAGGTATTGCCAGATCTAAAAGATGTCTATCCGGCAGTTTAGGGAAAATACGGATCTCAAGAACTGGAAAGGAAAACTTAAGTAATAAATACTATTTTTGAAAAATTCCTAATCCATAATGCGTATAGAAGCTCCTAAACGATTTGATAGAATTATAGCTATTCTCATTCAACTACAGTCTAAACGGATCATTAAAGCCCAAGAATTAGCAGATCGTTTCGATGTAAGTCTTCGTACTATTTATCGTGATATTCGAACACTGGAAGCTTCAGGAGTTCCCATTTCAAGTGAGGCCGGTATAGGCTATTCTATTGTAGAAGGATATCGCTTACCGCCAATTATGTTCACACGGGAAGAGGCCGGGAGTTTTGTTGCTGCTGAGAAACTTATGCAGAAGTTTACAGACAAAGGACTGGGTGCTTATTTTGAATCAGCTATGTTCAAATTGAAATCTGTAATGAAAGGTGAAGATAAGGACTGGGTAAATGCGATTGAATCTCAAATACTTATAGAGCCTCAAGAAGCATTATTTAACAAAGATGTACCTAATGCTTTAGAAATTCTTTTTGAGAGTATAGCAGAAAAAAAACAAGTGCATTTGGCATATTTAGCTCAGGATACGGAAACGCCTACCCATCGATCAATTGAACCTGTCGGTTTGTTTCACGAAACTAATTTTTGGTACATCATGGCCTACTGTCATTTACGAAAGGATTACAGACAATTTCGAACAGACAGGATTAAACGCATTCAACGTACAGAAGTTTTGTTCAGTAAAGTACACGAATCATTAAATAATTATTTGAAAAGCACTAATGAAAAGTCTGCAGTTCAGGTTCGTATTTTGGTAGAAAAGAGTATTGTAAAGTATATCCAAAGTGGACTAAGGTATTACGGTTTGATATCAAAAAAAGATAGGGGAACACAAACGGAGATGACGTTCATGACGCGTAATATTGAGGATGGTTTTGCCAGATGGTATATGACATTTGGTGATTATGCAGAGATTATAGAACCTGAGGATTTAAAACATCGAGTTAAAGCGTTGTCAAAAAAAATAGCAGATAAGCTTTAATTAATTCCCTATTTATAGAGTGAAAGAAAACATAAGGGATGCAATGTTTTATATATAGAACATTGCATCCTTTATGTTTAAGTTTTATGAATTTAGTGTAATTCTTCACATAAATACCCTAAGGAATGTAAGCTATCCAGCACTGCTGTGGCTCTCAAATGCTGAGTTTCAATCCTTAAAATATTGTCACAATCTTCCAGATCAAAATTCCATAGATCTGTAGGAGGTGTCAATGCATTTAAAACAGGACGTAGCTTGTTGATATCCAGTTCCTCGTTTACAGATGTTTTAAAGACGAGTACGTTTTTCATAGTTATAAGCACCTAACGTTCCCAAAAAAATGGAGGTTCAATTCCGAGATCTCTTAAATATACATAACCTTGTCCGCGATGGTGTATTTCATTATCTATAAAATAAAGTATAGAAGAAATGACAGTCCCTTCATATTGTCCAAAAGTTTTAATAGTGTTATGAAAGCTGTCCGGAGTGATTTGGTTGTAGTAGGTATTGATTTCCTCTGTAGCTTGATCCCAAAGCTTCAGCACTAGATTTTTTTGATCTTTATGATCAATATGCTCGTTTAATGCTTGAGTTTCTTTGGTGACAATTTCTTTCAAACCCGGCCCTGCAATAGCCAAAAGTTCAAGGGTCATCTCAGCAAAAGTTCGCATACCGCCTATGCTGTGATTGAAAAACTCCTTTTCTGGAAATGCCTCTATGACCCTACGGGTTAGACTACGGTGACCTTGCCAGTGTTTCAGTAACTCTGCTGGTGTAATTACTTCTTGAATAGCTGTTTTAGATTCATTTTTACTCATGATAGATGATTTAAATAGTTGTTTATTAGTATTTAAACCAAAAGTAAATTGGAAGGGTGACAACAGTTTGTCAGTAGTAAAATCTATTTAAAATTTTGGTTGAGATTTATAACGGGCATTGTGTTTTCTGTGATGCTATCATAATACCGATTGGGTAAAATTATTTTCAATAAAGTAAGAAAAGGTACAAGAAAAAGGGATTTGTATGAGAAGCTGAACTTGAGAAACGTGGAAAAAAATGGGTAGAACAATTTATAATGGTAATTACTGGGTACCGTTGATTAAATGAATTTAAATAGTTACCAAAGACATAAAAAAAATAGAAACCCAATAGCCACGACTTTCGGTTAGGTGGTAGTTAACGGCAAGATGAGAAAAGGTTTAGAAAAATTTCTTAGTGACCTAATGAAGCATATTATTTTTAATACAAAACCTTATTATAAAGCTTCCAATAGCATTAGCATCTCAGTCGCCAACAGGTTCATTCAAACAAAACTTGTAAATGAAATTCAGAAGCCTTTAGCGAATTTCTTATCGATTTACTCTTCAATAATTTTCTTCCGATGGCCAGCACCCCAGTCACTCAAAGTTCTTAATACATCTTTTAATGTATCACTATATGGCGATGCCTCGTAAATGATGCTTACGGGGGTAGTAGGAAATACATTTCTTACTACCAGTTTGTTTTGTTCTAAATGCCTGAGCTCTTGAGCTAGTATTTTAGGAGAAATACCTTCCAGATCTTTCATAATCTGATTAAACCGTTTTGGAGAGTTGATTAAACTCAACACGATGGGCAATTTCCATTTGCCATTCAAAACATACAAAGCATCTATTACACTTCTCAAATTGCTTGAGCATTCCTCTTTTGTAATTGATGCTGTTTCTTTAGTTTTTATCATGTTACAAAGATACTAACTTACCTAAAGGGAACCGCTTTCCTTTAGGTAACTCCTATCTTTTGCATAGTTATTCAGATTAGTTTTGTGTTTTTAAAGTCTAATAAAATACAAAATGAACTCAAAGAGAATATTACAAATCAACTCCAGTATCATGGGAGAAAAGTCATACAGCAAAAGGTTAGGAACTGCTATAGTTGAAAAAATAAAGGAAAAATATCCTAACAGTATACTTGAACAATTGGATGTAGTGGAACGTAATATCCCACACCTAACACCAGAAATTTTAAATGCAATGTTTACTCCAGAAGAGGAGCATACCGATGAAATTAGGCAAGCTCTTCAATTGTCAGATAAACTATTGAAACAATTATTTGATTGTGATATACTGGTAATAGGCGCGCCACTTATCAACCGGACCATTCATTCTTCTCTTAAAGCTTGGATAGATCATATAACACGTCGAGGAATTACATTTGGTTATAATTCAGATGGAATTCCTATTGGTTTCGTATCCGGTAAAAAAGTGTATGTTGCGATGAGTTCAGGAGGTATTTATACAGATGAACAAGGCAAAGAGCATGATTTTGTAGCACCTTACCTAAAATCATTCTTAGGATTCTTAGGGATGACAGATTTTACCGTGTTTAGAGCTGAAGGCCTACACGTACCTATTATACAAGATACAGCATTAGAAAAGGGAATTAATAGTATTGTAATTGATTGAAAGACATACTCCTGCATGTTATCTGTTTAAGCCATGATCATTCATGGCTTTTTTGTTTCCAATACGTACTATCAAAAGCGTTAATGTCCTATTCCGTGAACTTAGATTTTAATAGTTACTTTTTCACCAGCTTTGACCCGTTTATTAATAAGTTCAACTCCATTTAGATAAATTTTAGTGTCAATTTTATCTTCTATCAACTCCAGGTCAATTGAAACGGCTTTTTCACCAATATATAGATTTTTGAGACTTAATCTGGATAGATCATCGTTTAGTTGAGGTGTAATACTAAAAGAATTGAATTCAGTTTGTTCAAATGACAATATACCTTCAATAATTAATCTGCAATACAAAGCACTCTCTGCGGAAAGGTGTTTCATATTATTCTCAGGAAAAGCTTCTATAGGGTAGGGTACGTGATCTCCTAATAGTCTTTTATTTGAGTAATCAACTAACTTGTGGAGAGACTGGTCAAATAATCCAGCTTTAAAGGTTCCTCTTAAGGCGTATAAAGTTCCTCTGTCCCAAAAAACCTCAGGCTCTGTTGAGTTGGGATCTAGTTCCACTAAAACCCCATTTGCTGTCCAAAGTTTTTCGAGAAGTGCATTGGCGGTTGCTTCCGCTCTTTTTTCGATTCCCATAACCAGTGGTAAACAGATCCAATGTCTGAGATGCGTATTTCCTTTAAAATAACGATAGGTATTTAAGCCTTCTATGTTATCACCAAAATACTCCTCGATGGCATGAGCCATTTCAACACTGCGCTTTAAATACTGAGTAGATAAATCATGGAAACCAAGATCTTTAGCAAGATATGAGGCATTGAGTAATCCTCCATAATACAAAGAATTTGTCGAAAGGTTTGCTTCGCCTGTAGATATTCTTCCTTCCATCTCATCTGTCTCTGATAAAACGACTCCTTCTATATTCCTATTATTATGGCAATAGTTCAGGCTCCACTCAATTAACGGCCATATTTTTTTTGCAAATTTTTTATCGGCATTTCGCAATAAGAACTGGGACGCTCCGTATGCGATCATAGCGGCATCTCCTCTGTCTTTTCCACAGGAGGGCAGTTCTCCATCAATTTCAAATGAGTAACATATTGGAGAAGAATCTTCAGGAATATTTTTTAAGAACATGATATAGGCATTTTTTGCAGCTTCAATACCCGTTTCATAACCTAAAAAAGGAAAGAAAGGACCGCTGTATTCTGCCTGATCATTTGCCCAAATACCTATATAATAATTACCTCCTCCCGGTGAGTGTACCAGTCCCATCTCTGATTCAAAAATACTTTCAGAAGCACGTATTTTTGAAAAATAAAAAAGTTGATCTATTACAGGATTTGACGTTTCTAAAACAAGATTTTCTTCAATTTTTTGGAGAAATTGATTGCGTTCCTTTTCAATTTCTTTGTATTTAAAGCCTTTTATAGGTTCTTGATCAATAGCTGCAGAAAAATAAAGCGTGAAAGTATAGGATGAATGAGGGAGCAGGCTAATTGCGCTATCAGCATCATTATAAACATGACTGGTGTAGTTTCCTTTGTATCCTCTGAGTTGATCAAGCGTGTATGTCTTGCCAATTTGTAATTCTTTTGTTGTGTCACTTGTATTTACTAATTCCCAATTTTCCACAAATACTCTTTGATTCATGGATGGAAATAAAGTTCTTTTAAGAATTACCTCCTGTACCGGAGTATGGTAAAAAGTGATTTTACCATTAATTTCTACAGAATCAACTTTTTTGAATACCAAATTAGAACCACCCGCTGTAACTGTTGGTTCACTTTCATCTGCGTAGATTTTCTTATAATACGCCCGGTATTTTCTCCAATCCTCCTCAATAGTTCTTAATTGCGGATATATAATTTCACGCTTTAGACTGAGTTCTTTATCCTCATTAACATCATAATAAATTATTGCGGAAACCTTTTTTCCAGACATCTCAATGTTATCTCCATGTGGATAGGAATTTGTTTTGTTTACATTCCACACAATGCTTTTTGAAGAAGAAATGTCCCAATAATTGTCATTTTTTTGGGCTTGAGCTTTTAGAAAATAGAAGTTTAAAAGTAGGAGTATTAATAAGCTTGTCTTCTTTTTTAGCATTGTTCAATAATTTTGGATTCAGAAAATATTATTTTTTTAAAAGATTTTAGCGGAAGAAAGAACTTTAATTCTTAAAAATAAGCTTTTATAGTTGACACATATCTTATTTTGAAAGCAAGAATTAAATTTTATACATCGCTATGAAAGTAACTTCTCTGTTGCCCCTTGTCTCATCATATTTGTTATTAGCCAATAATTCTTTACGAATAGTCACAGCCTTTGTTGCTCGCATTCCGATTTATACTTTTGATTTTCTAAGAAAAATAATTTTATAATAGAATCAATATTAAAAACTAAACGAAATACTTGCTAAAACTTGCGAAGGGCGCAAGATATAGCTGTTTTGGGTAATAAAATATTCACTGCTGGAAGCGTTGATAAAGTTTTTGGTATTTAAAATATTACTCCACATAAGGTTCAAATCAATCTTCTTTTTGGTGAATGTATATTGATAACTCAAGTTCAAAAAGTAGTTGTTGTCCGAATTTGAAAGTGAGTTTTTATAATATTCACCACCTATACTCACATATTGATTTTCCCAAGGATACAAATATAGATCTGCATTGTGCTGCTGGGTGTTTATTTGTTGCAGCGTTGTCACTTCTAAACTGGATTTAAATAAGGAGTAAGTGCTGTTATACAAGAGACTCAACCATTTTAAAATTTCAGATTCCAGGCTAGTGTGTAGATTATAAGATTCATTTTTAGTTGCTGTTAATTGATCATTGAGCAGTTGGTCTTTTTGTGTTTGTGTATATGAAGTAGTTACTTTAGCCGAGGTGTTTATGTTACTAATGTATTTACTGGCTTCAAGATTGTAGCGTTGGGTATGCATAGTATTATCTCTTAAAATCGCTTCTAAAATAGTAGCTCCATTAGCAGCGATCTGATTGCTGTAGAGTAAATTATTTGTTGTGTGTCCTAAGGAATATGAACCTTTAATAAACAAACGCTTCACCGGGTTTCTGTAATTAAGCGAAGCGGAATAATTCTGAACAACACTTTCAGAAATTGGCGTGTTGTAGCGCTGTATATTTCGATAATTGGTAAGCAAATAACCGGCATGTAAACGCTGTATTTTTCCGAAGTTATAATTTAAACTCCCAGAGATAGAGGCTTCCCAATAGGCAGAAAGTTTACGTCTTAAGTAAAGATTAGGTTCAAAGACAAAAGCGTTGAGGTTTTGTGAATTTTCACCTTTCAGTTTAAAATTTTTATAAGCCAGCGGAGTATTCAATCTCAAACTCCAAGTTTCATTTTTGTTTTTATAACTCAGCTTATGATCTAAGTATATTTCATTAGAATAAAATCGCGTTCTATTCTTAAAATCTTTACCTAGAGGTTTTGGGTTTTCCTCTAAATAAATGTCACTATTCAAAGTTTCTTCTTGGAAAGCAAAACCTAATTTTGAAGTACTTGTAAAATTCCCCAAAGCTTTAGTCATACCGGCAGAATTGTCGGTGAACCATTTTTGGGACTGAAGTGTTTGTTGAGTTTTTGAATAAGCGTCTCCATCGTTTAAAAGCTCTTCAAACTGGCCGGGAACAACGTATAGATCTTGATTAGAATGGGTGTAGCCGGTATTCGAATTAAACGTGATGAGTTGCTTTCCAAAAGTTTTGAGTATCGTGAGCTGGTTTTTAAAACCACTGAACAGGTTGCTGAGATTCTGATTTATTTTTGCCTTTTCGCGGTGTAAATTTCCTATTTTGGAGTCCCAAAAGCCATTGAATTCCAGTTGATTTTTTAGATAATTCTTTTTTGCGTTTTGTTCTAAAGTAAGTTTTCCCTGCAGGGTTTTTGTAAAGATTCGGTTTTGTGTTTTTTCGAGAATAGTAATGGTGTCTGTAGGTGTAAAAATCTGCGTATTTACAGATCCCACTTGTTGCTGGTAATCGTTGAGATACGAAGCGTTTACTTTGAGATCCAGATCGTTTTTAAGGCGCTGAATGGCATTGGCTGAAGCCAGGTGCACGTTATTATCTAGCCAGCGCTGCTGTGAAAAGGGTGGAGTAGCAGGGTTTAGAATAGATAGCCAATCATTTTTTTCAATATCATACGTATTACCCGCGAGATTCAGCGAAAAATCACTGATTTGACTCGATACATTTTTTCCCGTGTTGTTGCTTTGATAGCTTGCGATTACCTGTCGTTTTTTAGTGAAAAGCATCGGGGTGAGATTGGTCTCCCAAAGTAGCGGAGCTGCGCCTAACCCAAGCTTTGCGGTTCCGCTTAGGGTAACGTCATTTTTTAGTTTAATATTGAGCGAGGCGCGCTCAGAAAATTCCAGACTGTCTAAAACCCGTATCGGCTGGTGGTTTTCGAGGATTTCAACTTTTGAAACTGCATCTGCAGCAAGGTTTTCATTGGCCAGGCTGTAGCGACCTTCAAGCAAATCAAGCCCTTCTATATAATATTTTTGAATGGGTTTGCCCTGATAGTGAATTTGCCCGCCCGGTTTAATTTCGATACCCGGCATTTTACGCAACACATCGGCAATCACGCGATCGTTTTTGTCTTTAAAAGCTTCCACTGAAAAGCTAAGCGTGTCTCCCCGACGTTGAATGAGTTCGGATTTGACTACTACTTCTTTAAGTTCTTCAGAAGAGGGCAGGAGCTGAATAGCTATGTTTTGGGTCTTATTTTGAAGAGTTCTTGTGACTGTTTGTAAACCTATGTAAGATGCTTTTAAAATGACTTTTTCTTCTTGAGTATTGAGTTTAATCTGAAAACTTCCATCTGATTTAGAAATCGCATAAGCAAGAATTGAAGAAATCGAATCTCTGCTAATCGTGATCGTTGCACCGCTTAAAGCCTGATTTTTTTCATCAAACACTGTTCCACTAATCGTGGTTTGGGCAAAGCCCGAGAATGTGCAAAGCCAAATCAATAAAAAAAAGAGATTAAGGTTTTTTTTCAAAGGATTTAAGTTCTATAGGATTATTCTCAGCTTCTAACATTTTAGCAAACGACTCTCTATACTTTTGATGGACCTCGGCACTAATGGTTATGTTTTCAGGAATGCCGCCTCCATAACCCATAGGGTCACTTCGGTATCGGTACCAGGTTTTCTCCAAATCTTCACGAGTTGTCTCCGCATATTGCTTCAGATTTAATTGGTAGTTGATTTTGGGTGAAAGCTTTTCTAAACCTACAAATTCAAAATTCCAATAGTTTTGGGAGTCTGATATTTCAAGAATTAATCCCGGAAGCCCATTAAATTTATAAGGGCCGTCTGCAATAGGGATTTCAGTAGTAAACCAGGCTGTGTATTTTCGGCCGGCAAAAGCAGTGGTAGCTTTTTGTACGCTGAATCCTTCAATAGTTTTGGTGTCTTGTTCTATTTTCCAATTGAATTGATGTTTAGATTCTTCATAGACAAAGCGGTCGTCTCCTTCAGGAAATTTCAGCAGATACAATAAACTGTCCTGATCGCGTTGCTTGATAATTTCATAATGAAAATTAGTTGTCGCACTGCGCGCAGTATGGCCGGAGTTACCTTCACGTACAATAGGATTGGCAAGGATTTTTGCACGGCTTAAATACTTGGAAAAGTCTTCACCTAAGTAAAGAATCATCAATTCAGACTTTCGCGAATCTGCATCAGTAGAATCGAGCTGAAAGCTCAATTTATAAGTTACTTTATATTCTAGTTTTCCTTTGAGTTTGTTTTGGCTGAAACCCAATGATGAAATTAGAAAAGTGATAAGGAAAAAGGAATAAGTATAGAGACGCATATTAGACCGTTTTTTAATAATAAATTGAATTAAGGATTACTGTTTAGATATTCACTTACAAAATCTTTTAAATTAGTTCCTGTTTTATCCAAAGCAATAATTTTACCTTCAGCATTTACCAAAATATTTCTAGGTAATTGTTTGATTTGAAAATCATTGATGATATAAGATTTTACTCCTTTTAGATCAGAAATGTTTTTCCACGTTATGTTGTCTATTTTTGAAGCTTTTTCCCACTTATTTTGGTTTGTGTCTAACGAGAAGCTTATAATTTGAAATTCGCTTTTAGCGTAATTTTTGTTTAAAACGCTTAGTGCTGTATTTTCTTTTCTACAGGGACCACACCAACTTGCCCAAAAATCAATAAGAGTGAGTTTTGAATTTAAATTTGCTGATGAATATTCTTGGTAATTTCCTGAAAGTGTATTGCCTTTCAATACTGCAAATCGAGAACCTAAAATGGTTGATGAATTTGCAGTGTTATTTGATAAATTGGTTTTTGAGTCTTCTAAACGAGACTTAAGCGTTCTACCCCAATAACTAGTTCTTACATTTTGTGAAAGTGCTTTAAAATAGGGAAAATAGTGCTCGCCAAAATCAGGTGCTCCCGTAATAATATATGGCGTAGCATAGTTGTCAGGATGCTCTGTAGCTAATTTTTTAAAAGCTTGGGTGATATTAAATTCTATTGCATCTATTTGCCGGTCAAGTTCTTTCTTAGATATTTTACCTACCTCAAAGAGACTAAGTGTGTTTCTCTTTTTTAAATACAGTTCATTTTGTTCATCGTAAAAGTTTCTCCAGACTTGATAGTAGGACGATTTAGTTTCAATTTTAAACCATTTATCATCAAAATATTTTTGCTCATCTTCTAGCACCAAATCCACATTGTATGAACTATTTCTATCAACCAGAATTTTGACAGATTTAGACTTTCCAGCATTTTGAATTTGCAGCATGCTATTTATGGGTTCGTCAATTGTATATTCTAGAAAGAAAGAAGCATCATTAATTTTAACAGGAATCGTTTTTTCTATTTCACCCCTGATGCTTAAGTTGATCTCTAAATTCTCTTTATTTTCAGGGTCTATTATTTTGCCTTGTATTTTAAACTGACTGAAGCTTATAATGGGTATTAAAATTATAAAGAGGAGGTAAGAGGTTTTCATTTTATATATATATTAGAATCCATTATAGCATTATTTTAAAGTAGTTTTTTTTGAGTTGTTTCTACAAGCATTACTTTTCCGTTTCTATTTATCTAATACTTGAGTGTATCTATTTCTTATATAGTTATTTATCGAAAATCACTTTTAGAAAAAAGTTTTAAATACAGCATTGATTTTTAGAGTTATATCACTTTTTTTAATATTCATATGAAGCTTTTAGAATGAATAAAACTGAAACTTCTTTTGAAATAAAAACTAAATCCATAGTTAAAACTAATGAATTAGTTTGTAATAAGCTCAATGGGATTGTTCTTTTTAGATTTTGAGTTGGAAAGATCGCGTTTTGCTTGAGTCTTACTTAATGAAGAATTTGCAAAGTCAAGCTTTACACCGGCCGCTTCCAAAGCAGAAATAGGATCCTCATCAAAGTTTTCTTTTATCTGAAGCAAGTCTGATTTTGCGATGGTTTTGTAGGTATTTAAATTAAGAAAAGGAGCAACCGGCTTACTGAATTTCTGAAAGCCACTTAGTGTAAAATGATAGTGATCTTGATCATCATAGATCTCCAAAATAAGACCAGGTAATCCTGTAAATTTATAAGGCCCGTCACTAAAAGGAATTTCAGCAGTAAACCAGGCAGTATAGTTTCTTCCAGCAAATTCAATTTCTGCTTTTTGAGTTGTGTAGCTTAAAATTTCTTTAGTCTCTGCTTTAATTTGCCAGTCTCGCATTTCTAGATCTTCCGTGTATTTGAATTTATCTTTAAAAATCTTTTCGGCGTAGACCAGTTTGTTTTTAGGTTTTGATTTAAAGATTACATAATTGAATTCTGTTTTGGGAATCATCGATCGCACGCGACTAAATTCTGCCATACTTCGGTTTTTTCGATCTAACGTGGAAAACAGAGAATCTTTCAACTGTTGGCTAAGGCTCAAATAGCGAGATTGATTGGTGCTGAGGTATAGCAGTACCGGTTCTGATTTTATAGACTCAGAATCTGTAGAGTCTATTTTAAATTGAAGTTCGTAGGTAGCTTTATAGGTATATGCGACTTGTTGAAGGTCCTGAGCATAAATGGATGACCAAGCTATCAGTAGTAATATTGTAAAGAAAAAATGTTTCATCTAATCCAGCTCTAAAAAATTATTCAGTGATGGCATACCACTCTTGCCATATTTTGCATAATGATCGCGTTTGGCTTTTCCTTGCAGTCCTATATGCACAGTTCTGCCACCTTTACCTACCCAATTATTAATAAAGCCTATAGGGTCGTTATAATATTCTTTTTGTAGTTCTAGAAGTTCTTTTTTAGGACTTTGCTGAAAGGATTTAGGTGGTATTTGTGAAACAGGAAAGAACGATGTTTTTTCAAGCCCAACAATTGAGAACTTATAATCCTTGTCTGTGCTCGATATTTCGAGAATGAGCCCTGGTAAGCCTGAAAATTTATAAGGGCCTTCTGGTATTGCAATTTCAGTTGAAAACCAGGCTTCGTAATACCTACCGGCAAAATGTGCTGTAGCTTTTTGAGCAGAATAACCTAAGATGGTTTTGGTCTCCTGATTTATTTGCCAATCAAAACTAGAAATTTCAGAATAATAGTAATTATCAGTCGCTATTTTCAAGCAATGAAAAACTTCAGATTCTAGCGGCCTTTTATAAAGTCTGTAACTGAAATCTGTTTTAGCAGCAGCTGAAGCTTTTTTGTAGGCTGTACTTCCTATGTCGCCTATTCCAAACTTACCGCGCATAGAATCTTTTAAAATCCTCCCATAGCTCAGAAACAGGGAACTCTTGCTGTTAGTATAGAGCAACATACGCTCTTTTTTGATTTGATTTAAATCGGTTGTATCTGGTTTATAAGTGAGTTCGTAGGTGATTTTGTAATTGTTCGCATTTTGACTATATCTGGGTAGAATTAGAATTATAAAGCTGAAATACAGTATGACTTTCATAAAACAATAATTGATGAACGATCAATATATGAAATAATAAACTGCAAATTTAGTTTTAAAACTGTTTTCATAGTTTATTTATCGTGCTAAGTCGAGTAATAACTATCCGATTTATACCATATTTCCAATTAAGAAATTTTGGACTTGATCCTTTTTCAGCACCGAATACAGCACTTTTTATATGATATTAATTGATTTCAAATGAAATTGTATAAAATTAAAAAAGCCCGTAAACATAGTGTTTACGGGCTTTTAGTAGAATTTGATCAATTCTAAGCGGAGAAAGAGGAACTATCTGAAATTTGGTTTTTATAGTGTTTTCAGGCGCTAGAAGAGCCTGCAATATCCACCTCCACCGAATTAGCCCCTTTTTAACAGAAATGAAGTGGTTTAGTTATTTTTTACTTGTTATTTATATGTTTTGATAATAAGCGAATTGCTCTCCAGCCCATTCCCTTAAATTGCATCACGGTAAAAGCGCTTCACTCGAAGTCTTGAACCCATTTGTAAATTGGATTCCTTCTTTTCAATTATCCGGTCGCTACGTTTTTAGAAGCATTTCATTTACTCCCAAAAACAGATACGTCCATTTTTTGAATTGTAAAGCCAGTATATATATCCTTAATAGGATTTTGAAACAGGTTCTTGTTGAACCCTTCTTGTACATCCTGAAAAATCAGATGCGGTCTTAGTCATTTTAAGGATTTTTAAATGGCTGATGTATTTTTTGATTTTCATTTTAGAACTACGAATTAAAAATTACTCCATTCAAATTATAAATTTTTGAAACTTGAATAAGCCCGGAATCTTGAGCAAAAAGTAAAATTTTCTAGTATTCCAGTTGAATACTCTATTTATATAGTCGTGATGACCTAATACATTTACGTGTAAGTATTTGTAAGGATCTTTTCTCAATCGATATCGCTCCAAAAGAACCCTTACTAATGAGCTGAAATTATCTAATTGTTGAATCTCTAAAATTATACATATGCTTAGAAAATTACTTTTTATCGCTTTTTCTTTTGCTCTTGGCTTTTCGTGCTTTGGGCAAAAAGAATCAATTAGAAACGGAGTCTCGTGGTTTGATACTGACGGGAACCGAATAGTAGCTCATGGTGCAAGTATTTTACAGCACGAGGGTGTTTACTATATGCTGGGTCAGGATTACTCTAATGATTTCTTCACTATTGGGGTCAACCTGTATTCTTCAACAGATTTAGTAAACTGGACCTTCTTAAATACCGTCATCGACGCTGATACAAATGCTGAGATTGCAAGTCAGCAACGTATTACGGTAAGACCAAACCTTGTATATAATAAGGCGACAGATCGATTTATTATTTGGTCCGGGTGGAAAAACAGAAGTCTTACCTATGGTGCAATAGCAATATTCAGCTCTCCTACAGTAGATGGCGATTATGCATTTGAAAAAATAATTGAACCATTGGGATATGACTCTAATGACAGTACACTATTTGTAGATACAAACAATACCGCCTATTATATTTCAAATAATAAGGATAACAAGAGCTTGAATATATACAAACTCACACCCGATTATATGGATTTAACCGGGGAGGTTAATATTTTATTCTCAGGATTTAGTAAAGAGGCTCCGGTGCTTTTCAAGAAAGATGGCTATTACTACCTTTTAAATTCGTACAAAACTGGCTGGGATCCTAATGAAGGTCAGTATGCCTACACGACGTCTATAATGAAGCAATGGTCATCGCTGCGTAACTTTGGTAATCGAATTACTTATGATACCCAGCCCACTGCTGCTTTTAGTGTTACCGGAAGCGAGGGTACATCTTACTTTTATATGGGAGATCGCTGGAAAGATCCCAATCTTAGAGAATCAAAAAATATTATCCTTCCTATTGAAGCCAGTTTTGGGAATTTGAGTTTAAAATATGTACCCGAACTTAAAATTGATATGGAAAAGGGTACCTGGGAAGCTTATGATAATAATGTTTATGTACCTAATGATGACTGGCAGGTAATTTCAGTTTCAAGCGAGCAAAACAGCACCACGTTTACTGCTGCAAATGTATTTGACAACAATATAAATACAATTTGGAATACAAACTACACCAATGGAGTAGATGTCTATCCTCACGAAATGGTTATTGACCTAGGGGCTAATTATGATATTTCCGGCTTTATGTGCGTGCCACGACAGGATCGCAGCCCTAATGTTATAAGTGATTTTCAACTATTTTTAAGTGAGGATGGTGAAAATTGGAATAAGCCGGTAGCATCCGGTAGAATGAGCTATTGGAGCGAGCTTTATTTTCCAGTTAAAAATGCAAGATATATGAAGCTGGTAGGGCGTAGTGATATCTTTGGAACACGCTTCGCTTCAGCCGCTGAGTTGAGATTGATGATGAACAATGAAGACTATCAATCAAAGGGTATCAACTCATATTACAATATTAATGGCGGTTCATTTTCTGCTGGCACAAAAATAGAAATTGATCTTGGTGATACTGTACAATTGGGACCTCAGGCTCAAACGGGTTCGGGACAAACACAATTTTATGGCTCGTGGAGTTATTATGGTCCTAATGAATATTATTTTGAAGGCAGAGCTCCTATTTTAAATAATATTCAGGCAAATCAACTCGGGGAGTATACAGTGTATTATTTAGATGATACATTTAATGTTCAATCACAACTCATAGAAATTGGTCTAAAACTAAAACTCGAATCAAAGGAGGTGACAGATGTTACCTGTTATGGGGATGCAACAGGAACTGCATCTATAAGCGTAAAGGATGGTTTTGCTCCCTATACCTATAAGTGGAGTGATGGACAGGAAACCCAACAGGCTCAGGGATTAGAAGCAGGTGAGTACACTGTAGTAGTTACCGATGCCGCAGGATTTAAGATCACCGAAAGCGTTAATATTAATGAACCTTCCGCACTTGAAGCTAGGGTTAGCGAGGATTTAAAATTATACTATGGTTATGAAGAATCATGTGCCACCCTGGCCGTAGAAGAAGTTATCGGGGGTTCTGGCAATTATACATATTCCTGGAGTACCGGGGAAACCACAGACACGATTACTGTTTGTCCTTCAGAAACAACTAACTATGAAGTAACTGTTGTAGATGAGTTGGGGTGCACGTTAACTAAGACTGTGACCATTGAAGTTGAAGATGTGTTGTGTACTACTGGTAACGGAATGGATAAAATAGTTTTATGTTATCAGGGTAAAACGAAATGTGTTGCAAAAAGCGCTGTTCCGGCATTACTGGCTAATGGAGCGCAAATTGGTAGCTGCGAAGGAAATTTTGAGGTTGATATCGAAGACCTACATATTTATCCAAATCCCACTATTAATAGTGCTATTGTAAAAGTAATTTCTCCAGTTTCAGAAAAAGCAAAGTTGATCATTTACGATATGCAGGGGTTGATAATTTCGTGGTCTAATATAAGATTGAATTTGGGTGAAAACAGTTTTAATATTGACTTGAGTTCCAAAAATTCAGGAATATACTTTGTGAAAATTGAGGGAGAAACGTTTAAAAGCCCCGGTAAGGAACTGATTAAAAGCTAGAAGAGATAGTAGTTGATATTCAGAAAACTAAGCAATTAGATGTAATTTTAATTGCTTAGTTTTTTTTGTTTAAAATCTGATCTGTATTTCGATGGTGGCATACCCATCATTTTTTTAAACGCTCTTGAAAAATAGTACGGATCTTCAAAACCAATTTTAAAACAGATTTCCTTCATCGTTAAATCTGTAAAATAGAGGTACTGACAGGATTTTTGGATTTTCAATTTATTGAAATATTGAATAGGAGAGTAACCGGTTTTCTTTTTAAAAAGTTCAGAATAACGGGAAACAGAAAGGTTTTGTTCTGCTGCCAGATCTTCAACTTTTAAATTTTTATTTAAGTTCTTATTTAAATAATCAATCGATTTGGTAATAGTATCTTCTTTAGATTGAGATGGATTTATGTCTTCTTCATAAATCATTGTAGCTAAGGTGTGAAATAAATCGATATTAGCAAGCTCTACGTTTTGGATTTCAAATCCAGCCTCGAGGAGATTCATTATTTTTAAAAAACTTTTCAATCTATATTCATCGCGAGGCAGGCTTTTTATTTTGGCTTCTTCATTGTTCAGAAATTTAGCATATAAAAGATCTGCCTTTTTGCCTACAAAATGAGCCCAGTATATAGTCCAGGGATCATTGATCGAACTGCTGTAGTGATGTGCAATGTTGGGAGGTACAAGCATAAATGTGTTTGGATTTACCTCATAGTGCACATTTTCTATTTCTATGGATCCTTTACCTTCGGTACAATACAGTAAAATGTATTCTGCACTCCCATATTTTCTGCGTCTGTCGTGATAAATAGCCTGTGGATAATAACCTATTGCAGTTAGATGAAAGTCGGCAATAAGTTCGTTTTTCTCAACTTCGCTTTTAATGTTGGGGGGAATAGTGATCATCCGTTGACCTAAAAAACCTTCCCTAATTTTATGGTGTTTTAAACTACTCATAAGAATTGATTATTCACGTATTTCATAAGTGTAGAGACATTAGGTTTTGTAATATCTGCTAATTGATTTAAAAGGATACTAAGTCTAAAACGTATTTATAATGCTATTTATTTAACATTTAAATCAAGAGCTATATTTCGCAGGATTATCCATATTTACAAAACTGAGCTAATTTACAAAATCGTTGTAGTTGATTTTTTCTTTTTTTGATTATTTGGCATTATGTGTATATAATACATTATATATAGTATTTCTCATCAAATGACTATTTGAATTAGAAATTTACAGTTTTTGTCTGGCGGATTTGAATAATCGTAATATAATCCATTTATATCCCAAGGCTATCCATTTTTTTTGATTTAATTAACAATATTTTTGATTCGTATTAAAATGACAAGTGGGACAAAAGTCCGTCAAACTCTTACAAAATCAACTATTTCCTGATTTAAATATCACTCGAAGCAACAGCTAACTGCAAATACTATTTTCATGATTAAAACTTTATTTTGTTTTGTTTTTACTCTGGGATTACTTTATTCTCCAAAAGTTTCTGCTTTAGATAATAAAGTCATTTCTAAATCTTCAAATACAACCCAACAAATAATAAGCGGTACTGTAATATCTGCTGATGGTGATACACCTATACCCGGAGTTGCTGTTCAGGAAAAGGGTACTCAAAATGGTACTGTAACAGATTTTGACGGTAAATATGAGTTACGGGTTTTAAATGCTGATGCTGTTTTGGTATTTACCTATTTGGGTTTTGATAAACAGGAAATTGAAGTTGGGATTCGATCCGAAATCGATGTAGTCCTTCAACCTTCTACCGAATCCTTAGATGAGCTGGTTATTGTAGGTTTTGGAGGTTCTCAGAAAAAGGAAAGTCTGGTAAGTTCCATAGCAACAGTTCCTGTTGGAGAACTTCAAACTCCTACCAGTAACCTTACCAATGTACTAGCAGGTCGCGTTTCTGGTTTGATAGGGTATCAAAGATCGGGCGAACCCGGAGCTGATAATTCAGATTTCTTTATAAGGGGATTGGGTTCTTTTGGTCAGGGAAAGCGTAATCCACTCATCCTTATTGATGGTATTGAGTCTAATACCACAGATCTTGCGCGACTTCAGCCTGATGATATTGCCTCTTTCTCAGTGCTAAAAGATGCCGCTGCAGCATCTATTTATGGTGCACGGGGTGCTAATGGAGTGATTCTCGTTGCAACAAAAAGTGGTAAGGTAGGGAAGGTGAAATTTGATTTTAGGATTGAGAACAGATTTTCTTCAAACACAGATAATTTTCAGCTTGCAGACAATATTACATACATGCAGCTCGCAAATGAAGCTACACTTACCCGGGATCCCTTGGCTCCACTGCCTTATTCTCAAAATAAAATAGATAGAACTGCTGCTGGGGATAATGCGTTTTTATATCCTAATAACAATTGGATTGATCAACTTATAAAAGACTATACCTGGAACCAGGCTTACAACTTAAGTGCCAGCGGAGGTAGCGAGCGAGCGAGATATTATATTGCCGGAACATTAAATATTGATAATGGTTTACTCAACGTAAACGGGATTAATGATTTTAATAATAATATCAAATTATACAATTATTCCATTCGAAGTAATATAGATATTGATCTTACTACCACAACAAAAGCTACAATTAGGGTGTATGGACAGTTTGACGATTATACAGGGCCCGTAGGTGGAGGACAACGAATTTTTAATCTTGCTTTATATTCTAATCCAGTACTGTTTCCTGATGTTTACCCTTCAGAATTAAAACCATTTACAACACATCCATTATTTGGGGGAGCTGAAACCAGACCGGGAAGTGGGGTTCTCGCGCAAAACCCATATGCCGAAATGGTTCGAGGGTATCAGGAGTTTAAAAACTCAACAGTACAGGCGCAATTAGAGCTTAAGCAAGATCTGGATTTTATTACTGAGGGCCTGAGTGCTCGTACGATGGGCTATATAAGAAGGTTTTCAAACTTCGGAACAGCACGACAGTACAATCCGTTTTATTATTCATCAAGAAGAAACCCTGAAACAGGTGAAATTATTCTTTCTGTCATAAATGATGGTAGTGAAGCATCTATAGGTACGCCCGGAACTGAATTCCTTGACTTTAATGAACTGGGTAAAAATCTTGATTCACGTATCTATAACGAAACGGCTATAAATTATAACCGTACGTTTAATGAAAAACATGCAGTTTCAGGTTTGCTTTTAAATTTAATAAGCAGTTATCAAACCGGTAATAGTGGCAGTGTACAGGCATCTTTACCTACCCGTAATCACGGTATTTCTGGTAGGTTTACCTATGGCTACGACAACCGCTACCTGGCAGAGCTTAATTTTGGCTACAACGGTTCTGAAAAATTCTCAGAGGGAAATCGTTATGGTTTCTTCCCTTCCTTTGGTGTTGCTTATCGTATATCGAATGAGAACTATTTTGAGAAATTCAAAGAAAAAAACATAGTTACTGATCTTAAATTAAGAGCTACTTATGGTTTAATTGGTAATGATGAGATAGGTCGTACTCAGGATCGGTTTTTTTACCTTTCTAATGTAAACCTGAATAACGCTACTTATGGGGCCACATTTGGTGAAGACTTTGGTTTCTCAAGACCTGGGGTTTCAATTGGACGTTACGCAAATAGCCGAATCACGTGGGAGAAATCTGAACAAATAAATCTAGGCTTAGATTTTGAATTGTTCAATGCAGTAGATTTTATATTTGATGCGTTTATCCAAAACCGCACCAATATACTTCAGCAGCGGGCAGATATAAGTCCTACTTTAGGACTTCAGGTTACGCCTTCTACAAATTTTGGTGAAGTGCAAAGTAGAGGTGTTGATGGCTCTGTTGAATTCAATAAGCAGTTTTCCGGAGAATGGTGGACAAGCCTTAGAGGTAATTTCACCTTTGCAACTTCAGAAATCAAAGAGTTCGCAGAGATTGATTACCCTGATAATCTAAGTTATCTGCAACGTAAGGGAAATAATGTCTCTCAGGGTTACGGTTTAATTGCTGAACGCTTATTTGTTGATGATGAAGAAGTCGCAAACTCACCTACACAATTTGGTGATGTAAGGGGTGGTGATATCAAATACCGTGACGTTAATGGGGATGGGCAGATTACAAACTCAGACCGGGTCCCTATAGGTAAACCCCAAACACCAGAATTGATTTATGGTTTCGGAGGAACTGTAGGTTACAAAAAATTTGATGTGAGTTTCTTCGTTCAGGGCTCGGCCGGGTCATCATTTTTTATCAACCCATCTCAAATACAACCCTTTTTTATCAACGGTCGTTCGGAAAGTGGTTTGCTTAAAGCAATTGCCGATAGCCATTGGTCTGAAGAGAATCGGGATGTTTACGCATTCTGGCCTAGATTAAGCACGCAACAAGAAGCAAACAATAATCAGCCTTCTACCTGGTGGATGCGTAATGGTAATTTTATAAGACTCAAGAATGTTGAACTGGGATATAATGCACCCGAAGATTTCATAACTAAATTCGGTCTTAAGAGTCTTAGAATTTATGCCAGCGGGATCAATCTGGCAGTATGGAGTGCATTTGATCTCTGGGATCCGGAACAAGGTGAAAATGGCCTGGGATATCCCATACAATCAGTTTATAATATCGGTTTAACAGCAAGACTCTAATTAAAGTAATATTTAACATCATATGAAATCATATATCATAAGGACATTAATTTTAGTAACGATTGCAATTAACACATTGGGATTTCAGTCGTGTGAGTCTCATTTAGATGTAGTGCCAGATAATGTGGCAACTATAGATAATGCATTCACATTGCGTAATGAAGCAGAAAAATATTTGTTTACGTGTTATTCGTACCTTCCTCAAGAAGGCGATATACGTTTCAATATTGGGATGCTTGCCGGAGATGAAATGTGGAAAAATGAATTGATTCTTCCGGATTTGGGGAATTTTGAGATCGCCAAAGGTAACCAAAATGTAGGAAATCCAGAGTTTAATGTTTGGGATGGTACAAATTTTGGAGCTGGCCCAAATGGAAATTACAATATCTACCAGGGTATTCGCAACTGTAATATTTTTATTGAGAACCTTGAAGATGAAACTAAAGTTCGCGATTTGCCTGATTTTGAACGCAGCCGATGGATAGCAGAGGCCAGGTTTCTTAAGGCCTACTATCATTACTATTTAATGAGAATGTATGGCCCCATTCCTATCATAGATCAAAACATCCCAATTGAAGCATCTACAGAAGAAATTAATGTTTACAGGGAGCCAGTAGACGATGTAGTAAATTTTATTGTGAATCTGCTTGACGAAAGTGCAGCAGGTTTGCCAGACGAAATTTTAGATACAGCTAACGAATTAGGTAGAATTACAAAACCTATTGCACTGGGAATAAAAGCCGAAGTTCTATTATTGGCTGCAAGTCCGCTTTTTAATGGAAATCCGGATTATGCAGGTTTCGTAGATAATAGAGGGACTCAGCTGGTAAATACTACACCAGACCCCGAAAAATGGAAGTTGGCTGCGGATGCCGCATTAGAAGCTATACAGGTAGCAGAAGGCGTAGGGGCTCAGCTCTACGAATTTGAACAAAATCAATTTGATCTTTCTGACACTACATTAACCAAATTGAGTTACAGTCAGGCCTTTACAGAAAGGTGGAATTCCGAGATAATCTGGTCTAATCCAAATAGTCGTACAGGAACCCTCCAGTATTACTGCATGGTACCGGTTAGTATTGAATATACTCATACGTTATGTCAGAAAATATTATCACCACCCATAAAAATCGCAAAGGAATTCTACACTAAAAATGGAGTGCCCATAAATGAAGACAAGACCTTAAATTTTAATAATGACACTGAGCTAAGAGTTGCAACAAGTGAAGAACGCTATAATATACTTGAAGGCTATCGTACAGCTCGTCTTAACTTTGACAGAGAACCTCGGTTTTATGCCAGTTTGGCTTTTGACGGAAGTACCTTCTATAAACAGGATAGTCCTTCACGATCAGATGAAAATACATGGGTTGTTCGAGCTAAATTTAATGATTATGGAGGAAGTAATGCCGGGGTTTTATATAATGTAAGTGGATATTATATTAAAAAACTAGTTGACTGGCGTATGACAAATACAACAGGCACACCTTACAGAGCCTATGCTTGGCCAATACTTCGGTTATCCGATTTATATTTGATGTATGCTGAAGCTCTTAATGAAGTTGAGGGACCTACGACAACTGTTTTAGATTATGTAGATCGTATACGTGAGCGCTCAGGTTTAGCTGGTGTCGTAGACTCGTGGACGACCTATTCAACCAGTCCATCAAAATACACCTCTAAAGATGGAATGCGCGATATCATTCAACAAGAACGCTTGATTGAGTTTGCCTTTGAAGGCAAACGTTTTTGGGATTTAAGACGGTGGAAAAGAGCCGTTGATGAGTTCAACAAAGATATTACCGGATGGAATTACTTAGGAGATGAGGAGTCCGAATATTATCAAATACGCACCTTAAATCAACAACGCTTTGTTGCTCCCAGAGATTACTTGTGGCCACTATCTGAAAACACATTATTGCAAAACCCCAATCTGGTTCAAAATCCTGGTTGGTAGGTAATTAATAAAAATAAAAATGAATAATATGAAAAATCTAATGTTTAAACATAGTTGCTGTGCGCTGATTCTTATGCTGTTTTTGGCATCTTGTTCTAGTGATGAGAATGCTAATGAACCGCTTACCGCCGATTCAAAAGCACCCGGTCAAATCACCGATGTTCAGGTAATAAATCTTTCTGGAAAATCAGAAATTAAATACAAATTGCCCGATGATCCCAACTTACTTTATGTAAAAGCCACGTATGTCTTAGATACCGGGCGCGAGATGGAAGTAAAAGCTTCCTATTACAAAAAGAGTCTTTTAATAGAAGGATATGCTGAAGCAGGGGAGCACGAGGTTGAGTTGTATACGGTAAATCGTAGTGAGGTGGAATCAGAACCAGTAACAGTCTCTATTAATCCTAAAGAATCAACACTTTTTGATGTATTTAGAAGTCTAGAAGTCGGGCCTGATTTTGGAGGAGTTTTCATAAAAGCCGATAACCCGGAACGATCAGAATTGGCTATTCTTTTAATGGAAAAGAATAATGAAGGAGATTGGGAAACTAATGGTAATAGTATTTATACCTCTACCGACAGTATTTTTAGAACGGTGCGTGGTCTTGATACTATTAATTATGATTTTGCATTTACGGTACGAGACCGTTTTTTGAACACCTCAGATACCTTGTTTCAGACCGTCAAACCTATATATGAGGTAGAGATACCTGCAGGTCAATACTCAGGATATCCATTGCCTGGTGATGCACCCACAACAGAATTTCCATTTCCTATTGCACGTATGTTTGATGGGGATTTTAGAAACTGGCCCAGAATATATATAACAGATGCGGCGGCTCCGGCACCCCACTCGTTTACTATTGATCTGGGACAAGCTATTAAGATAAGTCGTGTTAAAATATGGGATTATCCTCAAGGTACAAGTTCAGGTTTTTTCTATTACTGGCAGTTTAATATGCGCAAGTTTGAAATTTGGGGATCAAATAACCCTTCGGCGAATGGTAGTTTTGATAGCTGGGATAAACTAGGAACCTATGAGGTTATAAAACCTTCGGGCTTACCGCTTACCCAACAAAACAATGAGGATATTGAATTTGCGCAGGATGGCTTCAATTGGACTATACCTATTACTGCGCCTAAATACAGGTACTTGAGAATTAATAACCTGGAAAATTGGGGTGGAACAGGTCGTATTGCTATTGCTGAAATGCGTGTTTACGGAGATCCCAGATAAATTGAAAGGTTTAAAAGTTAAAGATTATGATAGCAATGAATAATAGGATAAAAAACATTTTAGGAGTTTTCATCATTTTGGTGATGATATGCTCTTGTGCAGATGAAGATGAATATCTCAAATTTACTGAAGGTGGTGAAATACTCTATACAGGTAGAATGGATTCCGTAGCCGTATTTTCAGGAAAAAATAGAGTTCGACTAAAAGGTTTGTTATCTTCTGATCCAAAAATTACTTCTTTAAGAGTTTATTGGGCCAACAGAAGTGATAGTGTGGTTTTTCCTGTTGATCCCAATCGCTCCTCAGATAGCATCAATCAAACGATTGATAACCTGCCTGAAAACATTTATAATTTCGAGATAAGAACCTTTGACAATGAAAATAACAGCTCTATTCCCGTATTTCTTACAGGGAGAGTCTATGGGGATCGCTATATCAGTTCATTGCGAAACAGACCTATTGTTGAAAGTGCTCTACGCGGAGATTCAGTAGAAATAGATTTTGTAGAGGCAGACTTGACATCTGGTATTTTTACTACAGAAGTAGTGTATACTGATAAAGATGGAGTTAAAAAAGAATTTGTTATTCCCGTAGATTCGACCAAACTTGTTTTGCGTAATTTTGAATCCGGTGAATTTTTCAGATACCGTACAGGGTTTAAGCCAGACAGTACGAGTATTGATAAATTTTATACTCCTTACGATTCGATAATCCCAATACTTCCGGTTACGGAGGCGCCATATATAGAAAATAACTCTAAACCATTTTCCATATCTGCTGATTCAGGACAACGGTATTCAACCCCAGCAGAATGGGTGCATAATGAAGCTGCTTTAATATACCATGGAAGTTACGGTAACATAGATAGTCAAGGCGGAAATGCTATGAATATCGTGACGGGATATGGTGGTGTACCCGATCTTGTTAATGCAAAAATTTACCAAAGACTTAATCTCCCGGCCGGAACTTATACCTATACCGTAATAACCGCAGGAGGTAATTGGAATTTGGGTGATAAAATTTATGTACTTGCGGCTTTAGGTACCGATTTACCAGATGTTGATAGTATAGAAACGAGCTCAGAAACTCTAGACTTTAAACGAATGGCTCAGGGTATAGGTTCTGCAAACAACTTTACGTATACAATGACTTTTACCCTGAATGAAACAACTCAGGTAACTATTGGTTTAGTAGTAAGTAATAGTCCTGGTACCAGTAAATTTATGCCCATTAATTCATTCAGTCTTACTAAGGAATAAAATAAATCTTTAATTAGGAAAAGGCATGTCGCAATAAGCTTTGCGACATGCCTTTTTTGTTGATATGAATGGCTGTGTTTATTAATGTTTAGAAGGTTTGCTCTTTGATAAAATTCTCGTTAGATAATCTATTTTTTCAGAGGATTAGTCCATTCTATATAATGGACATTCATACTAAATTTAACATATAATGTTAATTTGAAAAAACATTCAAATTCTTTTCAAACCAATTGCAAATGAGGTGTTCTCATAACAACTATTTATAGGAGACCTTAAAGTAATTTTTAAATCTTTATTTATGATTTATGTAAACTATTGTAAACCCTATATTGCAAAGGCAGTAGGTTTACTTCTATTATTTATAAGTCTCAGCGCTTTTGCCGTGGGAAACTCCGCGAGAGAAATTGATAGGCCAGAAACAGATCAACAAACTGTTTCAGGAACGGTAAGGTCATCAGATGATAACACGTTATTACCTGGAGTTTCTGTTGTAGAGAAAGGAACCTCTAATGGAACAGTGACCGATTTTGATGGAAATTATTCTTTAAATGTTGCCGCTGAAGCAATTTTAGAATTTTCATATGTGGGCTTTAGAACCCAGGAAGTACCAGTAGGGAGTCAAAACGAAATCGATATCGTACTGCAGACAGATGTAGCTTCTTTAGATGAAATTGTTGTTGTAGGTTATGGTACTCAAAAGAAACGAGATCTTACCGGGGCGATCTCTCGGGTTAGTTCAGAGGATTTTAGTCCGGGAGTTAACAGGAGTGCCGCAGAATTACTCAAAGGTACAGCCTCTGGTGTTGCAGTTACTCAAACCAGCTCAGCGCCAGGTGCAGGTCAGACGGTGCGTATACGAGGAGCAGGTTCGATTAATAGCTCTAATGGGGTTCTTTATGTTGTAGATGGTCTTCCCGGTGTTGATCCTAATTCCCTAAGTCCCGGCGACATTGAGTCTGTCGAAATATTAAAAGACGCATCTGCAGCATCTATTTATGGAACCCGAGCTGCAAACGGGGTTGTTTTGATAACCACAAAAAAGGGTAAGGCTGGTACAGCAGAAATTAGCTACAGCACTTATACAGGATTTCAGGATGTACCCAATATTGTTGAAGTTCTCAATGCGCAGGATTACGCTCGTTTAGTAAATCAAAGGCTTGAATTTGATAATCGTCCATTAGAATTTACCGATGAGCAAATTGCAGGATTTGGTGAGGGCACAAACTGGCAAAAGGAACTATTTAGAAGTGCAGTAGTTCAAAACCATCAGATTTCAATATCTGGTGGGGATGAAAAAAGTAGATATTATGTAGGTATCAACTATTTTGACCAGGATGGTGTGGTTGTTAATTCAGGTACCAAAAAATACAATTTAAGAACAAATATTCAATCAAATCCTTTAGATCGCTTAAAAGTTTCATTGGGTATAAATTATACCGAAGAAACCATAAAAAGTATTTTAAGTGCCGGAGCTGATGGTGGTTTACTTTCTGCAGCGCAGCGGGCAGATCCTACTATACCGTCAGGTCTTGACCCAGAGACAGGAAGGTATTATAATATAGGTTCATCCACTTCAGATAATCCTCTTGCTTTGGCTTACGGTATAAGTAATAAAAATGTTGTTAGACGTTTTTATACATCTTTGACTTCAGATTATGAGGTGGTAGATAATCTTACCGCGACATTACGTTTGGGAGCAGAATCAAATAATAGCCGTCAGGATGCTTATAACAGCCGTATAACCCAGGGCGGTCTTGGTCAGGGAGGTGTTGCTTCAATTAGTGCTGGAGAGTCAACCCATTGGTTGGTTGAGAGTCTTTTAAAATATGAGAATACGTTTAATGACATCCACGATTTTTCGATTTTGGGTGGTGCTACCTGGGAGCGTTTTGATTCAAGAGGTTTTGGAGCAAATAGCCGGGGATTTATATCAGATGTTTTGGGTACCAATGCTTTGGAAAGTGGTGACGGTGATGATGGGGATAATGTGAGTAGTGATCGTTCTGCAAATCAACTTAATGGTTTTTTGGGTAGAATGACTTATTCCTATAATGATAAATATCTTTTTACCGCGTCATTTAGATTAGATGGTTCTTCCCGTTTTTCTGATGCTAATAAATATGCATTTTTCCCATCAGCTTCTGTAGGTTGGAGAATAGGGGAAGAAGGATTTATGGATACTGCCGACTGGGTTGATGAACTTAAATTGAGAGTAGGTTATGGTGAATTGGGTAACCAGGGTATCAATAATTTTGAAACTATTCAAACTTTAGTAGCCGGAGGAAACTCTGTATTCAACGACCAGATCGCCATCGGTGTTGTACCTGCCAGGCTGCCTAATAGCGATTTAAGATGGGAAACAACTTCAGAATTAAACGTAGGTTTAGACTATGGCTTTGCTAACAACCGTATTAGCGGTGCGATTGACTATTTCTATAGAGTAACATCAGATCAGTTATTCTTCAAACCCTTACCGGCAGTAGTAGGTTTTGGCTCTGTTAGAACCAATATCGGTGAAGTTTTAAATACTGGTATCGATTTTAGTTTAAGTACAAAAAACCTTACGGGAGAATTTAAGTGGAACACAGACATTACATTTTCTTATTTAAAAAATGAGGTGAGTAGTCTGCCCGATTTTACCCAAGAAATTATAGGCGGGTATGCAGGAAATAATGTTGGAGCTTTTTGGATCGTTCAGGAAGGAGCTGCTTTGCGTTCTTTTTATGGATACGTAATTGATGGTCTTTTTCAGGAAGGTGATGATATCGCCAACTCACCCACTCCGGCACCTAATTTTCAGCCCGGTATGCCGCGTTTTGTAGACCAAAATGGTGACGGAACCATCAACGCCGACGACCGTGTAGTTATTGGAAGTCCTTTTCCAGACTATACGTATGGAATGAGAAATACATTTTCATATAAAAATTTCACCTTAAGTACATTTATAAATGGAGTAGAAGGGGTAGATCGTTATCAGTCTGATATCGCCGAAACTCTTTATCCGCAGAATAACTTCAGCAACCCATTGGCAACTTATTATTATAACAGATGGACTCCTGAAAATACCAATACTAATATTCCTTCGGGACAAAATTTCACACTTTACGGTGGTGCACAGGCAGTAAATACCCTTACTGTGGTTGATGCTTCGTACGTGCGCTTGAAAAACGTGACGTTATCCTATCAGTTTCCTTTAAAGGATAGCTTTTTGTCTTCTTTAAACATTTACGTAGCGGGTGATAATCTTGCAACCTGGACCGACTTTTTAGGTTATGATCCCGAAGCCAACATTCAGGGAGGTAGCTTAGAAGCTAAAACCTATAATAGCTACCCATTAGCACGTGTGTATAGAGTAGGTCTTGATATCAAATTTTAAAAATAATAACTATGAAAACATATATAAAAAAATCACTAGTATTTACCCTAAGCGCAGTTTGCGTCTTGAGTATTAGCTCGTGTACAGAGTTTTTAGAAGAAGAGGTATATACGCAGTATGATCCTGATAGTTTTCTTCAGGATCAGGAAGGTGTAGATGCGCTGTTAACTGGGGTATATGCCTCAACTGAAATCTCTGGCGGAGATGCCCGAAATATTTATTATGCACTCAGTGAGTTCCCTACTGATGTTTCATTCGAGACAGATGGAGGATTTGCCAGCCAGGTAAAACCTATTCAGGAATTTAATCTTAACCCTTCAACACCATTTATTTCGGGAGCATATTCTAAATTTTATGCGGCAATTGCCCGGGCAAACAATGTATTGTTTGTAACCTCCGGTTTGCAGGGTGTTGATGCAGGTGTTATAGAAAAAATAAACGCAGAGGCGCGCTTTTTAAGAGCCTACTCGTATTACATTCTGCATAATTTCTTTGGGCCTACTCCTATTATCGAGATTCCTGCAGGAGCTACAATAGATGAGATCGAGACTATAGGAAAAGAAACCCCGCGTGCTACAGAAGAAGAATACCGTGCTTATGTAGAAGCAGATTTATTGTTTGCAGCAACAACCCTTGATGCTGGTACATTGAGCAGTAGAGCGAATAAGGGAAGTTCGTATGCCTTACTTACAAAATTCTATCTAAGTAACAGACAATGGCAAAAAGCTGCAGATGCAGCAGCTGAGGTGCTTAAGCTAGACTATACTTTATACGATGACTACACCCAATTGTTTAGTATTCAGGGAGAAAATAATAATGAGTTTATATTTAGAACAGAATGTAAAGTAGGAAGTAATCAGGTAAATCAATATATGCCCCACGCTTTTCCTCCGCGATTCCGCGTTCAGCCCAACTGGGTTAACTTTGCTGCTCAGTTTAGAACCTACACTGCATTTTACGAAACTTTTGAAGAACAGGACGACCGTCGTAAATTATTTTTGACTGAATATATACCAGATAATAGCACTTCTACTGTTCAACTAGTACGCGATGCAAATGGTAACCCATTAAACAATGCCCGCAGTTTTAAGTATACTCCAGATCCTGATGCTCAGGGGGTAAATCATGGTAATGATATTCCTGTGATTAGACTCGCAGATATCATTCTTTCTCGTGCAGAGGCTCTTAACGAAATAAACAATGGCCCTACACAAGAGGCTGTAGATTTAATAAATCGCGTAAGAAACAGAGCTAAAGCTACACCTATAACTTTAAATCAGTTTCCCACAAAAGATGAGCTCAATGATTTCATATTGGCAGAACGTGCCAGAGAACTTTATACTGAAGGAATCATTCGTCGTGAAGATTTGATCCGACACGATAAATATATTAGTCGAGCAATAGAGCGCGGGTATCCGGCTCAACCTTTTCACGTGCTGTATCCAATTCCTCAGGATCAGTTAGATAACAATCCCAATCTTGAGCAAAATCCGGGATATTAATTAAAGTGTTGAATTAGCTAAAGAAATCAGATTTTAAAAAGGCCGCCTGTGAGCGGCCTTTCTTTTTAGTAAAATCTTACAGTGGTTAAATTAATCAATCGTTTTCTTGAATATATTTTTAAGTATAAATATATCAGGTGATTTTTTCCTCAAATTCTCATGAATTCTATATATAGCACGGATTAGAACGATTTGTATTTACTGATAAGCCTGCGATTTGTTAAAAATAGGGTATCGTAAGATTATCCATTTTAAGAAGTAGTAAGTCCATTTTATGAGGCTGGTAATAGGGATATATTTGAATTAACACTACGTTAAGGATTTTAGTTGAAGAATACAGGTATGAAGTTAAGTAAGATTTTTTTTATTCAAATAAACTATCGGTACTTTTTACCGGTTGCGATATGGTTTTTTTTGGCCTGCGGCTCAAATACTGAGAAACAGTCTGAAGCCTCTATAGACCAGCGGCCTAATATGGTATTTATACTCGCTGATGATTTAGGATTACATGATTTGAGCTTTACAGGAAGCACGTATTATGAGACTCCTAATATCGATCGTATCGCTAGAGAAGGAACTGTTTTTACTCAGGGCTATGCCTCTAGTCGAGTCTGTAGTCCGTCTCGGGCCAGTATTATGACCGGGCAATTCACCGCTCATCACGGTATCACAGATTGGATTGGTGCAGCTTCAGGTACAGATTGGCAACGTAACGATAAGGTACTTCCTGCAACCTACAATCATGCGTTAAAAAACGAGTGGATCACGTTACCCGAAGCTTTAAAAACGGGCGGCTACAACACATTTTTTGCAGGTAAATGGCACTTGGGAGATATACCGTCTACACCAGAAGCTAATGGTTACGATATTAATAAAGGTGGCTGGGAAGTAGGTAGTCCTAAAGGCGGGTATTTCTCACCCTGGGAAAATCCCAAATTGCCTAATGAAGAGGCTGGTGAAAACTTGTCTATGCGATTAGCAAAAGAGACCAATAAATTTATTGAAGAGCAAGAGGGTAAACCTTTTTTCGCAATGCTGTCTTTTTATGCCGTTCATGGACCTATAGAAACAACAGAAGAAACCTGGACAAAGTACCGTAATAAGGCAGCAGAACAGGGTATTGCTTCTTCCGGATTTGAAATGGAGCGGGTGTTGCCAATTCGTACTAAACAGGATAATCCCGTTTACGCTGGTCTTATAGAACAGATGGATAGGGCTGTAGGCCTTGTCCTTGATAAATTAGATGCATTAGGTCTGGCAGAGAATACGATTATAGTATTTACTTCAGACAATGGGGGGGTGGCATCTGGAGATGCATTTTCAACAACTAATTTACCCTTGCGCGGCGGTAAAGGGTATCAGTGGGAGGGCGGAATCAGAGAGCCTTATTTTATAAAAGTTCCTCAATTGAAAGATGCTCCCAAAGAGATTAATACAGCTGTGACCGGAGCAGACTTTTATCCCACATTACTAGACTTTGCGGGTATTGCGCAACCCCAAGGGATAACTCTTGATGGTAAAAGCCTAAAACCCTTATTTAAAGGTGAAAATTTGGGTGAACGCACGCTTTACTGGCATTATCCGCATTACGGTAATCAGGGAGGTGAACCTTCTTCCATCATACGTAAAGGCAATTTCAAGCTCATTTATTATTACGAAAACAATACCAGTGAACTTTATAATTTAGAAAACGATCCTGCTGAGCAAACTAATATTGCTTCAGTAGAGACAGAACGTACCAGAGCTATGGAGGAAGAACTTTTGAACTATCTGGATGAAGTGGGCGCAAATAAGCCAAAACCAAATCCCGATTACGATGTGGCAAAAGCAAAACAACAACAGATAGATCGCCGTGAAAAGTTGTTACCCAGACTTGAAGCAGAACGTAAAGAAATGCTATCAAAAGAGTATCAGCCCAATGCGACCTGGTGGAATAGTAAAGTCACAAAAGACTGATGAAAGGTATAAAAATGTGTTATATAATGCAGCTCTATAAAAAGTACATTTTCTTCTCATTATTACTTAATTTTTGTTTTGGTCTTAAAGTTTGGTCACAAAGCTCCACAACATTTGAGTTAAACACTGAAATGAAGTTTCAGATTATAGACGGGTTTGGAGCGTCAGATGCGTGGAGAACTCAGTTTATAGGTAAAAATTGGCCAGAGGCAAAAAAAGAGCGTATAGCAGAATTACTTTTTAGTCAGGAGACTGATGAATTGGGTAATCCTAAAGGAATTGGCCTTAGTCTTTGGCGTTTTTATATAGGTGCTGGATCTGCGGAGCAGGGTGATAAATCAGATATTGAAAATGAATGGCGAAGAGGTGAATCCTTTATTGATGAGGCCGGAAATTACGATTGGAATAAGCAGGAAGGGCAGCAGTGGTTTTTAAGAAAAGCGAAAAAGGCAGGAGTCGAGAAATTTCTGGCATTTTCTATAGCAGCACCTGTTTTTTGGACTTACAATAATCAGGGTTACGCGGCAACTCAGGAAGGTAAGATGAATCTAAAACCTGAGTTTTATAATAATTATGCTCAATTTATGATAAAAATTCTGGCGCATTTTGAGGATATTGGATTAGGTTTTGACTATATAAGCCCAATAAATGAACCGCAGTGGGACTGGAGAAAGCCTACTCAAGAAGGAACCCCGGCCACTAATGAAAATATAGCCACATTAATAAAACTTCTTGACAAAGACATCAAGCTAAAAGGTCTTAAAACGACTATAATAACCCCCGAGGCTGCAGATTTACGTTTTTTGTATTCTGAATATAACAAGCCCACCCGTAGCAATCAAATTCAAGAATTTTTTAGCGAAGCACCTAAAAATGAAGTTACTCACATACGCAATCTTAAGAGTGTAAACCCCATAATTACAGGTCATAGCTATTTCACAACCTGGCCGGTTTCAGATCTTATTGAAATAAGACAAAAGCTTAACGATACACTTGAGAAATACGATTTAGGCTATTGGCAAAGCGAGTTTTGTATACTTGAAAAATCAGATGATATTGGGCAAGGTGGTAAGCGTGATTTGGGTATGCCCACCGCATTATACGTTGCGCGGGTAATACATTCTGATTTAGCCCTTGCAAACGCAAGATCCTGGCAATGGTGGACAGCAATTACACGGGCTGATTTTAAAGATGGACTTATCTATATTGATACAGGTGATCAGCAAGATCTGTATAATCCCAACCGCTTAAAGTTTGATGGTGATTTTCATGATTCAAAGCTATTGTGGGCTTTTGGCAATTATGCCCGTTTTATAAGGCCGGGTATGCAGCGTGTGAATATCACCTCTGAAACTGTCAAGAGTCTAGAGGAACAATACACGGATTTGATGGTTTCGGCTTATAAAAACCCAGAGAATGATAATGTGGTTGTGGTAGCAATAAATTATGAAGATGTGGCGAAAACAATAAAGATACGCTCTAATGGTATTGACTTAATAAATGCCTTTGAAACTTCAGAGAATCAGAATCTGGGGCGCCAAATTATAACTGACAATACCATTACCTTATCGCCTTATAGTGTAACAACCTTAACTACTTTCAGCCTCTAAATTACGAGAACTATTTATGGAAAATGTAAAATTTAATTTTAAGTACCTGTTGTTTCTTGCGCTGGTTTCGGCGATGGGCGGCTTTCTTTTTGGCTACGATTGGGTGGTTATAGGAGGGGCAAAGCCTTTCTATGAACTGTATTTTGAAATCAATGCACTGCCCTCCTTACAGGGTTGGGCAATGAGTAGTGCATTGGTAGGGTGTATTTTAGGAGCCGTTCTTTCTGGCGTTGTTGCCGATAGATACGGTCGAAAAAACCCGCTAATACTCGCAGCTCTTCTATTTACGATTTCGGCATTTGGCACCGGTTATGGAGATAATTTCACTCCATTTATAATATATCGGTTGATAGGTGGTTTGGGAATTGGTTTAGCATCTACGCTTTCCCCAATGTACATTGCTGAAATTGCTCCGGCAAAATACCGTGGTCAATTTGTAGCAATTAACCAGTTGACTATAGTTGTTGGTATTCTTGCAGCTCAGGTGGCCAACTATGCGATTGCAGAAGCTATTCCTGATGGAATGACTTCCCAGGAAATTTTAGCTTCCTGGAATGGTCAGACGGGTTGGAGATGGATGTTCTGGGCAGAATTGATTCCGGCAGGGTTGTTTTTTATATTGATGTTTATCGTGCCAAAGAGTCCGCGTTTTCTCGCTAAAATCAATCAGAACCAGGCCGCTTTAAAAGTATTAAGTGCAATAGGTGGATCTGATTATGCTGAAAGTGAATTGAATAATATGAAGCTCACCCTTAAAGAGAGCAGTGCGAAAAAAATCAAACTGTCTGAGCTTAAAAGCAAACGAGTTTTACCTATTCTAACCATCGGAATTGTTTTGGCATTTTTTCAGCAGTGGTGCGGGATTAATATCATTTTCAATTATGCCGAAGAGATTTTTACGGCTGCTGGTTACAGTGTAGGTGACATGCTGTTTAATATTATCATTACCGGAAGCGTAAATCTGGTATTTACATTTGTCGCAATGCGCACAGTAGACAGCTGGGGTCGTCGTAAGCTGATGCTTTTTGGCTCCATAGGTCTTGCAGTGGTTTATGCTTTGCTGGGCGGAGCTTATTATTTTGAATTTAATGGCTTGCCGGTATTGATTTTAGTCATTGTTGCAATTGCAATTTATGCGATGTCTTTAGCACCCATAACCTGGGTGGTACTTTCTGAAATTTTCCCCAATCGTTTACGCGGTATCGCTATGTCGATAGCTACTTTTTCCCTATGGGTAGCATCGTTTATCCTCACGTTTACTTTTCCCATACTTAATGATCTTTTGGGGTCTTACGGGACGTTTTGGGTATATAGCGCTATTTGTGTTTTTGGTTTCCTCTTTATTAAAAGTAAACTGCCGGAAACAAAAGGTAAAAGTCTGGAGGAGATTGAATTTGAATTGTCTAACCAAAGAACTTCTAAATAATGAACTATAAAATGCTCTTGGTTCTGTTTACTCTGGCTCTGGTGCAAACAGAGGTGTGCAGTCAGATTGCTGGACCCAACTATTTGGATTCACTCAAACACGAATTGCAGGTAAAATGGCCAAACAACCGTACTATAAATTTGATATTTCACGGTCACTCGGTTCCTTCAGGTTATCTCACTGGTGGAGTAACAGATCGTCTTAGTGCCTATCCTTTTGCGACGCTTAAACACGTAAATGATCACTACCCATATTCGGTTGTAAACAGTATAACTACAACAATTGGTGGTGAGCAGGCTGAGCAAGGTGCTTTGCGAATGGAAGAAGTTTTCAATCACAATCCAGATGTGATTTTTATAGACTACGCATTAAATGATCGAAGCATAGGTCTGGAGCGTGCAAAAATCGCCTGGGAGCAGATGATTCAAGAAGTTTTGGCACACGATATAAAACTCATTTTGCTCACCCCAACACCAGACTTACGGGAAGATATAAGTGCATCAGATACAAATCTTGACCGCCTTAGTGAACAAATACGGGAACTGGCTAAAAAATATAAGGTAGGCCTAGTAGACAGCTATGCATTATTTAAAGAGTTGGCAGAGCACGAGGATTTAAAAGCATTTATGGCGCAAAACAACCATATAAACCAAAAGGGACATCAGTTTGTGGCTGATTTGATTTTTGAAACTTATTTTTCATGGAAGGATTAATTCATAATATATTTTACAGAAGGTTAAATCATCTTTTTCTACTATTTGTGTTTCTGTTGGTATTCAGCTCCTGTGCAGAAGCCACCAATGATGTTACTGATTTATCGGGTACTTGGCGCTTTGAAATTGATTCATTAGATCAGGGAGAAACCCAGCGTTGGTTTGCAGAAACCCTGCCTGAAGAAATACAATTGCCAGGTTCAATAGCTGAAAATGGAAAAGGTGACGATATAAGCCTCAAAACTAAATGGACCGGTAATTTGTGGAACGACAGTTTGTGGTACACCAGTCCTAAATATGCAAAGTACCGCCAACCGGGTAATATCAAAGTTTCCTTTTGGCTACAGCCTGAAAAGAAATATTATGGAGCTGCCTGGTATCAAAGGACTATAGATATCCCAAAAAGCTGGCAGGATAAAGTTCTTGAATTCAGCGTAGAACGCGCACACTGGGAGTCAACAGTCTGGCTTGATGATCAAAAATTAGGCTCACAAAATACATTGGGTACCGCTCATAAATACCTGCTTCCTCAAAATCTGGAGCCGGGTAAACATACCCTTACGGTGCGTATGGACAATCGTGTAAAGGATATTGATGTGGGTCTTGATGCACATAGCATTACAGACAATACCCAGTCAAACTGGAATGGTCTTGTGGGATCACTTAAGCTTACGGCAAGACCACGCATTTATCTGGAGTCAACTCGAATTTTTCCAGAAGTTTCGGCTAAAAAAATAGACGTAAAGTTAATGGTTCAAAACACTAAAAGTGAGAACGTTGACGCAGAACTATCTTTAGAAGCCATTGGTCTTTCAGAAAACAATTCAATGGTTAATGAATTAACTAAAAAGGTAAGCCTGAAGCCCGGACTTAATGAGATTTTATTGGATTATGATATGGGTGAGAATCCTGCCTTGTGGGATGAATTTGCCCCCAATCTTTATGAGTTAGCCGTAACCCTTACTGGAGACGGTTTTAAAGAGCAAAACCGGGAAACCTTTGGTATGCGGGATTTTAAGGCAGATAAAACGCGATTTACCATAAACGGAAGACCCGTTTTTTTAAGAGGAACGCTAGAATGCTCAATCTTTCCGCTTACAGGATACCCGCCTACAGATGTAGAATCGTGGTCATCTATTTTTGAAGTTATAAAGAGCCACGGGCTTAATCATATGCGTTTTCACTCGTGGTGTCCTCCTGAGGCCGCTTTTTTGGCAGCAGACAAAGCCGGTGTTTACTTACAGGTTGAAGCATCAGGATGGGCGACCATAGGCGATGGGGCTCCTGTTGATAAATGGTTTTACAAAGAAGGGGAGGCCATTCTAAGAGATTACGGCAACCATCCTTCATTTGTGATGATGGCTTATGGAAATGAACCTAGTGGTAAGAACCACAAACAGTATTTAACGGAATACATTGCGCATTGCAAATCCCTTGATGCTACAAAAATGTACACCAGCGCAGCGGGCTGGCCTTACATTGAGTCTGCAGACTATTTTAATACACCTAAACCCCGTATTCAGCAATGGAATCAGAACCTCAATAGCATCATTAATGCAAAACCACCACAAACTGTTTTTGATTATCAGAATATTATAGATAATACATCAATGCCGGTGGTAAGCCACGAGATTGGGCAATGGTGTGTCTATCCCAATTTTAAAGAGATGGACAAATACACCGGAGTTCTTAAGCCAAAGAATTTTGAAATATTCAAAGAAACGCTCGAGAATAACCATATGGGTGACCTTGCAGACAGCCTTTTGCTAGCCTCAGGGAAATTACAGACCCTTTGTTATAAAGCAGATATTGAGGCAGCTTTGAGGACTAAAGGTTTTGCAGGGTTTCAGTTATTGGATTTACACGACTTTCCGGGGCAGGGAACAGCTTTGGTAGGTGTTCTGGATGCATTCTGGGATGAAAAGGGATACGTGTCTCCCGAAGAATTTAAGTCTTTTAGCGGGCACACCGTTCCTTTAGCTCGTCTGGAGCAACGTACATTTCTTAATACAGACACGCTTTCAGCTTCGGTAGAAATAGCTCATTTTGGTGCAAATGACCTGACAGATATTACTCCAACCTGGGAGTTACGCGATTCAAATGGAAGTATTTATGCACAAGGTAGATTAGATAATACAGATATCCCGATAGGAAATGGAACCATTCTGGGAGCAATTAATATTCCGCTGGATACTATCAAAGCGGCGAGACAATTAAACCTTCAGGTTGCTGTTGAGGGTTTCAAAAACGACTGGGATGTGTGGGTTTATCCTTCAAAGAAGGAAGAAATCAATACAGATTTACGCGTGGTTACTAAACTCGATACGGGTACGATAAACTATCTCAGTAATGGAGGTAAAGTATTACTTAATGCAGACAAAGGAGCCTTGGCAGCAGACAAAGGCGGGGATATTGGCATCGGTTTTTCAAGCATTTTCTGGAATACTTCCTGGACAAATGGTCAGAAGCCTCATACTTTAGGCATTCTATGTAATCCGGAGCATCCGGCTCTGGCAGATTTTCCTACAGATTATTATTCAGACTGGCAATGGTGGGATGCGATGTCACACAGTAATGCAATTATTCTGGATGAGTTTAGCCCCGACTTAAAACCCATTGTACGGGTGGTAGATGACTGGTTTGAAAACCGAAGACTCGCGCTGCTCTTTGAAGTAAAGGTGGGTAAGGGAAAACTTTTGGTTTCAGGTATAGACCTGCATACCGATTTGGCTAACCGAAAAGAGGCAGATCAGCTGCTATACAGCCTCAAAAATTATATGAATTCAAGTGCATTTAACCCCAAACAAAAAGTAGCAATAGAAGCTATTACAGCATTATATGCTGCACAGTAAATAAGTAAGTGTTTAATTCTGAAGTAAGAGAATTTAAAGAGTAACGAATATGAGTACAGTTAAAGCCTGGAGAGAAACAATCGTCATACCTACCTATGAAGTAGGCACGCCTGAGAAATATCCTGTTTTTTTAGAAAATCGGGTATATCAGGCCAGCACGGGGTCAGTTTATCCCCATCCCGTTATTGAGCAAATCAGTGATGAAAAAGTAGATAAAGAATGGGATGTTATTTTTATAGAGAATGATTATTTAAAACTGATGATTCTCCCTGCTTTAGGCGGAAGAATTCAGCGTGCTTATGATAAAATACGCGAACGTGATTTTGTGTATTACAACCACGTGATTAAACCTGCACTGGTTGGTTTAACAGGTCCCTGGATTTCAGGAGGAATTGAGTTTAACTGGCCACAGCATCACCGCCCAAGTACCTATGATCCAACCGATTCATATATCGAAGAAAATGAGGATGGAAGCATTACCGTATGGGTAAGTGAACTCGAGCGTATGTTCCGCACAAAAGGAATGGCGGGCTTTACTTTGCATCCGGATAAGGCCTATTTAGAGATTAAAGCACAGCTGTATAACCGTACTCCGCATCCCCAAACTTTTTTATGGTGGGCAAATCCTGCAGTTGCGGTAAACGACCATTATCAGTCGGTTTTTCCACCAGATGTAAATGCTGTTTTTGACCACGGTAAACGTGATGTATCTGAATTTCCGATCGCTAAAGGAGAATATTACAAAGTAGATTACTCACCGGGAACTGACATTTCGCGCTATAAAAATATTCCCGTACCTACTTCATACATGGCGATTACTTCTAAGTATGACTTTGTTGGCGGTTATGAGAATGACAGCAAAGGGGGCTTATTACATGTGGCAGATCATAATGTGTCGCCCGGTAAAAAACAATGGACCTGGGGTAATGGTGATTTTGGCCATGCTTGGGACCGCAATCTTACCGATGAAGATGGTCCTTATATTGAGTTGATGTGCGGAGTCTATACAGACAATCAGCCAGACTTTTCCTGGATGCAACCCTATGAAGAGAAAAGTTTCAAGCAGTATTTTATGCCGTATTACAATGTTGGTGTAGTTAAAAATGCCACCAAAGAGGCGTTGCTTAATCTGGAGATGGAAGCTGATAAAGCCAGGCTAAAAGTTTATGTTACAGGAGTGTACAACAATTGTACGATAAGCCTGCAGTGTGGTTCTAAACTATGTTTGGAAGAAACACTTGATCTTGATCCCGCAAACGGTTTTGATACGTTGATAGACGTAGGAACTTCAGAATATAAAGACCTCGTGGCAACTCTTAAAGATGCTTCGGGTACGGTGCTGGTAAGTTGGTCCCCGGGTAATGATGAGATGGGAGATATACCAGATGCTGCAAAAGCGGCAAAAGAGCCCAAAGAAATTGACACGGTAGAAGATTTATTTCTTAACGGCTTACATCTGGAGCAGTACCGTCATGCAACCTTTGATCCTACAGCCTATTATCTTGAAGCTTTGAGAAGGGCTCCCGGCGATGTACGCAACAACAATGCAATGGGATTATGGAAACTCAAGCACGGTCAATTTGAAGAAGCTCTTGCTTACTTTGATACGGCAATAGAAACCTTAACCAACAGAAATCCCAATCCCTATGACGGGGAGCCTTATTTCAATAAAGGAGTTGTTCTTAATTATTTAGGACGAAAGGACGAAGCCTATCAGGCATTTTTTAAATCCTGCTGGAATGCCGCCTGGCAGGCCGCCGGATATTTCAATCTGGCACAAATAGATTGTGGTCGCGGTGATTTAACTAAAGCCCTTGAACTGGTAGATAAAGCCCTTATCAATAACTGGCACAATCATAAAGCACGACATTTAAAAGTAGTTATTCTGAGAAAACTGGGGCGTATAGAAACAGCACAGCAACTCGTAGAAGACTCTCTTAAAATAGACCGATTCAATTTTGGGGTTTTATATGAAAAGTACCTGTTGAGCAATTCGACAGATGACCTGAAGAATTTCAAAAGTCTGGTCCGCGGCTATGAGCATAACTTTATAGAATTTGCATTAGATTACGCTCAGGCCGGTGAATTCAAAACAGCTTTAGATGTCTTGTTATCTGAAAGTTCTCAAGATAAAGATTGTTACCCGATGATAGGTTATTTTGCGGGTTACTTTTACGAGCAACTCGGTGATACCAGCAGTGCTTCTACCTGGTACAAAACAGCGCAAAAAAGTCCGTCAGATTATTGTTTTCCAAGTCGTTTGGAAGAAGTTTTGGCACTTAGGGCTGCTATAAATTTTAATCCTGAAGATGCCAAAGCCTCGTATTATCTGGGTAATTTGTGGTATGCATCAAGACAATACAAAGAGGCTCAGAAATGCTGGGAAACTTCGGTAAAGCTTGACGATAAAAATGCGATCACCCACCGTAATCTGGCGCTCTTATACTACAATAAAACCAATGAGAAAGACCGCGCCCGTCAACATCTTGAATACGCCTTTACACTTGATTCTGAAGATTCCAGATTGTTGATGGAGTTAGACCAGTTATACAAAAAATTCAATGTTTCCGTAGAAAAAAGGCTTTCATTGCTTGAAGAGCATCTAGAACTTACCCGTTCTCGGGATGATCTTTACCTTGAGCGCATAAGTCTTTACAATTTTAAAGGAAATCATCATAAAGCTCTGGAGTTAATTGAGAAGCGGCAGTTTCATCCCTGGGAAGGAGGTGAGGGGAAGGTTCCGTTTCAACATATAAATACTCACGTTGAACTGGCAAAAGGGTGCCTTTCCAAGGAGCAACCGGAGGAAGCGATTTCGCATTTGGAAGCCGCTCAGGTATACCCTCATAATTTGGGAGAAGGTAAGCTCTTTGGTGCGCAGGAGAACGATATTTTCTATTGGTTGGGTTGTGCCTGGGAGCAACTGGGCGATATGAAAAAAGCCAGGGGTGCCTGGGAAACAGCCTCAGAGGGATTAAGTGATCCCAGTCCGGCAATTTTTTATAATGATCAGCAACCAGATAAGATTTTCTATCAGGGACTTGCGCTACGAAAATTAGGTAAGGAAAAAGAAGCTGTAACTCGTTTTGAAAACTTACTCAATTATGGTAAAGAGCATATGAATGACGATGTGAAACTCGACTACTTTGCCATTTCATTACCCGATTTATTAATCTGGGAAGAAGATTTGCAGGTTCGTAATCGTATACATTGCCAGTATTTGATAGGTCTTGGTGCTCTGGGCCTTAATAATTTGCAGGAAGCTGAAGCAGCCTTTAAAACTGTTGCGAATGCAGACTTGTACCATTTATCTGCTCATTTGCACCAGCGTATGACACATGCAGCGGTAGCCGTAAAATAATTTAAAGATGAGGTTGAAGTATTTCAAAAAACAAATGTTGGGACTTTTATTGGGATGTATTGTCTTTTCGACATTTGCGCAGGAAAGGCCCAATATTTTATGGATAACATTTGAAGATACTTCGCCTCAGTTTATAGGCTGTTACGGCGATGCAGATGCAGAGACCCCTGTGATTGATAAAATGGCCGCTGAAGGTATACGATACACCAGTGCCTTTTCTACCAATACCGTTTGTTCTCCCAGTCGTACCGCTATTATTACAGGTGTACCTACTTACAAATTGGGAACCGGTAACCACCGCAGTAATTACAAGATTCCTGATTTTGTAAAAGGTTTTCCAAAATACCTCAGGGATGCAGGCTATTACGTGACAAACAACTCAAAAACTGACTATAATGTCCATGACGAGCGCAGCTTTATCGCAGAAACCTGGGACGAAAGCTCAAATAACGCAGGATGGTGGAACAGGGAAAAGGATCAGCCATTTTTCTCCGTTTTTAATATTCCAGATTCGCATCAATCGCGTACGATGTCAATGTCTTACGAATGGTATGAAAAGAATGTTTTAGCATACCTGCCTAAGGGAAGTGATGATGTCAATTCGGTTCCTGATTTTCAGTCTGCTTCGAGTCAGGTTATTGATGCAGCGAATGATGATCCTTTAGAGTTTAATGAACTTCACCAGAAACACTGGATTGCAGATACGGCCTTCAGTATGCCTTCTATATACCTTGACAGCCCCGAGATGCGCAGGCAAATGGCACGGGTCTATAACTCCTTAAAACTTACTGACATTAAAATTGGGAAGTTGCTTACACGCTTAAAGCAGGAAGGATTGATGGAGAATACGATCGTTTTTATTTTCGCAGACCACGGGGAGGGGATGCCCAGAATGAAAACAAACGGGATTGGTCTGGGTTATCGGGTTCCATTTATTGTCTGGTTACCACAGCGCTATAAACATCTGGCTCCAGAGGGAAAAACCGGGGTGGTTTCAGATAGACTTCTCACCTTTGAAGATCTTGCGCCTACCGTACTTGATCTGGCAGGCGTTACCGTTCCTGAATATTTAGAAGGTAAAAAGCTGCTAGACAATACAGAGGAAGAATGGCCCGAATATGTGTATTTAGCTTCTGATCGGGCCGACAATGCTCTGGATCTGGTACGTTCGGTTACTGATGGACGGTATATGTACTCCCGAAATTTCATGCCTTTTTTCCCGGAGTTGAAACACATCAGGTATGTAGATATTGGTGAGATTACTCAGCAAATGCGTGAAGATTTAAAAAACGGTAAACTCAATGCTGTTCAAAGTGAGGTTTTCGCATCCCGACCGGTTGAGGTTTTGTATGATCTTAAAAATGATAAGTGGGAAACCAATAACCTTGCGACATCGCCGGAGTATAATCAAGTTTTGAGTCATATGCGGGATTCTTTATTCAAACACATCGTTTCTTCCCGGGATATTATGTTTATGCCCGAATATGAAATTGCACAGCTTTCGCAAACCAGTGTACCATATGATCAGCGAATGAATATTGATTTTTTTCCGATTCGCGAAATTTTAAACACCGCAAAACTCGTGGGGCAAACAGATGATCAAAGTATATCCAACCTCTTAAACGATCTTGAACACCCCAATAAGTTTGTCAGATACTGGGCCGCTCTCGGTTTATATAATTCGAGTGAGGTCTTAAAACCAAAGCAGGTAAAAAAAATTAGTGCTCATCTGGGCGAAAACTATTTACCTGCGAAAGTGACTTTGGCTATGCTACTCTATAACCTGAAAGAAGATGAGAAGTCCCTTGAAGTTTTAAAGCATCAAATAAATGCCAAAGAGCCCAATATCGCTCTTATGATTGTAAACTACCTGTTATATACAAATGAGAGAACGCCCTTTATAGAGGCAGTTACAGAATTGAATGCTTCTAACGCTCCCTATAAAGTCAAAGCGGCTTGTCTTGATTTTCTTAATTTGGAAGGCCTGGGAGGTAACACGGAATAAAAAACGCAAAAATGAATCTAAACATGTATATAAAAATGAAACCTTTTTACATCATAGCAGTTTTCCTGATATTTTTTACTTCTGGAAATTGTCAAAAAAGTACTGATAAACCCAATATAGTGCTCATTTACATTGACGATCTTGGGTATGGAGATATTGGTGTAAACGGAGCGAAAGGTGTTAAAACACCCAACATTGACTATTTAGCAAATAATGGATTAAATTTCACAGATGCACACAGTGCCGCAGCAACGTGTACGCCTTCTCGCTACTCTTTGCTTACAGGACAGTATGCATTTAGAAACAAAGCTGAAATATTAGAAGGAGACGCACCCTTAATTATTGATCCTAACCGAAGAACACTGGCAGATATGCTTCAGGATGCGGGTTATACCACCGGTATTGTAGGGAAATGGCATTTAGGACTGGGAGCAGGTAATGTAGATTGGAATAAACGTGTTTCACCAGGACCATCAGAAGTAGGCTTTGACTACAGTTTTTTGATACCTGCAACCGGTGATCGGGTACCAACCGTTTTTCTGGAAAATCAATTTGTAGCAAATCTGGACCCCGAGGATCCAATTACCATCAATTATGGCAAACAAATTCCGGGAGGTTATCCAACCGGAAGAGCTCATCCTGAACTTCTCAAGCAATACACAGATAATTACCACCTAAGTGCTGTAACCAATGGCATTAGTCGTATTGGGTATATGAAAGGTGGAGAAAAGGCTTTATGGGTAGATGAAAAAATACCTTTTGTTTTAACTACAAAGGCCACTGATTTTATTGATAAAAATAAAAATAATCCCTTTTTCCTGATGTATTCGTTTCATGATATACACCAACCTCGAATTGCTAATGTCAAATTCATTGAATCGAGTAGTATGGGACCACGCGGAGATGTCATTGCTCAAATGGACTGGGCGGTAGGCGAGGTAACAAAAAAACTACAGGATTTGGGCTTAGAGGAAAAGACGCTTATCATTTTTACAAGCGACAATGGTCCCATCCTTGACGATGGATATTTAGATTACGCCCGTGAATTGGTTGGTGATCACAAGCCAGGAGGTCCTTATAAAGGTTCAAAATATGTGGTGTATGAGGCAGGCACACGTATGCCAACATTCTGTTACTGGCCCGGTGTTATTAAACCGGGAACTTCTCAAGCCCTTCTTTCACAGGTGGACCTTTATGCCAGCCTTGCAGATTTAGTAGGCCAAAAACTCAAAAAAGAGGATGCCCCGGATAGTCAAGCACATTGGGATGCCTGGGCCGGGAAAACCAATACTGCGCGTACGTATTTACTTGAGGAGGCTTATAGTTATGCGTTGCGTAAAGATAACTGGAAATACATTCAGCCTAAAGAAAACGCCACTGTACCGGGATGGATGACTGCTAAGTTTGTGGACCCCGGCTTTTCAACGCAAGCTCAGTTATTTGACTTAAAAAATGACCCGGGGGAAACAAGAAATGTTAGTAATAATTATCCGGAGCTTGTTGAAGAATTGGAAAAGCAATTGTCTGAAATCTTTAAAAATCCATCAAAAACTAAATAAAACTATGATAACTGCTAAAGCAATATCTAAATATGGTCTTGTATGGATTGTTTTGATTTTTTTTATTGCCTGTGACAATAATTCTGATGAAAATAATTTAGCAACTGCTACTGGAGAGGTTATTCATCTCGCTGGTACCTGGACGGTAAAATTAGATTCGTTAAATACAGGTGCGGATGAGAACTGGTTTTTAAATCGGTTTGAAGGTGAAGAAATAAACTTACCGGGTACTCTTGATGATGCAGGTATAGGTAAGAAAGACACACTTACCCCCGCGCTCAATAATTATGTCTTGTCAAATTTGGCTCGAAAGCACTCCTACATAGGTAAGGCCTGGTATCAACGGGAAATACAAGTTCCAGAAAACTGGTCTGGTAAGAGTTTTGATTTAAAATTAGAACGAGTATTGTGGAGTTCTACGGTTTATATTGATAGTGTAAAGGTAGGGTCTCGTGAAAGTCTGGTGGGTAGTCATAATTATGACCTCACGGTGCACTTAAATCCCGGCCGACATCTGCTTACCGTTGAAATTGATAACTCAGATTTGTATCCAAATATTAACGTTACCGGCGACCGTTATCCATTAAAAGTAAACCAGGAGATGGCCCACGCGTATACTAACCATACACAAATCAAGTGGAACGGTATACTGGGAGCGATGAACATAACAGCTTCTTCACCAAACAAACCACAAAACCTTCAGATTTATCCTGATTTTGAGAATGATGAAATCCGGGTCTCTTATCAGCAGCAGAATGCGACCGTAAAGCCTGTACTTTTTGAACTTTTAGATGCTTCAGGTGCCGTAGTGTTTTCAAAAGAAATTAAAAGTCCTGAGGTTGAAGGAACGTATTTCAACTTTACAGTTGAGCGGCCTGCGGAATTAGAATTTTGGGATGAATTCGACCCCAATGTATATACAGCTCGCGTTACTAATAATGAGACATCGGCACAGGTAAATTTTGGCTACCGAAAAATAGAAAACAAAAACGCAGAGCTGCACTTAAGCGATCATCGCATTTTTCTAAGAGGAAATTTAGAATGCGTCATTTTTCCGTTAACAGGCTACCCGCCTATGAAAACTGAAGCATGGAAAAAACTCTTTGAACAAGCCAAAAATTACGGCTTAAATCACATTCGCTTTCACAGCTGGTGTCCTCCTGAAGCTGCATTTCAGGCGGCTGATGAAGCAGGAATGTATCTCCAGGTTGAATTACCACATTGGAGCCTAAAAGTTGGAGAGGATGCGAAAACTACTCAGTTTTTAAAGGATGAGGCTCAAAAAATACTTAGGGATTACGGTAATCATCCTTCGTTTGTTTTAATGTCTATGGGTAACGAACTGCAGGGTGATATGCAGACACTCAATGATATGACTGCAACATTAAAGAAACAAGACTCCAGACATTTATATGCAGCCACTTCGTTTTCCTTTCAAAAACCGGCAGGTACCCGTCCTGAGCCGGAAGATGAATTTTTTGTAGCCCAGTGGACTCAAAAAGGCTGGATTCGTGGTCAGGGAGTATTCAATAATTATCCACCGGGATTTGAAAACGATTATACTGCAAACAGTAAACAAATAGAAGTCCCGTTAATATCGCATGAAATCGGTCAGTACTCGGTTTATCCTGATTTAAGTGAAATACCCAAATACACCGGTGTTCTTGAACCTTTAAATTTTATAGCGGTAAAAAATGATCTGGAACAGAAGGGTTTGATTGATCTGGCGCCAGATTTCACCAATGCCTCGGGCAAACTGGCGGCAATGCTGTATAAAGAAGAAATTGAACGGGCGTTAAAAACACCTGCCTTTGACGGGTTTCAATTACTGCAATTGCAGGATTTTCCGGGACAGGGGACGGCGTTAGTCGGTCTTTTAAATGCTTTTTGGGAATCAAAGGGAGTCATTACTGGCGAAGAATTTAGGGAGTTTAACAGTCCGCTGGTACCTCTTGCGCGTTTTGAAAAAGCAGTTTATGAGCAGGGCGAAAACTTCACGGCAAAAATTGAAGTCGCTAATTTTTTAGAGCCTAAAGAAAATCAAAACCTGCACATTTTCCTTAAGGACGAAAAGGGTGCGATTCTTAAGGAAATGACTTTAGAGAACCTGAAACTATCTATTGGTAACAACCCAAATTTAGGAACGTTAAGCTTCCCCATCGACGTTACGGAAGCTGCAGCGTGGACTTTAGGAATAGAATTGGAAGGAACACCATATAAAAACCACTGGCCCATCTGGGTGTATCCACAAGAACCGGAGTTACGTGAAACAGAAGTTGTAGAAACCACTTCGTTTACTGAAGCCGTTGCTCTACTGGAAGCCGGTAAAACAGTTTTACTGAGTCCTAAACCAAATGATATTAACGGTGTTCAGGGTCGATTTGTTCCTGTTTTCTGGAGCCCGGTACATTTCCCAGACCAGCCAGGTACTATGGGTTTGCTTATTGATAATCAACATAAGGCACTGGCTCATTTTCCTACAGCAAGCTACACGCAATGGCAGTGGTGGGATTTATGCATACAGTCTAAATCAGTCAGGTTAAACGGGCTTCAACTAAAACCTATCGTGCGTGTGGTTGACAATTTTGTTACCAATAACGATTTGGCAAATCTTTTTGAGGCTAAAGTAGGTGCGGGTAAATTAATTTTTAGTGCGATGGATATTCAAAGTAATCTATCGAAACGTCCTGTTGCACGTCAGTTACATGCCAGTGTTTTAAACTATATGGCTTCCGCAGATTTTGATCCGCAGCAAAGCCTAAGTAAAGAAGATCTAGTACAATTAGAAGTAAAAAATTAAAAAAAAATGAGCGAGAGTAGAAAATTTATCATTGCTTTATGCGCACTGGTAACCTTGAGTGTAACTGCACAAAATCAGAAAAGGCCGGTCTATAATGCGCCTAAATGGGAAAATCCGGAGTGGGAGAATCCCGAAGTCTATCAAATTAACCGAGAAGAGCCACGTGCTACTTTTTATAATTACAGTTCGGTAAGCAATGCTTTAAAAGCAGAAGGCTGGCAGGCATCACCCAATTATAAATCGCTTAACGGCATCTGGCAATTCTATTATGCAGATAGTGTACAGGCCCGCCCTGTTGATTTTTACAAAGATGATTTTAGTACACAGGGTTGGGATACTATTGAGGTACCCTCAAATTGGGAAATGAAAGGTTTTGGTCTTCCTATATACACCAACGTTAAATATGTTTTTCCCGCAAACCCACCTTATATACCCCACGAAATGAATAATGTGGGAACCTATCGCCGCAACTTTGAAATTCCTAAAAATTGGGATGGTAAAGAGGTGTATTTGCATTTTGAGGGAGTAAGTGGAGCGACCTATGTTTATGTGAACGGTCAAATGGCAGGTTATAATGAAGGGAGTAAAACCCCGGCTGAATTCAATATCACACCCTTTCTTAAAAAAGGACAGAATCTTTTAGCCGTTCAAATTATGCGCTGGTCTGACGCCAGCTATATGGAAGATCAGGATTTCTGGCGCCTTAGTGGTATTGAACGCGATGTATATTTAAGAGCCGAAAATCCACTATATGTCAAAGATATTCGCTTAAATGGTGACTACGATATTCGTAACAAACTAGGCGAATTTTCCGTTGAAGTTTTCTTTGGTAATGAATCAAAGCGCACGGAGAAAGGCGAGGTTGAAATTAAATTACTGGACGGGGAGAACGAACTCATGTCTAGGTCAAAAAAGATAATGATTCCTTCAGATGGTGCGGGATCAATTGGTATGGAAGAGCTCGTTCCTGAAATTCAACCCTGGTCTGCAGAAACGCCTAAACTCTATACGGTTTTAATAAGCCTGAAAGATAAGAAAGGTGATTTATTGCAGGCAACCACATTAAAAACCGGATTTAGAAATATAAAAATCGAAAACAATCAGTTCTTAGTAAATGGAAAACCGGTTTTGATCAAAGGGGTCAACTTACACGATCATGATGAACGCACCGGGCACGTGATTACACCTGAACTTACCCGAAAGGATTTACAACTGATGAAAGAAAATAACGTAAATGCGATACGTTGCAGTCATTATCCTAAAAACCCTTTTTTCTATGCAATGACAGATGAATTTGGGTTTTATGTAGTTGATGAGGTTAATATTGAAACGCACGGTATGGGTACCACCAATCAGGGATTGGATAATAATATCGAACGACAAAAAGTGCATCCTGCTTACCTCCCGGAGTGGAAAGGAATGCATATGGACCGCACCAAACGCATGTTTGAACGGGATAAAAACCATCCTTCAATAGTAACCTGGTCTTTAGGAAATGAGGCTGGTAATGGAGAAAATTTTATGGCTACCTACGCTTACCTCAAAGAAATGGATCAAACCCGGCCTACACAATATGAGGGCGCTACGGGATATAGCAATACCGACATTCAGGCGCCTATGTATGATCGAATTCCTAAAATCACAAAGTATGCTGAGGGAGATCCGAAAAGACCTTTAATTCTGTGTGAGTATTCGCACGCTATGGGAAATAGCCTGGGTAATTTTCAGGACTATTGGGATACAATTGAAAAATACGATGTACTTCAGGGCGGCTTTATTTGGGATTGGGTAGATCAGGGCTTAGTAGCTACAACCGCCAACGGAGAGGAGTACTGGGGTTATGGTGGTGATTTTGGTGCAGAAAATCTTCAGAATGATGGAAATTTTTGTTTAAACGGTATTGTAAACGCTGATCGTTCCCCGCATCCCGGTCTTAGTGAATTGAAAAAGGTCTATCAGAATATTGGCTTTTCTAATTTCGACATAGATGCCAAAACAGTAGAGGTTCACAATAAATATTTCTTTACAGAATTGAAAGATTTTGACATTAGCTGGGAACTCTTACGCGAAGGGGTGTCAATAGCTAAAGGCGTGCTGGCTCCTATAAATCCTGCACCCCAAGAGCGTGTAGTTACACCCGTAGATATCCCGGTTATCAATCAACCTGGGGAGTACCAACTGCGATTTTCAGCCAAAACAAATACAGAAATGCCGCTGCTCGAAGTGGGGACCGTTCTGGCTCAGGAAGAATTTATTTTTGGTAATTACAACTACATATCAGAATGTGAAGTAGATACATCCGTTTCTTTTACGGCAAGTAATTCTGATGACGCGCTTGTATTAAAATCAGATTTGGTTACCCTTTCTTTTAATACGAAAAGCGGAAGAATGACAGGTATAGATTATGGCGACGGTAATGTATTGCTTCAGGGAATACAACCCAACTTCTGGAGACCTACAACCGATAACGATTATGGTTTTAGAATGCCGCAGGTTTTCGGTGTGTGGAAAACAGCAAGCGCCAATCAAAAATTAGCCAATTTCAGCTTAATGTCGGCGGGTAAAGAACTTGATCTTGGTAAGCTAAAGAATAAAAAGTTAGGAAATAGAGCATTTGTGGAAACCGAGTTTGAACTAGGTGAAAATATAGGAAAGGTGAAAATTACCTACGAGATGCAGGCAAATGGTGAATTAAAAGTTACTCAGGATTTATATGGGCTTCAGCCAGATCTGTCTAATATGCCTCGCTTTGGTTCTAATCTTATCTTAAAGAATGAGTACGATACCGTAAACTGGTACGGGCGGGGACCCCAGGAGAATTATCAGGATCGCAACACAGCGGCTTTTGTAGGTAACTATACTGCTGATGTAGCAGATTTATACTTCCCTTATGCCAGACCTCAGGAAAACGGTTACAAAACTGATACCCGCTGGGTAAGTTTTACAAATGACGCAGGTAGAGGTATCCTCGTGGTAGCACCGGCACTCTTTAGTTTTAGCGCTCATCACCAGTATAATAGTGATTTTGATGCAGGTAAAGAGAAGCAACAGAGACACACCATAGATATAAAGAAGCGCGACCTTGTTAATGTTAATATTGATGCTGAACAAATGGGAGTGGGGGGAGACACCAGTTGGTCTGCTCAACCTTTAGCTCAATATCAGATTGAAGCAAAACCAATGACATACTCGTACATCATCAAACCTCTTTAATCAATAAAAACATATACCGTGATAAAACTATTTAAAAACCTTTTGTTAATAGGATTAATCTGTTTTACAGTGATAGCCTGTGCTCAAAAGAAGTCAGCTATTACAGAATTTGATAACGAAAACCCCGTGTTTTATGATACTGATAGTGTTCACATCAATGCTCATGGAGCCGGGATGCTTTATGTTGATGATACTTACTATTGGGTTGGCGAGCATAAAGTTGCAGGTGGTCGTGGCAATAAATCCTGGGTTGGAGTACGTATGTATTCCTCAAAAGATTTATATAACTGGAAGAATGAAGGCGTTGCCCTAAAAGTAGTAAAAGACACCACCAGTAAATTACAGGAAGGTTCAGTAATTGAAAGACCTAAAGTGATTTATAATGACAAGACTGGTAAATATGTGATGTGGTTTCATCACGAATTAAAAGGTCAGGGATATGAAGCAGCATTGACGGGTGTTGCCGTTTCAGACAGTGTCACGGGACCCTATGAATATTTGGATAGCTTTAGAATGCATCCTGGCGTATGGCCTATAAATTTTAACGAAGAGCAACAGGCTCGGGCTAAGGAACTTCTCAATAAGGATATAGGTCGTAAAGAGGCTTTAGAAGCCGGGGTGTATCTAGCACGGGATTTTGAAGTCGGGCAGATGTCACGTGATATGACACTTTTTAAAGACGATGATGGTACAGCATATCACATCACAGCATCAGAAGAGAACGGGACCTTGATCATTTCAAAATTGGCACCTGATTACTTATCCTTATCTGATGAATATGTACGGGTTTTTCCCGGAGGTAATAATGAGGCTCCTGCTATTTTTAAGAAAGATGGAAAATATTATATGTTCACCAGCGGACTTACCGGCTGGGATCCTAATCCTGCAAGATCTGCCGTAGCAGATAATATGATGGGACCATGGACCGCTTTGGGAAATCCTGTAAGCGGCACCGAAGAAGAACGCAAGACAACGTTTAGGACACAAAGTACCCATGTGATACCGGTGGAAGGAAAAAAAGATGCTTTTATTTTTGTGGCTGACAGATGGACGCCTCAGGATGCTATAAAAGGGGAGTACATTTTTCTGCCTGTAGAATTTGAAGACGGTAAACCTGTTTTGAGATGGTATTCGCAGTGGGATTTGAGTTTTTTTGACAATAAATAATAGACACCTATGAAAACCTATTTTAAAATCATAAGCCTCTACTTAGTAATTGTGGTAAGTGCCTGTAAGAGCAGCAATTCTTCAGAGGAATCTAGTTCAGCTTCAGTAGTGTCTGCAGACAGACCCCCTAATGTTATTGTAATATTAGTTGACGATGCCGGTTACATTGACTTTGGCTTTATGGGTAGTGAAGATCTGGATACTCCGCGTATTGATGACCTGGCAGCTAGTGGAACCGTTTTTACAGATGCCCACGTAAGCGCCACTGTTTGTGCACCATCCCGGGCGGGATTAATTACCGGCCAGTATCAGCAACGTTTTGGCTTTGAAGCCAATGGGACCGGAGGCATAGGCCTTAGTGATGAGGTACAAACCATCGCCGATGTTTTTAAAGCTAATGGATACAATACCTATGCCTTAGGTAAATGGCATTTAGGGGAGGATGCGTCAGACCATCCCAATCAAAGGGGCTTTGATGAGTTTTATGGGTTTCTGGCAGGTAGTAGATCGTATTTTCCAATAAAGAATCCATCAGAGTATAATATGCTTCAACATAATGGAGAGCGTGTAATTTTTGATGGTTATATGACTGATGTGCTTGGTGATCAATCGGTGAAATTTGTAGAACAAAGTGCGGATAAGCCATTCTTTATGTATTTAGCTTACAACGCTGTGCATACGCCTATGGATGCAAAAGAAGAAGATCTGGAAAAATACAAAGACCATCCCCGTCAAAAGCTTGCCGCGATGACCTGGTCTCTGGATGAAAATGTGGGAAAATTAGTAGACAAGTTAGAAGCGCTTAATTTGCTTGAGAATACCCTCATTTATTTTCTAAGTGACAATGGTGGTGCACACAATAACGATTCTAAGGAAGGACCTCTAAAGGGCTGGAAAGGAAACCAGTTTGAGGGTGGCCACAGAGTACCATTTGTGTTAAGCTATCCAAAACTAATTGAGGGCGGCAATACCTTTGACGGTCTCTCTTCTTCACTGGATATTTTTACTACATCTCTTGCTGCTGCTGGTATCGAAAAACCTAAAGATATCATCTTAGATGGTTCTAATTTGCTTCCCTATTTAACCGATGAGAAGCAGGGAGATCCCCACGAGCAATTGTTTTGGCGAAAATTAGAAGAAAGTGGTGCACGCATAGGAGACTATAAAACAGTACGTCTTAAAGATTTTGGTGTCAATTTGTACAATCTGGAAAAAAATCTGGGTGAGACGATTAATATTGCTGAAGCGGAGGAAAATCAACTTAACAAGTTAGAAAATGCTTTCAAAAACTGGGAGCATAGCTTAATGACGCCGCTTTGGGATGAAGGTGATGAGTGGATGGATGTAACCTACCACATTAATAAAAGCCTGATGCGGAACAAAGAGCCTTTATACAAAGACATTTGGGATCCTGCTTTTAAAACCGATCGCGAATATATCAAGCGTTGATTTTTTTAACTATTCAATTCTTTCTCTTGGGGAGAACGCGTGAACTAATTACAATTTTATGAAGTATTTCATTCTTTTTTGCCTGCTGTTGATTCCTGTTCTAGGTAGTTCTCAAAACAATACACAAGAAACTTATAAAATAGATTTGCGCGTTCCTGAAAAAGAGATTTACTCCAAACATTTAGAACTCGGGGGAAGCAATAGTGATGGTACGAAATACGAAGTCAATAACTATTACATTTCAAAAAATGGAAAGCCCATAATTCCCATTACTGGGGAATTTCATTTTTCCAGATTTCCCGAAGCCTATTGGGAAGAAGCTATTCAGAAAATGAAAGCTGGCGGTATTAATATGATTGCCACTTATGTTTTTTGGAATATGCACGAGGAGATTGAAGGTGAGTTTATTTGGGAAGGTAACCGGGATGTACGCAAGTTTATAGAATTATGTGCCCAATATGATATGCCTGTTATATTACGTATAGGACCATTTGGTCACGGAGAGATACGAAATGGGGCATTACCAGACTGGCTTTTGGCAAAACCAATAACAATACGATCTAACGATCCTCAATACCTATTTTATGCAGAGCGTTTATACAATGAAATAGGAAAGCAGGTTAAAGGCTTGCTGTTTAAAGACGGAGGACCTATAATCGCAACGCAACTGGAAAACGAGTATCAGGCATCTGCAGCCCCCTGGGGTTTAACCTATCCCGGTCAACCTCTCGACTATACCAGTGCCGAGCGTGATAAGGCAGTAACCTTAAATGGTGTGGGTATTGCAACAGTTGACAACCCGTATGCCGATTTGGGAACAGAACATATGCGCGTATTAAAATCCTTTGCACAAAAGGCGGGAATCATTACTCCATTATACACAGCAACAGGATGGAGCCGGGGTGCAATTATCCCCAATGAGACCTTACCCGTAACAGCTGCTTATCCCTATCCCACCTGGACAAAATCTCCTGATTTATCTCCTTTTTATTTGTATTCTGACATGCATAAAACTCCCGATTACAGTCCGGTGAACTATACGGTTTCTGACTATCCTGCCTTTGCTGCAGAATTGGGAGGCGGTATTATGGCAACCTATACGCGAAGACCCTTGGTTCCTGCAAAAAGTCTTGATGCGTTAATCAATCGCTGTCTGGGAAGCGGTGCTAATGGAATAGGATATTATATGTATCACGGGGGATCAACACCTCGCGGTAAAACTAATTTTTTTAGCGATGAAGCATTTGGTTCTCCTAAGATTTCTTATGATTTTCAGGCACCTATCGGTGAATTTGGTGAAGTAAGAGCTTCTTTTCACAGACTCAAACTATTGCATGATTTTATAAATACATTCAGTGAAGAACTTGCACCTATGCAAACCGTTCTGCCTGAAAATCACACTACCATAACACCTGATAATGCTTCAGATTTGCGATACGCTGTTCGATTTAAAGACGAGTCCGGTTTCCTGTTTCTAAATAATTTTCAGGATGATGCGGATATGAATCCACAGAAAAATGTGCAAGTGGATTTACAGTTCAATAAAGAAACCCTTCATATTCCGGAGCAAGGCGGATTTGACCTGGAAACAGATGAGAATTTAATATTTCCATTTAATTTTAAGATGAAAGGGCTCAATCTTAATTACGCTACAGCCCAACTTATGACCCGCTTTGAGAATGAAGGGACTGATTATTATGTGTTTTTTACACCTCAGGGTACAGCTGCTGAATTTTCCTTTGAGGCAGACCAATCTTTTAAGATTATTAAAGATCGGAGTATTGCAGTCGAAAAGAATAGCAAACGCTGGCTGATTCGTCCAAAATCAACAGGAGTAGCTCAATTTACTTTTCAGAAGGGAAAAGATAGAATAACGGTTTTGGTTTTACCAAAAGAGAAAGCGCTAAATAGTTGGCTGTATAAAGAGGGTAATTCTTCCCGGCTTTTAGTTACAGATGCTGTCGTGTTAGAAACTGGAAAATCACTCAAACTCCTATCTAAAGGTTCTAATAAATTTGAATTTGAATTGTTTCCTAAAATCATTCAGAAACCGGGTGTTAATTATGGTTCCGTAAAAAAACTCAGGTCAAACACTCTTTTTTCTTCTTTTGAAATACAACTTCCTGAACAAAAATTAGATTTCTCGAGTGAACAATTTTCTGAGAGACGTCTAGTAATTGATTTTAAAGGTGGGATTCCTAAGGAACTCAATAATGTTTTTATGAAGCTTGATTATGAGGCTGATACTGCAATGGGTTTTTATGATAATGAGCTTGTGGTAGATCAACTTTACCTGGGGATTCCCTGGGAAATAGGGCTTCGGGAGCTTATTAATCTCAAAGGGGCGCAAGAAATGAACTTCTATTTCAGACCTATTCAAAAAAATGCACCCTATCTAATTGATTTAAAAAGTACATCAGGATATTCCGGGAATACCGGTAAAGTAGTGGTCAATTCCGTTGAATTTATTCCGGAGTATACCGTTCAATTAGATTTTGAGTAAGAGTCCTGGTTTATTTTAATTCATTGCTTAATAAGTACTCTCTGTATAATGGAAAAAAAATTGAAGTACATTTTTTGTATTCTGAGCTTTGCGGTTTTCAGTTTCGGCCAGGTTTTTTCAGCTACCGGAGATGGCTCTTTAAGTGATTCTAATATTAAATATATAGGAAGGTGGGACAAGTCCTGTAAAACCGTCTACCATAGTTATTGGGGAGGTGCTTATTTTAAAACGCTTTTTTCAGGAACCACTGTACAACTCAAATTAGACACTGCTGTAAATTTATATGTAAACATTGATGGAGCAGGATTTAAAAAGTTTGAGGCGCGAGATGGTCTGTTGAACTTAACTCCTACCGGTCTGGAACCCGGAGTTCATACACTTTTTGTTGCCGCCGCTTATGCAAATGATGAGATACAGTTCAAAGGACTTAAACTTGACCCGGGAGCAGAAACGTTTTCGCCTCCTGTCAATGATCTTATAGAATTTATTGGAAATTCAATTACTTCCGGACAAAACACTACAAAAGGAAATCTTTCTGCTTACGCCTGGCTTACAGGAGAGTCTCTGGATCTGGAGCATACTCAAATTTCACAACCGGGAATTACTTTGACAGATGGTTATCATTATGAGGGTGATTGGGCACCAAAAAGCGGGCAAATCTCTCAGTATTTTCTAACGAAGCAACCCAATCATCAGGAAAATAACCTCTGGAACTTTGACACCTATACTCCTAAAATAATTGTGATAAACCTGGGGACTAATGATTATAATTTAAATGTTCCGGGTACTATTTTTAGCGAAAACTATAGGAATTTTTTAAAACAAATTCGAACTAAATTCCCGAAGACAGAAATCTTTGTTATGCGCACGTTGGGTGGGTATTATACTTCGGAAACAGCACGTGTTGTGGACCAATTTAGAAGGAATGATCTCAGAATTCACTATTTAGACACCAGCAACTGGCTTTCACATCCGGAAGATTTTGTTGACACCAACCATCCTAATGACCAGGGGCATATCAAAGTGGCTTTAAAACTTTCTGAGATTTTAAACTCCTTTTTAGAATTACATTAAAAATTAAACACCTCTTCGATGAAAATTTTCAGTATTTTCAATATCATTTTTAACCTACTATTCTTTCTAAATAGTAGCGCGCAACAGACATTTGACTTATACACAGATAAAATACCAAATTCAAAGCCTTATGATGTTAAAGAAGGTAAAGGTAGTTGGTCTCCTGGACATAGCTATGTTACCAATGTGACCCATCCTACCCTAACGGCATTCTTTCCTGATCCAAAAAAAGCAACGGGTACGGCAATCATCATATGTCCTGGGGGAGGTTATCGTGTGGTGGCTATGAAGAGAGCTGGTTATGATATTGCAAAGGCATTTCAGAAACTAGGGGTAGCAGCTTTTGTTTTAAAATACCGTTTACCTTCTGATAAAACCATGGTTAATAAATGCATAGGACCTTTACAAGATGTTCAGAGGGCTTTTCAAATCGTAACGGAGAATGCTGAGAACTGGAATATTAATACTTCAAAAATAGGTGTAGCCGGATTTTCTGCTGGGGGACATTTAGCAGCATCTGCAGCTACACATTACAAAAACGCTTACATTGATAATGAAAAGCAAATAAATTTAAAACCCGCTTTTCAAATATTAGGTTTTCCTGTTATAAGCTTTACAGATAGTCTTGCTCATAAAGGCTCTAGAACAAATTTACTGGGTGAAAAACCATCTTCTGATCTTATTTTAAAATTTTCTAATGAGCTTTTAGTCACAAATAATACTCCGCCTGCATTTATTTTTCATTCAGGAGATGATAGAACAGTTCTTGTAGATAATAGTTTAAAATATTACGAGGCGCTTTATAAAAACAATGTTCCGGCCCAATTGATGATTTATTCAAGCGGGGGACACGGATACGGCTTGAATAACCCATCAACACCTTCTAAATGGATTGAAGAGTGTACTAACTGGATGATTGCAAATGGCTGGCTTGATTAACGAAAGAGAAAGTTTATTTGTAGCTAGTCGAGATATTTTTTTAATTCTAAAAGTTAGTACGATCTCAGTTGCTTCAAAACAACTTTGGCTATTTTTTGAAAACTGAAATCTACATTAAGAGACCAAAAATCCTGATGTAAAAATGGTAGTTTTAAGAGTGGCCCTAGGAAACTTAAAATAGCTCAATAAATTAATACAGCCCTTTGGAACTAAAGAAACTAAAACAAAGATTGACAGATTTGAACTATTTAACACAGGTCAGAATAGTGATATTTCTGATTACAATTCAGCCATTAACTACCCGTGCTCAAGAAAAGTTGGTTCAGCTGAATCAAGTCAAAGTACTCAAGCGAACTGTACTGACAACTACGGCATATTGTTCAGACGGTAGTGACCGTGCCAGAGAAGGTAAGCCCAGATTTCAAGGGCCTATGGTTGCAAGAATCAATTCTCACAAGGGTTATCAATATATCAGCTATTATGATGCTAACGGCGATATAGTTGTAGCGAGAAATGAGATAGGTCAGGAAAAGTGGGAAAAATTGATCCTTCCAGATTATAAAATGACCTCTCAAGACCGTCATAATAAAATCGCCTTAGGTATTTCAAAGGCAGATGGGGTTATCCATTTGTCATTTGACCATCACAACTCAGAAACATTCAACTATTCAAAAAGTATTGCTGGAGTGGCCAGTGATCCAAAAAGCTTTGAGTGGAAGTCAGATCTTTTTCAGTTACAACCTAATCTGGGGTTGACAGAGCAGTTTGGCCTAATAACGTATCCCGATTTTTATGAGACTAAACATTCAGGAGATTTATTGATGTACTGGCGTACCGGCGGTGCTACTGGCGGAGAAATGAATTTGGCGAGATACGAGTCATCTGCCGGCAGGTGGAATTTTATAGGTCAAATATCTTCTAGAGAGGGTTCCTATAATTCTGCAAAAGGAACAAGAGGTCCTTATCATGCAGGTTTCGTTTCAGATAACACGGGAGTTATTCACGTAGGCTGGTTGTGGCGCGAGGGCTATGATCAAAGAGACTTTAAGAACACCCTGGGCAATCATGGTATTTCGTATGCTCAAAGTTCTGACGGCGGTAAAACATGGTTTTCTGAAAATGAAGTTCTGGTGGCTGATGTCGATAACAGTCTGCGTATGTCAATTGACAATTTAGGTACACCACCTATTTCTGTGCCCATGAGATTAGACCCTAGCAATGTAGGGTTTACCTCTATTTATGACGAGAATCAGGAGCATCTTCTTTTTATGGTGAAACACTTAAATGAAACAATGGAAGATACTTATAACTATTTATACGTTAGAGATAAAGACGGAAACTGGAATAAACAGAAGACAGGAATGAAATTTGGGGGCAGTTTGGCCCTATTGGGTAATAAATTATTGATTTGTAATACTACTGGAATTTTCTATTCTGAAGAATCTGAAGGCTATGAAACCTGGCATAAGCTAGATTTTCCCTTTAACCTTAATAGTGGAAGCATTCAGTGGGATTTTGACAGACTGAATATAGGGTTTCTAAGTTTCGCGATTCAGTATAATCCAAAAAAATTGGGTGAACCTACACCAGTTGAGGTTTTTGAACTAAGCCTTTTGTAAAGTATTTTTTTCAAATGCTAGATGTCTTGGGTAGGCGTTTAGATAATTGAAATCGGTGTAGGATTTGAAGTGAAATTGAAAAATTTGCTTCCCAATCTTCAATCACATTCGAAATACAGGTTCTTCTACTTTTTTGAATCAGAAAGCCGGCATCCTAATTTTCTTAACCGGATTTTACGGCAGGTTCTTCTTGAGCCCATGCTCGCAAATCTTGAAAAATACAAGGTCACTTTAGTGATATTAAAGCATTTCTAATCGCTGAAGCCTTGCTTGATTTTCATTTTAGAACTACGAATTAAAAATTACTCCATTCAAATTATAAATTTTTGGAATTTGAATAAGCCCGAAATCTTGAGCAAAAAGTAAAATTTTCTAATAGTGCAGAAAGAACATTTATTAAACCAAAAAGAGATATTATATAAAACTGTAAGCAATTCTTCGTCTATTACTGTAAAAATTGTATTTGATTTAAAATAGTATTATCATCCTAATATTTCTCCGCTTTAAAAAATAAACATAAAGTTTCAATAAAAATATTAATAATGCCAGTGTTTGAACTATATATACATCTTTATGAACGATTTAGCGTATTTAAAATTAAAGCACCTCTTTAGATTTGCAGGTATTTTAAAAATAAGATTTTATGAGACACGTATTTTTTACACTGGCCATTACTTCACTTGTACTTACCAGTTGTGATGTTAACGACGAAGACCTTCTTACAGATGCAGGAAATGACCTGCCGGAAATGGCTTTTGCCCAAGAAGAAACTTTTGAAAATCTCAATACGCCCTACAATGTTGATGGGAGATTGAATATTAAGCCAAAGGGCACAAACACCAAGAATCCACCCGGGTCAGGCTGGAACTTGGTATGGAGTGATAATTTCAATAGAAATTCTGTAGGTTCAGACTGGAATACCGATTATAAATATCGGGGATGGAAAGGTGGATATGAATTGAGTTGGAACCAAAATAGTAGCGACGTTGACTGTAACGGTTCAGCCATGGTCATACGAATTCGTGAAGTAAATAATCAACTTTTGACATCTGGACGCGCTGATACAAAAGGCCTATCATCGTGGAAATACTGTTATATTGAGGCACGAATGCACATGCCTGAACCTCACGGATTTCAAGGGGCCTTCTGGATGATGCCAAATGCTGGTAATGGCATGGTTGGTGGAAACATTCAAGATAATAACACGGCCTCCGACGGAGCCGAAATCGATATAGTTGAAGCAAACAAGTCTAATAATAAGTATACTACCAATATTCATCGTGACGGATACGGAAATAAAACCGAATCAAATTCAGCAGTTGTAGGTGCACCGGGTCTACATTCTAATTGGTGGTCCGTTTTTGGTTTAAATTGGGACTCAAGCAAGTATGAATTTTATTACAACGGAACTTTAAAACGGACGGTTAGTTCTTCAAGTTGGATATCAGATGTCAATCAATATGCAATATTATCTGCAGGGATCTTTCCTGATGGTAATTGGGCAGGAAGTTTAGATTTAAATGAAATGCCTGCATTTGTATACGCAGATTGGATAAAAGTCTGGAAATAGGGTGTTATATCTACTGAAATTTAAACAGGCCACCTTATAAAGTAATTTTGTTCGGTGGCTTTTAATTGAACATTATATGGCCACACTTAGGAATCTTGTATTTTTTAGTATAATACTAACAGTTTTAGGTTGCGACAGGCCAGATAGCACTAATCATTCTTTTGAAAGTAATTGGGATAAAATAAATCAAAGAGTTTGGGTAGGTGGAGATTTCTGGGCAAATCGAATGGCAGATTGGGAAATTATAGATGGTAATTTGACCTGCGTAACTAAAAATACTTATAGGCCAATGCGCACTGTTCATTGGTTAACAGGTAGAATGAAATATCCCAGAGGAAATCTTAATATGTCTGTGAGAACAGGATATTTTACAGAGCCTGAAGGAACGAGTTTAAGTGCTGCGACAGGTTTTTTGTTAGGGGCACGGGACAAAATGAGTTACAAAGATGCCGCGTTAATACACGGTCATCCGGGTCCTGGAGGAGGTGTCTTTTTAGGGTTTAACAGAAATAATGAACTTTTTATAAAAGACTTCAATACTACTGATTCAATAATTTTTGTCCGGGAAAAGGTTACCGATTCCTTAAAAAGAAAATTTTATTTGCAGGTTGCTATAAAACCTGTAAATGATCATAATGTTTCACTTAAACTTTCGGTGAGCAACAGTCTTTCTGATCAACCTGTTAAAACCATCACTACACTACTTGATTCTAACCAGTTACTCGGCAATATTGCCCTTGTAAATCATCCGGGCGCAAAGGATGAAATCCCTCAATTATACAACTATAGTGATCTTAAAATCAGCGGTGATCGCATTGAGCTGCATCCTGATAGAAAATTTGGACCTGTAGTATCAGCCCAGTATGCACTGAGCGATTCAAATGACCGTTATGAGTTGACCGCTCAGCTAATGCCTTATGGAAATAAAGAAAACACTCAAGTAATTTTACAGACAAGACCTGGTTCAAAATGGGAAACCATTGGAACATCAAAAATTGAATTTCCCGGATTTGTAGCTTCTTTTAAAGATATTCCGGTATACAATACAGATACTCCATACCGAATTGTTTACCGGTCCGTCGAAGATAACTCACCCTCTTATTTAGCCGGAATTTTAAGAAGTAAAATAGAATGGAAAAAATCGCAAACATACTTTGGCATCATTAGTTCGCCTGACTTTGGGGAATTGGGATATAGTGTTAATGATGGGACAAAAACAATTAAGTGGAACGCTCAAAACTCTTTTCAAAACGCAAATGAGAAGTTAAAAGATATTCAAACAGATTATCTCTTTACCAGTGAACTTTTTGGTTATTATAATGGCAGTACAGCAATAGAGGCAGACAATCTTTATTATAATTATTTATATCGCAGATATATGTGGTGCTGGGCATTTAAAGATGTGGTTTCGCGATATCCGCAACTCAGCGTTAGTAAAAATGAAATAAGTATTTATAAACCTTATCCTCTACTAAATGAGATTCAACTTCCAGAGTGGTATAAAGAGACAATACGCCGTGTCGAAACTATGCATTTAAATAGAGATGCAATAAATATTAATCTCAAGGAAAGGGTTCTAATCTCTGAAAAGGATTCTAGTAAAATTATAAACCTTGTCCAAGACACCTTATTGATAGGTTCTCAAATAATACGCTTCAAAAGCTATAAGAGAGGGTGAAGTTATTAGTTCTTCAATTGTTGCAATACATCAAAGCCTTTTGAATTATACACCCTTTTAATTGAATGATTTACACCATCTGAGACCTGTCTTTAACCTTAGTTTTAGATAGATTTTGTTTTTAATATTTAGAACGAAATCGATATAGTCAAATAAATATTTAATTCTAACAATTCCAACTATGAAAAGAAATTACCTCATTTTATTTGCCCTTATTTTACTTATAACGAGTGGATATGGTCAGATTAGTATTCCAGTTTTTGAGGATACTTATCCAAATACAAAACCAGATATTCAAGCACCAAATTTATTTTCAGATAAGAATTGTAGTTTTAGACCCTACTATTACTATTGGACTGGGGAAGAGGATAATGATTTTTTTAATGAGAATAATTGGCGAACTGCCTACCAAATTCCTCAAATCCCATACCCTCGATTTGATACACGTGAAAACTATGAGATAGTAATTGGCAATCATAACCCCTTTAGAGATAGGCATCCTAGATCAGGTTCTATAGATCCAGGAAAACCTATAGAAGTTAATCTATATATGAAAGGTGCTAATTTAGATATATACGATAAACTAAATTTTAGTTGCGACTCAAGAGGAATTACTCTAGCAGAGAGTAAAATAAATTTTTATACTTCAGGAAATCAAGGCGTTGTATCTTTAACAGATGAAAGTACTATTAATTTAAACTATAAGATTGAAACTTCTTCTAGGTTTAAATTTAATATCATAGATGGTGAAAGTTGGATTTATCTTCAACAAAATCATCCTGTAGAACTTGAGTCAATTGAAGTTGGTAAGATATTAATAAACAAAAATCCAGCAATAATTAATGGAAATGTAAAATTTGATCAATACTACCAAAAAGGATCACTGATTAGACAAAACACCTCAGATTATAAACCACTTACCGTATATGAAGGTTCATATCTTTCAGGAACTTCTTCAGCTTTAAAAGCACGGGATATTTATTCTGGAGCAACAATCCCTGGAGGTTTAGACAATGCTATTTCCTCATTTAAATTGAAACGTGGGTATCAGGTAACGGTCGCTATTCAGGAGAATGGTACCAGTATGAGCAAAGTGTACATCGCAAATGAAGAGGATTTGATCATTAATAATTTACCTGCTGCACTTGATAACAATGTGAGTTTTATACGCGTATTGCCCTGGGAGTGGATTGTTAAAAAAGGTACCGGCGGGTATCACAATTATCTTAATGCGGGCTGGTATTACAATTGGGGTAATGGCTCAGAAACTGAAGCCAATTATAAATATGTGCCTATGGCGTGGGGAGCAGGTGCTGCAAGCACGACAGGAGTAAACCGTGTTATTGATAAGCTTGATGTTAACCATCTTTTGGCTTTTAATGAATCTGATAACTGTAATGATCAGTCCGGTCAGTTTAGCAATTTATGTGAGCCGGCTGTAGCTGTGGCTTATTATGAAAACCTAATGAGTACAGGTATGCGTCTGGGAACCCCTGCTCCCCGTGAGAATGGACCTTTTGGTTGGTTGTCTGAATTTAGTAGAATCGCAAAAGAGAAAGACATTCGTTTTGATTTTGTTGCCGTTCACTGGTATGACTGGGCCAGTGGTCCACAAAATTCACCTAATGCTTCAGCAAATGCGATTTTTAATCGTTTTAAAACTTATTTAAAAAACGTTCATGATAAATACGATCTTCCTATTTGGATTACGGAATTTAACGCGAATCCCAACCGTACCAATTCTATTCAGGATGAATTTTTACGTTTGGCATTGCCGTATCTTGAATCTTTAGATTATGTAGAGCGTTACGCATATTTTCAACCTAATCCTAACAACTCTGCAAACCCAATTGAGTCTGCTTTTTATAGAGACGATCAGGATAATTTAACAAATATTGGTCAACTCTATTTAGATCACAATTCTACACCAAGTATTCCTGAACTTTCGTATGCGTCTCCGAATAATCTGGAAGGATTGGATCAACCCTTTGAGGAAAAAGATCCTGTTATTTTAGCTTATGAGGCAGAATGTGTACCTATAATTGGGAATCAATTGGTTGTAGTTGAAGATGAAAATGCTTCAAACGGATATTATTTAGAACTTGATACAGATTTACAGGGTGAAACAGCCCTAGCCCGACAAATAAATTTTGATATCGATGTAACGGAGGATGACAGTTTTAGAATATGGCTGCGTTATAAATCATCAAACGGTACTAATACCGGAGTAAAAGTTTATATAGATGAAAAAGAAACGCCTGAAAATTTAGGAGGTCTCAACAGCGCCGCATTTGAATGGGAACGACTTGCCCGATTTTTTGAACTAAAAGCGGGTACACATCGTATAACCATAGAATACAATAACAATAAATTTTTGTTTGATGAATTAGCATTAATTAATGGCAGTGGTTCAGTTGATTTAATTCCACAAAGTGCTGAGACCTGTGTACCACCAACTGAAAGATGGGGAGCTGCTAAAACCGATATCACTTACTTTATTGAGGCAGAATCTAGCATATTAGGTAAGGCATGGGCTGTAGGTAACAGTGCAAAAGCAATAAACGGAAGCTATATTTATGCCAGCCAGAGTGCCTTAGATGTACCACCGGCAGATTCTGGCTATGCTAATTTTAATTTTGATATAGCCGAGGCAGATCGCTATGAGATTTGGGGGAAAGTACAGGCTCTTGCAGATAATGCAGATGCTTTTTGGGTAAAAGTAGATGATGGTGAATTTAAGTTGTGGGATAATTTAAAATCCGATCTGTATTTATGGTTTTGGCAAAGGCTGCATACTTCAACAGAAAGCGGAAATACAGGTTTTAGTTATTTCTTAGAAGCAGGAAATCATCAGGTTACAATTGCCTATAACGAGGCCGATACAAAAATAGATCGTATTGCTGTTTCCAGCTTTGGTAAATCTCCTGCTGATGAAGATCCTAATGTACTATTTCCGGATTCAAGTTTAGAATTTGAGGCAGAAGATGCCATTTTTATAGGGAATCAGGTCGTTCAAGATTGCTCATCGTCTTCAAATGGACAGCAGGTAAGGCCTAACCCATTTAATAATAATAGAATTCGATTTGAAGGTATTGGTGTGCCTCAGGCTGGGATCTATACCTTACAGATATCTTATATGAGTAAGAATATTCGAAATTTTGGGCTGCGGGTCAATGAAGTTAATCTAGGCAACCGTCCTATACCTTCATCAGGTTTGTGGTGTTTTGAAGATGGCGTCCCTGCAATTTATGAAGTTGAAATTGAGCTTATTGCCGGTGAGAATGTTATTGAACTTACCGGGGCTGTTAATGACGCCCCATTTTTTGATAAGATTGCTATTATTAAAAAATCTGCTTATGAGATGGAAGCTGAAGATGCTATTCTCATCGGTAACAATACGGTAGCAAATTGTAGTAATTCTTCAAATGGCCAGCAAGTACGCCCTAATCCTTCAGATACTAATAGAATCCGTTTTGAAGACATCGCTATACCACAAGCAGGTGCTTATACAGTACAAATTCATTATATGAGCAAAAATGAAAGAAATTTTGGTATTAGACTTAATGAAGAAAACTTGGGTAATTTTCAAATGCCCTCATCGGGATTATGGTGTTTTGAAGATGGTATTCCGGGTGTTTATGAAGTAAATCTCGATTTAGTTGCGGGAAATAATGTAATAGAACTTACTGGCGCGGCAAATGATGCTCCCTTTTTTGACAAAATCGTCATTGTCGAAAATGTAAATGCTGTTCAAAAGCAATCAATAAAAAATAAAGTGCAAACAGCAACCGCTGCAACTGTCACAGAGCCTTTAGATTCATTTAATATTGATAGTGTCTTTTTATATCCTAACCCTATACGTCAATCAGAAGCTCTTCATATTGTTCTGCCTAAAGAGATGGGCAATCAATTGACTATAGATGTTTTAGATATTACTGGCAGAGTAGTTTACAACAAAGGGAAGCAGGATTATACAGCTAATTCTAACTTGCAATTAGAAACGTCAAACTTAAAAACAGGAATGTACTTGATTCGGTTCTCTAATGATAGCAAGTCAGTAACTAAAAAGTTGCTTGTAAAATAGAGAGATCTAAATAGCTGCTTAATGTACCGTAAAGATTAAGATGTGTCCGGTTGTATTTTAATAATAAATTCAATCGGACTTTCTTTTGGAACAGGTTAATTGTGATTGAGTTTAAACACAATTTAGTTGAAAAGACCTAATACCAAAATAATATAGTTACCAGTCGTCTGTTCTAAATGGAGAGACAGGGATTCCTTCGTTGTTATAAAGGTGAGTAACACCCAGATTATCAAAACCTAAACATACTGCCACAGGTTTACGCACTCTGGGGCTTTCAGCAATAAGGGCATTTTTTTTTAAAGTAGCTTTGGCAGGATAGAAAACACCGTCATCCCCCGCTATTTGTAAATTATCTATTCGTTTCGCATTACCAATTAAGCCACCTTCAGCATTTGTAAATGTGATAATGGCCTTATTGCTTTTGTAAGTTACTGTTTCTGGTAATGGCCCGCTTTAATTTCCTATTTCCAAATTATAGTCATTGGCCAAAGCCAATCTTGCAAGCCGCTCACCTACGGGACGCTTTTCACGCGGATGTATGTTCTCTTAATCGCCCACATCATTTATTATTGCCATCCCCGTACCAGGAAGATCAAGACTTGCACGCTTTGCCTCTCTCAAGTAGGGTGGTGTGGTTTGATTACCGTATTTAAATGGAGCTATTTGTGTGAAATAAAAGGGAAACTCAATATCCCAGGCTGCCCGCCAGCTGATTATTAGCGTTTTCATCAGCGGTTTATAAATAAAGTAATTTGAAATATTGCTTTCTCCCTGATACCAAATCACCCCTTTAATGCGATAATTCATTAAAGGATATATCATTGTATTGTATGCTAGGCCCGGTTCTGTAGGTCTATAAATACCTTCTCGGATTAGGCGATTTTTGCTTAATAAGGTATCGTTTTCTATGAGCTCTTTGCGCACCCAGGTTTCAGCGTTAGTGCCGCCCCAACTGCTGTATATGATTCCTATTGGAACTTTTAATGACTGATGTAAATTTAGGGGGAGAAAATAAGCGACAGCAGAAAAATATTTGGCATTTTGAGAAGTACACATTTTCCATTGACCTATTAGATCATCTTGAGGATTTTCTGAAACTCTTCGAAACACGTCAAAAAGTCGAATGTTGGGATAATTGGCATTTTTAATTTCTGATTTATAATTGATAACGCCAGAAAAACCCGGAGAAGCAGAATCTAAAGGCATTTGCATATTGCTTTGACCAGAAGCAAGCCACATTTCAACTAGCATAACATTTTTAATCTTAGGGTGCTCGTGTCCTTTAATATGAAGTGTATAAGAGCCTCCAAAAGAAGGTGTCGGAAATTCGGTAAGCCACTTTTGGTATTTGCTTCAACAGAAAAAGCATCTTCTCCTAAACTTCTCAGTCTTGCAAAGTTTCGGTATCTATAGTAGTTAATTCCCAGTTGTTACCGTTTTTTTTTTGCAAAACTATTCCGTCATAAATGGCGATCGCAATTAACATTTAAGAAAAAGACCTACAAACCTGGAATAAAAGTAAAATACACTTACTTATATATTAGTCTTACGGTAGTAGATAGGTTTAACCGGGTAATTCATAGAGTACAAGATAGGATAAATGGAAACCTAGCTACCATGTTCTGTTAGGACTGCAGTAAAGCTTGTACCTGATTAGCTAGCTCGGCCTTAACTTTTTTGTATGCTATATTCTCAGCAACATTTTCCCATTCATAGGGGTCATTCTCATGATCGTAAAGTTCTTCCTGCCCGTTGTTGTATATGATATAGCGATATCTTTTCGTACGATAGGAGTAATTTTGTTTTTCTTTAGCCACCTCATTTCCATAATTTCCTACAACTGTGAGCGCACCTTGGGGACCCTGCCATTTGGTATTGCCTTCTATTAGTGGCCGTAAAGAAAAACCTCCTAATTTTCCACCATTTTCGTTTTTTGTATGAAAACCACTTAGATCACAATAGTCAGCCAGTGTAGGAAAAATATCAATTAAAGCAACGGGTTGCTCCACCTGTTTACCACCTGTTAATTTGGGAGGTTTAATAATCATAGGGATTCGTGCACTTTCCTCCCAGGGTGAATTTTTAAATAAATAGTTTTTTTCTCCCATTTGCCAACCGTGATCACTGGTAAATACAACAATCGTATTTGAAGCTAAGCTGCTATTATTTAATGCTTCTATAACCTTCCCAACTTGTTCGTCTACAAAGGCAACACAAGCTAAATAGGCCTGTAAGAAATGCTTTAAGGCGAGATCACGGTCTCCACCAAAAGATTGGACTAACAAGTCAAAGTACCGCAGCCCTTTATTGTCTTTGCTAATATCAAAATTATTTTCGTAGAACGTATCAGTAGTGTCATGTGGAATCCAGTTTGCAAGTATGAGATTTTTAATAGGGAATTTATCAAAGTACTTTTGAGGGGCGTGAAGCGGAGTATGTGGCCTAACAAAGCCTAAACCCATAAAAAAAGGTTTTTCTAAAGGTTTGGAAGAAAGTTCATTGATTCTCCTTATAGCCCAGTTCGCGTGTAACTCATCTTGCATAGGATCACGTTCCTGATCAGTTACATAATTCATAGGCTTCAGATCTTTACCATAAACCCACCCACTATGATTTTTTTTATCAGATAAATTTTGATTGTATGCAAGACTGCCAAAAGAGCCGTCAATAGGTCCTATACCGTGATACGGTTCAGGAACCTCAGGATGAGCAGTAACCTCATTGCCGTCATAGAAAACCGGGCCATAGTTGTATTTAAGAGGCAAGCCCCATTCGTCCCAGTCTTCGCTTATATTAGAGTGACTTATCTTACCTGTACCCAATGTGTAATAACCATTTTCCTGAAAAAATCTAATTAAGGTTTTATTATTTTTTAAAACTGGTTGCTTTTTCAAATCGGTCCATCCAAAATCTCCTGATTGATGCGGATAAACCCCAGTGAGCAAACTGTTACGGGAGGGAGAACAAACAGGCACATTGGATTGTGCATTTATAAAACGAACTCCTGATGCAGCCAGCTTATCTATATTTGGGGTTAGAGCTTGTGGGTGACCCCCAAAAACGCCTTCGTAATCGTTGAGATCATCACAGATTATGAATAGCACGTTTGGTCTTTTAGCATCTTGACATACTCCTTCTGATATATTTAGGAGGCATAAGAATGAAATTAGATTAGAAAAAAAAGAAATATAGTTTTTCATAGAACAGATTTAATTAGGTTGAATAGCTCCTAAAAAGGGAAATGAAATTTCATTGCCTAACAAATCCTTTTCTAATTCTAGACCCAAAAACAAACCAATCGTATCATTGAGGATTTTATTGATTTCTTTGGTTTTGAGTGTCACTAATTTTTTATTTGAAGGTATATAACTATCTATATTTATTTTACCATCATCAGCAATACCAGGATCTCCGTAAATAGGATTAGAGTCTTTAAATGAAATTTTTTGTGGCCAGCTTTTACGGCTGTAGAATAAATTAGTGTCAAAAATCACATTTGCTGCTGTAGTACCCCATTCTTTTTCAGGTTTGTACTGGTCTCCAAGAACCATTTCGGTTTTTCCCTTTATGTAAAAAATATTATTAGCAATAAGGATACCGTTGCTTGATTTTTCGATGGCGATTTTGGGAGTATAACTTCCATCAGAATAGATCGTGTTGTTATAAAAATAGGTATTTACAGGACCTTTGCGCGGTTTGTCATTGCCTTGATAGCCACTTAACCAGAAGATTTTTCCTTCCTGAAATGCGCCATCTTTTCCTTTACTTCGGTTACCATCATTAACACTTAAGTTGTATCTATAGGCGCAGTTATAATTGTTGCCTAGAATTTCACAAAATCCACCGGCATTGTAAGCAGAGATGTTGTATTGCAAAATAATATTGTCGCAATTGAAATCAATATGCGCTCCGGCAGAGTCACCAGGACCGTTTGCATATAAAAATTTATTCTTTTCAATCAAAACCTGAGACGATCCCCAGGTCCAAAGACCGCTTCCACGGCCCCATTTACGTCCATCATCATCACTTCCAGAATGAGTGACCGTATTTTCCCTCACTAAAACATTTTTGACTAATGACATCTGTATACCTGGTCCGCCTGTGTTACTTACTGTATTTCTCAATAGGGTAATATCCCTAATGTTTTGGTTTTTGCCGGTGAGTTTAATTCCTGTATGACTAACATCTTTGATGTTGCATTCTGAAATGGTTATCATTTCAATGATTCCTTTAAGATTAGTACTTATAACCCGAATTCCCCAGCCGTAAGACTGTGTGCCATTTGCAGTTTTAACCTCTTCTTGTCCTCTTACGAAACCCTTATTTTCATAATACACATCGTGTATATTTAAATTTGTTAATGTAATATTTGAAAGGGATAGAGGTCTGTTATTTAGTATAAGAACACCGCAATTCATTGAAGATGTACTGGGAGTATTTTCATAGCCGTTACCGGTGATTGTAATATTTGAAATACTGATGTTGCTGCAGTCTTCTAAAAGAATTCCATTAGCGAAATTTTTAAAATCGATACGTGCGCTAGATGAATCCTGAGTTTGTTCCCAATTTAATGAGGTTATTTGAATAATGTTCTCATCGGTACCTTTCTGTTGATTGAGTTCCAAAGAACCGTAATGTGTAAAACCTGAAGAAAGGTAAATTCTATCTCCCGGGATTAATTCTAATGTGTTTAATTTTTTAAGACTTTTAAATGCATTCGATTTTGAAGTTCCCGAGTTGAAATCGTTACCCAGTTCTGGATGCACGTAATAATCTGTTGCGTTTGCTGTACTGCAAAATAGGAGTACAGCTGTAAATAGGTGTGAAAGGTTTTTTAACTGCATTTGAGAGAGATTAAAAGAACCGTCGTTATAGGGATAAGACGGCTCTGTTTTTTAAGTTTTATATTCAGAATTTATTCCCAAGCGGGATTCTGGGTAAGATTGAAATTAGCGTCCAGCTCGTTTTGAGGGATCGGGAATGTTTTAGACTTTTCACCACGATACAACGGGTTGTAGTTATTTGCATTGTCCTGTACCATGCGCACATAAGCTTCCTCTACAGTATCCCAACGTTTTAGATCGAAGAAACGTAGGCCTTCAAAAATAAGTTCAACCCTACGCTCGTGGCGTACAATTTCACGTAATTCTGATTGACTGAGGTTTGACCCTTCTACGCTTTGTATAGAAGGCATGCTTACCCGGGCGCGTATTTGATTAATTAACGGATAAACACCATCAAGTTGATTGAGTTCAACCAGAGCTTCTGCACGCATTAATAATACATCTGCATAGCGTATAGCGATAAAATCCTGGCTTCCCGGTCCACCGGTTCCCACACTACCATCTGCGGAAACAGCAGTTCTTACATATTTTTTCTTACCATATCCTGTAAACGTATTTCCAGCAAACGGCCTATTAAGATCTGTATTAAAAATATCTCCTCTAAAAAATACAGAAGCTGTAAGTCTTGGATCGCGGTTTTGACGCTCATTTTGAGGGTTGTAAATTGGAGATTCACTTATAGGTAAACCATCTGTAGTATAAAAGTCGTCTACGGCATTTGGCATTGGTTGATCGTTAACCTTTGGGATACCATTAAAGGTAGCTGTAAAAGTCTCACCATTAGAAGTTGCAGCGTCCTGAAAAAAGCGAACTGCAAAGACAATTTCATTTGAATTTTCTCCAGCAAGCGTAAACAATCTGGCATAATTAGGATCTAGTGAGTAGCCAGCATTTAATAGGGGGGTAGTAAGGTCTACTACATCCTGATAATTTTTATTATACAGTTGAAAACGGGCTAGTAAAGCTTGTGCAGCACCTTTAGTAGCATAGCCATATTGATTGTCAGGATAAGAATTTGGTAAAGCTGGTATTGCTTCCTGCAAATCTTTTACTACCTGAGCAGCAAGCTCTTCATAAGTATTTTTAGGAACATAAGCTTCTTCTAAAGGTTGAACCTCGAGGATTAAAGGCGCTTGCTCATAATAAACCGCGAGGTGAAAATAAAAGAGCGCTCTTAAAAATTTTACCTGCCCTGATATAGCAGCTTTATCTTCGTCAGATAATTCTTCTTCAGAAATATTTGCAATATTAGGCAGTGCTGCATTTGCACGACCAATTCCTTTATATAAAGAAGTCCAAAGGTTGTTGAAGTATCCGGTTGAAGGATCTGCATTTCCTTCTACATAGTCTCCGGCACCTTCATATTTATACCGATTGAATGTATTGTCGCTAAAACCATCCATAAGTGGTAAGCCGGTAACCCCGTTAAGGTCACCACTATATAAAACCCGGTCCTGCAACGTTTCATAAACTCCGTTTAATCCCAAAAGCGCATCTTCTTCTGTCTGCCAAAATGAAGATTCAGACAATTGTGTCAGGGACCCGCGATCAAGGAATTCCCCAGAACAGCCAAGACAGAACATCGAAATTAATAGTAATACTAATATATTTTTCATAATCAATTAAAATTTTAGATTTATTCCAAACGTATACATTTTGTAAAGCGGAGCTTGTAAATCTGTACCCCCACCAGCAGCGCGCTCCGGATCAAAATTGTCTAGCTTAGTAAATGTTAGCAGGTTTTGACCCCCAAAATAGGCACGTAGTTTACTTATGCCATATTTTTCTGTAATGGCTGAAGGTATTGTATACCCTAGTTCAATATTTTTTAATCTTAAGTAACTCGCATCTGTAAGGTAAAAATCAGAAGTACGTGTGTTATTTTGCCCTCCAAGACGGGTGAGGGTAGTAGAGGGGTTTTCAGGTGTCCACCTGTTTATCCAATAGGATAGGGCATTGTTACGCTCGTCCGGGAATGGATTTTGACCATTACTGTCAAGGTAGCGTGAGACATTAGAAACCCCCTGAAAAAGAACACTTAAATCCAAACCGGCATAAGCCATACTGGTATTGAAGTTATAAACCCACTCTGGATAAGGATTACCTAAGACCTGACGGTCAAAAGCATCTATTACCCCATCTGGTACGCCATCAGGACCTGAAAAATCTTCATATTGTATATCTCCGGGACCCGTAAGCGTATTACCAAACTGCTGGGGAGCAGCATCTACGGCATCCTGAGTTTGGAAAATACCAACTACTTTATATCCGTAGTAAGCTCTAAAAGGTTCTCCTATTCTTATAATATTTATTCCACCTATAGTCTCTGTACCATTTTCACCAAGTCCGGTAACCTCGTTATTTAGGTATTTAGTTACGTTTGCACCAATACTAAAATCAAACTTCCCAAAATTATTTCTATAATTTGCTGAAACTTCGATACCATTATTAGTCAGGCTGGCTGCATTTTGAGCCGCAAGATTGGTAACACCTATGGTATTGGGAATAGGAAAATTACCATAAAGTACATCGGTGCTATTACGCTGATAATAATCAGCCGATATAGAAAGTCGATTTTTAAATAGTCCTAGATCTATCGCAATATCATATTGCTCAATGGTTTCCCAGGTAATGTTTCGGTTGGCAAGACTTGTGAGGGCAACAGCCCCTACTGTGGCGTTATCTCCAAGAACGTAATCAAGACCGGCATTAAAGGTTTGTTCATAGATATAATTACCTATGCGGTCATTACCACTTGTTCCCCAGCTACCCCTAAGTTTTAAAGTAGTAAGCCAATCAATATTTTGCATAAATTTTTCCTTACTGATAACCCAACCGGCAGAAGCAGAAGGAAAGTTTGCATACCTGTTATTTGGACCAAATTTTGAAGAACCATCCCGGCGAATATTAAACTCCAGCAGATATTTACTGTCGTAATTGTAATTTAAACGACCAAAAAAGGATTGTAATGACTCTTCTGAAGCAGCTCCACTAACCGCGGGATTTAATACACCCCCTCCATTAAACTCTTGTATTTGATCTGAAGGAAAACCCTGTAAGGATCCTGAAAACCCATCGTTACGATCGTAAATAACAGAGTGACCCGCTAAAACAGAGAAGTTGTGAGCCTCGCCAAAAGTTTTAGCATATCGTAAAATATTTTCATTAATCAATCTATAATTGAAAGAAGTACTATTTGAAAGTGAATTCACTAAATCCTGACCTACTATAGTCCCATCATATGCACGTGTCTCGCCTCTAGGGGAGAAGTTAGAAATGTTGCTAAAGTCAAGTGATAAACTTCCGCTAGTTTCAAAGGTTAATCCTTCAGTAAGCTTAAACTGAAGTCCTAAGCGATCACTTATATTTATTCGGTCAGATTTATAATCTCCTAATAATCCGCGCCTTAATGGATGCGTAATAGGAAAGGAATTATTACTTTTCTGCCAGGATCCATCTACGATACCATATTCTCCGTTAGAATAAAAAACAGGAACTGTAGGCGAGGATCTTTGAAACTGATTTATGATACCGGTTTCTCCTGTGATCGCTCCCGCACCACCCTGTGGACCTTCAAAGTTCTCCCAGTATGAATTCAGGACGTTAGTCACTGTTAGCCAGGGTTTCACATCTGAACTTAAATTAAGACCGAGAGTAAACCGCTCATTTTGAAATTTACCCCTTACAATGGCTTCCTGTTTTAAATAGTTTAAGGAAACTCTATAGGTGGTTTTTTCATTACCTCCGGTAAATGATAAATAATGATTTTGAATAGGGGCGGTCCTTAATATAACATTTGCCCAGTTTGTATTTGCATACTGGTCTGGATTTGAACCGTCAATTATGGCTTGGATGTCCTCTTCAGAATATCGCAAATCTGTATCAGGATTACCCTGATTGAGGTTGATATCCCTTTCGTTTCTTAAGCGTGCATAATCTACTGCGTTAAGATATTCAGGCACTACTGTTGCCTGTTGAAAACCGGTATAGGTATTATAATTTATAGACATTACCCCAGACTTCCCTTTTTTTGTAGTGACTACGATAACCCCATTAGCTCCACGCGCACCATAAATAGCACTGGCAGAAGCATCTTTTAGTACGGAAATACTAGCAATATCTGAGGGAGCCAAATTATTAAAGGTTTCTAGACCTGAATATTGAATGTTGTCAATAACCACAAGCGGATTTGTAGAACCAAAAGTACCCACCCCACGAATTACGATTGAGGATGCGTCATTACCCGGCAAACCGCTTCCCTGTGTAAGTTGAACTCCAGAAAACTCACCATAAAGTAGTTGACCTGAGTTTGTAACGGGTTGGTTGACAGGTCCATCATAAGTAACAGTTTCAACGGCTCCTGTGAGGTTGATTTTTTTCTGCTCTCCATAACCAACTACCACTACTTCATCCAAAACAGCAAGATCTTCTTCAAGACTAACATTAATTGTACTTCTATTATTTACTGCTACTGTCTGTGTTTTAAAACCAACATAGGTAAATTGCAGCTGTGGATCTGTCCCAGATACCGTAAGGGTATAATTGCCATCAAAATCAGTTACAGTGCCTTGAGAAGGATTGCTCATTAAAACTACCGTAACTCCAGGTAATGGGATACCATCTTTTGCAGAGGTAACGGTCCCAGTGACTTCCGTTTGTTGAAGCATAGAAGCAGAGACGGTGCCCATACTCACAATGGAAATTGCAAGCACATACAAAATCTTCAATTTCCATCCAGAGAAACTTAAAATGTTGAATTGCATCATAAAATTTAAATTTTAAAGATTTGTTAACTAATATTTGAGAAATTAGAAAAATACTATAACGATATAGTCTTTGTCAAATCTAGCTGGAACAACGCAATTGCATAAGGGCAGATCATTCAAATAGGGGGGTAAATGCGTTCAGAAAATCTCCTCAGGCCCTCTGATCACTAAGTTGTTTTATTTTCTTAGCGTATTTTGAGGGTAAGCATTTAAATTGTTTCTTAAAACTTGTTTTAAAATACTTGTAATCGTTAAACCCAACATCATAAGCAATCTCACTCAGGTTTAAATCTGTACTAATGATGAGTTGCGCGGCCTTCTTAAGGCGTACAGATCTTATAAAACCTGTAAGTGATAAGCCCGTTAGCGATTTTATTTTTCTGTAAAGGGTAGATTGACTCATATTTAACGCATCTAGCATAGAATCTATACCAAAATCGGGGTTGTGAAGATTGCTTTCAACAAGGTTCATAGCTTTTTCGATAAAAGCATTTTCCAGGTTATTTTCATCTTCACTGGTTTTAACAAGCGGTTCAAAACGTACTTTATTGGCGAGGAAATGACGTTGTTTTTCACGATTCTCTAATAAGCTGGTAATACGTGCCTTGATTACCATAGGATTAAAGGGCTTTGTTACATAATCATCTGCTCCTGTTTTTAAACCTTCAATTTCAAATACTGTGGATGTTCTGGCAGTAAGTAGGATTATTGGTATGTGTGAGGTTGTAATTTGCGATTTGAGTTCTTTACACATAGTAATACCATCTTTTACAGGCATCATAACATCACTTATAATAAGATCTGGGACTTCTCTTGAAGCTACTTGTAAACCTTCCTCACCATTTGTGGCTGTTAATACCTGAAAGTCTTCAATTAAAATATCCTGAATGTAATTTAGGATTTCAGCATTGTCTTCAACAACAAGAATTGTGGCTTGCTTTAAATCTGGGTTTAAATTTGATTCTACTAAGCCTTTATTTTGAGCGTCATAAGCCAGCATATTGTCTGTAGTAAGAAATGTCTCATCAATCTCGCCCTCATAAAATTTAGGATTCATACCTATTTTTAATATAAACTTAGTACCCTGGTTTTTTTTACTCTGTACTTCGATGGTGCCGTGGTGAAGTTCTACTATTTTTTTTGTGAACGTAAGACCAATTCCACTTCCCACCATTTTTGAAGAATTGGCAGTTTTAATTTGAAAAAACCTATCAAATATCTTATCGAGGTTTTCTTCATCAATTCCTATACCGGTATCTTTTATTGTTATGATACAAGTGTCACTTTCCTGTTTGAGACCAAAAGTGATTTGATCTCCAGGATTGCAGTATTTCATAGCGTTTGATAGTAAATTGCATAAAACAATTTCCATCTTGTTTCTATCAAAAGGAAAGCGGATCTCTTCGTTTTCTGGTTTAAACTTATACTTGATTTTTCGGTCGGAAGCCAGTTTTTTAAAATAGAGATAAACCTCTTCTGAGAATCGTACAAAATTACCTTCAGATGCATTGAGTTTTAAAAGTCCGCTTTCGGCTTTTCTAAAATCGAGCAGTTGGTTAATTAGATTTAAAAGCTTATTAGCATTTTGATCTACAATATTTAACCGTTTCTTTTCCTTATCCGAAAGTTCTTTTGAGTTAAGGAGTTCTTTAAGCGGGCTTAAAATCAGGGTAAGAGGCGTTCTAAATTCATGGGAGATATTTGTGAAGAAATTGAGTTTAGCCTCATTGAGGGCAAATTCTTTTTCTTTTTCAATTTTTATAATTTTTAAATCCGTTTTGAGACGTAGCTGGTTTTGTTTGAACTTAATAAAGTAATATGCTGATAAGGAAATAATCAGCATGTAGAGAAATATAGCCCAGTAACTAAGCCAGATGCTTTTTTTAACCTCAATATCAATTGATTTTGACGCGCTCCAGGTTTGATTATCGCGGGTAGCCTGTATTTGCAACGTGTATTTGCCGGGCGATAAGCTTGCAAAATTTATCTCGTTTTTACTCTGCAGGTTTATCCAGTTTTCCTGATAATCCAAAAGTCTGTACCGGTATTTTACGTTATTTTCTCCCAGATAATCATTTACAGCAAAACCTATTTCAAAAAACTTATCATCGGGGTCCAGGGTAATTTGAGTAGCATACCCAATAGTTTGATCAATATTAGAATTGTCTGAGCGGTAGTCTATTTCTTTATTATTAATTCGAAGGTTTGATAGTACTACTTCGGGTACCGTATAGTTTTTGACAATATGCTCCGGATCAAAAAAGGTGAAATTATCAATACCGCCAAAGTAAAAAAGCTGGTCGTTATAATTGAAGGCACTACGATTATTAAAAGATTGAGTATTTATTCCTTCTGTTCTTCCGTAGGCAATAAATGTTTGATATTCCGGGTTGTACTTTATTATTTCAGTTGTTGTGCTAAACCAAATGTTATCTTTTCCATCAAATAAAATGGAACTTATGAAATCGTTATTAAGTCCATTACTTACCGTTAATCTGTTGAGTATTTTTAATTTTTTTGTCGTCCTGTCATAGCCTAGGCAAAATAATCCTCCGGGTGTCCCCATCCAGATTTTATCACCTTTAATCACCAAACTATTTGTAATAACACTTGGCAACTCCTCATCAAGGAGTAATTTTTGACTGGTGAATTTTTGACTTTTTTTATCGTAGAGATGTATACCATTATAGGTACTTACCCAGATATTTCCCTGACTATCTTCTTCTATACCGGTTATACGGTCGCTTTCAATTTTAGTTTCGGGGTTTTGATTATCAGAATATTGTTTGTAGGATTTTGAATTTTCAATTTCTGAAAGGGGTACGATTATAATGCCCTGTTGTTGAGTACCAATGAAAAGATTTTCTTCCTGATCTATGTAAAATCGGGTTATTTTTTTATAGGTTTCATTTGTGAAATCAATAGATTTTGTATTCAAATCATAGATAAAAAATCCTTTTTGGGCACCAATAAGCAATTTTTCCTTATAGCGATACAGACTAAAAATTTTTGTATTCTCAAGGCCTGAAACAGATTTCAAATTTTTAATATTCTCACCGGTATACAAGCCTCCTTTTAAAGTACCCAAAAAAATACGATCCTGCGTTTTATAAATACTTGTAATATTAAAATCACCATTAAAAGAGTCTTCAGGAATTAATGCAGAAGCGTTCTCAAATCCTTTATTGGGTATGAGCTTTACAACGCCGGCATTTGCTGTGCCCAACCAGATTTGCTTATTTCTATCTATGTGTATAGACAATATGACATCAAAGTTGCGGCTGGTACGTTCTGAAGTTTCAGGAAGTATCTTAATTTTATCGAATGAGGAGAGGTCAGCATTGGCGCGGTAAATCCCACCACCCCAGGTGCCCACCCACAATCTTTTTTCGTCATCAATGGCAAGGGTGTTTTTGTAATTGCTAGGAAAGTTAGTAGCTATAGTAGCTATATTTTTTGTAGTATAATCGAAATAATACAACTGCTTAGCCTGACCAGAAAGTACTATCCATACGCGTTGACGGTATTTGTCAAAGCACAGATCTGAAACGATGTGTTTAAATTTGTGTTGTTTAATAAGCTTCAGATTGACATCGAGTTGATAAACTGAACGGAAATTAGAAAACCACATATTACCTTGTTTCCCTTGTATTATGCTAAAGATGGTACCCGATAGTTTGAAATGTTTAACGAGCTTATTTTTTTCAATATCAACTACAAAAACACCGCTGTCCCAGGTTCCTACCCATAGTCGATCCTGACTATCCTGTGAAATTGCGGTAATTCTTAAGTCACCCTCATTAGCCTCGTCTATAATTGCGTTGTAGTTTTTAACGGTGTTGTGACGTACATCAAAATAGGACAGACCTCCGCTTTTAGTACCTATCCAAATATTATTTGAATGATCTTTGAAGAGAATTTCTACATTTTCATTTCTAATTTCACTATATCCCAGAGAAGGTTTAATTTTTTCATAATCATACCCGTTGTATTTAGTTATACCATTTTCAGTACCAATCCATTTGTTATTAAGATCGTCGCTTATAATTGTAGATGCATAGTTATGAGATAGGCCCTCTTCTGTGGTTATATAATCACAAATGAAGTCATTGTCTTCACTTTGACCATAGAACGGTAGGTGAAAAAGAAATAACAGAAAAAAATGTATGCGTTTAGGGGGCATATTCAAATGTATATTAAATGCTCTTTGAATTAGTTATTTAGCTTAAGATAATACAGATTACGATTTAAAAGGAATTACTATCTCAATAAAATCAAAACTTCAAAAGTATTTAGAGCTAAATCCGTTTCAAAAGAAAATGGGTTGTACAAAATATTTGACCCTGCGATCTTTCAATAGGATTTGTCTTAAATAAACTTAAGAAGATAAATATAACACTGCTACAGAAGGCTTTTTTGGGGTTATAGGTCAAATGTCAGGGTAAATAATTCACGAATTGACCATATTAGCCCTGTCTCTGAATCATTACGCCCTAGCCTGTGAGCGTATTACCGCTAAATTTGAAAACAATAATTTGAATAATATGTTCTTAAATATGCATTTGAAGAAAATAATTAAAATTCATTTTCTGGTTTTGTCTGGGATTTTTTCGAATTTCGGAATGCAAAGTCAAGAATCTTTAATAAACAATTCAGAAACCAAACAACCCAATATAATCATTATTCTGGCAGACGATCTGGGATATAACGATGTTGGTTTTAATGGTTCTACCGAAATACCTACTCCTAATATAGATCGAATAGCTGCTGAAGGAGTAAAGTTTACAAATGCCTACGTGAGTTATGCCGTTTGTGGCCCTAGTAGAGCAGGATTAATTACCGGAAGATATCAGGATCGCTTTGGTTTTGGAAGAAACCCCTTATTTGCTCCTAATGATGCAAAAATGGGATTGCCTTTAAGCGAAGAAACACTCGCTACGGTTTTAAGAAAAGCAGATTATAAGTCCGTTGCACTGGGTAAATGGCATTTAGGAGCAGAAGAAAGTTTGTGGCCTTTAAAGCGCGGTTTTGATGATTTTTACGGATTTTTGAGTGGAGGACACCAATATTTTCCCGAAATGTGGACTCTGGAAAATGAGTTTGAGGTAAAAGCTCAGTTTGACGCCTATAAGACTAAACTTCTTAGAAATAATAAACGTGTTGAAGAAACCGAGTATTTAACTGATGCGCTTTCCAGAGAGGCAGTAGCGTATATTGAGAAGTATCAAAAAGAGCCTTTTTTTATGTATTTAGCCTACAATGCTCCTCACGCGCCACTTCAGGCTACAGAGAAATATTTGAAACGTTTTAATTCGATTAAAGATAAAAAGCGAAAAATATATGCGGCTATGGTTAGTGCGATGGACGATGGAGTAGGTCGCGTTTTAAATATGCTTGATTCTTTAGGTATCGCAGATAATACCATCGTTTTTTTTCTGTCTGATAATGGAGGGCCTGAAAAAAGTAATTCATCTGATAATGGAATTTTAAGAGGGGGTAAAGGTGAACTTTTTGAAGGAGGGATTCACGTTCCCTTTGCAATGCGCTGGCCTAATAAAATTGAATCTGGAAAGAGTTATGAAAATCCCATAATCGCTCTTGATATTTTTGCAACAGCAATACATCAAACTTCTCAAAAAATTACTACAAGAAATCCTATTGACGGAGTTGACTTAATACCTTATCTGACGGGTGAGAATTCTGGAAATCCACACGATTATTTGGTCTGGAGAAAGTTTGATAATAAGGAATATGCTGTGCGAAATGCCGAAGGACAGAAATTCGAAATTCAAAAAGGCGTTTCCTACCTCTTTGATCTGAGTAAAGATATGGAAGAGACAAATTCCCTTTTTAATCAGGATCCAGAAAGCGCAAATTCATTAAAAGCGAAATACAATAGCTGGAATTCTGAAATGAAAAATCCTATTTTTCTGGGTCTTTTGGAAGACCAAAAGTATACTAAAGAACATCCCAATAGATTTAAGAAAAATTAATTCCTTAAAATTTTTAAGCATGAGAATTTTGCTACAACCTAAATTTCATTTCCTATCCTTGATTTTACTAATTTCCGTGATTAGTTGTAAAAATTCAGAAACCAAACCGGAAAATGAATCAGAGCAGAAAAGTAAACCTAACATTGTAATTATATACGCTGATGATCTGGGTTATGGCGATCTCAGCTCTTATGGGGCGACCGAACTTCAAACTCCTAATATGGATAAACTCGTAAACGGAGGCGTAAAGTTTACTAGTGGTTATGCTTCATCGGCTACCTGCTCTCCAAGCCGTTTTGCGCTCTTAACGGGTATGTATCCTTGGCGTAATGAGAATGCAAAAATTCTTCCGGGTACAGCACCTTTGCTAATTGATACGGCGCAAATTACCCTGCCCAAGATGCTTAAGCAACAAGGTTATCAAACCGGTATTGTAGGTAAATGGCATTTAGGATTAGGTGACGGCAACGTAGATTGGAATACGCAAATAACTCCGGGTCCCAATGAAGTAGGTTTTGATTACAGTTATATAATGGCAGCCACTCAGGATAGAGTTCCAACGGTTTATATTGAAAACGGAAGGGTGGAAAATTTAGATACTAATGATCCTATTCAGGTGGACTATGATAACAATTTTGAAGGTGAGCCTACCGGATTAAATAATCCCGAAATGCTTAAAATGAAATGGCATCACGGGCACAACAATTCAATCGTAAACGGCATCCCTCGCATCGGTTTTATGAAAGGCGGGGAAGATGCAAAATGGATAGACGAGGAGATGGCGAGTAATTTTTTGGGTAAGGCTCAGGATTATGTTAGGTCTCATAAACAAGCTCCTTTCTTCTTGTACTATGCCCTTCAGCAACCTCATGTTCCCAGAACTCCTTCGCCTGAATTTGTAGGTAAATCTGGGATGGGACCCCGTGGAGACGTAATTTTAGAAGCAGACTGGTGTGTGGGTGAATTCCTAAAAACATTAGAGAATGAGGGACTATTAGAAAATACACTTATCATTTTTAGTAGTGATAACGGCCCGGTTTTAAATGATGGATATTACGATGACGCTGTAGAAAAGTTAGGTAATCACAAACCAGCAGGTGTTCTACGAGGCGGTAAATACAGCCTTTTTGAAGCGGGTACCCGCGTTCCTTTTGCTACTTATTGGCAAGGGACTATAGAACCGCAAACCAGTAATGCTGTTGTTTCTCAAATAGATATTTTAAGTTCACTTGCAGATCTGGTGGGCAGCACCATTCAAGGAGAAGATAGTGAAGATTTTCTTACAACCTTTTTAGGAGAGAGTAAAAAGGGAAGAGAAAATTTAATACTTGAAGCCACAGGTCGTACCGCACTGAGATCTGGTGATTGGATTTTTATTCCACCCTACAAAGGCGCAGCGGTTGCTAAAGAGGTAAATATTGAATTGGGTAACAATAAAAAATACCAACTGTACAATTTATCAGATGATTTAGGCCAAGAAACTAATTTGGCTGAAAACAATCCCGAAAAATTGGAAGAAATGAAGCAAGTCTATGACAGCATACGAGGAAAAATGAATACTGAAGTTAGAGAACTGGAGTTAAAATAAATATTTAAAAGTCAATAATGAAAAGAAGTCAATACCTCATTTTTTTAGCCTTAACCTTATTTTTTTATGAGGGCATTTATTGTCAACATATAACTCAAGAACAAACAGGCAAATTTGAAAAGCCCAATATCATTTTTATTTTAGTTGATGATTTGGGGTATGGGGATGTAGGTGTTTTTTTTCAAAATGAACGTAAAAGACGGGGAGATGTTTCTGAACCCTGGATGTCAACACCCAACCTTGATAATATGGCTCTAGAGGGCACAATGCTCACCAATCATTATGTTCCTGCACCGGTATGTGCTCCTTCCAGAGGCTCTTTACTAAGTGGTTTGAGTCAGGGTCACGCCAATGTACGAGACAACCAGTTTGACAAAGCATTGGCAGATAATTATACTTTGGGTAATGTAATGCAAAGGGCAGGATACACAACTTCAATAATTGGTAAATATGGTTTACAGGGGAGTTCAAAATGGTCACTGGACGGTGACTCCTGGCCGGCACAACCATTGAACAGAGGCTTTGACTATTTTTACGGCTATATGCGACATGGCGATGGTCACGAGCATTACCCTAATGAAGGTATATATAGAGGTTCAAAAGCCGTATATGAAAACACCAGAGCGATTAAAACAGGACTTGATAAATCCTATACCGCTGATTTATGGACCGCAGCAGCAAAAAAATGGATCACAGAGCAGGTTCAGGCTAATGAGAAACCCTTTTTTATGTTTTTGTCTTACGACACGCCGCATGCAGTACTTGAATTACCCACTCAAAAATATCCTGAAGGAGGTGGACTAGAGGGCGGTTTACAATGGCTGGGCAAAGCTGGTAAAATGATTAATACTGCAAGTGGCACTCCAGATTCGTATATGCACCCTGATTATGAAAGCGCTACTTACGATAATGATAAGAATAATGACACTCCTGAAGTAGCCTGGCCTGAAACATATAAGCGTTATGCTACAAGTGTGCGTCGAATAGACGATGCTGTTGGGGATATCTTCAAACTCTTAGAAGACCTCAATATTGACGAAAATACATTGGTTGTTTTCGCTTCAGACAATGGTCCTTCAAAAGAATCCTATTTGCCAAAAGGGTATGTTGAAAATACTCCAGATTTCTTTAATAGTTTTGGTCCTTTTGATGGGATTAAACGCGATGTCCTTGAAGGAGGTCTTCGCACACCATTAATTGTTAGATGGCCGGCTAAGGTTGCTAGAAATAGAGTAGTAGAATCACCAAGTATATTTTACGATTGGCTACCTACCTTTACTGAGGCTGCAGGCTTGATTCCGCCTGCAAATACGGATGGTACTTCACTTATTCCTGCATTAACAGGTTTAGGAAAACAGCAGGAAAGTATAGTTTATATTGAATATTTTCAGGGAGGGATCACTCCGGGATACAAAGAATTTGCAAAAAAGAATCAGAACCGACAGCGCGGCCAAATGCAAATGATACGAAAAGGCAATTATGTCGGTTTGCGTTATGACATTCAATCTGCCGATGATGATTTTGAGATTTATGATCTTACAAAAGATAAACAGGAGACAAACGATTTAGCAGGAGTTGAAACTTTACGGGAGCTTCAGCAACTTATGAAAGACGAGGTGTTGCAATTACGAATGCCGGATACATCTGCCATCAGACCTTATGATGATACACCAATCCCTGCTGTAAAAGATTTGGACGTATCTAAGGGTTTTACTCTTAAACAATTTGAAGGGTTATTTCCCTGGCTTCCCCAATTGGATCTTATGACTCCAATATCAGAAAAGAAATTATCTGATGCAAATGAGATGCTTAATTTGGAAGAAGGCTTATACCTTATTGAAGCTTCTATTCAAGTTCCAAACGATGGGAGCTACACATTTAAATTTACTATTGAAGGTAAAGGGATTATCAGGCTACACAACGCGCTTCTTTTTGATTCAGATTATAATTCGAATAAAACTATAGAAAAAACAGTCCATCTTGAGAAGGGACTACATCCGATTAAAATCTATTTTAGTAAAATTAAGGGTGCAGCCATCCCATTTGATTTTAAATGGAAGAATAGTATTTCAAGAAAAGAAGATTTTACGAATATCTTTCTTTATATGGAGCACACATAAAAAATGTTAAAAATTTAGTGTAACCTTAGTAAATTTTATTATAAATTTTTGGTGGTGAACAATATTTATCTATAATCTTCTAAAAATGAATTTATCTTGGGATTAAGTTCTAAAGTAAAACACATTTACATGAAATTAAAATATGCTTTTAAGTTACAACAGGTTATTATAACCTTACTTGTTTTAGCCGGTTCCTGTAAAGAAAAATTTACTAAAAATAGTGAAGTCGCACTAAAGGTTATTCAAGAACTTGAAAATGAACTAGCTGTAGAACAACCTGAAGATATTAAAATCCCTGAAGGTATGGTTTGGGTATCAGGTATTCGGTTTACTCAAGGCGCAGCCGGCGGAGATGTTTTGGCTTTGCCAAGAGAAAAACCCGCACATCCCGTCGCTGTTGACGGGTTTTTTATAGACAAGACTGAAGTAACAAATGCTCAATTTAAAAAGTTCGTCGCAGAGACGGGATATGTAACCGTAGCAGAACGTCCCGTAGATTGGGAAGAAATGAAAAAAGAGTTGCCCGCGGGAACTCCAAAACCTGCGGACAGCATCTTACAGCCGGGTTCCCTTATCTTTAATCGCAAAGTGGAAAATGTTACAGACCTTCGTAATTATGCGCAGTGGTGGGAGTGGAAAACCGGAGCCAATTGGAAACATCCACAAGGTCCCGAAACCAATATTCAGGGCAAAGACGATTACCCTGTCGTTCATGTTTCTTATGAAGATGCATTGGCGTATTGCAAATGGGCAAATCGCGAACTTCCAACCGAAGCACAATGGGAAGCAGCAGCCCACGGCAAAATGCACGGCGGTATCTATACCTGGGGCGTTGATGAAGAGGAATTGGCGCAAAAAGCAAATACCTGGCAAGGGGATTTCCCCAATACCAATTTAGCTGAAGATGGTTTTAGCTATGTAGCTCCGGTTGCCTCTTATGATCCCAATTCACTAGGGATTTATGATATGGCAGGCAATGTCTGGGAGTTTACTCAAGATTGGTTTTCGGTAAATTATTACCAAAGCCTAGACGGTAAAGAAACCCATAACCCGGAAGGACCTTTAGAATCGTTCAATCCTGAAAATCCCTATCAGGCTGAAAAGGTAATTAAGGGAGGATCATTCTTATGTGACGATTCCTACTGCGCCAGTTATCGTATTTCAGCCCGAATGGGGCAGACTGTCGATTCCTCCTCAGATCATACTGGTTTTAGAACGGTAGTGAGCTTAGATATGATGGAATAATAAAATCTCTATAAACATAGGATTTAGCATTATTTCCACAGTGAAGCTAATTAATTTTGTATGAAAAATTACACGTAAACAGTTTAGAGATTCTAATCTGTTCAAACTCATAAATAGTATTTCCACTTACAATCCCGTTCCACCCAATTTCTCTACACTTCGCGAAAGGCTTCATTCCGTTAAATGAGTTTCACTTCATAATCTTGAACCCAGTCGCAGAAAAAGCGACTAAGTTCGCTTGTTAAAAGATCACCACAACCTATTTCTACACAAAGTTTAAAATTCTTGCCTGAGACGAACTGCATAACCGCTCGTTCCTCGCTTTTATAAGTTCTTACTCCATCAAAATTTTAGTATCTGTTACCGAAAAGGTAACAGCGATGGCGCTATGGGAAGTAAGAGTATTGCAATTGAAGGACGTTTCTATACTCTTTTCCAATTCACTAAATCACTACAATTAAGATCACAAGTCCATTTCATTTCAACGAAAAGGAAAACGCTCCAGATATAATAAGTAAGAAGATTTTAATGCCACCGTGGCAACTTTTTGACACCAATTTCATTCAAAATTAATTGGCTTCCTAATTGATCTTATATACTGAATTTGAAGCATATCGAAATATCATTAATCAAGAGTATTCATTAAAAAATCGATAAAGATCTACGGTTATTCTTGTTAAAAGACTTCATAAACTATTACTGATAATTAGAGCGCTTTAGCTTCAGTAAAAGGGTATGAAGAATCTCGAAAGAATTGAGGGAATCGAATAGCAAGAGGGTAACACGCTGGCGCCGGTTACATGTTATTCGATTCTTTTGCAAGGCTAGTGATAATTGGGGTTCGCAAGGTTTTAGATTTTTCACCTGAATTTAAAATACAGTTATTTTTTACTAAAAAACAGCTTCAAGCCTAAAGAATAGGCAAATTTATTACTAAAAACTATGGATAAAGGATACGAAAAAGAGCGTTTTGAGACTTTAAAGATTAAAGCAACCGTAGCGAAAGCATTTAGAAAATTTGCAAAATCAATTTCAAAATCTCAGTCAATAGCACTACTTCTCATGCTTGAGTTTTTTGAGGAAAATGGGATCTCGCCAGCCGAAACCTTCGGTCCTAGAATGGAAACATTGGAAAGTAGAATTACCACACTCATCAAAAAACGTATGAACGGTATGATTGCTATTTTAAAGGATATCGAAAAGACTCAAACTAAACCCACGGCAGCGATGTTACTTAAGTTGTTTGAACAAACAGAACCTGCTAAAAAAGCATTAATCGTTGAGAAAAAATACGCTGATGAAAATAAAGAAGTTCGGTTTCGTGAAAAGAAAAATTCCAAATCTAATGACGATTGAATATGGAAAAAGTAAATTATATCGTTCAGCTAAATGAAGTATTTAAACGCTTCAATGAAGAACCCAAAATTAAGCAAGGTCACATTACCTTGTATATCGCTTTTTTTCAAAAATGGAATCGTGAATATTTTAGAAAGATAATTAGCATCAATAGTCAGGAAATCAGAAAATGGGCAAAGATACGGTCTAAGACGACCTATCACAGCCATCTTAGAGATTTGGTAAATTTGGGCTTTCTGGAGTATTATCCTTCTACAACCCCCAAGGCTGCATCTCGTATTAAGATGGTCTTATTTTGTGCCAAGTACGATACAACTAGTGGTACAAGTTCGGTCCAAAAAATGGACACGACCCCATCAAAAGGAGTCCAAAAATTGATACCTTCTTTAAAACAAATAAATACAAACATAAATAAACTGGCTGAGCCAATTTTTCAAAAAGATATAATCGAATTTTTTAAAGAAAACAAGTGGCCGGAAATTGAGGCTAAAAAATTCTATATCTATATAAAATCTAAAAAGTGGAAGACTGATAATTGGAAAATGATAGCTCAGATATATGTGAAGAATGACTTTAAGTTAAACGAGCCGGATAGGAGGAGTCCATTTTTTGGCTATGTCCAAAATATGGAACAAAGAAGCAAAGGCGATAACTAGTTCTTTGGTTTGAACTTGTCTTTCAAAATTGCCATATCACGGGATACTTTCATATCCAGAATTTTCGCGTAATGCTGAGTTGTTTTAAGATTAGTATGTCCAAGCATTTTACTTACAGATTCGATAGGTACGCCATTTGTAAGGGTAACCGTTGTAGCGAAGGTGTGCCGTGCCAAATGGAAAGTTAGATTTTTGGTGATGCCAGCAAGTGTGGCGATTTCTTTAATATATGCATTCATCTTTTGATTACTGAGTACTGGAAGAACTAAATCTTTTTCTTTCAGCAGCTCCTGATCTTTATACTTCTCAATAATACTCTTGGGAATAGGTAAAATCGGAATATTACTTCTGGTATCGGTTTTAGAACGTTTTGTCTTAATCCATTCTTCGCCATCATTTCCCGTGCTGATATCACCACGATTTAATTTTTTAACATCAGCATATGCGAGGCCGGTGAAACAACAAAAAATAAAAATATCACGAACCTGATCCAGACGTTCCGTTTTTAAATCGAGTTCAATAATTTTTTGAATTTCTGATTCTGTCAAAAATTCACGTTCTACGATTTTGAGTTTTGCTTTCCAATTCAAGAAGGGATCTTTATCGATCCAATCGTTTGCATGAGCGATGCGGATGATCTTCTTAAAGTTTGTGATATACTTTATTGCAGAGTTATGCGCACACTTGCGTGTGGTTTTTAAATAGTATTCAAGCCCAGTGATGAACTTATGGTCTACATCCTGCACTGGAATATCATTCATCTTGTATTTCTGCTTTATAAAAGCTTCTATGTGTTTTTTGCAGGTACGATAACGTTCTGCAGTTCCGGCGGCAAAATCTTTGCCTACTAAGTTGTCAACTTTGTTATTATGGTCTTGGAAAATCTCAAGGAGCATCTTTTGGGATTTGTCTTTACCTAAATACGCATCTCGAAGATTCAAAGCAGTATAGGGTTTTCCTTCACGCTGAAACTGATGCTGAATAGCATAAATCTTGTCTGTGACTATGCTTATTTCTCTATTAATTTCTTGTGAGTTTTGAGAATTACCTAAAGCCCGTTGGGTTTTGGAGTGCCAATCGTCAACTTTGACTTTTCTATGAACACTGCATTCAGCCCTGCGGCCATCGAGCGTAATACGCAGGTAAATAACAGCTTTGCCGTATTCATCGGCTTTACTTTTTTTGATGTAGAACAGAAGAGAAAGAGAATGTGACACCGAATAGTTTTTTAAATTCTATTCAATGTAGTCAAAAAAAATTAATCACGTTTTGAATTAAATCACTGAATGACAGTATCTTGACTATAATTCGGTGTCAGTTGGTGGACGTAAAAAAGTGACACCGAATTGGCCACCTTTTCTTTGCAATTATTTGATATCAAATGAAATCAATAAAAATAAAAAACCCTGTAAATCAACTATTTACAGGGTTTTTATTGCCTTTTTTAGGGCTTTTCGCGGAGAAAGAGGGATTCGAACCCCCGGAGGTGTGACCCTCAACAGTTTTCAAGACTGCCGCATTCGACCACTCTGCCATTTCTCCAAATAAGGAAGCAGTTTTCCCGCATTGACCTCCCGATAGCTATCGGGACTGCCATTTTTCCTGAGTGTCTCATCAGCTATTTGCTGATTGCGGGTGCAAATATAGAAAGTTTTTTCTGATTGGCAACACACTTTTTTGAGGAATTTTTGACTTAATTGTTTTTTCCGGTAATGGGAATTTTATCTCCCTTAAAATGAGGTTCTTTGTTGATCAAAAGTTCTAACCAAGCCTTTACATTTGCAGCAACTTCTCTAAATCTATTGCGACTTTCGAGTTCATACTCACGCCGATCTCCATTATAACCGTAAAAATTGAGACCCATAGAACGGGCTATATATACAGCACGAGGTAAGTGAAAGCGCTGCGATACTACAATTGCATTATCCACTTCAAAAATATAAGATGCCCGGTAGACAGAATCGTAGGTGTCAAAGCCTGCAAAGTCCATAAAAATATCTTCTTCAGGAACACCGCGTTCTTGCAAATACTTTTTCATGGCTACCGGTTCGTTATAATTAGTGGTGCGGTTATCTCCAGAAACTAAAAACCGGTTTACCTTTCCGCGATGATACAACAATAGGGCAGACTCTACACGATCCCTCAGCATAGTAGATAGTTCGCCGTTGCTTTTTACACTGGCCCCTAAGACTAGTGCAGTATAAGTTTTAGGAATAGTATTAATATCATCATAGATAAATTGCTCCGTTTCATTTCTAATATGATAAGACAAGTAACTTGTTAAAATAAGAACAAGTAAAGCAGCAAGAATAAGATAACGCAGAATGCGCAAAGCGAGTATTTTTTTTATAAACATAAAACCGGCTGGCAATTAGGTAGTGTAAACTTATAATTTGTTTTGATGCTAACGCAAAAATTAAGCAATAACGTATTGAGAATATTGAATGCCGTTATGGTTTTTAATAATGATTATATAAGAATTAGTTAGCATTATAAAGGCGATTAGCAATTTTAGCTGTTTATATTTGCCTAAAATTTTAAGATGGATGTAGTTCAAAGCCTTAAATGGCGTTATGCGACAAAAAAGTTTGATGAGAACCGGTTTTTAGAAGAAGAGCAATTAATGGTTTTGCAAGAAGCTTTTAATCTTACCGCGACTTCATATGGTTTACAGCCCTTACGTCTTGTCGTGATTTCTAATAAAGAAAAGCAAGCAGAATTGGTAGAAGCTTCTTTGAATCAACGTCAGGTTTTAGATGCATCACATCTTTTAGTTATCTGCGTCGAGCGAAAGGTACAAGCACCTTTTGTGACTAATTATTTTGATAGGGTTCAGAAAATACGCGAAACTCCAGAACCAATATTGAAACCTTTTAAAGAAATGCTTGCCAATAAATTTGACAAACAGTCTTCTTCAGAAACTCGCGAGTGGGCCATACGCCAGGCGTATTTAGCGATGGGAAATTTACTTACTGTTTGCGCGCTGGAAAAAATTGATGCCTGCCCAATGGAAGGTTTTGAGCCTGAAAAATTTGATAAAATTCTCGATCTTAAAAAACACAATCTGGCATCTGCATTAATATTACCAGTAGGTTACCGCGCCGAAGATGATATGTTTGCCGACTTTAAAAAGGTTCGCAGACCTCAAAAAGAGACTATCATTCATTTATGATCGGTAATACTTCTCGATCATAATAGGTTCTAAAATAGGCATGTTATGTTCGTATATTCCGTCTGGTTTGTAGATTTTCAGTTTATAATCAAACCTATCGTTTGGCACTATAATAGGCATCAGATTTTTAAATCCATTTGGTTTTTCAACAGGTGGTGTATATTCACTCAGTGGATTTTTATTCTTTAATAAATCCAGATTTGAAAAGTCTTGAGGATTTAAATTGAATTTTTGGAATAAGGAGTCTGCCGGAGTTAAACGCATTTTTGATGGGACTTGCGCAATTAAAAAACTCCCGAAACCTAAAATAAATAGGATAGAAAAGTAAAATTTTGAATTCATATTTATGGCTTTTGTTCCATATAAATACGAATTTAATTTCATTATGTGGCAAATGCGCAATAATTTAACGCTCTAGTAATTTACTTTATCAGTAATCTCAAGGCCGTAGCCTATCATACCCACACGTTTTTGATCTTCACTATTTGAGAGTAAACGTATTTTTGAGATTCCCAGATCGTGCAAAATTTGAGCGCCTATACCAAAATCTTTAAGGTCCATTTTAGAATTGTTTGTAAGCTTGCGTCCGGTTTCCTGGCGTTCTTTTAATTCCGCTAGGCGGAAGAGTAACTTACTTGCAAAATTCTCTTGATTTATAAAGACTACAGCTCCTTTTCCTTCAGAATTTATTTTTTCAAAAATCTGATTGAGTTTGGTGTCAGCTTGTTCGGTTAGTGTACTTAAAATATCATTATTTACAAAACTTGAGTTCACACGAACGAGAACCGGCTCATCGTTTACCCAAGTACCTTTTGAAAGTGCAATATGTATTTGGTCATTGGTAGTTTGCTGGTAGGCGCGTAGTCTGAAAGTGCCAAAAAGCGTATTGATTTCAAAATCCTCTTTTTTTACAATTAGCGAATCGTGTTGCATGCGGTAAGCAACAAGATCAGCTATAGAAACAATTTTTAGATCAAATTTTTCTGCGATCTCAAAGAGTTGCGGTAATCGAGCCATCGTACCGTCTTCATTCATCACTTCAACGATAACTCCTGCTGGAGCAAAACCTGCAAGACGAGCAAAATCAATAGCGGCTTCGGTATGCCCTGTTCTCCTTAAAACGCCACCTTCTTTTGCTTTAAGTGGGAAAATGTGTCCTGGTCTTGTAAAATCCCACGAATTCATGTCGGGGTCAGTAAGACCTTTTACAGCTTTAGCGCGATCTAATGCACTGATGCCAGTAGTTACCCCGTGACCTTTTAAATCAACAGAAACAGTAAATGCAGTTTCCATGGGATCGCTGTTTGTACCTACCATCATTTCCAGCTTGAGCTCTTTGCAGCGTTCTTCAGTAATAGGAGCACAAATAAGACCACGACCGTGTGTAGCCATAAAATTTATAGTTTCTGCAGTAACAAGCTCTGAAGCGGCTAGAAAGTCGCCTTCATTCTCGCGATCCTCATCATCTACAACAATGATCACTTTACCTTGTTTTATATCCTCAATAGCTTCAGGGATGGTATTGAGTTTTGTCTTTTTGGTTCGCGTTTGCGTAGCCATAATCTTTCTTTTTTAAGCGGATATAAAGGTACGATTTAGGTTGCTCTTAACCTTGAGGTAGAATTATCAAAACTTTTAAAACCTTCTAGAGTGTCTTCAGTAAGGTTTCTGCAGCTTCTTTGAATTTCTCAGAATATCCATAAACTTGGTAGTTTTTTATAATATCCTGAAGTTCTCTTTTGGTTTTGGTCTTTAGAATTGCCTTTTCAGAATTAGATAAATCAAAATCTATCAAAGGTTGCTCGGGATCAATTTTGGAATCCTTTCTCTTTTTAAATAATTTTTTTATTGGATCCAGAAATCCGTCAAGGTCAAATAAGCCCTGATCAGTTGTAGCACGATAAGTTAAATAAACACCTAACGGAAATAAGATAAGGGTGCTCAGCCAGCTGGCTAACCACGCTGCAACGGTACCGTCTTCTGCACTGTTTTTTGCAAAAATACCAATGAAATGATAGGTTAAAAAGAGCACAACGCCAATCACTATAGGTAGACCTAAACCACCTTTTCTTATAATTGCTCCAAGTGGTGCGCCCACAAAAAACAGAATTACACAGCCAAAAGCCAAAACAAACTTCTCGTGTAAAGCAATTTCATATTTACTCAATGTCTTGACCTTAATACTGTTGTCTGTTTTTCGGTTTTTAATCGAGGTGATGTTATTTTTTACTGTGGTTTTAGCATAATCTAAAACCTGAATTTGTTCTGAAAAATCAAAATTATCAATGAGATTTTCTTTTAAAACTCGCGTGGTATCTTTTTTGATATTCTTTAAGTAGGAAGAGTCTAATGGGCGCAATTGCATTTCTCTTACCTGCCCTTTGCCCAGAGAGGTTAAATACTGATTGTAATTTTTGGAGATGTCTGCAAGCGTATCATTAAGCTGGGTAACGGTAAGCATGGTATACGCATTGTCGATGCTTTTTTCATCCATATCTACATTACTAAGTTCTGAAAGATCTATGTTTATGGTATAGGTCTCAAAATAGCTTTTTACATACGGTTCGCGCTTTTGCTTTCTAAAATCTTTTTGCTCAACCTCGTCATAATAATTACCGTCAATTAATTTTAAAGAAAGTACATTGTCTCCTTCGGCACTTATCAACTCGCCTTCTCGGGCTTTAATCACCGTATAATTTCCCACTCTTGAAGGATCTTTTTGATAAATGATAACATCTTTCAAAAACTGACCTTTTTCACCTTGTTTGTCGGCCACTTTCATCACGTAGTCTTCACCTATAGTGGTATATTGTCCTTTTGTGATGGCCATCGCGGGCTTAACCTGAGCAATATTTCTACGTAAGTTTAACGATTCAAATTCCGCTGCCGGAATCACATAATTAGCAAACAAAAAAGAGGTTGCGGCAAGTGCCAGAATAAAAATAGTAAGACTGCGCATTGCGCGTTGTAAGGAAATACCGGTAGATTTCATTGCAGCAAACTCATAGTTTTCTGCAAAATTACCAAAGGTCATGATACTGGTAAGCAAGACCGTTAGTGGTAAAACCAGTGTTACTAATCGGGGAGAGAAGTACATCAAAAATTTTACAATAATCATAAAATCAAGATCTTTCCCCGCTAATTCTTTGATGTACAACCATACAGTTTGTAACACAAAGATGAACATCAAGATGATGAACGTGCTGAGAAAGTTCTTGATAAATGTGGTGAGAATATAACGGTCTAGTATTTTCAAAAGAACCTAGTCTAGTCGGTTTATATAGTAGTCTCCATATTTGCTTTCGTCAAAAACAAACATATTAGCAGGTAAAGGCTTGTCAGTTTTAAATGTGTTAACGGTAATGGTTATTTTACTACCGTTATTTTGAGTCATTATCAAACGGTAAATATGTTTGGTTTGTGCATCAACACCTAATAAAGCTGACTTTAATTCACTGTTAGAATCCATAGGAGTGAGCTTTACATATTGAATTTTACGACCATTTACATTTTGCTCAATATCCCATTTATACGTGTAGCCTTTATTAAAAAAGGTTAGCATCTTAGAGGGCGTAATGGCATCATCATCTCCCGGATCCTGAGTAGAGATGGTAATCTCTTCATCTTCAGGGATGACGGTGTATAACTTTTTGCCATCATACATCTGGGTTGTACCCATTAAATTGAGTTTGTATTTATCACCGTCTAGAGTAACATCACCACGGGTTTCTTGATTTATACCTGCGGCATCATTAGACAAGCCATACTTAAAATCTATGTACATATTGTCATAGGTTTTTACTTTGGCAGAGACTTCGTCTAATAGTTTTTTTGCTTTAGCATCCTGAGCAAATAGGGTAGAAGCTCCGGTAAATGCGATCAGCATCAGGGTAAATACTTTTATTTTTGAAAAATTCATATTATTCATTGTTTAATAATTGGTGTAATCCATTCATATCATTCACGAGAACTTGTCTGGCTTTACTGCCTTCAAAAGGTCCTACAACACCTGCAGCTTCTAGTTGATCTATAATTCGGCCTGCGCGGTTGTAGCCTAATTTAAGCTTCCGTTGTAGCAAAGACGCACTTCCTTGTTGCGCTGTGACAATAACTTCTGCAGCATCCATAAACAATGCATCTCGGTCACTGGCATCTATATCAAGACTTGTGCCACCTTCTTCTCCTACATATTCAGGCAGTAAATGAGCGTCAGGATAGGCTTTTTGTGCACCGATGAAATCAGTTATTTTTTCAACTTCCGGGGTGTCTACAAACGCACACTGTATGCGTACGAGTGAATTACCTTGAGTAAATAACATATCCCCACGACCGATTAACTGGTCTGCACCCTGACTGTCTAAAATGGTTCTTGAATCTATTTTTGAAGTTACTCTAAAAGCAATACGCGCCGGGAAGTTGGCTTTTATAATACCTGTAATAACGTTTACAGAAGGACGTTGTGTGGCTACGATAAGATGAATACCTATCGCTCGTGCAAGCTGCGCCAGACGTGCAATCGGAGTTTCAACCTCTTTACCCGCGGTCATAATCAAATCAGCAAACTCATCAATTACCAGAACGATATACGGTAAAAATTTATGACCGTCGTTGGGATTTAATTTGCGTTTTTTAAACTTGGCGTTATATTCTTTAATGTTACGGGCCATTGCATTTTTAAGCAAGTCGTAACGCTGATCCATTTCAATACAGAGGGAGTTTAAGGTATTGATTACTTTTGCATTATCGGTAATTATTGCTTCTTCAGAATCTGGAAGTTTTGCGAGATAATGACGTTCTATTTTATTAAATAAAGTAAGTTCAACCTTTTTAGGATCGACCAAAACAAACTTTACTTCAGCAGGATGCTTTTTATACAACAACGAAGTTAAGATCGCATTCAAACCTACTGATTTACCCTGACCGGTAGCACCTGCCATAAGCAAGTGAGGCATTTTAGCGAGATCTACCACAAAAGTCTCATTAGATATGGTTTTACCTAAAGTAAGCGGTAACTCCATTTCTGCATTTTGAAAACGTGGCGAAGCGATCGCTGAGCGCATAGAAACAATGCGTGCATTTTTGTTAGGCACTTCTATACCTATTGTTCCTTTCCCTGGAATTGGAGCAATGATACGGATACCCAATGCAGAAAGCGAAAGGGCAATATCATCTTCAAGATTCTTAATTTTAGAGATACGCACACCTGCTTCGGGTACAATCTCATATAAAGTAACAGTAGGACCTACTGTCGCTTTAATATGTGCGATATCAATTTTGTAGTTCTTAAGCGTATCTACAATACGATTTTTGTTTTCCTCGAGCTCTTCCTGATCAATCGTGATGCTTTGTCCTTTTGTATAATCTTTCAGCAGTTCAATAGAAGGAAATTTATAATTACTGAGTTCCAGAGTAGGGTCAAATTCGCCAAAATCCTGAACCAGCTTTGTGCTCAGATTTTCATCAACTTCTTCCTCCTCAACAGTTTCTTCAATTTCTATTTCAAAATTCTCGTCATCTTCAGGTTTATTAACCTCGAGTGGGGCAGGAGTGGGTTCAGGCTCTGGAGCTGGTTTTGTTTTTAAAACCGGTTCTTCAATTTCTTCGGTGTTTTCTTCAACAGGGAGTTCAATATTATCTTTATCAAAAGCAGTATCTACAAATTCACTTTCGTCTGAATCTTCGGTATTGAATTCTGAAGAAATCGCTTGTTTTTTCGATTTAAGATATTGACCTATAAGTTCCGGAGTGATTTTTAGCCTTACGGCGAAATAAACAATGGCGACAAACACAAGTACGAGAATTGTACCGATCATCCCTATAAAATCCTGAAGGAAATCATTGAGTTCAAAACCTACCATACCTCCTAATAACGGATTTTTATCAGCAAAAAATCCAAAAAATACAGAGAACCAAAGCATCACAATAATACCCCAAAACCAAAATGACTGCAGGCTTTTTTTAGGCTTATCAAAAAAGTAATAAAAGCCGGTAAGTGTTACCAGTACAGCAATAGTAAATGCAGACAAGCCAAAACCTTGATAAATGAAAAAGTCCCCAATACCGGCACCAAATTTATTAAGCCAGTTTTGAGACTCCACACTGCGGTCGCTTAAGTTATGAAGTGTGCTTTGATCTGCCTGCCAAGTGAAAAAGTATGAAATAAACGAAAACAACAAGGCCAGTCCTAAAAGGAACAAAAAACTCCCCAGAACTATTTTTTGTTGTTTAGACAGCTTGAAAGAGATCTTTTTGGGCTGCTTGGTAGATTTAGGTTTTGTTTTGGTTTTTTTTCTGGCCATTCCAAGCGTTGACTATTTGTACCGGTAACTTATTATTAGTTTAAGATTGCAATGCTGTAGTTATAGATATTTTGCCAAATGTAGCATTGATTTTAAAATCTACAGGTTGGCAAAAATACAAATATCAAACGGTACTAAACTTATAAAATTTTAGAAGAGTTTAGGTATATAAATAATAAAGCCAATGATTGCAGCAATAACGGCTGCAAAGGTCACCGCTCCTGCAGAAACATCTTTTATAATCCCTATTTTTTCATGATACTCAGGATGAATAAAATCTGCTATTCGTTCAATCGCTGTGTTGAGTCCTTCTGTAGCTAAAACCAGACCTATTGCCAAGAGTTGAATACACCACTCGGTTGTAGATAAATCTGCTACAAACCCCAGGATAGTAACAACTAAGGCGCAGCCCAGTTGCACTTGTATGCTCGCTTCTTTGCGCAATAACCACGCACCTTTAAAAGCATATTTAAAGGCTTTGATTCTATTTACTACAAAATTGTCTTTAGGCGGTTGCGTCATCGTTTAATTTAAGGAACTCAATGCAGCTTCATAGTCTGGCTCCTGACCAATTTCAGGTACTTGCTCACTATAAATTAGGGTATGGTCAGCATCTAAAACAAGCACAACACGAGAATGTAATCCTTCAAAAGCACCATCAGCAATTTCTAAACCGTATTCTTTACCAAAAGAACCATCTTTAAAATCTGAAAGCGTTGCCACGTTATCTAGACCTTCTGCACCGCAAAAGCGTGCTTGCGCAAAAGGTAAATCTCTTGAGATGCATAATACTGCAGTATCTTCTAAAGCAGAAGCCTCTTTGTTAAAATGTCTTACCGAAGCTGCACATACACCCGTGTCAACACTAGGGAAGATATTCATAACAACGCGTTTTCCTTTGTAATCTTTAAGGCTTACTTGAGTTAAATCTGTAGCAGCGAGTTTGAAGTCTGGGGCAGGGGTGCCTACTTTAGGAAGCGCTCCATTAGTATGTGTAGGGTTTCCACCAAGGGTGATTGTAGCCATAATTTTTAAATTGGTTTAAGTAAATACGTTTAGGGCAAGCCCAGAACACGTTAAAATGAGATGATTTCTGTTCTTAAGGTAAACCTCAAAGCTTTAAGTCTCAATAATAACGTAAAAGTAGTTAATAGTAAAAGGACCTCCAATTAAAGCTTTGCTAAAATATTAAGCGTTTGTTTTATATAAAAAAAAGCCCTCAGCTAGGGAAACTGAGGACTTTTTGATTAAAAAATCTAACCTACATTTATCGGTCTATAGAACCCAGAACCTTTTGAGCAAATCCATTTGCTGCATCACGTTCTGACATTCCTTCTGAGATCATTTGGTGCATTTCAACAGCGCCACAAAGATTGGTGATCAACTCGCCTACAACATCCATATCGGTGTCGGTTACAGAGCGATGCTCTGTAAAAGATTCTAATACATCAATGGTGTTTTGTAACGCCTCAACACTGTTGTTTTTTTGCAAATGCTTAATTACTGGTAACTTCATCTACGAGTTCTTTTAGGTTTTCAAACTTGTTGGTTTGTACCTGGTTAACAAAAGTTCCATTTTTAAACGTAGCAAAAGTTGGCAGGTTATCTACAGTAGCCATTTTTCGGCTCTCTGGATATTTTTCTGCATCTACTAAATAAAATTTAGCATTGTCGTTTTCAGAAGCAAGTTTCTTAAACTTAGGCTTCATCAATCTGCAGTTACCACACCAGCTTGCCATATATTGAACAATCACAGTTTCGTTATCACTAACTAATTCTGAAAGATTGTCTTGATCAAGTTCTTGAATCATGAATTGCTTTTTTAGGGTTAATTTCTTTAAAAAAATGAAGTTGGGTGAAAGAAATTAATTTGAAGCTAAGTAAGAAGCAACACCATCACGGTTAGCATTCATTGCATCTTTACCTTCTTCCCAGTTTGCAGGACATACTTCACCGTTTTTCTGAACGTGAGCATAGGCGTCGATTAAACGTAAAAATTCTTTAACGTTACGACCCACCGGCATGTGGTTTACACCTTCGTGAAATACTGTTCCTTCTTCGTCGATCAAATACGTAGCTCTGTAGGTTACGTTATCACCATCTACAGTTAAGATACCGGTCTCTTCATCATAACGTTCGTTAGTAACATCTAAAATCCCTAGACGATTAGCAAGGTTACGATTCGTATCTGCTAAGATTGGGTAAGTCACGCCTTCAATACCACCATTGTCTTTAGGCGTATTCAACCATGCGAAATGTACTTCTGGTGTATCACAAGATGCACCTATAACTAAAGTATTACGTTTTTCAAACTCACTCATTGCTGCTTGAAAAGCGTGAAGTTCTGTAGGACATACGAATGTGAAATCTTTTGGATACCAAAAAAGCAAAACTTTCTTACCGTTCTTTTTTGCTTCTTCCAATACATTTAATTTAAATGTATCTCCCATTTCATTCATAGCGTCTACAGCTAAGTTTGGAAATTGTTTACCTACTGATGTCATTAATTAGTTTTTTAAATTTTACAAGGCAAAGATAGCTCGCTAAATCGATTAATGACAGCATAGAAAATGCAAACAAATTATTTTGATATAAGCTTTATCTATGCCTTGTCAAAAAAGCATGTTCTTTTAGTAGACCCTTAAGAATACAGGTGTAAAAATAGGATACCCGTAAATTTATCGGTTAATTTTTAAGGTAATGATAAAACGTGAATTATATAAAAAATCAGACTGTTTTGGTTTCTTTCAGCGTTCTGATTTTTATGCTGAATGCAGCAAATATCAATGTCATAAAGGGGCTCAACCAGTTGAATATCGCGTAGACAAAATAGTCTGCTACAGAAACTCCTAAAACACCACTTTGATACGCACCACATGTATTATAGGGTACCAATACCGAAGTTACCGTACCGCTGTCTTCTAAAGTTCTACTCAGGTTTTCGGGAGCTAGACCTTTATCACGATAGGCCTTAGCATACATTTTACCGGGAACCACAATGGCTAAATATTGATCACTAGCTGTAGCGTTTAGACCGATACAGGTAGCAACCGTACTGGCAAATAAACCAAAAGTACTATCAAATAAATTGAGCATAAACGCGCTAATGCGGGAGAGTGCACCTATGGCATCCATAATACCGCCAAAGGTCATTGCACAGATGATTAACCAGATGGTACCTAACATACCAGACATTCCGCTTGCGGCAAAAAGATCATTCAGGTTTTCATTGGTAGTTTCAATAGCTGTATCTACCGTTATCGCATTCATCACACCCATATAACCACTTTTAAAGGTAAGCGTGTCGCTACCTCCAAGTCCGGCTACGATTTCAGGCTGAAAAATAAGCGCTGCGATTCCACCGAGGAGGGTTCCTATTAATAAAGCGATTAACGGAGAAGTTTTTTTGATTATTAAAAAAATGACAATAGCGGGAACTAAAAATAACCACGGACTAATGTTGAAAGCATCATCTATAGAAGCTAATATTGCCGAAGTGTCTGCAGTACCTGTTGTTTCAATATTTAAACCGATAATTATAAATACGATAAGGGTTATGGTAATCGTAGGAACCGTGGTATAGAGCATATATTGAATATGCGTAAACAAGTCGGTCCCTGCCATTGCCGGGGCGAGATTTGTGGTATCACTAAGTGGGGACAGTTTGTCTCCAAAGTAAGCCCCGGATAATATTGCTCCTGCGGTCATCCCGAGTGAAATATCTAGCGCATTTGCGATTCCTATCAAAGCGATGCCTACAGTGGCAGAGGTCGTCCAGCTACTTCCAGTAGCAACAGAGATAATAGCACAGATAACTACACAAGCAGCAAGGAAAATAGACGGATTTAAAATCTGTAATCCGTAATAAATCATGGTGGGGATGATACCGCTTATCAACCAGGTTCCGGCGAGAGCGCCTACCATTAATAAAATGATAATGGCACCCGATGTAGATTTGATATTTTGAGCAACTTCTTCCATCATGGTGTCAAAAGAAGTTTTATTAAAAAAGCCTACAATGGCTGCAACTGCAGCACCCAATAGCAAAATGAATTGGTTAGATCCACTGAGGGCGTCATCACCAAAGACAAAAACATTATAAGCCAGCATCCCTACAAGAGCAATAATAGGAATCAATGCTTCCCAAATGTTTAATGCTCTGTTCTCAACGATTTCCTGATTTTTTGGATCCTGATCCTGATTGCTCATAGGTGTATTTTAAGATGCTTACAATAATAAACAATCTTCGGGATATAGCTTTAATGGATAGGTGGTGCAAATACGCTATTAAGAATACCTGTTATTTTTGGCTCTGTTTTTTCTATTGGTTCTTTTTTTGAACAAGGCAAATCGATGAGGAGAGATTCACGAACTTCCGTTAAAATAGAAATCGCGCGAGTAAAGAAAAGATGTTATAGAAACGAATAGCATAAAACTGTCTTTTCTAAGTTCTTGTATTTCAAATCAATGATTTAATGAGATGCATAAAACAAACATCCTAACCACTACTTGAATACCTTTTCCTTTGCCTGAGATTATAGGTTTATTAAAAAGGTCTTGCAGATCCGTTCGTGCAAATTGTTATCACTCCTTTTGGTGTAGTGTTTAACCTCTTTACCCAGCTTATTATAAAAGTTAAAGGATTTGGGATGACTGCTGCTAATTAGCATTTTAGCGTAGTCTTTAGAGCTGTAGTAAGGGAAAATAATAGTGTTAAGCCAATAGCTTCCGTGCCCCATTCCTTTTTCTACGATATGGAAGTATTTGAGCAATACGGTCTCCTTTAGATCGGCTTCGCCTTCTATACCAAGCTTTTCTAGTTCACCCCCTACAACCGTTAAAACACCGATGATGGAGCCCTTTCTTTCCAGAGTATGTATATCAAACCAAACACCTGCTGTCTGCTTTAAGTTTTCTATGTAATTTACGGCATGATAAAGCTCATTATAATCATCCCAATTGTTTTCGAGTTTCCAGGAAAC
>Ga0207888_100056_pt1 | contig 102398 bp, 80 predicted proteins | sample LinPmetageLP43_FD_184055 | JGI IMG/M metagenome (GOLD analysis project Ga0207888, IMG submission 184055) | Marine viral communities from the Pacific Ocean - LP-43 (SPAdes) | ecosystem: Environmental > Aquatic > Marine > Oceanic | place: Pacific Ocean | collected 2010-08-27
TCGAAAATATTACGGAGGTTCTGGACACTTATCCTTGGCTTAAAGTAATTATAACTTATCCAAACGCTGATGAGGGTGGGCGAAAGATTATCCCTCTGATAGAAGCTTATGCTGCAAAGCATAAAGAGAGGGTTATTGTCGTTCCTTCGTTAGGGCAGCGTCGTTATTTGAGCGCAGTTAAGCATGCAACAGTTGTTATCGGTAACTCATCCAGCGGTATCATCGAGGTTCCTTCTTTCAACGTGCCTACTGTAAATATAGGGGCGCGCCAGTTTGGACGACTTGCTGCCGAAAGTGTAGTTAACTGTTCTCCAAGTGAAGTGGGGATCAGGAAAGCGTTAGAGCAAGCAATTGATATGTTTAAGTCTAATGCATTAAGCTCGGTGGTTAATCCTTACGGTAAAGGTAATGCTAGTGAAAAAATCCTTAATCTAATTCGTAAAGCCGACTTAACAACCATAAAGACATTTCACGATTTAGATTCAGAACAAGGTTAATAAGAATGACATTGATAATCGCTGAAGCGGGAGTTAATCATAATGGTGACGCAAAGCTGGCTCGTGATTTAGTAACCTCTGCTCATAAGGCTGGTGCGGATATTGTAAAATTTCAAACGTTTAAAGCGAAGAACATTGTTACAGAGAAGGCAACTCAAGCTAATTACCAGAAAAAGAACCTTGGTAGAGAAGAAAGCCAGTTAGCAATGCTACAACGCTTGGAGTTGAGTCACGAACTCCACTACGAGTTGGTAACATATTGCAATGAACTAGGCATTGAGTTTCTTTCAACGGCATTTGACGACGAAAGCCTTAACTTTCTAGTTAATGATTTGGGCTTGAAACGTTTAAAATTACCATCTGGCGAAATAACTAATGCTCCTTTAGTTTTAAAGCATGCTCAAACTGGGTGTGATTTAATTGTTTCGACAGGCATGGCAACAATGGCCGAGATCGAATCGGTTTTAGGTGTTATTGCTTATGGTTATTTAAATCCGACTGCTAAGCAAGCTACTCGAACAGATTTTGAAACGGCATATGCATCAGAAAGTGGGCAGAAAATTCTGCGTGAAAAAGTGACGGTTTTGCATTGCACTACAGAATATCCTGCGCCTATGGAAGAGATTAACCTGAACGCTATGGACACTATAGCCAATACGTTCAAATTAAAAGTTGGCTATTCCGATCATAGCCGTGGCATTACGATACCTATAGCCGCTGTTGCTAAGGGCGCGAGAATTATAGAAAAGCATTTCACCTTAGACCAAAACTTGGAAGGACCTGATCACAAAGCGTCATTAGAGCCTGACGAACTTGCTGAAATGGTTACAGCTATTCGTGATGTGGAAAAAGCAATGGGCGACGGTGTTAAACGCCCGACGGTATCAGAAGTAAACAATAAAAATATTGCCCGTAAAAGTTTGGTAGCAACACAGTCAATAAAAAAAGGTCAGGTAATTAAGGCTGAAGATATTGCTGTAAAACGACCTGGTGGTGGTCGTTCACCTTATGATTATTGGCAAATAGTAGGTGAGCAAAGTAGGCATGACTACGAAGCAGGAGACTTGCTACTTGACTAAATCTTTTTTGATTCTCGGTGGTGGAGGTCATGCTAGGGGGTTAATTGAAACCTTATATAGTCAGGAAGGGATAATAGAGGCGATCGTTGCACCTGAACTAAGGCAAGCTCCTGAATTTCAAGGAGTCAAACACCTACACCATGACGATGATGTAGAAGCTTATGAGCCCGATAGTATAAAGTTAGTGAACGCTGTAGGGTCGCTGCCAAATGATGCAAAACTGCGTGAGCAATTATTTAAGCGTTTTAAGAGTGCAGGTTATTCATTTGCAACCGTCGTTTCGAGTACGGCGACATTATCGAAGTATGTACAGCTTTCGGAAGGTTGCCAGGTGCTCCCTCGGGCAACTTTAAACGCTTGTGAGGTGGGAGCTAATACTATTGTAAATACTGGAGCTATTATAGAGCACGATGTGGTTATAGGCTCAAATTGCCATATTGCTCCAGGCGCAATAATCTGTGGGAATGTTTCTATTGGTGACAATGTGCATGTAGGCGCTGGTGCCGTTGTAATTCAAGGCGTTTCAATTGCTGACGGAGCAATTGTTGGAGCTGGTTCAGTGGTTAAACAAAATTTATCTGCTACATCTGTACATTATCCTGCAAAGTCGTTTATTAAAGAGGGAAGCGAATAGAATGAGTTATGATTGGCGCAATGTCGTTGTCGCACCATCGGTTTCTGTTAAAGAAGCGCTACAAAGACTCGATAAGGAAGGATTGCGCATAGTTTTGGTTTGTGATGACTCAATGAAGCTGCTGGGTGTCGTAACAGATGGCGATATTCGCCGCTCTTTATTGAAAGGTGTTGGTCTGGAAAATGAAGTTCAGACGATAATGAATAAATCACCGACAACCGTTGCAAACAACCTATCGCGAAAAGACGCTATTGCGCTGATGCAAAGTAAAAGTATTTTAGCGGTGCCTGTGCTTGATGAAGAGAGGCTGGTTGGTTTACAAACTCTGCAGCAAGCAAAAAGCACGCAACAGTATGATAATCCTGTGTTTATTATGGCGGGTGGGTTTGGTACTCGCTTAAGGCCCCTTACTGATGACACACCCAAGCCAATGTTAAAAGTTGGTGAAAGACCCATTCTTGAAACCTTGATACTTAACTTCATTAAATCTGGATTCTCAAATTTCTATATTTCGACTCACTATTTACCAAACGTAATTAAAGACTACTTTGGTAATGGCAGTAAGTGGAACGTTAATATAACTTACGTTCATGAAGAAAACCCACTTGGCACAGGTGGGGCGCTTGGATTGCTCCCTGAAAACACCCCAGATTTACCGTTAATTATGGTTAATGGGGATGTACTGACAAGCGTTGATTTCGAACGTGTATTAGATTTTCACGTACAGAATGATGCACTGGCTACCATGTGTGTACGCGAGTATGACTACCAGATACCTTATGGCGTTATAGTAGGTGATGGGGAACGTATTATTAGTATGGAAGAAAAGCCAGTACAACGGTTTTTCGTCAATGCTGGTATTTACGTAATTGACCCTGAGGTATTTAAAACGGTTGATAAAAACAGACGTATAGATATGCCAACGTTGTTACAGAAATATCTAGATGAAAATAGAGACGTATTAATGTTTCCTATACATGAATACTGGCTAGATATTGGTCGTATGGATGACTTTAAGCGCGCGCAAACTGATATTAAAGGTTTGTCTTTTTAATGAGTGTGGGGAAATCAGAAACGCTAATAATCATTCCAGCAAGGGGCGGTAGTAAACGTCTTCCAAGGAAAAACGTCAAACTTCTAGCAGGTAAGCCGCTTATTTGCTGGACAATAGAAGTAGCAATAAAGGCTAAACTCGATGCGAAGATCATTGTCACTAGTGACGACGATGAGATACTTGAACTAACCGATTCTTATAAAGGTAACGGGGTTTCTAAGCGCAAGCGGCCAGATGACTTAGCCACAGATACGGCTAGTACCGTTGACTCGGTAATAGACGTTATTGAATCAGAAAAGGCTTTAGGTAATAACCCGCAGACAATTATTCTGTTGCAACCGACCTCTCCTTTAAGGAATGAAGACGATATCTTTAATGCGTTTCACTTATACAGTGAGGCGACAGCTAATAGTAGTGAATACACTGTCGTTAGCGTTTGTGAGGTTGAACATCCTACAGCCTGGGTGGGTCACGTTGACGATAATATGTCATTTACCGGTACAAAGCTTTTGAGTAAACGCTCTCAAGATTACAAGAAAGAATACAGACTTAATGGTGCAGTTTATGTTGCTCCCGTTACTTACATTATTTCTGAGCAGTCTTTATTCACAAATAATTTGAAAGCATCGATAATGCCCCGTATTCGATCCATTGATATTGATGAAGAAATTGATTTTAGAATATGCGAAGGGATTATCAACGATTATTAAATAATAGCTTTAAACTAATACTCGGTGAATTTTAATATAAAATGAATATATATGTATGCTTAAGACCTAATCATGTATTAAAGTCTATTCTTTGGTCTTATTTTAATGGGAATAACCAAGATATATTCATCATTGGTATTGGTGAAGTTTCAGCTATGCTAAGAATTGCAGAGAGGATGGAGTCATTTGGCTACTTAGTGATAAAAGCTGATTTGGTTGATATTAATAAAAAGATATTCGATGATAAAAGTTTATTTAAAAAACTAATGAATGTTTTCTTTAGTCGAAAAATTATAAATGAAGTGATGAAAGATAAAGTTATCGACTATAGGAAAAAGAAAGGTTTATATCTATTTCATGATCAAAACTTCCTCTCAAATTATTTTTTATATAAGGCATTTAGAAAAGATATTGAGGTTTTTTTACTTGAAGATGGAACAGCTAATTACCTTTTTAAGAGACCTTTTAAAAATCACTATAAGTTTTTAGCTGGTATATTTCCTTTAGGCTACAACCCAATTATCTCTTCAATATATCTAATGAAGCCTAAGGAATATAAAGGTTTATTCAGAAATAAAATAAAAAAATTAGATTCTAAGTATGTAAAATTAACAAATGACGACAGCGTAAATAATAAAATTAAAAAAATATTTGGGGTTGAGTTTTTTGGCAATAATAACAATAAAAAACCCTTTGTTATTATAACGCAACCATTAGATAAAGTAGGTATTTTGAATTACCAAGAAAAACTTGATGTATATACGAAAATTTCAAAATCTTTAGATGGATTTATTGTAGTTAAAAAACACCCTCAAGATGAATTCGATTATTCAAATATTTGCGATATGCAAATAGGTGGAGATATTCCTTTCGAGATAATTATCGATGACTTTCCAGAGGGTACAGAGTTTTTTACTCTATATTCTTCGGTAGCAAATGTAAGTGAGAAATTCACGATTAAATCACTAATTAATTTTAGATCAGATAACAAAAGAGAAGATATATTAAAACTCTTAAATATTGATAATATTTAAATTTATAGAGTTTTTTCGGCGGCGGTTTAAATTGATATTGATGGGTTTTTAAAATGAAAAATACTACATTTCTAATAACGGGAGGTTGCGGATTTATCGGTAGTGCTCTTGTTAGATATCTTATAAAAGAAACGGATGCGAAGGTTGTTAATGTCGATAAATTAACCTACGCTGGAAATATTGAAACATTAAGCGATGTTTCCCAAAGTTCTAGATACAAATTTGCTAATATTGATATTTGTGATTTCGTAGCTTTGAAGTCTCTTTTTGATAAGTATGAACCGGATGTTGTAATTCATTTGGCTGCAGAGTCACATGTAGATAAGTCAATTGAAGGTCCTGATGAGTTTATCAATACTAATATAATAGGAACTTATCGATTATTAGAGAGTACCAGATATTTCTGGAGTAAATTATCGGGCGACAAAAAGGAGAAATTCCGTTTTCTTCATGTTTCCACTGATGAAGTATATGGCGACCTTCCACATCCAGATAATAGCAGTTCTGACAGCCTGCCTAAGTTTGAAGAATCAACGGCATATTCGCCAAGCTCGCCCTATAGTGCGTCTAAAGCTTCTTCAGATCACTTGGTTATGAGTTGGTTCAAGACGTATGGATTACCTGTTCTGATTACGAATTGTTCGAATAATTATGGTCCCTTTCAATTCCCTGAGAAATTAATTCCGCAGACAATGTTGCGAGCACTCAGAGGACTTGAAATACCTATTTACGGAAACGGGAGACAGATTCGCGACTGGTTACATGTTGAAGATCACGTAAGAGCTTTATTATTAGTTGCTGAACAAGGTAGTGTCGGAAGCTCCTATAATGTTGGAGGCGATAACGAGAAAACAAATATTGAAGTCGTTCATAAGATATGTGAGATACTTCAAGAAATAAATCCTTCTCCACATGGTTTTGGTTATAAAGATCTCATTGCTCATGTGAAAGATCGCCCGGGCCATGATATGAGATACTCGATAAACGCAGAAAAAATTGATAATGAACTAGGCTGGAAGCCACAAGAGACTTTTGAATCTGGTCTTAGAAAAACAGTCTACTGGTTCATAAGTAATATAGATTACTATTCTCGGATAGAAGATGGATCTTATAAAGAAAATAATCATTCAAATTTCGGAGATATTTAGATGAAAGGAATTGTATTAGCCGGAGGACAAGGTACGCGTCTTCATCCGATAACTAAAGCCGTATCTAAGCAGTTACTTCCAGTCTATGACAAACCGATGATATATTATCCTGTGTCCGTTCTAATGCTAGCCGGAATACAGGACATTTTGATCATAACAACTCCTGATGATCTAGAAAGTTTCCAGAAACTACTGGGAAATGGCGAACAATTTGGCATTAACTTAAGCTATGCAACACAGCCTTCTCCAGATGGCCTGGCTCAGGCATTTACTATTGGTGAGAATTTTATAGGGGATGACTCGGTAAGCCTGATATTAGGAGATAATGTCTTTTGGGGACAAGGTTTCACTGAAATATTAAGGACTACTGCCTCCAATAATATTGGAGCTACTGTTTTCGGTTATCAAGTTAGCGAACCAGAGCGTTTCGGTGTTGTAGAGTTTAACAAAGATAAAAAAGTGACCTCTATTGAAGAGAAGCCAAGTAATCCTAAATCTAATTATGCGGCAACGGGTCTCTATTTTTACGATAATAATGTAGTTGATATTGCTAAGACCATAAAGCCGTCGGAGCGTGGCGAGTTAGAAATTACGTCCATCAATGAGGCTTATATGAACGAGGGACTGTTAAATATCGAGCTATTAGGTAGAGGTTTCGCTTGGTTAGATACAGGTACTTGTGAAAGTTTATTAGAGGCTGCATTTTTTGTTGAAACATTGGAGAAAAGACAAGGGTATAAAATTGCTTGTTTGGAAGAGATTGCTTGGCGGAATGGCTGGCTAAGTGCGAAGAAAATGGAAGAAGCAATTCTGTCAGCGAATAAAAGCGCATACGGGAAGTATCTATCGTCATTAAAGGATATTCTATGAAGAGTTCTGAATCAAAGTTTCTTGATGGAAAAATAGCATGGAAAATCGAGAAATTTAACTTTGTGAGTGATGATTCTGGTTACTTAGGTGCGATTGAAATAAAAAAAAATTTTGGTTTTTCGGCAAATAGAGTCTTTTTTATAAAAGACTTAAATAATAACTCTATTAGAGGTCATCATTCACATAAAGAACTTAAACAAGTAATAGTATGTTTAAGTGGCTCGTTTAATATGAAACTTGATAATGGACGTGACGTCGAAACTATAAGTCTTCAGGCCGATGACTACTGTTTGTACCTTGATGGCAAAGTTTGGAGGGAAATGTCGTCTTTCGAAGATGGAACCATTTTAATGGTAATTTGTGATTTAGAATACGAGTTAGATGAAGTAATTAGAGATTACAATCAATTCAAGGCTATATCAGGTTAATTGCATCACTTATGGTGACATGTTATGGACTATAAAAGAAAGCTCGAATATTATCTTAATGTTTTAAGAGAACTCGGATACGAAATTAGCTATCTAAGCGAGTTAGCTTTTGAATCATTGCAAGACTTCTCGAGTAAGGGAAGCTTAGACGAATTGATTGAATGGTACGAAAGTATTGCTAGAAACCCAGTGATGAGAGTAGATAAGATCCCTCTGCATGAATGTAGAGAATGGATGTATGACCGCTCCACAGGAGAGTTTCGCCATTCATCTGGTGAGTTTTTTAGAATAGAAGGATATCGCGTTTCCGGTACTCATTCGAGAGAGGTAAATAACGGATGGGATCAACCTCTCGTAACTCAACAAGGGTTTGATGGAGGTATCCTAGGGTTATTAAGGAAGAGATTTCAGGGAATTCCTCACTATTTGATTGAGATAAAAGACGAGCCAGGCAACTATAGGATAAGTCAGATAACAACAACAGTGCAGGCTACTTTCAGCAATTTGAAAAGAGCTCATGAAGGACGGGCTCCCCATTACGCTGATTTATTCTTGAATCCAGAAAAATACTCAGCGAAAATTTTGATCGATCAATGGATGTCGGAAGATGGAGGACGTCTTTTCAATAAAAGAAACCGTTCAATGTTAGTCGAATTAAGTGAAGAAGAAAATTTTGAAATCGTAACGGAACGCTTTAAGTGGGTTTCTCTATATCAAATAAAGTATTTAATAAGAAACTATGACGCAATCATTGCGCCCCATCTTCGCGGAATTCTCTCGGGAGTATAAATGAAAAAAATTGCTATGATTGGTTTTGGCGATCATGTACGGAAAAATATTTTCCCGGCAATAAGCCGAAGTGAGCATCTTGATATCGCAGCTGTCTACGTCAGAAATCCCGAGAAATATAAGTCGTACTCGCTTCAATATAAAATAAATTTTAGAAGTTTATATGATGATGAGATAGAGAAAGACGTAGATTGGGTTTATATTTCTACTCCAATATCGAGTCATTATGATCTAGCATTAAAATACTTGTCTGCTGATAAAAACGTTATTTGTGAAAAGCCCATTACAGAGTCTTTTGAAAAGACAAAGACGCTCTACGATGTTGCTGAAAAGATGGGTAAGGTTTTGCAAGAAGTATGTATGTATAAATATCATGCTCAGTTTCAGAGCCTAAAAAGTACTATTGAAAATAGTGATTTAAAAGCAGTAAAAGTAAAATTTTCGATACCTCATCTATCTAGAGACAATATCAGATATAAAAAAGAGTTATCTGGCGGTGCATTATTAGACGTTGGATACTACCCATTATCATTGATAATTTCATTATTTGGTCTCCCGGAAAGTTTTCACACATCTAAATATAGTGAAAGTGGTTACGAAGTTGACCTTTTTGGAGCTGCAGTGTTCTCATACGGTTCTTTCTATTGCATTGCAGAGTGGGGCATTGGTTTGCCTTATAGCAATGAAGTTGAAGTTATAACAGAGTTAGAAAGTATAAAGTATAATAGAATTTTTTCTAAGCCACATGATTTCACAAGCACTGTCGAATATTATGATGGTAAAAATAGGGAAGAAAAAGTAATTGGTGCGGACGACCATTTCGTTAACCTTTTTGAGTCTATTGTCTATTATGAGTCTACAGATCTTCTCAAGGGAAAAAAGGACACCTTAAATGTCTCTAAAATCTTAAGTGAAGTTTATTTTGGTACTTAATAGCGATTAAATTCAGGAGTTGAAATGTGAAGATACTTTTACTTGGCGAATTTAGTGGCTTCCATAAGAATCTGAAGGAAGGGTTAGTCGAGCTTGGTCATGAAGTAACACTTTCATCTTATGGCGATGGATGGAAGAGAATTGATACTGACCTTTTTTTAGGAAGTCGTTTGCCCGGCTTTTTTGGAAAAGTCCATAAGTTATTCAAAGTGTTATGGGGCGTCAAATATTTTAGCGGATTTGATGTAGTCCAACTTATGTCTCCGGCTCCTTTTCCTCGCATTTTGGGACTAAATACTTTTATATTGAAAAGGATTTTTAAGAAAAATACCAAGGTTTTTTTATTGGGTGCCGGAGCGACTGATCAAAACTCAGTGATTGCTGACTTCTACCAGAATGAATATAAGTATCCACAACTGTATAAAACTATTGCAAAAAGAAACAAGAGATTATGGAGTCAAACTTCTCAAGGAAGGAAATATAACGCTTGGTTATTCGATAAAATTGATGGATATATTCCTATCATGTACGAGTATGCAGAGGGCTTTAGAAGATTAGGCTGTAAAAAACTATTGCCGACTATACCATTGCCAATAAATACAAAAGAAATATCTTTCGTAGATAACTCTTCAACCAATAAGATAACCATATTTCATGGCTTGAATAGAGAAGAACAAAAGGGAACTCCTTTTATTCGTAAAGCGATGGAACGTATTCAAAAAAACTACCCTGAGGATGTTGAATGTCTACTTGATGGTAATATGCCATTGGATGAGTATTTGAGAATCATTGAGAAAGCGGATATCGTTGTTGATCAGATTTATTTATGCTCAACTGCGGTTAATGCTGGCTACAATTTGGCTATGGGGAAAATTGTGATGGGGCCCGGTGACAATGAGTTTTTGAATGAGTTCGGTCTAAAACTCTCCCCGCTCATACCGTTAACTCCTTGCGAAGATGATATATATTCAAAGATAGAAGAACTTATACTTAGGAAAGATGAGTTAGGTGAGATGAAGCAAAATTCGAGAAGATTTTGCGAGGAATTACATTGCTATCTTGATGTAGCTAAGAAGTTCGTTGATGTGTGGCAGAGAAATCCTTGAATCTGAGTGATTTAGCCAAGTAGTAGTTAATAGTAACCGACGTTTATCTAATTAACTTAAAAATTTTTACCATTAATAAATAATTAAATTTACTTAAAGATACTCGTGATTTATTGGCTGCTAACCTAGGCTCCATATGAACCGTTATTAAAATTCAGTTTAAGAAATGGAATTTAGAAGCAATGAGTTAACTTGCGTAGAGTTGAACTTAATAGTGACTGGAAAATGAAAAAGATACTAAAAAAAATAATATGGGTTAGAAAATCTTACTTCTTTTATTCTTTTTTAAAAGAAAATAAGTATTTACCAAATTTTAGAAAACCTAAAACCTATAATGAGAAAATAAATTTTCGTAAAAGCAGTTGGAATAATCCTCTGTTTATTACTTGCGCTGACAAGATTGCGGTTAAAAAATATGTGGCAGATATAACTGGTAAACAATATATTATACCAACTCTATACGAAGCTGACTCAATATCATTGGATATCGTTAAGGGAATTTTAACGAAACATGGTGACTGCCTACTAAAAGCTAATCACAATTCAGGTCCTGTTTATTTATTATCCAATAGTATGACCGAGAGTGAGCTTCAAAGTGCCTGTGATGATGTGAATGACCAACTCTCTATTGACTTTGGTAAATATCAAAATGAACCTTGGTATAGTCAAATCGAACCACAAATTTTAATTGAAAAACGTATTTTTCCAGAGCCGGGCGAAAACGATCTGAAAGATTATAAATTTCATATCTTCAGGCAAAACGATGGCTCTCAAAAAGTCATACTGCATATAGACTTTGATAGAAGCAGTAACCATAATCGCTCTTTTTTTGATGACGAGCTAAATTGGTTGCCTTTTGCAATGAAGTACCCATGTATTCGAACTCACGTTACAAAGCCCCAAAATTATGATGAAATGCTAAAGATTGCGAAGAAGCTTGCAGAACCATTTTCCTATGTACGCGTTGACTTTTACAACGTTAATGGGAACATATATTTTGGTGAACTTACCTTTGCACATGGAGGCGGGAGGGAGAGCTTCACATCTAAAGCGCATGATTTGTGGATGGGGCAGCTATGGCAAGGGAATCCCGCCACCTAAATTTTCTTTCGCTTCGACATCTTCGAGTGTCCCTATTTTATTAGTGTTTGTATTGCTTATAATTAGTAAATAACTTTCACAATCTTGGGTTAGGTTACTTGAATGCCAAGCTTTATTTAAAATGATACCTCTTTATAGATGATAGTTTATTACGCGCTACTAATATCGCTGTTGGCTTTGGGATTGTTGGAACGCTCAATTAAAGAGCGCTATTTTAAATCCTGTATGGCATTATTTTCGGTGTTCTTTTTGTCGGTTTTAGCAGGGCTGAGAACAGCTAATGTAGGGTCGGATTATAAGTCGTATGAAAGTATTTTCTATGATTTCAATGGAGTTTTTAATGACGGGTTACAACAGGTCTTTAGTTTAGATTATTTCTTTGAGCCTGGTTTTGCGTTATATATCGTGTTATTTAAAACGTTTTTTAGTAGCTCGGATTTATTCTTCTTTTTTACTGCATTAATAAATTGTCTAATATTATATTTCGCAACTAAAAAGCTAACGCCTTTAGTTATAGCTTCTTTAGCCGTTTACTTTTCATACCTTTTTTTCACACACGCTTTGACTGCTGTCCGGTATGGTATTGCGTCAGCGATTGGTCTTCATGTTCTTTATGAGCTGTCTTCGGGGCGGTCTAAAAGGGCTGTTTTTTATACCGCCCTAAGTATGACGATGCACACGGCGGGTATAGTTCTTTTTGTTCCAATTCTCTATAAGGCTTTTAACTTAGGAAAAAGAGCTCTAGTTCTAGGTTTTTTATTATCTTTTGCAATGGGAGCAATTGGAATCGGCCAAAGTATTGTAAAATTTATTCTTCCTGGTTGGCTTCCTAGGGCCGAGTCTGCATTAAATTATGTCGATAGTGGTCAATATGGCGACTCTTTAGGCTTTTTGGGTATGATTAACCTGAAAAATGCACTTCTCTGTTTTTTAATATTTTACTTTTGGCGAAAATGTGGAAGTAAATATCAACACTTTAGGTGGTTAGCCGTATTCTTCGTTTTAGGGACTTGTTTGCGGTTAGCTTTTCACGATTTAGGCTTTATTATAGGCCGTATGTCAGCATTTTTGACGCTAACAGAAGTTATTTTGTTCCCTATGTTGATGTTTACCATTTTTAGATGGAAAGTTCTGAGTTGGGCTGGCGTATGTTTATACGCTCTTCTTAATCTCGTTATGCTTTTACATATTCGGGGTTTTACGCCATACGAGTCTATTCTCTTTTAAGGTAAGTGATTTGAAGATAATGTATCTAGTTTCCACGTTGAAACGCACGGGACCAACTAACCAGCTTTTAAACTTGGTATCGCGAGTTAACCAGAAGTATGAGGTTGTAGTAGTGACGCTTTCGCCAGAAGAGAAAGACTCACTTAAAAGTGACTTTGTTGGAAATAATATTAAAGTGAGATCGCTGAATTTGTCCAGGTTGGCAGGTTTGTTTTTCTCCGGAAGAGCTTTAAAAAAAATAATTGCTGACGAAAAACCGGGTCTCATTCATACTCAAGGGGTCCGTTCAGACAACCTTGCAGTTAAAGTCAGTTCTAATATTCCTTGCATAGCAACAGTTAGAAACTTCCCTCAATTAGATCTACCCATGACTTACGGAAACATTAAAGGTCAGTTACTGGAGAGAGCCCAGTTAAAAGCGTTAAGACAAATGTCTGCTGTCTGCGGTGTATCAAAAGCTGTAACCCAAAACTTGATTCAACATTATGGTTTGAAGAATGTTACTTGTGTTTTAAATGGAGTTGATACTGAACAGTACAACCCTGTATCTAATGCGGTTAAGAAAGAATTTCGAGAACGTCTCGATTTACCGGCTTCTGACTACCAGTTTGTATCCACGGGTCACTTGAGCGCGCGTAAAAATCCAGTTCGTTTAATTAAGGCTTTTAAAGAGGCCTTTGGAGAGAGTAAAGAAGTATCCCTGGTGCTAGTTGGGGGCGGAGAGCTTGAAGGTGAGTGCAAACTTTTAGCCAAAGGTCTCAACATTCATTTTACTGGACGAGTGACAAATGTTTCCGATTATCTAGCGGCAAGCGATTGTTTTGTATCGGCATCTCTAGCCGAAGGTATGCCTAATGCAGCTCTGGAGGCTATGGCAAGTGGTTTGCCTGTCATACTGTCAGATATTCCACCGCATAAAGAGATATTTGAACTTAACTCTAATGTTGGCTATCAGTTTAGTTTAAATGAGCTTGATGAGCTCGCACTGAGGTTGAAGAATATAACTAGCAATAGTCGTGATACTTATGCCTCCGCATTAAGTAATATTATTGATTCAGAACTAAGCGCTGATGTAATGGCGTCAAGATACATGTCCCTTTACCAAAGCACTCTTAAAGCATAATCCAATGAATGAGCAAAAAAATAACTTGAATATCTCGGTTTTGATGTCGGTATACAGAGGAGACGAGCCTCATTGGTTTGACGAAGCTTTGCAGAGCATTCTTATAAATCAGACTCCAGATCAGTTTGTTCTTGTTGTAGATGGGGCGGTCTCTGAGCTTGTGGAAAATGTAATTAGCACATATAAAAGCAAGTTTCCTGCCGTTTTAGATGTTATCCGACTTGAAAATAACAAAGGCTTAGCTCATGCATTGAATGTTGGGCTGCGTCATTGTCATTACGAGCTGGTTGCCAGGATGGATGCTGATGACATTAGTTACCCGGAAAGGCTTAAGGTTCAGAAACAGCGTTTTACGAGCGATAATACACTGGATATTTTAGGTTCTCCTGCTATTGATATTAATGCTGAAGGCGTAAAGCTTGGAAAACGTGGAGTGCCGAGGTCGCATGAAGAAATATACAAACTTATGTGGACGTGCCCTTTGGTTCACCCTTCCGTTATGTTTAAGAAAGACCGAATTTTAGCTGCAGGTGGCTACTCTGAAGAGCTAAAAAGAAGGCAAGATTACGAATTATGGTTTCGGTGTGCCGATCTGGGCTACCGTTTTGCGAACACTGAAGAGCCATTGATAAAATATCGGGTAACAGACGATAGCCATAAACGGAATAGCCTTTCTGTGGCGTGGAGCCAGTACAAAATTGGTTTAAAAGGTGTGTCATCCTTGGGCTTGGGTTTCAAAGCTCGCATGGGCGTTGCTTTCCCGGTTGTAAAAGCCTTGTTGCCAACCCCACTAAGAAAGCTGCTGATTCATGTTGCGAACCTGTTTGATCCAAGAGGAAGAAAACATGGTTAGTTCTGCTGAAGCAAATGCTAGCGTACTGGTAACAGGGGCAACGGGTTTTATTGGCGGCTCATTAAGTGATGCTCTGACGGACTGCGGCTACACCGTAAAACGTACGGCAAGAAATGCGCGCGCCGAAGTTATGGCTGTGCCCTTGAATACGGAAGACTGGAGCGCGGCGTTGGATGGGGTTAATACGGTAATACACTGTGCTGCCTTAGCGCATGTGCCGGTTTCTAGTAATGACTCCTTTATAGCGGAAGTTAGAGAACTAAATGTTCTTGCTCCTCAAAGACTGGCTAAACAAGCGAAAGAAAAGGGCGTAAAGCGCTTTATATTTTTGAGTTCAGTAAAAGCCTTAGGCGAGTCAACACCCCCCGGGAGCTCCTATAAAAACACAAGTGAATATTCACCTGAAGACTTATACGGTGAGTCAAAACGCGATGCTGAACTGGCCTTGAAAAAGGAGCTTTCAGGCTCTGATACTGAGCTTATTATTATTCGCCCTCCACTGGTTTATGGGCCCGAGGTAAAGGGTAATTTTAAAGCTTTAATGGGGTTAGCTAAGAAGAATGTTCCTTTGCCTTTTGGTGCAGTAAGAAATAAAAGAAGCCTGGTTGCGTTAGAAAACCTGGTTAGCTTAATTATTACTTGTGTTAAGCACTCGCAACCTCTTAATGGAACCTTTTTAGTTAGCGACGGCCACGACGTTTCAACCAAAGAGCTGTTTGAAACCTTAACCCGTGCTTATGGTAAAAAACCTAAATTGTGGGCATGCCCGGTTTGGTTAATGCGTTTTGGCGCAACAATACTGGGGAAAAAAGCCATTGCGGATAGGCTGTTTGGTAATTTACAACTTGATATAACCCACACCAAAAAGACATTAAACTGGGAGCCGCCAGTTAGCTTTCAACAGGCGATACAAACCTGTGTTAACCATGAGCTGAATAGCTCTAACAACCCCCACAACCAATAGTGACAACCTATTCAATGATTCGTGTTCTCGATTTTCTATTTTCTCTTTTTGGCCTGATAGTTGGCTTCCCTATACTTGTTTTACTTACCCTTATAGGGTTGTTTGACACGGGCTCGCCTATATTCCGACAAGAGCGGGTAGGCAAAAACAAAAAGCCTTTTGTTGTGGTTAAATTCAGAACCATGAAAAAGGACACCGCCTCTGTAGCCAGTCACCTAGCCAGTAGTGCCTCTATTACAAAGTTTGGGCATTTTTTACGCCGTACCAAGCTAGATGAACTTCCGCAGCTTTGGAATGTTCTAAAAGGTGAGATGAGTTTAGTGGGCCCACGGCCGGGGCTCTTTAATCAGGAAGAGCTAACCCAAGCGCGCGAAGCAAAAGGCGTGTTTAACGTTCGTCCGGGTATAACCGGTTTAGCGCAGGTAAACGAAATAGACATGTCTACACCAGAGTTGTTGGCAGAAACCGACGCAAAGATGATTCGCACACTCAATATAAAAAGCTATTTTCAGTATATTTTAATGACGGTTACCGGCAAAGGCTCAGGGGACAGAGTAAAATGAAGGTTTTAGTAACAGGCACGGCGGGCTTTATTGGTTTTTACACAGCCTTAAAGCTGCTAAAACAAGGCCATACCGTAGTCGGGTTGGACAGCATTAACGACTACTACGATGTAAACCTAAAATATGGCCGCCTACAAGAAAGTGGCATAAAGCAAAGCAATATTGAATACGGCGTAACGGTTCGGTCTGATTTATACCCTGACTATTCTTTTGTGCAGTTAAAGCTTGAAGACAAGCCCGCATTAGACGTCTTGTTTGAACAAGAGCAATTTGACGCCGTCTGTAATTTGGCCGCCCAGGCCGGGGTGCGTTATTCACTGGAAAACCCCAGCGCTTATATCGACTCCAACATTGTTGGCTTTATGAATGTGCTGGAGGCTTGCCGCCATAACGGCGTTAAAAACTTAAGTTATGCGTCCAGTTCGTCGGTGTATGGTTTGAACGAACAAATGCCGTTTTCAACCTCGCACAGTGTGAACCACCCGGTAAGCTTATACGCGGCTACCAAAAAGTCCAACGAATTGATGGCGCATACCTACTCGCACCTGTACGGCATACAATGCACTGGCCTGCGCTTTTTTACCGTTTACGGGCCATGGGGCCGACCCGACATGGCGCCCTTTATTTTCACCAAAGCCGCATTAAATGGCGACACCATTAAGGTGTTTAATAACGGTAAAATGAAGCGTGATTTCACCTATATTGACGACATTGTTGAAGGCGTGGTGCGGGTTATTGAGAACCCATGTAAAGCCAGCAGTGAGTGGAGCGGTAAGCAGCCAGACCCGTCCAGTTCCTCGGCGCCTTATAAAGTTTACAATATAGGCAATAGCCAACCTATTGAGCTTATGACTTTTATAGAAGCTGTTGAGAATGCGGCGGGTGTTGAAATACCCAAAGACTTTCAGCCTATTCAGCCCGGCGATGTTGTAGCCACTTATGCCGATGTATCTGAGTTAGAAAACGATATGGGCTACAGGCCGTCAACGCCGGTAGCCGAAGGCATGAAACGCACGGTAGACTGGTACCGCAGCTTTTACGGTATGGCTTAAGCTGTTACTTTTCTCTGTTAATAAATTGCTGTATCTTACTTGTCACTTTTACCTGTTGCTACACTCAAGTGTTAATACTGGATTTTAATACAAAAATAATTGAGGGTTATACCTTGCTGACTATGAATAAAAATGCATTAAACGCCACGCAACTTTCTGTTTCTACGGTTCTTTTTGCTGCTTTTTTTGCTTTGGTAACAAGTTTGTTTTCAGTTAATGTGGCGGCGCAAGCCATGCCCAGCCAGGAACAGTTAGAGCAACTGCAAAGCTTACCGCGTGCGCAACAAGAGGCGCTGGCGCGTCAGTATGGTATTGACCCTTCGGCAATTGACGAGTTTAACGCCGCCCAGCGCGACGGCGACTCCAGTGCCAAACAGGAAGTGGATGTTGTTAGCGAGCGTTCAGGTAATGGGGGCCTGAGCGGGCAAACCAGCTCGTCGTTTATGTCGGAAGATTTACAGAAAGAGTTTAACCGGGGGCGTTCAGAGTTAAAGCCTTTTGGTTATGACATTTTTTCTGGTGAACCCGACACTTTTGCGCCAGTGGCGCACGCACCTATTCCGGCTAACTACTTAATTAGCGTGGGCGATGTTATTCACGTTGAAATGTTTGGCAAGCAGGACGAGAGCTTTAAGTTAACCGTAAACCGAGACGGCAGCATTGTATTGCCCGACGTAGGTGAAATGAAAGTGGCGGGCATGACTTACTCGTTAATGCAGGAGATGATCCACCACGAAGTTCAGGAACGCTTAATTGGTTATAAAGCGGCAGTGACCATGGGTGAGCTGCGCTCTATTCAGGTGTTTATTGTGGGCGAAGCCTACAAGCCGGGCGCCTACACGGTAAGCTCGCTGGCCACTATAAGCCAGGCTTTGTATGTAGCGGGTGGCGTTTCAGATATTGCTTCGTTACGTTCGGTACGTTTAATGCGTGGTGGTAAAGTCGCGTCCGAATTCGACTTATACGACTTGTTGTTACAAGGCGACGCTTCTGCCGACAAAATTCTAAAAAGTGGCGACGTTATTTTTATTCCGGCACGAGGCGACATGGTGGCGGTAAAAGGTGAAGTAAAACGCCCGGCGTTATACGAATTAAAGGGTGATGAAACCTTAGAGGACGCTCTGGAGTTTGCCGGTGGTGCTACTGACTCTGCTTATTTAAGCTCTGTGGAGCTGCTCCGAATTGTAAAAGGCAAGCGCCTGGTTAGCACCGTAGATTTAACTACAGAACAGGACTTAAACCGCGAGCTTAATGGCGGTGACGCGTTAACCATTCGTCAGGTGTCGCAGGAGCTGGACAATAGCTTAATGGTTGTTGGCGCGGTTACTCGGCCAGGGTATTACGAATGGCAAAACGGTATGCGCATTAACGATATATTGCGCGATGTTCGCCACGACCTGCTAGAGCAGGCTGACTTAGGCTACGGCCTGATAGTGCGCGAGGAAGGCCCGCGACGCGACGTGGAAATTTTGCAGTTTGATGTGGCCGACGCTATTAATGGTGTGGAAGGTGAAAACCTGCGCTTAAATGAACGTGATCAACTGGTAGTTTTCAGCCGCTTTGAAACCAAAGCCGAAGAGCGCGATAACTTGTCACGTTATACTTTGTCGGAGCAAGAGCGTGAATACCAGCAGCGTCAGCGTCAGTTGGATGCCTACCGCGATGCCTACTTAAATGACGTAGTTAATACAAAACTAGCCGGCTCCTCAGAAAGCCCGGACGCCGAGAACGAAGACAAGATTGTGCCTTTACGTGAGCTGTTTACCGAAAAGCAGGAAGAAGAGCCTACGGTGAAAAAAGAACTGGCTATGTATTCACGCCAGAACTTACTTGAGCCTATTATGCAACGCATACAGCGTCAGCGTACGGCAACCGGCACCGCGCCTTTTGTATCCGTTGCAGGCGAGGTTATGCACCCGGGTATTTACCCCTTAGTTGAAAATGCCACGGCGGAGAAGTTGCTAGCCGCAGCTGGTGGACTGAAAAATGGTGCTTATACGGAACAAGCAGAAATTACCCGTTGGGCCATTGGTAAAGACACCGCTAACACCGACTATTTAACAATTAATTTAGCGAAGGTTATTCACGGGGAAGTGAAGGTACCTTTGCAGGGACGCGACCGTTTAAATGTATTAAGCATTCCTGAATGGCAGAATACCTATGAAGTGACCCTGCGGGGCGAAGTTCGTTTTCCGGGTACTTATGCTATTAAGCGCGGCGAAACGCTTAGCGACGTCATTAAGCGCGCGGGTGGCTTTACCGACCATGCGTTTTTGGATGGCGCGGTATTTACTCGTGAAGAGTTGCAAGAACAAGAACAAAAACGCAAAGAAATGCTGGCACAGGAGCTGCAGCGTGAAATAGCCAGTAATATGATTACCGGCACAGGCGACGCTAACCAGTCTTACGACCAAATGCGTACTTTGCTGGCCGACTTAATGTCGACGCCAGCGGTAGGTCGGTTAATTATGGATTTACCTAAAGTATTGTCCATGAACGGAACGCGTGATGTGCAGTTAAAAGACGGTGACACTTTGCATGTTCCGTCGCGTAGCGACTCCATTAGTATTATGGGCGAAGTGCAAATGGCGACTTCTTACCGTTTTGACCCTGAATTAAGTGTTGAAGACTACATTAGCCGCAGTGGCGGTACCAAAGAAAAGGCGGATACCGACCGCATATACGTAGTAAAAGCTAATGGCTCTATTGAACCCTATAAAGGTGGCAGCAGCTGGTTTGGTTTTGGTGGCGGTACCGATTTAGGCCCGGGTGACGCTATTGTAGTGCCACTGGACACCACCTACAGCGAGAACTTAGAGCTTTGGTCACAAATTACCAACATTATTTATAATTCGGCAGTAGCTGTGGCGGCGATTAGCGGTATTTAATGCGCTAGAGTAAAGAAGTGTTAAAAGCACAATTACCTGAAAAAAATAGAAAAATCTAGTTTGCAATTTGTTGCATAGCAACATACTATGGAAGTTGCTGTTAGTTAAAATAGTTTTAGCAACAGCGATACATGTATCTATATCTCTGGAGTGAGGTTAACATTATGAAAACATTAGCATTATCAGTAGTTGCTGCGTTAGGCTTAGCTGCCGCGCCAGCAATGGCACAAGACGGCGCTGCAGGCGCAAACGCTTCTGAAAGCGGCTTAGGTGGCTTATCAACTGAAGCTTGGGTATTTGCAGGTGTTGCAGCAGCAGCAACTGTAGCAGTTGTTTCTGACAGCTCTTCTAACTCAGCTGTTGACCCAACTGACCCGACTGATCCGACAGACCCGGATCCAATCGTTACAGTTACTGGTACAGGTACTAACACCTATACTATTACTATTCCAGCTCAGTAAGTTTTACTGACGTAAGAATACGTGACCAGTAACCTGAGTTAAGTGTGGAGAAGCGCTTCTTTGCGTCTTACTCAGGTTACTGTGATAAAATACCGCCAAAGGGCGGTATTTTTTTGTCCAGCTATTGAGGAAGAACATGTCTCGTTTGTTGCTGATACCTATTGTTTTATTGCTGTTAAGCGCTTGCACGGCGGTAACAGATGAAGTGCGTGCCACTATAGAATACGCTTTTGAAGGCGCCGAAGACGCCGAGCTTTCGCAGGAAAAAATAGACTCCTTTCCTTATACCTCACTTTACGCACAATGGTCCGGCAGCTCCCGCAGCTTAATTGTGCTGGGTTATGTGAATAAGCCGGATGACTGGCATTTTATTACAGCGGAAAAAGAGACTCTGGTATTACGCAATGGCCGGGTGATAAGAACCCAGGCACTCAATAATAACCTGCTGGCGCTATCTAATTTAAAAGCAGACCCGTTACGCTGCATAGTAACCCAGCCAGCAAACTGCCCAACCCATTGGCAGCGCCAGTATGACATTGAAACGGCCGATAAAGTGGTCAGCCGCGAAGCTTCCTCTAAGTTTTCTGTGCAGGACAAACAAGTACTAGACTTACCCATTGGTCCGGTTAATACCACCCACGTGGTTGAAAAAGGGGAATTTACCCTTAGCGGTCAGGAATTTGTGAATGAGTTTTGGCTGGAAGATGACGGACACGTTGTGAAAAGTCGGCAAACGTTATTCCCGGGCGGCGATAAGTTAACCCTGACTCAGGTTACCTGGATAGGTCGCGATTATTCTGCAAGCCGCAATGCGCGCGAAGAGCAACAAGAGCAACAAGGGCAAGAAGCGCAATGATAAAACCGATGAAATTTATGCTCCGGAACACGCTAATTATTAGTGCTTTGTTTTCGCTAAATGCAGTGGCTGAGCAACAGGCTACTTACCAATTTGAAGGCCCGGTGCGGCTGCAGCAAGTACTGAATGACGCCGAGAACAAAGGCCTGCTGGCCGACGCCTACTGGCCCTTAGTGAGGTTGGTTAAAACCGACGATCAGGCCGAAATAGAACAGCAGCGTAACCAAATACTGGCGCAACTGACAGAGCTTGAGCAGTATTGGCAGTCGCGCAGAGAAACCAAAAAAGCGCAAAGCGCCGCGTTACTGAAAAGCCAGGTAACAAGCTGGCAGTTGGGTAAGCAGTTGTGGGGCCAAATTAGCATTGAGAATGCCCGTGTAGAGCTTGCCAGTAACCCTTTACTGCCCGCGGGCGAATATAAGCTTTATGTACCCGAGCGTCCGGACTCTGTTCATGTATATGGTGTTGTCAACACGCCCGGAGACTACCGCTATGCCAGTGGTAAAACAGTAGCTGATTGGTTGAACAGTATAGACGACAGCGAAGGGCTGGGTGCTGCCTACAATAAAAGCCAGGCCGTACGCATTAGACAAAACCAGCAGCAGCCAGCAGACTGGGCTTATTACAAACAAAGTGACGCCGAACTGCTGCCAGGAGACATTCTTTGGTTAGGCTTTGAACCTAACCAGTTACCACCTAAGTTTAAAAATTTAAACTCTGATATTCGTGACTTACTAACGCACTTTGTAGCTAATGAGTCTGAACGTAATAGCTTAAACCTGCCAATTCATGAAGTTGAAAATAGCCATGCCACTTCCAGCTGGCACTGGTCGCGTCGGGACTTGTCGCCCAGTTACGGTGACTACGGCTCTATTGGTTTGCTGCAAACGCCTACCGCCCGTATGGCCGAAGAAGGGGCTTTAGCTATTACCTACAGCAACATGGACGAGTACCGCCGTTATACCGTGAACTTACAGTTGCTGCCCTGGCTGGAAACCACTGCCTTTTATACCGAGTTCCCAAACCGTAAGTACAGTAATGTCCCTGACTTTAGCGGAGACAATATTCTGGCCGATAAAGGCTTTGATATAAAAGCCCGCTTGTGGGAAGAGAGCTACTGGGTACCTGAAGTGAGCGTGGGTTTGCGCGACTTTGTTGGCACCGGGCTTTTTGATGCCGAATATATAGTGGCCAATAAACGCTTTGGTTCTTTTGATGTGAGCTTAGGTTTGGGGTTTGGGCGCCTGGGTACGCACGATGATTTAACCAACCCCTTTTGTGAGTTATCTGACGAGTATTGTGATCGCCAGGGTAGTTTTAGTGGTAATGGAGGCCAATTTGAGCTTGGTCGCTTGTTCACTGGACCCGCAGCCGTATTTGGTGGGGTGGAATACCATACGCCATGGGAGCCGTTGAGTTTAAAAGCTGAGTATGAAAGTAACGACTACTCCACCGACCGTGCCGGTGTACCCATTATAGCCGACAGCCGCTGGAACTTTGGTGCCAATTACCGGGTAACCGACTATTTTGACGTGCAACTGAGTTACGAGCGTGGCAATACTTTTATGTTTAACTTTAGCCTGCGGACTAACTTCGGCACGCTGAGCCAAATAAAAGTTACGCCGGACAAAACCGTACCCACACCGAAAAAACGTAAAGAGTCGTTAGACGAGGTAAACTGGTCGGCAATGAACCTGGCTATGCGCGAACAGGGGGCATTCAGTGCCGCACGTTTTGCCGCAGAAGACGACGAAGTAACCCTATTTGCTTACCACTTGCGCTACCGCGACAGCAGTGAAGCTTATGACCGCGCGGCGCGTATTATGGCGGCAGAATTGCCGGACAGTGTGAAAACCTACAACCTGGTGGATATGACGCTGTTTGACCCTAACGTGAATACCCGGGTGAATGCCGACAAGTTTAAAGACCGCGTGCTGAATAAAGACCCGGGTAAGTCGGTGGATGAAACCGATGACTTGTTTGAGCGGTTGGATTCTCCGGACATGCCGGCGGAAGGCGATGATAGCTGGATGCTGAACCCGAGAAACCAGTTTAGCAACCGTTTTGGTCTGAAGCCGTTTCTGGACCAGAGTTTTGGTAACCCGGAAACCTTCTATACTTACCAATTGGGTGTTTATGCCTTTGGACGCCGCTGGCTAACCGATAATGTAGAGTTATTTGGCGAAGTGGGCTTTAATATTTCCACCAACTATGACGACTTCTTGTTCTTAGGTGGTGGTGAAGATGCGCTGCCCGATGTACGTACGAATATTCGCCGTTATGTACAAAACGACATTTGGTTAGACTCTGCGCAGGTCACTTACCACAAACGTTTAGGCCAGGACTGGTTTGCTATGGCCTATGCCGGTTACTTAGAGCGCATGTTTGGTGGTGTCGGTGCCGAAGTACTTTACAAACCGGTAGACAGCCGTTGGGCCTTTGGGCTGAGGGCTAACCGGGTAAGGCAGCGTGACTTTAATGGCGGCAGCGGCTTCTTAGATTATGAAGTGACCACTGGCTTTGCCAGTGTTTATTACCAAATGCCGTGGCTGTCTGATTCGTTATTGCAATTAGACTTTGGTCAGTTTCTGGCTGGCGACAAAGGTGTTAATGTGACCATGCAAAAACGTTTCGATAGCGGTGTTGTGGCTGGTGCTTATGCGGCCTTTACCGATGTTTCGTCAGAGGAATATGGCGAAGGAAGCTTTACCAAAGGCTTTTTCATTAGTATTCCGTTTGACTTAATGAGCATAAGACCGACACGGGAACGGGTTGGCTTTAGCTGGGTGCCGCTGTCTCGTAATGGTGGTCAGCAATTACAGCGCCGTACGCGCTTGTACGACTATACTGATGACAGAGCGCCGTTTTACAGCCGTTAATTGAGTAAAAGGACACAAAGCTTTGAATCTTTTTAAGGTACTAATGCAGTTACCGCGCAACGTTAAGCGCGGTATTGGCCTGGGCGTCGATATTGTTTCGATAGCTATTGCCATGGTGTTTTCGTACTTATTGAGTTTTGAAGCGGTAATGCCGTTGCGGGTGTCGCAGTGGTTATTGCTGGGGGCTATAGTCCTTTGCGTAACCTTGCTGGTGTTTATCCGCATGGGTTTGTACCGCGCAGTGGTGCGTTACGTTGGTTTTAAGGTACTGAGCCTGGTATTTTTTACCGTGTTATTAAGCGGTGCTTTATTGGTGCTGGGTGCTTTATGGATGGGCATTGCTCTGCCGGTAACCGCTGTTGTTAACTATGTGCTGGTGGCCTTCTTATTAACCGGGGGCAGCCGTTTAATAGTGCGCGAAGGCTACCAGCGTGCTATGAGTCGCCAAAAAGACCGGGTGATGATTTACGGTGCGGGCTCTGCTGGTCGGCAGTTGGCGCAGGCGCTGGCTAATGGCGACGAGTTTCACCCGGTTATGTTTATTGACGACGACACGGGTTTGCAAAATACCTCGGTACTGGGGCTAAAAGTAACTGGTCCTGAAGGTATTGCCTATGCGGTGCGTGAACTGGATGTTCAGCGCATTTTACTGGCCTTGCCCAGCACGCTGCGCTCGCGCCGTCGCCAAATTCTGGATAGCCTGGAGCAGTTGCCGGTAAAAGTACAAACCGTCCCGGGTATGTCTGACATGGTTAATGGCGATATGTCGATTGACCAACTGCAGGATGTGCGGGTAGAAGACTTGTTAGGGCGTGACCCTGTGACTCCGGCACCGCAGTTAATGGAAAAGCACATTACCGGACAAACCGTACTGGTTACCGGGGCGGGTGGCTCTATTGGTTCTGAATTGTGCCGCCAAATACTGCAACAACGGCCTAAAGTACTGGTGTTGTATGAGTTGTCCGAGTTTGCTTTGTACGCTATAGAGCGTGAGTTAACGCAAATTTGTCAGCAGCAGGGCATTGGTGCAGAAATTATTCCGGTAATAGGCACGGTACAGCGGCGCAACCGCATTGAAACTGTGCTGAGAACGTTCGCCGTGGATACCGTATACCACGCAGCCGCCTATAAGCATGTGCCTTTAGTTGAATATAATATGGTCGAGGGCGTGCGCAACAATGTGTTTGGCACTTGGCATACAGCGGAAGCGGCCATTTCGGCGGGTGTTAAGCAGTTTGTGTTAATTTCAACCGACAAAGCCGTGCGGCCGACCAATGTTATGGGCACCACCAAGCGCTTGTCGGAGCTTGTACTGCAGGGGCTGGCGCAACGCCAGCGCGGAACGCGTTTTTCAATGGTACGTTTTGGCAATGTACTGGGGTCTTCCGGTTCGGTTGTGCCTTTGTTTAAAGAGCAGATTGAACACGGCGGGCCGGTAACTGTAACGCACCCCGATATTACCCGCTTTTTTATGACCATACCCGAGGCAGCGCAGTTAGTAATTCAGGCTGGCACCATGGGGCATTCCGGCTCAGTGTTTGTGCTGGACATGGGCGACTCGGTTAAAATTGTCGATTTAGCCCGCAAGATGATCCGCCTGTCGGGGCTGGAAGAAAAAACCGAGAAAAACCCGCACGGTGACATTGCTATAGAATTTAGTGGCTTGCGGCCAGGCGAGAAGTTATACGAAGAACTGTTAATTGGTGACAATGTCGAGGCCAGTGACCACCCACGTATACTGCGCGCTAATGAGCAGTCGCTAAGCTGGGATGAAATGGAAAAACTGCTGGGGCTGTTAGATGACGCCTGCCAGCGGTTTGCCATTGACGAGCTGCGCCAGTTATTGCTGGACGCCCCAACCGGCTACGCCCCGCTGGACGACCATATTTGTGATGTTATTTGGAATAAACACCGCACCTGTAGTGATGATGAAACCGACGTTGCCTGATGTATAAATGGACGAAACAATGATAAAAAACGGACCTTACTTAGCTTTAGATACCAGCTACCAGAAACTTTCAGTAGACGAACTACTCGAAACTGCGGGCAAACGCTTGCCTGAACACTTTGATGATTACCGTCAGCAACTGTGCCGCGGCGAATACCGCAACATAAGCGAAGACCGCCCGGTAACTCATGTGTTGAGCCGGTCCGTGCACGCGGTAGCTAAACAAAGCAACCGCAAAACCCGCTTTGTGGATACCGTACAAAAGCTGCGCTCCGGCCGTTGGTTGGGCAGTACCGGAAAACCCATTACCGACGTAGTGAACATTGGTGTGGGCGGTTCTGACCTGGGGCCGCAGATGGGCGCGTTTGCCCTGCGTGAATTTGCTAACGATGCCGCTTTACATAATTTGCAGGTACATTTTGTGTCCTCTATGGATGGTGGCCAGCTGTATGCCGTGTTGCCTATTGTTGACCCCGAAACCACCTTATTTATTATTTCGTCTAAGTCGTTTGGCACGGTAGATACCTTTGCCAACGTCGATACGGTGCGTAAATGGGTAGAGCCTGACTTAACCCAGCAGCAGTGGCTGGCAAACCATGTAATAGGTGTGTCGGCTAATGCACAAGGTATGACGGACTACGGTATACCACCGGCGCAGCAGTTTACTTTTGGTGATGGCGTTGGCGGGCGTTTTTCCTTGTGGTCGGCGTTAGGTTTGAGCATAGCGTTAACCACTGGTATTCGACCCTTTGAGCGTATGCTGGAAGGCGCTAAAGCCATGGACGAACACTTTTTAGACGCGCCTTTAGCCGACAACCTACCGGTTTTGTTGGCGCTTTATGGTGTGTATAACCGCGAGCATCTGGGCATTAATAACTTAGCTATTTTGCCGTACGACGGTCGCTTGCGTATGTTGCCGAACTACCTGCAGCAGCTGGATATGGAAAGTAACGGTAAGCAGTACACTGCCGAGAATGAGGCCATTGATTACCCCACCGGACCGATTATTTGGGGCGGTTTTGGACCTAACGGACAACACGCGTTTTTCCAGCATTTGCACCAGGGTTATGACCAGTTTACTGCGGACTTTGTCACCGTGCTTAAACGTGAAGCGCCGGGCTTTTCTGATGCCACCCGCAGCGGTCTGGCCGAGCAGCAGCGTTTGGCTGTAGCCAATTGTCTGGCGCACCGCCGCCTAATGTGGGACGGCAGCGAAAATGCCGATTCACCCAGTGACCATTATCCGGGCGGGCACCCGTCCAACCTGCTGATAATAGACGACCTGACCCCCGAGAGCTTTGGCGCCTTAATAGCCGCCTACGAGCACAAAGTATTTACCCAGGGCGTTATTTGGGGTTTGAACAGCTTTGACCAGCCCGGCGTAGAGAAGGGCAAGAAAATTGCCATGGACGTACTGCGCGTACTGGACGGCGAAAGCGACCAGTCCTTCGACGAGAGCACCGATGCTATAATTCAGCGTATGCGGTGATTTGGTGATGTAGCCTGACGTTTACGTCAGGTTCTGCACCCCACCGGACATGAATGTCAGGCTACGTACATATTGTAACCGTATTCAGTTACAATTGATAATGTAACTATATTGAGTTACATTTGATAGTGTGACTCTACGGGAAAACAACATGAAAAACTCTATGATTGGTGTAATAACTGGCGATATCGTTAATTCGCGGCAAATTCCTGTTGAGGAATACGATAGTATGCTTTATCGGCTGCACCAGACGCTTGAGTCTTTTAGTGAGCGTTATCAGATGCATTTTGATGTATTTCGTGGCGACGAGTTTCAATTACTGTTAAAGCGGCCTGAAAAAGTTATCTATTTAGCAACAATTATTCGTTTATCGCTTAAATCGGGCTCCACCAACATTGATGTCCGACAGAGTTTGTCTGTAGGTGACAGTAACGAATTGCGAGATGACGTGAAGAGTTCTACCGGAGAGGCTTTCGTTTTATCAGGGCAGAACTTAAATAAAATGAAATCTGAGTTATTAATCTTTGACTCTACAATCGAACTCCTCAAACATCACCTCGGGTCGACCATTGAATTACTGGATGCACATTTAAGTTCTATAACAAAAACAGAAGCTTACGTATTGATGAGTTACCTGGGGGATCCCGAAGTTTCGCATGCTGAACTGGCGAAAGAGATAGGTAAAAGTAGACCTAATACGACAAAGATGCTGAATTCAGCTCGTTACAATAGCGTTTTGAAGTACTTGTACTATGCCGAGAACCTGATAATAGAGGCTCGGGGATAAAATGAATGACTATTTAATTTTGATGCTGTTACTGCTGGCGCACATAGCCGGTGATTTTTACTTTCAGCCGGATTATTTGGTTGGTAAAAAGTTATCATCAAGCTTCCGAAAGCGACTGTATGCTAACGCGATTCATGCTTTTATTCATGCTGGCTTGGTCGTGCTTCTGCTGCTGATGCTGAAAATGTCTTGGGATGATTTATTGGTAACGACAGCTGTTATAGGCGTGACTCATTTTATTATCGATTCACTTAAGTCAGTAGCTGTTATCAAATGGGTTGATACTTGGGAAGAAAACGAACAGCCGGAGGAGGGTAGTAAACCAAGGAAAAGGAACCGTGCTTTTTATTGGTTCGTATTAGATCAACTGGCTCATTTGAGCGTTATAATTCTAATTTGGCTTGGGTTATTCCAACCTTTTTCCTCTATTGTCGAATATTTGTCAGTTGAATACCTTGTTGTTGTCATTTCTTATCTTCTTGTTTTGAAGCCGACCTCTGTATTAGTCAGTCTTATTTTAAAATTGTGCGAGACGCGAGAGAAAAAAGATAGAACTCTGGATGAGGCTGGTGCGGTCATTGGCTATATAGAACGTTTGGTTATCCTTACTCTGATATTAGTCGGGCAATATACCGCAATTGGTTTTGTGATAGCTGCTAAGTCGGTATTGCGCTTCGGCGAGAATAAAGGGAAGGACACGAAGCTAAATGAATATGTGCTTCTGGGGACCTTGGCAAGTTTTGCTATAGTTTTATTTGTCGGCATTGCCACCACTGAAGTATTAGAAATACTTAAATGTAACTAAATATGGTTACGTTACCACTTGTAACCGAATACAGTTACTTTGGAACCAAGCGCTTGGTTATGTAGCCTGACGTTTACGTCAGGTTCGATATCCCACCTGACATAAATGTCAGGCTACGCAAGCCTTGTAACTGAATAGAACAACGGAATGACTCATGCTTAAAGAAGTAAAGGATATAGCCCGCGACGCTGGCGCTGCCATTATGGACATTTACCGCAGCAACGACTTTGATGTGCAGAAAAAGGCCGATGACAGTCTGCTGACCAAAGCAGATTTAGCGGCGCATAACATCATTTTTGAGGGTTTGCGTGCGTTGGATATTCAGTACCCGGTTATTTCGGAAGAGTCGTCAGACATTAGTTGGGCGCAGCGCAAGCACTGGTGCCGCTATTGGCTGGTTGACCCGTTGGACGGCACCAAGGAATTTATTAAGCGAAATGACGAATTCACCGTGAACATTGCCCTGATAGAAAAGGGCGTGCCCATTTTAGGTGTGGTGTATGCTCCGGCGTTAGACGCCATGTATACCGGCGAGCGTGACCGCGGTGCGTTTTTAAACGACAAAGCGATTTCGGTTGCCACGCAGGAACCTGAAGCTTTGCGCGTTGTAGGCTCGCGCTCACACCCCTCACAGGAAACGACCGACTGGTTAGATGCTCAGGGCAAATCCTACGAGATGCTGGCGGTAGGCAGTTCACTGAAGTTTTGCCTGGTAGCCGAAGGCAAAGCCGACATTTATCCGCGCTTAGGCCCCACCAGCGAGTGGGACACCGCCGCAGCCCATGCGGTATTAAGTGCAGCAGGTGGGGACGTACTGACCCTTAACGGGGAACCGCTGCTGTACAACCAAAAAGCAGACTACCTCAACCCGCACTTTATTGCCCGGTGATTGGTGTTGTAGCCTGACGTTTACGTCAGGAGCGATGCCCCACCTGACATGAATGTCAGGCTACGTGCAGTTAAATATGAGTAAATGTCGATTTTTCCAAATGGATGCTAGACTCTTTAGGTAAGGAAGCAGACCACATAGGTGAAACACATGAAACTACTTTTAGCTTTTGCAACAACTGCGCTATTGGCGGGTTGCAGCACAGCTCAGTCGGCAACAGATACTCCGGTCACTATGGCCGATATTAAAGAACTGATTGGTAAGCCAGAGGCGCAAAGTATAGATAGCTGTAAGGTACTGCCTGTGGGTAAAAGAGCGTGCGGTGGCCCAGCGAGTTATGTGGTGTACAGTAGTGAGACCATCACTGATGAGAGTAAATTGCTTAACGCTGTGCATCGCTACAATGAGAAGGCCGAAAAAGATGCTCAAACAGGCTATTCTACCTGCCAGTTTATTCCCGAGCCCGAACCTCAGTTAAAAGCTGGCGTGTGCTGGATACCCTAGTGGACAAATACTAATCACTTAATTAGACTAACTAGTATCAATATTTAAAAGTAAGCGGAGGCTTGATGGACAAGATTGATCGTGCTTATTATCCAGAGCTCGACAAGCTTCTGTGGGATACCAATACGAAATACTTAACGCCTAAAGAAGCATTGGATATATATGAAACTCGCTGGCGTTTTGTCGAAGAAAGGCAATTGCTTAAGCGCGAGCGTCAGCTAATTGATAAATTGGCAAAAGATGCAGGCGGTTTTCTCCCAAGTGCAGCGTAAAAATTGATGAGCACTTACCAGCGTAAACACCACCAGTTAATTCAGCGTTGCCTGGATAATTTTAATAGCCACTACTTAACGGAACACGCAATTCTTTTTGGTGGCGGCACTCGGATAGCTCTGGAGCTTAGCGAGTATCGTGAATCAGTTGACATTGATTTTCTTTGTAGAGATAAAAAATCATTTCGAGCGGTAAGAGAACAGGTAACGAATAGAACGCTAGGTGAGCTGGTAAAAGAGGATTTTATTTATTCTCGCGATATTTCGTTTGATAGATATGGTGTGCGCACTTTTCTGGATGTTGATGGTGTGAGAATTAAGCTTGAGTTTGTAGCTTTTGACAACTACGCGTTAGAGCAAGGAGATGACGCAGATTTATTTAATGTGCCTTTTATTGACCGTACTTCATGTTTTATCACCAAGCTTCTGGCAAATGCTGATAGGTGGATGCAGAAACCTTATAAAGACATATTTGATTTGATTGTTATGTTTGAAAACTGGGGGGAGATACCACCCGAGGCGTACGCGGAAGCTCACACCCATTACGGTGTTCAAGTTGTAAATAATGGCTTAAAACGGGCACTCCAAAGCCTCCGGAATAATCACACTGCTTACAGAGAAGAAGCCGAAGGTATGGGAATACAAAGAGAATATTTTGATAATGTTGTGTTCCCAGGCTCTGAGCGATTATTGTCTAAGCTTCTAAATTAATTTTCCTTGCGCTCGTTAGTAAAAACGGGTAAAATCCACCCGCAACATGAATCCAGTCACGGAGTGTTGCACATGCTGCGAATTGCCCAAGAAGCCTTGACCTTTGACGACGTTTTGCTCGTTCCCGGTCATTCCGAAGTTCTCCCCCATACCGCTGATTTACGCACGCAATTAACGCGTGGAATTTCTTTAAATATTCCTTTGGTTTCAGCTGCGATGGATACCGTTACTGAATCGGCACTGGCAATTGCGCTGGCGCAGGAAGGCGGGCTCGGATTTATCCACAAAAATATGACTGCAGAGCAACAAGCCGCGCACGTTCGTAAAGTGAAAAAATACGAAAGTGGCATGGTCTCTGACCCGGTTACCGTAAGACCTACTACCACCATTGGTGAAATTAAAAAGCTGACTGCCGAGCATGGCTTTCAGGGTTTTCCTGTGGTTGAAGGTAATGGCGACTTGGTTGGTATTGTTACCGGTCGCGATACACGTTTTGAAGATGACGACAGCAAAGAGATTCGCCACGTAATGACCGGCAATGACCGCCTGGTAACTGTGCACGAAACGGCAGAAAGCGAAGAAATTCTTCAGCTTATGCACAAACACCGCATTGAAAAGATTCTGGTTGTGGATGATGCGCACAAGTTGAAGGGTATGATCACTCTGAAAGACTTTGAAAAAGCGGAAAACAAACCGAACGCTTGTAAAGATGAACTAGGCTCATTGCGTGTTGGTGCTGCTGTCGGTGTCGGCGCGGGCACAGAAGAACGTATTCAATTACTGGTTGAGGCGGGCGTTGATGTATTGCTTATTGATACTTCACACGGGCACTCTCAGGGCGTTTTAGACCGCGTTAAGCAAACTCGTAAAGACTACCCGGAATTACAAATTATTGCTGGTAACGTAGCAACTGCCGCTGGCGCTAAGGCGCTGGTTGAAGCGGGCGTTGATGCGGTTAAAGTTGGTATTGGTCCGGGCTCAATTTGTACTACGCGTATTGTTACGGGTTGTGGTGTGCCGCAAATTAGCGCCATTAGCGATGCCGTAGATGCCATTAAAGGCTCGGGTGTTCCGATTATTGCTGACGGCGGTATTCGCTTCTCAGGCGATATTGCTAAAGCTCTGGCTGCCGGCGCGCATTGTGTGATGGTGGGCAGCATGCTGGCCGGTACGGAAGAGTCGCCGGGTGAAGTTGAGCTTTACCAGGGACGTTATTACAAATCGTACCGCGGTATGGGCAGCCTGGGTGCAATGAACCAGCGCAATGGTTCGTCTGACCGTTACTTCCAGAAAAGTGATGAAGCCGACAAACTGGTGCCGGAAGGTATCGAAGGGCGCATTGCTTATAAAGGACCCATTTCTGCGATTATTCATCAGCAAATGGGCGGCCTGCGTTCAGCTATGGGCTTAACCGGTTGTCCGACAATTGATGACATGCGCACCAAGCCGCAGTTTGTAAAAGTAACGGCCGCCGGTATGGGCGAATCACATGTACACGATGTGCACATTACCAAAGAAGCACCGAATTACCGCAGTTCATAACAGGATGACTAATGACTAGAGATATCCACGACCACCGAATATTGATTCTGGATTTCGGCTCTCAGTACACTCAGCTGATTGCCCGCCGTATTCGCGAAATTGGCGTTTATTGTGAGCTTTGGGCCTGGGATGTTGATGAAGCCGACATCCGCGAGTTTGCGCCTAAAGGCATTATTTTATCTGGTGGCCCGGAAAGCGTGGCTGAAGAGGGTTCGCCGCGTGCGCCTGAATATGTCTTTAACGCAGGCGTACCAGTATTTGGTATTTGCTACGGCATGCAGACCATGGCACATCAGCTGGGTGGTTCGGTGCAATGCTCGCTGGAGCGCGAGTTCGGTTACGCGCAAATTGAGTTAGTAGAGCAAAGCCCGCTGTTTAAAGCCATTGAAGACGCTGTGTCTGAGTCTGGCGCTCCGTTACTGGATGTGTGGATGAGCCACGGTGACAAAGTGGAAATGATTCCGGAAGGCTTTCACACCGTAGCGAAAACCTCTTATTGCCCGTATGCCGCAATGGCTGACGAAGAACGCCATTTTTATGGTGTGCAGTTTCACCCGGAAGTGACTCATACGCGTCAGGGCATGCGTATGCTGGAACATTTTGTCAGTGATATCTGCGGTTGTGAGAAGCAATGGACGCCGGCAAAAATCATTGATGACGCCATTGAGCGCATCCGTGAACAGGTAGGTAGTGACAAGGTTATTCTTGGTTTGTCTGGCGGTGTTGATTCGTCGGTAACGGCTATGCTGCTGCACCGGGCTATTGGCGAGCAGCTGACCTGCGTATTTGTCGACAACGGATTGCTGCGCCTGAACGAAGCTGAGCAGGTGATGGAAATGTTCGGCGACCACTATGGTCTGAACATTTTGCCAATACGTGCAGAAGACCGCTTCTTAGATGCGTTGGCGGGTGAGAATGACCCGGAGAAAAAGCGTAAAATTATTGGTAATACCTTCATTGAAATTTTTGATGAAGAAGCCGGTAAGCTGACCGAGGTTGACTGGCTGGCGCAGGGTACAATTTACCCTGATGTAATTGAGTCTGCGGGTTCTAAAACCGGTAAAGCGCACGTGATTAAATCACACCACAACGTGGGCGGTTTGCCGGAAGACATGAAGTTAGGTTTGGTTGAGCCACTGCGTGAATTGTTTAAAGACGAAGTGCGTAAAATTGGGCTTGAGTTAGGCCTGCCTTACAACATGCTTTACCGTCATCCGTTCCCGGGACCTGGTTTGGGTGTTCGTGTGCTGGGTGAAATTAAGAAAGAATACTGCGACTTATTGCGCCGTGCCGATGCGATTTTCATTGAAGAGCTGCACAACGCGGACTGGTACAACAAAGTCAGCCAGGCCTTTGCGGTATTCCTGCCGGTACGTTCGGTGGGTGTTATGGGTGATCAGCGTAAATACGACTGGGTTATTGCCATACGCGCCGTAGAGACTATCGACTTTATGACCGCGCGCTGGGCTCATTTGCCGTATGAGTTGCTAGAGAAGGTATCAAACCGGATTATCAACGAAGTTAACGGAATTTCCCGCGTAACCTACGATATTTCAGGTAAACCACCTGCCACCATCGAGTGGGAATAAGCAGGTAAACATTGGCTGGCCGTTGCAGGTAATCTTCCGAAAGACGCCAGCAAGTACATCCCTGTAAGGCTTGTGCAGCGCCGTCCATGGCGCTGCACACTTTCTCCAGATTTTCCTGCAACGACGTAACGCCAATGTTGACTTGTTATTTACTTAATCCACTTAGAAGTGGTAAGTCACGCCTAAATGTACTTCATTGTCGATGCTGTTGAAGTTTCCACGGAAACCAGCGTCAGCAGAGAATTGCTCAGTGAAAGCGTAACGTAAGCGCGCACCAACTGATGCAAAGCCGTCTAAGCCCCAGTCATAACCGGCGTCTACAATAGCAGTGGTTTGCTGGCTTAACTTAGTCATAGTACCGATACCGGCATAAGCGCTGGTGTCGTCGTAGTTGCCAAAGTCATAGTGGCTAACACCGGCTTTCAGGAATGTATTGAACTGCTTACCTGCGCCCATGTCTATGAAATATTTAGCGCCAGCACGAAGTGAGTAGTCACCCATATCTTGCAGTTGTATTTCACCAACCCAGTTTGGGGCGATAGTTTTGGATCCTTCTACGTAGAAATCGGAATCGTAGAAATCGGAGAAACCGCCGCTAACATAGTTTAAATCATCAGCTTTGCTGGCTGCTGAAAACATAAGCGAGCCGCTTGCGAGTAGAGCTGTTGTTAGTATAAGTTTTTTCATAGTTTGCCTCCTTGGATATGACATTTGTATTATGGCATCTAAGAGGCGAAATAGCAGCCCTTCAACTGTAAAGGTTCAGTAAAATAAAGGGCTGTAGGGGTTTTTAGGTTACTTCACGATATCCAGCCAGACCATACGATGGTCGGAAGAGGCGCTGCGCTTTTGCATTAGCCTGCTGCCGGCTTCATCACCGACAGGCCAGAACACGCCCGCGTCTTTTACGACTAAGTCGTTAGACGGCAGCACGTAGTCTACGCGCTTGCGCCAGGCCGCGGTATGATACTGCGAGCCTTGTTTGTCAGGAGAGTGCTGTTCACCGCCACGGCTTTGGGGTTTCACGTCATTTACCCGCGGGTGTTGCAGTAATTGCTCAATAGCACCATCAATACCGCCGGAACCGGCCTCTGCATTCATGTCACCCATAACGATAAAGCTCTCGTCAGCTCCCAGGCCGCCACGCACACCATTATCATCGTAAAGGTAGTTATCACTGCCGGGTGTAAGGTAGTCAGCTAATAAGCGGATTTCATCGTAGTTACGCATGCCGTTGCTGTTTTCCGGGCCGTCGAACGCTGGAGGTACTGGGTGCGCAGCTAATAAATGAATGACTTTGTCGCCCACTTGCACGGGGACGTCCCAATGCGATTTCGAGCTTAACGGGTACTGCGCCATGATTTCGTCGGAGTACCATTGCTCGTCAGTAGGCTGTTCCTGTTCATTCATCACGTAAGGAATATGGCGGCCGGGCATGTCTTTCCACAAAAAGTGTTGAAAGGTTCGGGCTTTATCCGTTAGTAATGGATATTTCGATAAGATAACCATACCGTACTGACCCGGATACCAGCCAAAACCCCAGGCGTCGATGCCAGTGCCTTGTGTTTTGCCGTCGCGGTTTAAATCAAAAGGCGAGGGCACCCCTGTATTTACCGGAGCAATATAAGTATAGGGGTATTCAATTGCCTTTTGTCCGTTCTGGGAAATCGACAAGTACTTTTCCTGAAAGACATTTACGCCAACTTGTTTATCAACGTAGTCAAACTCGTTCAGTAAAACGATATCAGGTCGCACACGTTGCAGTATTTCGGCAATACCACGAATTTGTTCATGATCCTGCTGTAACACCTCGGGTACAGGCGATTTGTCCAATTGCGGGAGCTCGCTGTCGCTCAGGTAATTAGATGCGTCCATACTGACATTAAAAGTCGCAACCCGAATGGTTTCTGGTTCGCCTTTGCCGGAACCGGCAATTGCATTAAAAGAAGTAGGAATCATAAGAACAACGAATGTTAAAATTAATAAAAACCGTATAAAGCCCATGGGATAACCGTTTGAGAGCAGCCTAAGACAGTGAGTGAGAATAAAGGTTCCCGGATGACTAGGCAAGAGCTAATAATTTGATTAAAATATGTCACATATCTGACACAAAAATGTCTTAGAAGCGTAATGAAATCAGCCCGATCCCATACAGCTCCGACCTCTTGCCGCGTACTGAATACCTTTCAGGCTATGAGTTTCCCGGTAATGAACCAGCTGTTGTGTCGCGGCTCTTCATCGAATAGTAAGCGAACGATCCAACTTTCCCTTCTGCGTTCGCAAAAAAGTTCCATTGCTTCTCATATTTTTTTCAACTTTCACGAAATTGTCATAAATAAGATTTACCCTCACTTTCGCATAAATACCCAAAACCAAAACCGGGAAGAACAAAACTATGTTTAACTCTACTTTCAAGCGTACAGCTGTTGCAGCTGCTATTGCGATGGGCCTTAGCGGTACAGCTATAGCTCAGGATACCTCATCGAGCTTACGTGGCTCTGTTACCACTCAATCGGGTGAGTTCCTGCCAAATACGACGATTCAGTTGCGCAATGAGCGAACTGGAACGGTACAGACTTATACTACTAATGAACAAGGTGCATTCGCGGCGCGCGGATTGAGTGTCGGTGGCCCTTACACTATCGTCGCTGAAGGTCCGGAAGGCCGTACTGAAGTAATCGAAGACATTTATTTGACCTTGGGTGACTCTGAGTCGGTGCGAATTGTCCTTAAATCTGAAATGGAAAAGATTCAGGTTTCAGGTTCACCAAGCGCAAACAGCCTCTACGGTAGTAACAGCCCTGCAGCAAACTTTAACCTGTCTGACTTGCAGGATAGCCCGGCAATTAACCGTGACTTGAAAGACATTGTGAGAGCTGATCCTCGTATATATATTGATCGTAGCTTTGGTGATGGTGTTCAGTGTATTGGTGCTAGTCCACGCTTTAATAGTTTGACCGTCGACGGTGTTCGTTTAAATGATAACTTCGGACTTAACTCAAATGGTTATCCAACCCAGCAAATGCCGTTTTCTTATGACGCCATTGAACAGGTTGCTGTTGAGTTTGCACCGTTCGATGTCCAGTATGGCGGTTTTACTGCGTGTAACATCAATGCAGTTACTAAGTCTGGCAGCAACGAATTCAAGGGTGGCTTCTTTTACGATTACACCAGCGATTCTTTCCGTGGTGATAAGTTAGAGGGCACTCCGATTGATAACGGCGATTATTCTGAAGATCGTTACGGCGTGAATTTAGGCGGAGCATTGATAGAAGATAAACTGTTCTTCTTTGCTGCTTACGAAAAATTTGAAGGTGTGACTAACTTCTCTCGTGGACCTGTTGACTCAAACGCTGGTAGCCCAGTATTCGGTGTGACACAAGCGCAGTTAGATGAAATTGCTCAAATCGCTCAAGATGTTTACGGTTATGATGTTGGAACTCCAATCGCAAACGCTCCTGTTGAAGATGAGAAGCTTCTCTTAAAACTAGACTGGAATATCAATAGTAACCACCGTGCATCTTTGACTTACAACTGGAACGATGGTGGTAATTTATCTAACTCGGATGGTGATGATGATGAATATGAGTTTGCTAATCACCGTTATTTCCGAGGTGCAGAATCTACATCATACGTCGGACAGCTATTCTCGGATTGGACTGATAATTTCTCGACCGAAGTTCGTGTAGGTTATTCAGAACTTGATAATACTCAGGAAACTGTAGGGCCTAAAGATTTTGGTGATGTTCAGATATATACGACTGGACCTGATGGCTCTGATGCAATTGTTTATTTGGGAGCTGATGATTCACGCCAAGCGAATGAACTAAATTACGACACAACGTTTTATAAGTTCCGTGGTACCTATTTTATGGGAGACCATGTCATTTCGGGTGGTTACGAGCGTGAAGATTTGAACGTATTCAATATGTTCGTTCCGCAATCCCGTGGTGGTGAATACATTTTTGAAGGTGGAATCGAGGCTTTCCGTAATGGTCAGGCCACAGAAGTTGCATATAATACGGGAGCAGGGACAAACGACCCGCGTGATGCAGCGGCTTCATTCGATTACGCAACGAACACAGTGTACCTTCAAGATGAGTACTACTATGCAGACATGGACATGACCATCACGGCCGGTCTGCGTTACGATTGGTACGAAAGTGGAAACAGCCCGCGCTACAACGAAAACTTCGAAAATCGTTATGGTTTTGCAAATACCGGAACTTTTGATGGTGAAGGTCTTCTGCAACCACGTTTAGGTGTCAACTGGATTGTATCTCCTGAACTGGAAGTGCGCGGTGGTATTGGCTTGTATTCTGGCGGTAATCCGAATGTTTGGCTGGCTAACAGCTACCAGAATAACGGTATCACCTTGGCTGAAACCGAACTATCTAATGTTAACTTGTTTGACATTCCTTTATCTGGAGAAGGCCGTCCAGGTTATGATGTCCCTCAGGCTATGGTCGACGAGGCTGCAGCAGCGGACTCAGACTTCGCCGTTAACGCGTTAGATCCAAACTTCGAGATTCCGAGCGAGTGGAAATATGCTTTGGGGGCTACTTATTTCTTGCCACAGGACTACGTCTTGCAAGCTGACTTGATGTACACCTCTAAGCAGAATGAGCCAATCATTAGTAACATTGCCGTAGAAGCTACTAGGACTTTGTTCGATGGTCGCCCAATTTATGAGCGTAGCGAAGCTGACCGTGGTCAGGACTTCTTGTTGACGAATGCTGCCGAAGACTCTGATGTTATGTCTTTGTCTTTAGCGTTAAGTAAGTCATACGATTTTGGTTTAGATATGTCTATTGCATATGCTTATGCAGATGCAGAAGAATCGCATCCAATGACGAGTTCTGTGGCCTACTCTAACTACACTAACGTGGCTTTAGCGGACATTAACAGCCCTCTACCGGCAACTTCTAATTATGAAATTCCGCACCGTTTCACGTTCCGTGCAACTTATAAGCATGAGTTTTTTGACGGTTATGAAACTACGTTTAGCGTGTTTGGTTCTGCCAACAAAGGGCGTCCTTATAGCTACACGTTCTCTCGTGGCTCAAATATTAACCCTGGTGACGTAACCTCAGGTCGTGACCTGCTTTACGTTCCAACAGGTGCCGATGATGCAAACGTCGTTTTCGGACCTGAGTTTGACCAGGAGTCCTTCTTTGAGTTTGTTGAGGAGTCTGGATTAGGTAAGTATGCAGGCGGAATTGCTCCACGTAATGACTTCTCCAGCGACTGGTGGCACAAAGTAGATTTGCGTATATCACAAGAGCTACCAGGTCTTATGGACGGTCATAAAGCAAGCCTGTTTTTTGTAATTGATAACTTTACTAACATGCTGAATGACGACTGGGGCGTGCTATACCAAGCGGGTTTCCCTCAAGCAGAAGGCGTAGTAGAAGCTAATATCGATGATCAGGGCCGTTATGAATTTAACCGTTTCTCGCAACCTCGCGGGCAAGGCCGTGTGACCAACCCATCATTGTGGGAAGCTCGCATCGGTATCGAATACAAGTTCTAACGGACGTAACCTGACGTTTACGTCAGGAACGATATCCCACCTGACATAAATGTCAGGCTACGGGGTGGCATTTCAGATTACGGAATGTCAGGTTATGAGTTAGTGTTATGAATAAACCGCCGCTGGTATTGCCCGCGGCGGTTTATTGTTTTAACCTCCCAGTATCAGACACTTATAAACGCACCCAAATGGAACTGAGCTGGACCAGTCTTTTACCTTCCTTATTGGCAATTGTATTTGCCATAGTCACCCGAAAAGTTCTGCTGGCGCTTATTGGCGGTATTATCCTGGCCAATATCCTGCTGTTCTGGCCTGCTCCTGAAAACATTGCCTACGGCACTTTAAGCAGCACCTGGGACACCCTTATTGACCCGAGCAACATGTTGGTCTGGTTTTTTACTCTGGGTATTGGTGCGTTATTCGGTGTGTTGGAAAACGGCGGTACGTTTAAACAGTTTGTGCTGAAACTAGAGCGCAAGCAGTGGATAGAGAGTAAGCGCCGCGCGCGCTTGATGACCTGGATACTGGGCGTTGTGGTCTTTATTGAATCGAACGTGACCATTATGATTTCCGGCACCACTTCGCGGCCTATTTATGATCGTCTGGGCATTGCCCGCGAGAAACTCGCTTATATTGTTGACTCCACTTGTGCTGCCATTTGTATTTTAATTCCGCTGAATGCCTGGGGGGCGTTTAATTTAACGCTCATTACGAACCAGGGCGTTGAGCAACCGCTGCTGGTGTTTATTCAGTCTATTGCATTTAACTTCTATGCCATTTTTGCGGTATTGCTGGCGCTGTTTGTGGCGCTGTTCGACTGGAACATTGGGCCAATGAAAGCCTTTGAGAAGAACGCGGTACCGAATCAGGTGTCGCAAAACACCTGGGGCGATGGTCCGGATGATGAGGCCAGTTTTGGCAAGGGTACGGCGGTGGTCATGACCAGCCTGATTTCACTGGTGGTTATGGTGCCGGTTATGTTGCTGGTAACCGGTAATGGTGTTCTGGTTGACGGTAACGGCACTTTAAGTGTGTTTATTGCCATTTATGTGGCATTGGGCATTGCTGTAGCCGGTACTCTGATGACACAGCCGGTTGGTCTAGTCGATGTTGGCAAGTACTTGCTCAAGGGCGCCTGGAACATTCTGCCACTAGCGGTCATTTTGTGGTTGTCTATTGCGCTTGGAGGGTTAACCCGCGACCTAGGTACGGGCGAATTCCTGGCGGCGGCTCTGGATGGTTCGGTGGCACTGTGGATGCTGCTACCGTTGATATTTGTGCTGTCGGCTATTACTGGGTTTTCTATTGGCTCCAGTTGGGGGACCTTTGCTATTATGCTGCCGCTGGCGATACCGTTGGCAATGACCTTAGGACTACCACCAGCTCCATTTATTGCTGCAGCTATTTCCGGTGGCATATTTGGAGACCACGCATCGCCCATTTCCGATACCACCATTATTGCTTCTATGGCGTCGGGCGTGGAGCATATTGACCATGTGCGGACACAGTTGCCCTATGCGTTAGTAGCGGGGCTTGCGGCGACTGTGGCTTACGCCATAACGGGGATGCTTATTTAACGCTGGCTGATTTGCGGCGGGCTCGAAAAAAACGCCGCAGAATATCGCCGCATTCTTCTGCCAGTACGCCGCTGTGCACTTCCACTTTGTGGTTCATAGAGGCGTGGTTAATAACCTCAATGGCAGTGCCTGTGGCTCCGGTACGCGGGTCGGTTGCACCGAACACCAGGCGCTTGACTCGGGCATGGGTAATTAAACCCGCACACATGGCGCAGGGCTCAAGGGTTACGTACAGGGTGGCGTTGACCAACCGATAATTATCGATAGCCTGACCTGCAGAACGAATAGCTTGTGCTTCGGCATGAGCGGACGGGTCGGACAAAGAAATAACCTGATTATAACCTTCGCCAACAATTTTATCGTCCATGACCAACACCGCGCCAACGGGCACTTCGTCTGCGTCTTGTGCTTGTTCAGCAAGTTCTAAGGCTCGCTGCATGTAGATTTCATCGGTTGTCATGAGGGCGATTTTAGCGCAGGATATTACCCAGTACCAGAATAACAATCCGCACTTATGCAGGAGAGAACAATGAAAAAGCTCATTATTAGCTTATTGCTGGCCAGTAGCTTTGGCTATAGCGCCCAGGCTGCTGCACAGCAGTCGCCGGTAAAAGTCAGCAGTGACTTAGAAGCTCAGGTCATTGAATGGCGTCGCCATATTCACGCCAACCCGGAACTGAGTAACCGCGAGTTTGAAACCGCCAAAATGGTGGCTGAGCATTTGCGTTCTCTGGGCATGGAAGTTGAAACTGGTGTTGCGCACACGGGTGTCGTTGGCGTGCTAAAAGGCGGTAAGCCAGGCCCAACTATAGCTTTGCGTGCGGATATGGACGCTTTACCTGTTACCGAGCAGACCGATGTTCCTTTTAAGTCAACCGTGAAATCAGAGTATCGCGGCAATGAAGTGGGTGTGATGCATGCCTGCGGGCATGATACTCATGTTGCTATGTTAATGGGTGCAGCAGAGAAATTAGCCGAAATGAAAGACGAGCTGGCCGGTAACGTGATGTTTATTTTCCAGCCAGCTGAAGAAGGCGCGCCTGAAGGTGAAGAGGGCGGCGCGGCATTGATGCTGGAAGAAGGGCTTTTTGCTGATAACAAACCAGAAAAAGTCTTTGGTATTCATGTATGGGCAGGTTTTCCAACAGGTCATGTTGGTTATCGGAAAGGCCCTCTGATGGCTTCTGCAGATAGATTTGAGATTAAAGTGAAGGGCAAGCAGGCTCATGGTTCAGCTCCGTGGACAGGCGTTGACCCTATTGTGACTTCAGCACAAATTATTAATAACGCACAGACCATTATCAGCCGCCAGACCAATATTACCAAAGCTCCGGCAGTTTTATCCTTCGGTATTGTGGAAGGTGGTGTGCGTAATAACATTATTCCGGACGAAGTGACCTTAATTGGTACTATCCGCAATTTTGACATGGACATTCGCTCGGATATTCACGAGAAATTAAAGTTAACGGCAGAAAAAACGGCTGAAGCAAACGGAGCCGAAGCTCACGTTCATGTCGATTTAGGCTATCCGGTAACCAGTAATGACGCGGACCTGGTTGAACAGATGCTGCCAATAACTAAAGCGGTAGCCGGAGCTAACAAGGTGCAGGAAGTACCGTTAGTGACAGGTGCTGAAGACTTCTCGTATTATGCGCTGGAAGTGCCGGGTATGTTTGTATTTTTGGGGGTTACCCCACCAGAGCGTGATATGGCTAATGAACCAAGCAACCATTCGCCACACTTCTATGCCGATGAAGACGCACTGAAAACCGGTACGGAACTTTATGTGAATTGGGCTCTGGAATCTCTCTAATATGCCGAAGTCTGCAGTATCGCTGTTTGCTATTTTACTGCTGGCCGCTAGTGTAATAACGGCCTGCAGTCCTCAAACCCGCCCCGATGCCATGTCCGTAGTTCAGGAACGCCAGGTATTGCGGGTGGGAACATTGATAAACCCAACCAGTTATTATTTTGACCATGACCGGGAGCAGGGCTTCGAGTACGACTTGGCGAAACGCTTTGCTGATCGCTTAGGGGTTGAGCTGGAAATGGTGCCGCGCTTTGACGTGAATGACTTGTTTACCATGCTGCGCCGCGGTGAAGTTGATATTGTTGCGGCGGGTCTTGACCGGACATCGACGCGTGCTCAGCTGTTCCGTTTTAGCCCGCCTTACGACATTATTAGCCAGAAAGTGGTTTTCAAACAAGGTTCACGGCAGCGCCCGCGTGACTTACAGCAAATTACTGATGGTGAAATTGTTGTAGTAGAAGGCAGTTCGCACCATGAGTTTTTAAAAAGTCTGGGCGATAGTATTCCTACTTTAAAGTGGCGCGCGACCCGGGACCATGATGCGGTTGAACTGCTACAGATGGTGATTAGCGGCGAGGTCGATTACACCATTACTGACAGTACTGCATTAGATATTCAACGGCGGTTTCATCCTGATTTAAGTGTGGCTTTTACGGTAAAGCATGATCAAGACATTGCCTGGGCTTTACCGCAGGGTAAAGATGACTCTTTGTTTGCCGCCGTTATTGAATATTTTGGTGAGATTCGTTCCAGTGGGCGTTTAGCCCATATTAAAGAGCAGCACTTTGGTCATGTAAAACAATTTAACTATGTCACTACCAGCTTATTTATTGAAGCGGTAGAGCAAGTTTTACCCGGTTATATTGAAACCTTTAAAGAACATTCGGGCTCGCTTGACTGGCGGTTACTGGCCGCTATTTCCTATCAGGAGTCGTTGTGGAATCCGCGAGCGGTGTCTCCTACAGGTGTGCGCGGCATGATGATGCTAACTTTGCCTACAGCGAAAGCTATGGGCGTTAAAAGCCGCTTGAATGCCGAGCAAAGTATACGCGGCGGTGCGCGTTATCTGGAGCGTATGCTAAATAGGGTGCCGGCAAGAATTCCGCAACCCGACCGAACCTGGTTTGCGTTAGCTGCGTATAATATAGGATTCGGTCATTTAGAGGACGCGCGAATAATAACGGAGCGTCAGGGTGGTAACCCGGACCGTTGGGTGGATGTGAAGAAACGCTTGCCGCTGCTGAGACAAAAGCAGTTTTACCGACATACCCGCTATGGTTTTGCTCGAGGCGATGAACCCGTGACCTATGTTGGTAACATCCGCCGCTTTTACGACACATTGAAATATTTAGATGAGCAAGGGCGGCTGTAGCCGTCCCGCGACGTAGCCTGGCATTTATGTCAGGTGAGATGCTGATTCCTGACGTAAACGTCAGGCTACGAAAATGATAAAATTAGGTGTTTAAAATGAAAAAGACAGTCGCCGCAGTGCTAATGGCTTTAGCTCCGGTATTTGCCTTAGCACAAAGCCTTGGCGACAAAATTGAACTATCCGTAAACAATCAGGTTATTGAAGCGACTCTGGCCGAGCCTTTGTCGTCGGGAAACAGTTATCGACTCACTTTTGAAGACCGCTATGGTGACACTCAGCATTTAGGTTTTTTGCATAAGCGTGGCGATAACCAGCTTATTTCCATTACGCATCCCGATGTGGGGGAAGTGGAAATTCGTCGCGTAAACGGTAAAACCTATATTAATCAAAGAAACCGAACACCATCGGAGCCGTTAAAACCTAAGAGTCGGACAGAACCACCGCAACTGGAAAAACAGCTTCAGCTAGCTCCTGCTCCGCGTAAAGCGGCACTGACGAAAGCCAACAACGCTCAAATAACCTCTCAGGTGACTCAGTTCGATAACAGTATTGACGTGTTGTTTCTGTATGACAAAGAGTTACTGGGATACGCCGAAGACAATGGTGAGGATTTAGCTTTACGCATTGATGCAGCGGTGAGCAGAAGTAATTTAATTTTCGAGCGCTCACAATTACCCGTCGAAATGTCTGTGGCCGGTGTTAGTTTTTTCAATCCGGAATCTACCACTAGCTTTCCGACAGAAGACCCTAACGCGATTATTGATGAACTGGTTGATGATCAACGAGTACGTCGGTTGATGGATCGCTATCAGGCCGATGTGGTCCACTTTATTGGCGCTGAAAACTCCAGTGTTTGCGGCTTGGCTTTTGTTGCCACCGACTTTGATGTCAGTGACAACTTAGTGAATAGGGTTAGCGGCGCCGCGGGTGCAGGGTACACCGCGTTGTCCTGTACGGGCACGGGAACTGTTGCGCACGAGGTTGGGCATAACTTCGGACTCAATCATGACCGCTATACCTTGGCCGACAATGCAAGCGGCGGTGGTGGTGACCAGAAGGATTACCATATTCCTTACGGCTTTATTGAAGATAATGGACGTTTTTATACGACGATGTCGTACGGTAGCGTCTGCCGGAACGAATTTGGCAGCGCAGCCGACTGTAATGAGGAACCCGCCTACTCCAGTCCTGACCTGGTCGACAGCAATTTTGGACTGCCAATGGGTAAAGCCAATTCTGAAATAGATGCGGCAGATGCCAGCACTGCGGCGCAACGCAGTAGCGTGGTGTGGGCTAATAACGCGTCACGCACTAATGTTAATGCTATGGCGGCCGGCCGTACCGGGAATTCGGAGCTAACCTTAAGCTGGCCGTCGGTAGCCAATGCCGACCGCTACGCTTTGGGCGGTGGTCGCTGCGAACAGTATGAGTCTGTAAGTCGTGAAGCTCTTTTGGACTTGCAAAGCTTTAGTGTAAACTCGGTTGCTTTAGGCGGCATACCCAACGGCTCAACCGATATCTGCATTATCGCGATAGAGGAACTGACCAACGGTGCTGTTCGCTGGCGTTTTGTCAGCAATAGTAGCTTTAGTGGTAACTTCTCGAATACTAATGCAAATTACCTGTTACTGAATAGCAATGTGATGGGCTTGGTGGAAGCCGGAGATCAGGCCAGCTTTACTATTGAGCTATCGGATGCCGATACCAGTAACCAGTCATTACAGATGGCTGTTCCGACAACCGCTAGTGGCACTTCGGTGAGTCAGGAAGTAGGCATAGCAGCTGCCGAACAATGGTTTGACTGGGTTGTCAGCGGTAGTGGCAACACACGTATGATGACGGTAACTTTAAAGACCGATATTGAAGAGATTGCGGCAAGCCTGGATAAAGACACTATTTTTAATCCGTTCCACTTGCGTTTAAAAGTGGTGAATACCGCTTTTAACGATTTTAATATTTCCAGCGGACTGTGGAATGACCCTTCTAGTATGGTTGGCTCGCGTCCGCAGGCTTTTTTAAGTTCGGGTGATACGGTTGGCGAACTGGAGGTGCTGGATACTCAGCTGAGCCTGTTTAACGTCAGTAACGATGTGGCTGTTTCAGTAGTTAATTTAGACGATGACCTTGTCCGTGACTTTAGCTTTAACGAGGTGAGCGGTGCTGTTGATGGTGAGCGACGCTTCGTTATAGAAGGAATTGCCGGTATTGTGGATTCGGAGCAGACTGCCATACTGAGAGTAGACTTCAGCGACGGCAGTGACAGCCTGAGAGTTGCGTTAACGGTTGAACCCCGGGCTATTGCGCCGACCATAGTTGGTTTTACAGCAACTGGCACCACGGTAGGGCAAACGGTTCGCCTTGCGGCAACAGTGACTGATGCTGACTTGAATCTTGACCCGGATAGCTTGCGGTTGTTCAGGGTAATGGAGAGTAGCGAAGAGGAAGTAACGGGTTTTAGTTTTAATGATGGCGCATTCAGTGCCTCGTTGGGGCAACTTGCGGCGGGAACTTACCAGTACCGGTTAAATGTAAATGATACCGAGGGTAATACGCAGTCGGCGACCGCTCGCTTCACCGTTGCCGCAGCTGACTCTGGCAGTAGCGGCGGCCATGCAGGTTGGCTGGTGGTGCTTGGGCTTGTGGCTATGGGGCTACGCAAACGCGTAGCCTGACATTTATGTCAGGTGAGATATTGTTCCTGACATAAATGTCAGGCTACTGAAATTGAAGTTCTTTGTAGCTGAAGTTGGCTTTGACTTCTTTTTGCATCCATTCCAGCATAACGAAACAGCGTGATTCACCGTCCAGCTTAACAATTTTAGCAAGGAATCCACGGAAAGGGCCTTGCTGAATTTCGACCGTGTCGCCTATTTGAGGTGCCTGTTCATCGGTCAGTTGGTCAACCCCTCGCATTTGGTCAATCCAGCGTTGTGGAACCTTCGGAATGTTGTCGCCAAAACGCAGAACACCAGCGACACCATAAGTGCTGCGCAGCTTGTAAAACTGTTCAATAATGTCATCGGGTTTTACGAACACATAGCCCGGAAACATACGCTCAACGACTGAGGTACGCACACCCCGACGAACCTTTTTTACGGTTAACTCGGGCGCGAAAACACCGAACCCCTGGTTCTCCAGATTCAGTATGGCGCGTTCTTCCTGCTTAGGCTTGGTTCGTACTATGTACCAAACGTCAGATTCGAGCTCATTCATAACAGGTCCTTTTGTGCGTCGGCCGCTGATCTTTCCACATTAGCCAAAGTTACGCAAATTAGGCTGGTAAGCTAGCATAAAGTCGTTGCAAAAAATGGGTATGGCACGGTAAGCTAATTATGCACTTCAACGCAATAAAGGCTTAAGTCTATGCAAGCTAAACGCCTCAGACGTGAAAATAACTCCCGCCGTCGCGCCGTTATTCGTAAACGTAAACAACGTATTATTGAGCGCCGCGAAAAGTGGTTTCGCATAGTGAATCGCCAAGGCACTCCGAAAATCGAGTAGCCTGACATTCATGTCAGGTTCGATATTGTACCTGACATGAATGTCAGGCTACTGTATAATCTGCCAGCAAAAATCGCCCAGCTTTGGAGACCTTGCTTGTGGAAATCTACCGCGGTGCACCTGCCTTATCAGCCTTCAAAACAACGAAGCAACTTGAACAACTGAAACAGGCAGGAATTCCTGTCAAAGAGCTTTATGCCGAGTATCAGCACTTTGTTGATTTGCATAACGAACTTAACGACGAACACCGTTCGGTATTGGTGCAACTACTGAAGTACGGCCCTGAAATGCCGGCACATGAGCCGCAAGGTGCTTTGGTATTGGTCACTCCCCGCATTGGCACTATTTCCCCCTGGGCTTCAAAGGCCACCGATATTGCACACAACTGTGGCTTGAAGAGCATTCATCGTGTTGAGCGCGGTGTGGCTTTTTATCTGCAGGGCGACTTGTCGGCAGAGGAACTGAAGCGAGCGGCAACACTGTTGCATGATCGTATGACCGAAAGCGTGTTGTACGACATGAATGACGCGCAGCAGCTATTCCGCTCACAGGAACCGCAGCCTTTGTCTTCGGTGGACATTCTGGCAGGCGGTCGTGAAGCTTTGGCGCAGTCCAATATCAGCCTGGGTCTGGCGCTGGCCGATGACGAAATTGATTACCTGGTAGAAAACTTCCGCAAACTGAATCGTAACCCGAATGACATTGAGCTTTATATGTTTGCCCAGGCGAACTCTGAGCACTGTCGCCACAAGATTTTTAACGCCGACTGGACCATAGACGGCGCGGAACAGCCTAAGTCGCTGTTCAAAATGATTAAAAACACCTTTGAAACCACACCGGACTACGTATTGTCGGCCTACAAAGACAACGCGGCCGTTATGGAAGGCCATGAAGCCGGACGTTTCTATCCTCAACCGGACAGCATGAGCTATGGCTACAGCCACGAGCCGGTGCATATTCTGATGAAAGTGGAAACTCATAACCACCCAACCGCTATTTCTCCTTACCCGGGTGCGGCAACCGGCTCCGGCGGCGAAATTCGCGATGAAGGCGCTACGGGTGTTGGTTCTAAACCTAAAGCTGGCCTGGTGGGCTTCAGCGTTTCTAACCTGAATATTCCGGGCTTTAAGCAGCCGTGGGAAGAAAACTACGGCAAACCAGCGCGTATTGTTTCGGCACTGGATATTATGCTGGAAGGCCCCTTAGGCGGCGCAGCCTTTAATAACGAATTTGGCCGCCCGGCTCTGACCGGTTATTTCCGTACCTACGAGCAAACGGTCGACAGCCACAATGGGCGCGAAACCCGCGGTTACCATAAGCCAATTATGATTGCCGGCGGTTTAGGTAACATTCGTGAAGCTCATGTACAAAAAGGTGATATTCCGGTTGGCGCTAAGCTAGTTGTACTAGGTGGCCCGGCTATGAACATTGGGTTAGGTGGCGGCGCAGCATCGTCTATGGCGTCGGGCGAGTCGACCGAAGATTTAGATTTTGCTTCAGTGCAACGTGAAAACCCGGAAATGGAACGCCGTTGTCAGGAAGTGATTGACCGCTGCTGGCAGCTAGGTGCCGATAACCCTATTGCCTTTATTCACGACGTAGGCGCTGGTGGCCTGTCGAATGCGATGCCGGAACTGGTTAGTGATGGTGGTCGTGGTGGTCGCTTTGAACTGCGCGAAATACCAAACGATGAACCGGGTATGACACCGCTGGAAATTTGGTGCAACGAGTCGCAGGAACGTTACGTTATTGCCATTGCACCGGAAAACCTGGCGCGTTTTGAAGCCTTGTGTGAGCGCGAGCGTGCAGAGTACGCGGTTATTGGTGAAGCGACTGAAGAGCTTACTATTTTACTGAACGACGCCAAGTTCTCGAATCAGCCAATTGATTTGTCGTTGGACGTGCTGTTAGGCAAGCCGCCGAAGATGCACCGCGACGTGGCTCGCTTACAGACTGAGGGTACGCCACTACACCTGGAAGCCGCTGATTTGAATGACGCCGCTGACCGTTTATTGCGCTTACCGGCTATTGCTGAAAAAACCTTCTTAATTACCATCGGTGACCGGAGTGTTACTGGTTTGGTTGCCCGTGACCAAATGGTGGGCCCGTGGCAGATACCGGTGGCGGACGTTGCGGTAACCGCGTCCAGTTATGATAGCTACCATGGTGAAGCGATGGCTATGGGTGAGCGCACACCGCTGGCGTTACTGAACTTTGGTGCTTCGGCCCGCATGGCAGTAGCAGAGTCTTTGACTAATATTGCCGCTGCGGACATTGGCGACTTAAAACGCATTAAATTATCCGCCAACTGGATGTGCGCAGCTGGTCATCCGGGTGAAGACGCAGGTTTGTATGAGGCCGTTAAAGCCGTCGGTGAAGAGCTGTGTCCTGAACTGGGTATTACTATTCCGGTAGGTAAAGATTCGATGTCGATGAAAACTCAGTGGCAGGAAGACGGCGAAGACAAAGCCGTGACAGCGCCAATGAGTCTGGTTATTACGGCGTTTGGCCGGGTGAATGACATTCGCTCGACGTTGACACCGCAGTTGCGCACCGACAAAGGTCAGTCGCATCTGGTGCTGATTGATTTAGGTAAAGGCCAGAACCGTTTAGGCGGCTCTGCACTGGCGCAGGTGTACCAGCAACTGGGGCAACACACGCCAGACCTGGACGACACTGAAGCTTTTAAAGCTTTCTTTAACACCACGCAGCAGTTGGTAACCGAAGGTCGTTTACTGGCCTACCACGACCGTTCGGACGGTGGTTTATTCACTACTGTTGCGGAAATGGCCTTTGCCGGTAACTGTGGCGCGAAAGTGGCACTGGACGAATTAGGCGAGGATAACTTAGCGACTCTGTTCAACGAAGAGCTGGGTGCTGTTATTCAGGTTAGTGACGAGCAGTACCAAAAAGTCATGGACGCCTATAAAACCGCTGGTTTGGGCGACTGTGTGAAACGCATTGGTGAGCCAACGCATGAAGATGCCATTGTCTTTACTCGTAACGAACAGAATGTATTAGCCCAGAGCCGTACGCACTGGCGTACTGTGTGGGCAGAAACGACGCACCACATGCAGCGACTGCGTGACAACCCGGTGTGTGCTGATGAAGAGTTTCACCTGAAGCAACGCGCTGATAACCCGGGGTTACTGGCCGACTTAACCTTTGATCCTTCTGAAGACATTGCGGCGCCTTATATTGCTAAAGGTATTGCGCCGAAGGTCGCGATTCTGCGTGAGCAGGGCGTGAATTCGCATTACGAAATGGCAGCGGCCTTTGACCGTGCCGGTTTTGAAGCCGTTGATGTTCATATGAGCGATATACTGGCGGGTCGTGTCTCGCTGGAAGAGATGCAGGCACTGGCGGCTTGTGGGGGCTTCTCTTACGGTGACGTATTAGGCGCCGGTGAGGGTTGGGCTAAATCGATTTTATTCAACGACCGTGCGCGCGAGCAGTTTGAAGCTTTCTTTAAGCGCAACGATACGCTGGCACTTGGTGTGTGTAACGGTTGTCAGATGTTGTCGACTCTGAAGCAGTTAATTCCGGGAACTGAGCATTGGCCTCGTTTTGTGACTAACCGCAGCGAGCGTTTTGAAGCGCGCTTTAGTCTGGTGGAAGTGCAGGAATCTAAGTCGATTTTCTTAGGTGACATGGCGGGTTCGCGTATGCCAATTGCGGTGTCTCATGGTGAAGGCCGTGCGGAGTTTGCTAACCCTCAGCAGCAGTCTCAGCTGGAGCAAAGTGGCCAGGTTCCACTGCGTTACATTGATAACTGGGGCGAAGTAGCTGAGCAGTATCCGGCCAACCCGAATGGTTCACCGAAAGGTATTACTGCGGTAACCAGTGACGATGGTCGTGTGACCGCAATGATGCCACACCCTGAACGCGTGTTCCGTACCGTAGCCAATAGCTGGCACCCGGATGAATGGGGCGAAGACAGCCCATGGATGCGCATGTTCCGCAACGCCCGTAAGCACCTCGGTTAGCTGGGCGGCGCTTACGGAGACGCTACGAGTTCATCCCTGAAGGCTTGACGAAGGCCATCCATGGCCTTCGACACTCCTGCAGCAGAAAGCCCACGGGTTTGATGCCTCTTGCAGCTCGCGCTGCACACCTCCTCAATGGTCCCTGCAACCGTTGGGCGCTCGCTATCCTGCTATCCATGGTATCTCACCTGATGTGAACATCTGGTTCGCGACGTGTAGCCAGGCGTTTATGTCAGGTGCTGGCTGTTATTTTTATGCCTAGAGCTTTAGTAACAGCCAGTACACTTTTAAGGGTTGGGTTGCCTTTTTCACTGAATGAACGGTATAGCTGCTCTCTGGATAGCCCAGTTTTTTGGGCTAATTCTGTCATACCTTTTGTTCTTGCCGCTATGCCAATAGCATTGGCAATGTAGCCTGCGTCTTCTGTTTCCAAAGCATCGGCAACGAATGCCGCTACAGACTCGGCGTCGTTCAAATAAGAGGCCGCATCAAACCTTCTGAAAGTCGTTGCCATTGTTGTTGCTCCAATATTCGTAAAGTATGTGTGCTTTTTTAATGTCCCTGCTTTGGCTTTTTTTATCGCCTCCGGCGAGTAACAAAATGAGCACACCCTGATCTTCATAAAAATAAACTCGGTAGCCGGAACCAAAGTGCATTCTTAATTCGCTTAGCCCATGACCAATAGGCTTCACGTCACAGGAGCTTCCTTCTATTAATCGATTAATATGCGAAATAATTCGGCCTTTGATTGTTTGATCTTTTATACTTGACAACTATTGGTGAAATTTATTTGATTCATATATTGATAAGCTCATTGTAATTTTTAAAATACACTTTAGCAAATAAGATGGGTAAATTAGCAGAGCGGCGGAAGCTGGTATGTAAGCTGAGGATTTGAAGTAACGTAGGTGTTTAATGTTTCTGTAGCCTGACGTTTACGTCAGGAACGATATCTCACCTGACATAAATGTCAGGCTACGAAATCGCATAGGTCCGGTGACGAAACCGCAAGTATCCGATTACAGCACCACCGTATTTTTATGCGGTGGGTTGGCTGCTAAGGTTGCGCGCAGGGCAACTTCATAGCTGGGTTTTAAGTGGGTAACCCAAAGCTCGGCGGGTTGTTGTTCCAGACTATTCAGGGCGCTTTGTAGTAGGGCCGGGGTCATGTGTTTGGTTTTCTCTGCAACATGCAGTAACTCGTCGGGAAAGGCGCATTCCAGCATGAGAGTATCAATATGGCCTAAGCGGTTAAGCTGTTCGGTCAGCTGCTTGCCGGCAATGGTATCGGCGGCAAAAACAAAGTGTTTGCCCTGATTTTTTACACTGTACCCCACGGTTGGCACGCTATGCTCTACGGCAAAAGCTTTAATTTCCAGACCTTCAAGCTCTATGCACTCACCCGGGTGGATTTTTCTAAATTTTAGTATCGGCTCAGGGCCTTCGGTCATGCTGCTGAGCTCAGGCCAGATATCGCCGTTAAAAATATTGTTTTGCAGCTTTTCCAGAGTGTGAGCCTGTGCGTAAACCGTAACAGGTAAGTGCTCACTTCCGTATTGGTTGCTTAAAAACGTCGGCAAAGCGGCAATGTGATCCATATGCGAATGGGTCAGAAACACATGTCGAACCTGGTGCATTTGCGCCAGGCTGAGTTGATTCAGACCGGTGCCGGCGTCAATCAGAATGTTATGATTGAGCTGGATGCAGGTGGAGCCGCCTTTATTGTCGCCACTGAGTCCGCCGCTGCAGCCAAGCACTTGAATATTCACAATCTGTTCCCATCTTGGTTTACACTGTAGTGAAAGATTATCACATTAATACAGCCGAGGAGGCTACATGGAAAACACACCGACGAAAAGCTCTCCCGTTATGCCGCAACTCATTATTCTGACCTTATTTTGGGTTGGTCTGCAATTGGTTGCCACCTGGGTAAAAGACGACTTTTCTCATGTAAGCCAGTATATAAGCGAAATTAATGCCACTGGCAGTACTGCCGCTGGCGCGTTTGGCTGGGTCGGTTTTATTCCACTGGCTATGGTTTCTTTCGGTGTACTACTAACTGCGCGTCCGCATTTACGCGTTAAAGGCATTAGCCATATTGGCTGGAGTCTTCTATTTTTCTACCCTGTGGCTTACCTCGGTGCGGCACTGGCACCTTGCGATTTAGGCTGTCCGACGGATGGTTCCAGTTCACAGGCATTACATAATGTTATTAGCATGGTCAGTTACTTCGGTTTTGCTCTGGGTGCTCTTTTACTGACCTTTACGCCGAAAACCACCTGGCCGGTGCGCTGTGCTTTTGTTCTTTTGTCGGTAATTATCGCCTTAGGTTTTGTGCTAATGATTAACCCCGAATTGGCAGAAGTACGCGGCGCGATACAGCGTTATATTGGCGTGGCACAACTGGTGGTTTTCTGGCTGCTGTTGTGGCTTAAACCGGCAGAAGCCGACGGAGGCAGTAATGAGTAATTCGGTTCGTTTAAGTGTGGAAGGCATGAGCTGTGGCTCGTGCGCCAGTCGTGTAGACAAGGCATTAAATGGCTTAGACGGCGTTGAAGATGCGTCGGTAAATTTGGCGTCGGATAGTGCGGAAGTGACTTATTCTGAAAAGCTGTCGGTGAACGATTTAGTTCAGGCGGTGAAAAATGCGGGCTACGATGCCCATGAAGTGATTGATCGCGACAAGCAAATGCGCGAACAGCGTGAGCAACAGGCAAAGGAAATGCGTACGTTAAAAGGCCAGTTATGGCTTTCGACTTTGCTGACGTTGCCGGTGTTTATATTTGCCATGGGCAACCATATGCTGCCGGTGTTTTCCGAGTGGGTACATAACTCACTGGGTTTACAAACCAGCTGGTGGATACAGTTAGTGCTTACTACCCTGGTATTGGCGGTTCCCGGCGCTCGCTTTTATAAATTGGGAGTTCCTGCGCTATTCCGGGGCGCACCGGATATGAACTCTTTGGTTGCACTGGGCGCTACGGCGGCCTGGGGCTATTCGGTGGTGGCAACGGTTTTCCCAACCTGGTTACCAAGCGAGTCAGTGAACGTTTACTTTGAAGCTTCAGCCGTTATTGTCACGCTGATTCTGGCTGGACGTTTCATGGAAGCACGGGCTAAAAGCCACACCTCGGACGCGATTCAGCGACTGATGAGTCTGCAAAGCAAAACCGCACGTGTGGTGCGGGACGGTGAGGTGACCGAAGTCGATATTTCTGAACTGGGTAAAGGCGATGAAATTGAAGTACGTCCGGGTGAACGTATTGCCCTGGATGGCGAAGTGTCTTCCGGCGACAGTTATGTCAATGAGGCTATGATAACCGGCGAAGCCGAGTCGGTGCATAAGCAAAAAGAAGACAAAGTTGTTGGAGGAACGCTGAACGAAAAAGGCACTCTGCGTTTTAAAGTGACGGCAACCGGCGAGGGAACCGTGCTGGCGCAGATCATCCGTATGGTTGAGCAGGCGCAGGGCAGTAAGTTACCGATTCAGGACACGGTGAACCGCATTACCTTGTGGTTTGTTCCAGCGGTGATGCTGGCGGCCTTACTGACCTTTGTGGTGTGGTACTTTGCGGCGAGTGAGTCAGCGCTTACTTTTGCGTTGGTTAATGCCGTCGCGGTTTTGATTATTGCCTGCCCTTGTGCCATGGGACTGGCGACGCCAACCTCAATTATGGTGGGTACCGGCCGCGGTGCGGAAATGGGCGTGTTATTCCGTCAGGGCAGTGCTTTGCAGGCGTTACAGCAGTCTAAAGGCGTTATCTTTGATAAAACAGGTACGCTGACCGAAGGCAAACCGACTATTACCGAGTGGATGACCCTAAGCGAGTTTGACGAAAAAGAGGTGCTGACATTAGCGGCTTCGATTGAAGCTAAATCCGAGCATCCTACAGCAGAAGCTTTGGTGAATTACGCCAAAGAACAGGACATTAAAGTCAGCGAGCCTGAGAGCTTTGAGGCTATTTCAGGTTTGGGTGCCACGGGTAAAGTAGACAGTAAAACACTATACATTGGTACTAGCGAGCTAATGCGGGACAACGATATTGGACTGGATGCTGAGCCTGCGGATGCTAAAACATGGTCAGAGGGTGGACGCACCCCGATTTATGTCGCAATCGACGGTAAGCTGGCGGCTGTATTTACTCAGGATGACCCGATAAAAGCCAGTGCCAAAGAATTGATTAAGCGCCTGCACGCCGACGGCCTCAAAACCGCCATGGTAACCGGTGACGCTGAGTCTACCGCAAAACGCATTGCCAAGGAGTTGGGTATTGACGAAGTGGTTGCCAATGTAAAACCCGATGGCAAAGTGGATGCTGTTAAGCGCCTGAAAAAACAATGGGGGCAGGTCATATTTGTGGGTGACGGTATAAACGACGCACCGGCACTGGCCTCTGCAGACGTAGGTTTTGCTATTGGCACTGGTACGGATGTGGCTATTGAATCTGCCGATGTGGTGCTGATGTCGGACAACCTGACTGTTGTGCAACAGGCTTTTGCGTTGTCTGAAGCCACCATGCGCAACATTCGCCAGAATTTATTCTGGGCTTTTGCTTATAATACCGCGCTAATTCCTGTTGCCGCAGGCGTACTGTATCCGTTTTTCGGTATTTTGCTGTCGCCAATGCTGGCCGCGGGTGCCATGGCATTGTCCAGTGTGTTCGTGATAACTAACGCGCTGCGCCTTAAAACTGTAAATTTGGAAAAGTAAACTGCAAGGAATAGACGGGCATGAAAGTCGGAGTTTTTGATAGCGGTGTCGGTGGTTTAACTGTGGCGCGGTCACTACAACAAAGTGGTTGTTTCAGCGAGCTGCTGTATTACGGAGACACAGCCCGGGTGCCTTACGGTAGCAAGGACAGCAATACCGTTACGCGCTATGCGCTGGAGGCGGTAGAGTTTTTTAACGGTGCCGATGTGGATTGTCTGGTAGTGGCCTGCAATACCGTCAGTGTGACCGCTCTGGAGCAAATGCAGAAGTTTTCCAATAAACCGGTGTACGGCGTGCTGGAACCCGGTGTCATGGCGTTGGAACAACTGCAGGGTATTGATACCAGCGCCCAGGTGTTAGTTATAGCCACTCGCTCGACGATAAACTCCGGTGCTTATCAGCAGCAGATACAGGCTTTAGGTTACAACCAGGTAAACGCTATGGCCACGCCGTTGTTTGTGCCTATTGTCGAAGAAGAGTTGTACGACGGCCCGATACTGCAGGAAACCTTTAAGCATTATTTTGGCAAGCTTGAAAAGCCCGACGTGGTGCTGCTGGGTTGTACGCATTTTCCGCTAATTGCCGAGAGCATTTCTGCGTATTTCAATGGTGCAAAAACCATTCATTCCGGCGAAGCCATGCTGGCCTGGCTAAAACAACATCTGGACTTAAGCGCCCAGTTTGACCGCACACCACTGCACATCATAGCCACCGAAAATGTCGACGCCGTCAAACGCACCGCCACCCGCTGGGGCCTGAAGCTCTAGCGTCACCGAACGAGTGCTGAGGTTACTAAGGCTCTTACGGAGGCCGCCCGCAAGTACGTCCCTGTAGGGCTTGAGCAGCGCCATCCATGGCGCTGCACACCTCCGTAAGAGCCTTAGTAACCGTCGGTGCACTCATCCGGCGAGTTTTATCAGTTCCATGGCCTTCGTCGAGCGTTCATGGATGAACTTGCAGCGTCTCCTGAAGCCCGGGTTCTATTATCTCAGCCGAATTACCTATCAGCACTGCTTCCCCTGCTCTGAGCCAGCTGGAATAGCAACCGGTGTGGCGTTGATGTTATGATATTCGTATTACTTTTGCTTACAGGAGTTTGTACTTATGCCGCAGACGCAGCGTCCGCTTTATATTCCGTATTCCGGCCCTAATTTGTTGGAAACCCCTTTATTGAATAAGGGCAGTGCATTTAGTAAGGAAGAGCGCGCCGCGTTTAACCTGACGGGTTTGTTGCCGCCGCGTTATGAGAGTATTGAAGAGCAGGCCGAACGGGCTTATATGCAGTACCGAAGCTTTGAAACGCCCATTAACAAGCACATTTATCTGCGCGTTATTCAGGACAATAACGAAACTCTGTTCTATCGCTTGCTTACGGATCATCTGGAAGAGATGATGCCGATTATCTACACCCCAACCGTGGGTGATGCTTGCGAGAAGTTCTCAGACATTTACCGCAGCTCACGCGGTTTGTTTATTTCCTATTCTGAACGTGATCAGATAGACGATATTCTGCGCAATGCCACTAAGCAAAAAGTGAAAGTGATTGTCGTGACCGACGGCGAACGTATTCTGGGCTTGGGTGATCAGGGTATTGGTGGCATGGGTATTCCTATCGGAAAACTGTCGCTGTACACCGCTTGCGGCGGCATTAGTCCTGCCTATACGCTGCCAGTAATGCTGGATGTTGGTACCAATAACGAAAAGCTTCTGGAAGACCCAATGTATATGGGAGCTCGCCATAAGCGCATTGAGCAGGACGAGTATGATGAATTCCTCGACAAATTCATAAAAGCGGTGACCAGACGCTGGCCGGGCGTGATGCTGCAGTTTGAGGACTTTGCTCAACCTAACGCCATGCCTTTATTGCGTCGTTATCGCGATGAAGTTTGCTGTTTTAATGACGACATTCAGGGCACCGCGTCTGTGACGGTGGGCACCTTACTGGCAGCTTGTCGCCAGAAAGGCAAAAAGCTTAGTGAACAGAAGGTGGTGTTTGTTGGTGCTGGGTCTGCGGGCTGCGGTATTGCAGAACAGATTATGATTCAGATGACCGCCGAAGGTTTAACGGAAGAGCAGGCGAAGAGACAAATCTTTATGGTCGATCGCTTTGGTCTGGTTATGGATACCATGGATGGCCTGCGTGACTTCCAGCAGGCGCTGGCGCAGAAAACCAGCGATTTAAACGCCTGGGAATACAGTGGTGAGTACCCGTCGTTGCTGGACGTAATGCATTGCGCTGAGCCTGATATTTTAATTGGCGTGTCGGGTCAGGCAGGGCTCTTTACTGAGCAAGTTGTTTCAACCATGGCAAAAAATGTCGAACGTCCCATTATTTTTCCATTGAGTAACCCTTCTAAACATGTGGAAGCGCACCCTACGGATGTACTGAAATGGAGCGAGGGCCGGGCTATTGTTGCAACCGGAAGCCCGTTTGGAGAAGTAGAGTATGATGGCCGTATATACCCAATAGCGCAGTGTAACAACAGCTATATCTTCCCGGGCATTGGTCTTGGGGTGTTAGCGGTTAAATCCGAACGGGTGAGCGATGAAATGCTGCGTGTGGCAAGTAAGACACTGGCTAATGCGTCGCCCAGCGCTAATGGTAAAGGTGAGGCCTTGTTGCCGGCCTTTAACGACTTAACTCAGTTAAGCAAAGACATTGCTTTTGCTGTAGGTAAAGTGGCTCAACAGGAAGGTTTAGCGCTGGAAATTGATGACGATACGCTGCGTGAGCGCATCGACAACAATTTCTGGAAACCGGAATACCGTTTCTATAAACGGGTTAGCATTTAAGCATGAGCTAAATCGATGGCCTGCTGTAAATCGCTCAGCAGGTCGTCGGCGTTTTCAATACCTACCGATAAACGTAATAGATCCAGCGGCACCGGTGTGTCTGGTCCTTCAATGCTGGCGCGATGTTCAATCAGGCTTTCTACGCCACCTAATGACGTAGCGCGGTGCCAGAGCTGAGTTTTAGCCGCAACCGCAATCGCTGCTTTCTCGCCACCCGCTAAACGAATAGACAGCATACCGCCGAAGCCGCCCTGCATTTGCTTAACGGCTATCTCGTGGCCGACAAAGCTTTTTAGGCCGGGATACAATACTTCAATAACCTGCGGGTGCAGCTCCAGTTGCTCTGCAATATATAACGCACTTTGACAACTTTCCCTAACCCGTAAAAACAGGGTGCGCATACCGCGTAAGAGCTGCGCTGCGTCCTGTGGCCCCGGAACAGCTCCGGACTGAGCACGAATGGCGACTAAGCGCTGCCAGAATGCGTTATCTTCGCGAGCAGCCAGCGCACCTGAAATGACATCGGAGTGGCCGTTTAGGTATTTGGTGGCGGAGTGCATAACAATATCGGCGCCAAGATCCAGCGGCTTAGTCAGTAGTGGTGTTGCCACTGTGGAATCTACGGCAAGCAGAGCACCGCAATTGCGAGCCATATCAGCTACGGCGGCAATGTCAGTCACTGTCCACAAAGGGTTGCCCGGCGTTTCCAGCCAAATAAGCGTAGGTTGTCTTTCAGCAATAGCGTTGCGTAATTCGTTTAAATTCGTGGTATCCAAAAAACGAACGTCTAGTCCGCTATCGACGCCAAAAGTTTGCAGCCACTTGCGCAAAGCCCAGTACATAACCTTGGGTGCAATGACTGTGTCACCAGGTTTTAAGGCCTGGAAAACGGCGGTAGCAGCAGCCATGCCCGAGGCGAACAGGCGTGCATCTGCCGCATTTTCTAATTCTGCCAACAACTTTTCAGCGGGTCGATATGTCGGATTGTCAGCTCTGGAATACACCCGTCCGCTACGATATTTATTGTCATCATCACGCAGATAAGTCGTTGATGTGTATACTGGAGGGATAATTACTCCATTTTCGTTGTCAGAGTGACTACCACCCTGAGCAAGGAGTGATTGCGGCGAAAAAGGACGTTTCGTCATATAAATTCTCGTTAAAGTAATCTCAACGCGAGATATCACGTACATAAGAAAGGAATCATTTCATACTAACCAAAGAGGTATTGCAATGCGTTATATAATTTCCGCACTACTGGGTTCTATGCTGTTTGTCGCAAACGCCGCGCAGGCTAACGAATGTGAGCTATCCATAGATGGCAATGACAACATGAGATTTGATACAAAAGAGATGTCCGTACCGGCTAGCTGCGACGAAGTAACAGTAACCTTACATCATTCAGGTAAACTGGATAAAAAGGTCATGGGTCACAACTGGGTATTGAGTGAAGCTGGTGACATGCAGTCTGTTGTACAACAAGGCATGTCAGCGGGTATGGATAACAACTATGTGCCAGATTCTGATGCCGTAATTGCTGCAACCGACGTTATTGGTGGTGGTGAAGAAACGTCAGTGACGTTTTCTACCGAAGGTATGAGTGCAGATACTGATTATAAATTCTTCTGCACTTTCCCTGGGCACTCAGCAATTATGCAAGGCAGCTTTGCGATTAAAGAGTAGTTTTCGCAACATTGCTTAACTGCAAATTGACTATTAATAACTGCAGCCTCCGTGGCTGCAGTTTTTTTGGAGCTCTATTTGACTGTTATGAAGTTTTTACTCATTACCTTAGTGTTTTTGTTTTCGCTACAAAGTGAAACGAGCCGGGCACAAGAATTTGGATCACGCGAAGCGCTGGTTTTAGCGCAACAAGTGACTTTTGAGCGTGAACGTAATCGGGTAGAAGCAGTTGGTACGGCCGAAGCTGTGCGCTCCATTACCATTTACCCTGCTGTTGGCGACAGAGTCGTCGCGGTAAATTTTAGGCCTGGCGACAAAGTTGAGAAAGACGAACTATTGGTCGAGCTGGATGCCCGTCGTCAGCAAGTGGCAGTAGAACAGGCACAAATTAACTTACGCGATGCAGAACGTACGGTAGAACGTTTACGAGCCAGCCGTGAACAGGGGGCTGTGCCCCAGTCTGAGTTAGACAACGCTATTTTATTAAGAGATTTAGCACGAGTAGAACTGGACAACGCTAAAATTGAACTGGAAGACCGTTTCATTCGCGCGCCGTTCTCTGGAATTATTGGCATTACTGACGTAGAAGTTGGTGATCGTATTGACCAACAGACGGCTATCGCAACCTTAGATGACCGTTCAACCTTATTAATTGATTTTCGTATTCCTGAAGCAGCCGTTTCTTTGCTGCAAGACGGTGCTGAATTAAAAGTACAACCCTGGCGGTATTCCGGGAAACCAGTTATTGCTGAAATTATTGAACTCGATTCACGAATTAATGCCACCAGCCGCATGTACCGGGCGCGCGCTAAAATTAATAACGACAGCGACGACTTTTTGCCTGGAACCAGCTTTAGAACGGCTATAGAGCTTGCCGGTGAAGAGTTCGCTTCAATACCCGAAGCGGCATTGTCCTGGGGGGTTAATAATCCTTTCGTCTGGGTTGTTGAAGACGGCAAAGCACACCGTATTGATGTCCAGATAGAGCAGCGTTTAGCAGGCCGTGTTTTAGTTTCAGGAGACATTCAACGCGATGATTTACTGATAGTTGAAGGGGTACAAAGTTTGCGTGAGGGTCAGCCTGTGACTTTTGATCGGGCACCGCTCGATACGCAAGAGGCCGTTGAATAATGTCAGATCAACAACTGAATAATCATCCGGATTCTAACGATTTACCTTCGGTATCAATTCGCCGCCCGGTACTGATTGTTGTCCTGAATGTTCTTATCGCCATTGCCGGTTTGGCCGCGTTAATGGGCGTAGAAGTACGGGAGTTACCGGATGTCGACCGGCCTGTTGTCGGCGTTAGCGCAACACTTCCAGGCGGTGCACCAGAAACGGTGGACGCAGAAGTAACCAGTATTCTGGAAGGTGCGGCGGCTCGTGTTTCTGGCGTGGAATCTATCCAGTCTTCGAGTGAAGAAAATAGCGCGCGTATTTCAATTGAATTCCGTCCCGGAGTTGACTTAGATGTGGTGGCCGCGGAGGTTCGTGAGGCGGTTAATCAGGTGCGTCGGGAATTACCCGATGACGTCGAACAAATTAACGTGCAAAAAGCTGACAGCGATGCGCGTTCGGTGTTGGATATTGCCGTTAGCAGCGACAGTTTGACTCAGGAAGAGCTGACTCGCCGGCTGGAAACTGATTTGTCACCTGAATTTCTGGCAATTAACGGAGTAGCGGATGTCCGGTTAAATGGTGACCGGGAACGAGTATTACGCGTTGACCTGGACCCTCTTAAATTGGTGAGCTTTGGCTTATCTGTAACGGACGTAGCTGACGCGCTGCGTTTAGCGCCTTTTGATGTGCCTGCCGGTAGTTTGCGTTCAACCGATCAGCGGCTAATTGTCCGGGCCGATGCCACTGCGATTACCGAAGATCAGGTTGAGAATATTATAGTCAGTGGCGATACCCGTATTGGAGATGTTGCACAAGCTTATTTTGCGCCTGCAGACGCGAACAGCTTTGTTCGCCTGGACGGCAAACCGGTTGTTGGTCTTGGTGTTATACGCCAGGCTGGTTCCAATACTATAGAGATTTCTGATCAGGCGTTAGCGGTACTTGAACGCCTGCGTGAGCGTTTTCCTGATATGGAAATGCGTATTACCAATGACGATGCGCAGTTTATTCGCAAGTCAGTAGCTGAAGTGGTGACGACCCTTGCCATTACCATTGTTTTGGTTGTCGCAACCTTGTGGGTATTCATTGGTTCATTCCGTGCGACTATTATTCCGGCATTCTCTATTCCTGTTGCATTGTTCGGTGCTATTGCTGCTATTTGGTTGATGGGCTTTTCCATTAATATTCTGACCTTGCTGGCTCTGGTGTTGGCAACAGGCCTGATAGTTGATGATGCCATTGTGGTTACCGAGAATATTCAACGACGCCGTAGCATGGGGCTTGGTAGCCGTGCTGCTGCCGTATTAGCCACCCGCGAAGTGTTTTTTGCGGTAGTGGCAACGACGGCGGTGTTGGTTGCAGTGTTTGTACCAATTGCGTTTTTACCTTCAACAGCCGGGCGTTTATTCCGCGAGTTTGGCGGTGTGCTTGCGGCTGCAGTGGTCATTTCTTCTTTTGTTGCTTTGTCTCTGGTACCGGCTTTTACTGCTCGTCTGCCGAAATCAGCCGGGCAGAATAACCGATTTGCGGGAATCGGCAACGCCTTTAAGCGGTTCTATAAACGAACGTTGCACAAAGCCCTCGATTTTAGCTGGGTTGTGGTGGTTCTGTCTTTGTTATCTGCTGGCGGCGGCGCGCTGCTTTACAATGAAATTGACAGCGAGCTTATGCCCAATGAAGACCGTGGGGCGGTTCGGGTATTTTCGCGCGGGCCTGACGGGGTTGGCCTTAAATTTATGGATCGTCAGGCTCGTAAGCTTGAAGAAGTGCTGCTGGAGTATAAAGAAAGCGGTGACATAGAGTCGATTTATACTGTTGTTGGTCAGTGGGACCCGAACCTGGTTTTCATTACGGCAAACCTCAAACCCTGGGAAGAACGAGATATTAGCCAACAGGAAATTATTAATAATATTCGGGAACCGTTGAGTCAGGTTCCAGGCGCACCGGGACAGGCCTTTGGTGACAACAGCCTGAATTTGCGAGGTCAGGGGGGCGGCCTGGAAATGGCTATTACCGGCGAAAATTATGACGAGATCTTTAAGGTTGCTCGTGAATTTACCGCCATTATTAAAGAACGTATGCCTGATTTGGGTAACATTAATGTCTCCTATCAACCGACGCAGCCGCAGTTGAGGGTCAAAATTGACCGTCGTCGAGCCGCGGAGCTGGGGGTATCATTAAATGATATATCCGCAACTTTACGTGCTGCCATTAACGGCGATGACGTAGCCGACTTAAACGTGGGAGACCAGCAAATTCCGGTTATGCTGCGCACCCGTAATAATTTAATTCAGTCGCCGCAGGACATGCAGAACCTTTATGTATCGTCCAGCAGCGGTGATCTGGTTCCTATTTCCAGTGTTTCCGAAATTATTGAAGAAGGCGTGTCAGCAGAGCTTGAGCGTCAGGCACAGCGGCGGGCGATAGAAGTAGATGTGCAATTGCCTGATGACATGCCTATGTCAGACGTTGTTGACCAGTTGCGGACTATAGCCGGAGAAGTTTTGCCTGATAGTATGGGGCTGGTTTTTTTAGGGGAAGCCGCAACATTTGAAGACACCTCGCAGGAAATTGCTATGACTTATATTCTAGCGTTCCTGATTGTCTTGCTGGTACTCGCCGCTCAGTTTGAGTCATTAAACAGTGCAGTGGTCGTTATGCTGACCGTGCCTTTCGGCATTGCCGCAGCTATTTACGCCTTATTCCTGACCGGCACTTCACTGAACATTTATTCTCAAATTGGATTGGTGATGCTGATAGGTCTGCTGGCGAAAAACTCTGTATTGTTGGTAGAGTTTGCTGACCAGTTGCGGGACCGTGGATTAGCGGTTAGGGAGGCGATAGAAGAGGCGTCATTGATACGTTTACGGCCTATTATGATGACACTGGTATCCACGGTTTTGGGTGGCTTACCGCTTATTCTGTCTTCTGGTGCGGGCGCTGAAGCACGTAACTCAATTGGTTGGGTTGTATTTGGTGGTTTAGGGCTGGCAACTCTGTTTACGCTTTACCTGACCCCAGTACTCTATTTGTGGTTAGCGCGTTTCACTAAGCCGCGTGCCGATGAAGCCGCTCGTCTGGAGAGTGAAATGGAAGCGGCGAGAGAAAGCGGCCATTAAAATGGCCGCTGACCGAGCTTTTAATCGTCGAGCTTAGGAATCCATGACCTTTAATTTGGTTCGAATATAGTCAGCGTGACTAATGTAGAGTAAGTCTGCCAGCTTGCGCAACATGCTTTCCTCATAAGGGTCAAGCTCGTCATCAGCGTAGGCAACTACCCATAAACTTTCCAATAGCTCAACGCGCTTTTCGTAAGCGAGAGCTTTTAGCTGAGCGGTAAACTCGTACAGCGAAGCGGCTTCTTTTACTGTTTTTACGGCTTTTCTAATAGCGTTTTCTGCTTGCTCATCCGTAATGTCATATTCGTGCTCAAGCTCATGTAAAAGGTGCTGGCGTTCCTCGTCCGACAACGTACCGTCGGCAAGACTTATTTCAGTCATTAATACCAGTGAAAGGAATGCATCGTCTGTCATACCTTCTGCCTTATCGAGGCTGGCCTGTTCAGCGGCAGTACTGTTTTGAAAAAAGTTTTGCAGAGCTTTAAGCATACAACATCCTATTTAGGTAAATTAGGTAAGAAAAAAGAAAATTCAGTGCCTTTGCCAGGCGTTGATTGGACAGAAATCTGACCTTTGAGTTTCCGCGTTACCAAATTATAAACAATAGATAGGCCCAGTCCTGAGCCGCCAGTCTGGCGAGATGTGGTAAAAAAGGGCTCAAAAATATTTTTCATGGTTTCGCTGTCCATGCCTTTGCCGTTGTCACGAAAAGAAAAGCGCACGCCGTTATCTTCTTCTGCAGCCAGAATGTCAATTTGATGATTTTCGTCGGGCTCGGCAAAGGCATGGTCGTTGGTATTACTGACCAGGTTAGTCACAATTTGTGCCAACGCCCCCTGATAGGTATTGATAACAATATCTTCATTACAGTGAATACTGATGGTGACTTTTTTCTTTTTCACCATAGGGTTCAGGCTTAAGACTAAGGCGTGTAAATAATCTTTGAGTTGGCATTTCACCAGCTCAAAACTGGACTGGTCCACAGCCGTTTTCTTAAAGTTCTGAATTAGGGTAGCGGCGCGTTCAAGGTTGCTGCTTAGTAGCTGGTAAGCTTCAAATGTATTGTCGATGAAGGTATGCAGGTGTTTTCGTGAAATGGAACCATCAGTAAAGCTCTGATTCAGCTTTTTCAACCTGTGTTCACAATGAGTTACAGCGGTTACGGAAACGCCCAGCGGAGTATTTACCTCATGAGCAACACCAGCAACTAATTTACCCAATGCGGCCATTTTTTCCGTTTCAATTAACCTTTCCTGAGCCTGTTTAAAATTATCCAGTGCTTTGGTCAGAGATTGAGTACGTTCTTCTACCATGCTTTCCAACTGTTCATTTTGTTGAATGAGCAGGGCTTCAAACCGCTCTCGTTCAGCGGCACTAACAGCACGACCGTAAATGTCCGCCAGCATACCGACAAAAGCAACTTCAGCCGATGTCCAGATGCGATTTTCTTTGCGGCTTTCACAGCACATCACGCCTATCATTTCGCCTTTATGACGCAAAGGAACATCGAGCAGGCCGTAAACACCGGTTTCTTCCAGGTAGCCGTTAGTCAGCTCGATAGTTGCAGGATGGTTACGGGCATCGTTAGCAATAATGGTGCGTTCGGATTCTAATGCCTGAAAGTAGGAAGGTAACTGGTTTTTATACAATGTCGGAACTTCAGCATTTGGCGACTTTTCGTCAATGAGCTTGGCGGCGCTCATGGCTTGCTTATCCGGCTGCAATAACCAGATACTAACCCGGGTGATATCCAACCCCTTTAGTGCTGAAGCTAGTATAAGCTCAGACGCTTTCTCTAAGTCGCCACCGTCAATATCGGGCGATTTAGAGACGTCGAAGAGGATGTTTTCTATGGCATCGTTCATATTCAATCCGGTTGTCTGAATATTTTCTCACTATAACCCACTGACTTTTAATGTCCATTAATCGACCTTTCCTCACCATTTAACGTTAGCTACTGGACATTTGGATCTTAACTCCTTACAAAGGTAAGACATTTTTAATGAGGCTATACCATGAAAAGAACAACATTAACCTTAGCGGTTGCATCGCTTTTGAGCTTTGCACCGGTGAGCATGGCAGAAGAACAAACTCAGGGCTGGGATGTCAGTAGCCCGCAGGGTGAATTTAAAGACATTGATATATCGGTTAACTCCGGTACCTGGATGAATGTGGATGTCAGCCCGGACGGTGAGTACATTGTATTTGATTTACTGGGTGACATTTATCGCATGCCCTTTGGTGGCGGAGACGCTGAAAAGCTTGTGGGCGGTATAGCCTGGCATATGCAGCCAGTTTATTCGCCAAATGGGCGTTATATTGCTTTCACCTCAGATCAGGGCGGTGGTGATAATATCTGGGTGATGGATGCTGATGGCAGCAACGTGCGTGCAGTTACCGAAGAAACTTTCCGTTTATTAAACAGCCCGGCCTGGAGTCCTGACAGCGAATTTCTGGTTGCGCGTAAGCATTATACCGCCAGCCGTTCTTTAGGTGCAGGTGAAGTCTGGATGTACCACCGCAGTGGTGGTTCGGGCGTGCAGTTAACGGAACGTCCTAACGACCAGAAAGACCTGGGCGAACCGGCGTTTTCACCGGACGGAAAATACATCTATTTTTCCCAGGATGACACACCGGGCAAGACCTTCCACTACAGCAAAGACTCGCTGGAAGGCATTTACACCATTAAGCGCTTTGAGCGCGAGAGCGGTGAAATTGAAACTCTGATAAGTGGTGCCGGTGGGGCAATTCGTCCGACACCGTCACCTGATGGGCGTTATCTGGCCTACATTAAGCGTGAAGACTTTGACAGCGTGTTGTACGTGCTGGATCTGAAGACCGGCGAACACAAGCGGGTTTATGGGAAGATGGAACGTGACATGCAGGAAACCTGGGCTATTCATGGTGTCTACCCGACTATGGACTGGACGCCGGATTCAAAGCAGCTGGTCTTCTGGGCTGGCGGTCATATTCAGAAGCTAAACATTGATGACGGCAATGCGCGCATTATTCCGTTTAAAGTTGAAACCGAAAAGAAAGTACAGCATGCGTTGCGCTTTAAGCAAAACGTTGAGGCTGACCAGTTTGACGTGAAAATGCTGCGTATGGCGCAAGTGTCGCCACAGGGTAACGCGGTGATTTATGAAGCTTTAGGTAGCTTGTATCAGCGTTCGCTGCCAAATGGTGAACCACAACGTTTAACCAACAGTGAAGAATTTGAGCTGTACCCGCAATACTCGCGCGACGGCGAAAGCGTGGTGTTTGTCCGTTGGAACGACGAAGCGCAGGCGCAGGTCATTGTTCGCGATATTAGCTCAGGTAATGAGCAGGTGCTGAATACCGGACAGGGTAACTTTGTTGAACCCACATTCTCTCCAAACGGCAAGCATGTGGTTTACCGCAAGGTGCGTGGAGGTTATTTAATTTCCGATAAGTTTGGTCTGGAAAACGGTATTTATCGCGTAGCGGTGTCTGCCAATGCAGAACCGGAGCAAATTGCTGAAAGTGGGCATTTACCGCAATATGGCGCACGTAACGACCGGGTTTATTTGATGACACCGGGCGATAAACCAACCTTAAGTGCTATTGATTTACGCACGCTGGAGCAGCGCGACTTGTATCAGTCGGAACTAGCAACTGAGTTCCGTGTGTCTCCGGACGGCAAGCAATTGGCTTTTGCTGAACGTTTTAAAGTATTTGTGACGCCTTTAGTCGAGCGTGGCAGTGTTATTAATGTTGGTCCGGGTGATAAACAAATGCCGGTGCATCAGTTGTCCGTTCGCGCTGGTGAAAACTTATCCTGGACGGCAAACAGTGACCAGCTTTACTGGACATTAGGGCCGGAGCTTTACCATACATCGGTGGCTGAAGCTTTTAATGCCGGAACCGAAAGTGAAACCCTGAAAGTAGAAAATGGCCAGAACATTGGTTTTGAACATGACGCTATGGTACCGGATACGACGGTTGCTTTTGTAGGTGGTCAGGTTATTACCATGAACGGCGACACGGTTTATAAGCAGGGTACTGTGGTGGTTCGCAATAATAAAATTGTAGCGGTTGGTCCCGAAGCTGAGGTTGATTTGCCTTCCGGTGCTGAAGTTATTGATACCAGCGGCAAGACTGTTATGCCGGGTTTATTTGATGCACATGCGCACGGTAGTCAGGGGCAGGCGGAAATTATCCCGCAGCAGAACTGGGGACAGTACGCGAACCTGGCGTTCGGTGTGACCTCAATTCACGATCCGTCTAACGACACAACCGAATTCTTTGCGGCTTCAGAGCTGCAGAAAGCGGGAAGAATTGCCGCGCCAAGACTGTTTTCAACCGGCACCATTTTATACGGTGCTAATGGCCCGGGTTACACCTCGCATGTGGATAGCCTGGAAGACGCGAAGTTTCATTTAGAGCGCCTGAAGAAAGTGGGCGCGTTTTCTGTCAAGAGTTACAACCAGCCACGCCGTAACCAGCGTCAACAAGTGGTTGAAGCCGGACGCGAACTGGAAATGATGGTGGTGCCGGAAGGAGGCTCTTTGTTGCAGCACAACTTAACCATGATCATGGACGGGCACACCACGGTTGAGCACTCGCTACCAGTTGCCAATATCTATGATGATATTCGTCAGTTATGGCAGCAAAGTGACGTAGCTTATACACCAACCCTGGGTGTGGCTTATGGTGGTATTTGGGGTGAGAACTATTGGTATGCGGAAACCGATGTGTGGAAGCATCCCAAGCTAACTCAGTATGTACCCATGGAATTTTTAGTGGGTAAGGCAATGCGTCGTGAAAAAGCACCTCATAACCACTACAACCACTTTAATAATGCCGAAGTGGCAACTGAGTTGCAGGACCTGGGGGTTGAAGTACTTGCCGGTGCCCATGGTCAGCGTGAAGGTTTAGCGCAGCACTGGGAAATCTGGATGATGGCTCAGGGCGGCATGGAACCTTTGGAAGCCTTACGTACGGCGACCATTGATCCGGCACGGGTTTTCGGTATGGACCACGCGTTAGGCTCTCTGGAAGAAGGTAAACTGGCGGATATTATCGTTATTGATGGCAACCCGCTGGAGAACATCCGTGATACCGATAAAGTGACTCACACCATGGTTAATGGCGTACTCTATGATGCCACCACCATGGATCGCTTGTTGCCGGAGCCACTTAAGCGGAAAGACTTTTTCTGGGAAGAATAAGCCCTTATTAAGGAAGCTAGGAAGCTGCCGCTGTTTCGGCGACGACTTGTCGGAACCAGCGGTGGCCTGCATCGTGCTGCAGTAGCGGTGACCAGATCATGGTCAGAGTTAAACCCGGTATTTCAAACGGCGGAGCTTTCATAACTAACTGACTGTCTTGTGAATACAGTTCCGCTGCTCGTGTTGGCAAGGTAGCAACCAGCCCCTGACGTGCCAGATACATAGCCACATGATAATTACGGGTAAACACTTTAATTTTCCGGCGTTTGCCCAGTTTATCTAAAGCGTCATCTACCCAGCCGAGTTTTTGTACGTCGTGCGGGTCCATCCCTACGCCCACTCCAAAACCGGTTTTACTCACCCACACATGCTGAGCTTTTAAGTAGTTGTCTAAGGTGTAGTCCTGCAACAACGGATGATCTTTGCGGATTAGGCAGGAAAACTCGTCGCTCCATAAATTCTTTTGATGAAACGACTGTGGTAACTGTTCAAAGCGGTTAATGGCCAGATCCACTTTACCGTTCTCAACGTCGTGAAAACTGATATCGCTGGGGGTCATAATGTCCAGTGATACGTGAGGCGCTTGCTCATCGAGTTTTTCCAGCAGCTTTGGCATGAGTGTCGAGGCGGCATAGTCGGACGCCATAATACGAAAGACCTGATCGCTGGTGGGCGCATCAAACTCACGCACCGGCTGAATCATCTCCTCAACCGAATATAATACGCCGCGCAGGGCTTCCTGCATGTCTAATGCGCGTTGAGTTGGTACCATACCTTCGCTGGTGCGCACTAAAATAGGGTCATTCAGCAGGTTGCGTAGACGCTTTAAACCGTTACTCATGGCTGGCTGGGTAATATTAAGCTGAGCTGCGGCACGGGTTACGTTCTTCTCCCGCAGCAGCACATCTAAGTAAACCAGCAGGTTCAGATCAATGTCTTTGATGGTGTTCATAACTATCCAGAATAAGTGGAATATAAAAAATCTATCTGGATTATAAATAGGGTGAATGTATAACGCCAGTCTTGTTTCTGTCATTATTGATGATTAACTTGATTCAAGTAGAGAGTCGTTGTGACCGGTTTAGCGGATGAAAGACCATGACAATTAGCCCCGAGACCCTGGCAAAAAGTATTCTGGATGGCTTCCATAGTCATTACCGGCGTTTTCAGGTGCTGACTAAGGGCGCGCGTGAACGTTTCTTAAAGCGCGACTGGACCGCGGTTGTGTCGGCAGCTTCAGAGCGTATTCATTACTACGACCATCAGGTGGGTACAACGGCTAAGAAAGTCGAGCGCCGCGTCGGTACAGAACTGGATGAAGGCCTCTGGCTAGCTACCCGGCAGCGTTACCAACAACTGCTGAAGTTTCACCCTCAGGCGGAGCTTGCCGAAACCTTTTACAATTCGGTGTTCTGCCGGGTTTTCGACCGCGCCTACTTTAATAACGACTATATTTTTGTGGAAACCGTGCTGGCGAACCACATTCCGGTGCCGGTAGAGAACGAATGCCACTCTTATTTTCCGGTGGTTGACGGGCTGGAAGGAACACTGACCCGGGTGTTTGAGGATATTGGCTTAGGTGGTGAGTTTGAGAACTTTGAAAATGATATTGAACAGCTGCGCGATAAGTTCTTTGAACGCGCAACAGAAACCGATATTGAAGCCCACAACCTGCGCATAGATGTTTTGAAGTCGCCGTTTTACCGAAACAAAGCCGCGTATATTGTCGGGCGAGTGGTAACTGAGAATAACCATTATCCTTTTATTGTACCGGTGCTGATTAATTCGCAGGGCAAGCTTTATGTGGATGCTTTTATTACCCGGTCGGACCGCATGGCGACCATTTTTGGCTTTGCCCGTTCGTATTTTATGGTCGAAACAGAGGCGCCTTCTGCCTTGGTGCGGTTTTTAAAGGATTTAATGCCGCACAAAACTCTGGCAGAGCTTTACTCTTCAGTGGGGTTTCATAAACAGGGAAAAACTGAGTTCTACCGGGAGTTTTTGCATCATTTGCGCCGTACAGACGACCAGCTGTCTGCTGCCCCCGGTGTTAAAGGCATGGTTATGACGGTGTTTACGCTGCCGTCCTTTCCTTATGTGTTTAAAGTCATTAAAGACCGGTTGGGCGGTACTAAGGAGTTTGGTCGGCAGAAGGTTATCGACCGTTACCGCATGGTTAAGCGGCACGACCGGGTTGGGCGTATGGCCGATACGTTAGAGTTTGTCGACGTGGCACTGCCGCTGAAACGTATCTCTGCCGACTTACTGGACGAATTTAAGCAAACCATTGCCAACTCTATTTCGATAGAGGGTGATACTTTGGTTATTCACCAGTTGTTTGTTGAGCGCCGAATGACGCCACTGAATTTGTACTTAGAATACGCCAATGACGAAGAAGTGGATGCGGCGATGGACGACTACGGCCGGGCGTTAAAAGAAATGATGGCGGCGAATATTTTCCCCGGCGACATGCTGCTGAAAAACTTTGGTGTCACCCGGCATAAAAGGGTGGTGTTCTACGATTACGACGAAGTGCGCTACTTAACGGATATGAGTTTCAGACGTTTGCCGGAAAACGACTGGGAGGTTTCCTACGCACCGGACGATGTATTTCCGCAGCAGTTGGCGCAATTTGCGGTGCCACAAGCAAAATATCGCAACAAGCTATTGAAGCGTCACCCAGAGTTAATTGATTCGGCTTACTGGTGCCGCGTACAAAAAAACATCCGCAAGGGTGAGCTTACGGATGTCTTTCCTTATGATGCCGACTTGCGCTTTACGCGGAGGTTTTAAACTGGTCTTCCTCGGTCGAGCCTTTCAGTGCAGTGACTGAGGATAGCCCGCCCTGAATGACGTTGGTCAGCTCGTCGAAGTAGCCTGTGCCGACTTCCTGCTGGTGCGCGACAAAGGTGTATCCTTTGTCTGCCGCTTCAAACTCTTGTTGCTGAAGTTTAACGTAGGCTGACATGTCGTTGCGGGCATAGTCATGTGCCAGTTCAAACATGTGGTACCACATGTTGTGCACACCGGCCAAGGTAATAAACTGGAATTTGTAGCCCATTGCGGCAAGCTCGCGCTGGAACTTAGCAATGGTGTCGTCGTCCAGGTTGCGTTTCCAGTTAAACGACGGTGAACAGTTATAGGCCAGCAGTTTGCCGGGGTATTTGGCATGAACGGCTTCAGCAAACTGACGCGCTTCGTCTAAGTCTGGTTTGGCGGTTTCACACCAGATAAGATCCGCAAACGGAGCATATGCTAAGCCGCGTGAAATGGCTTGTTCAATGCCCGGCTTCACGCGATAGAAACCTTCGGCAGTGCGTTCACCAGTAATGAACGGCTTGTCGTTCGGGTCAAAGTCAGAAGTTAGTAGATCGGCGGCGTTAGCGTCAGTACGGGCGACAATCAGTGTCGGTGTACCGGCAACATCGGCAGCTAAACGTGCGGCTGAAAGTTTCTGCACCGCTTCTTGTGTGGGTACCAGTACTTTACCGCCCATGTGTCCGCATTTTTTCACTGAAGCCAGTTGATCCTCAAAATGCACTCCGGCAGCACCGGACTGGATCATGCGCTTCATCAGCTCGTAGGCATTGAGAACGCCACCAAAACCGGCTTCCGCGTCGGCAACAATAGGTGCGAAGTAGTCTACGTAATTGTCGTCTTCCGGCGTAACGCCTTTTGACCACTGTATTTGGTCCGCACGGGCAAACGAGTTATTGATCCGTTCGACAACCGTAGGTACTGAGTCGACCGGATATAACGACTGATCCGGGTACATGCTGCAGGCCGAGTTGTTATCGGCCGCTACCTGCCAGCCGGAAAGGTAAATGGCTTGTAAACCTGCTTTGACTTGCTGAACCGCCTGACCGCCGGTTAAAGCACCCAATGCGTTGACATAGTCTTTGCCAAACTTTTCCTGTGCTTTGCCGTGAATCAGCAGCCATAGCTTATCGGCACCGTTGCGGGCGTAGGTGTATTCTGGCTGCACGCTACCACGCAGGCGCACAACGTCTTCGGCACTGTAGGGGCGCTCAACACCTTTCCAGCGTGGGTCGGTGTCCCATTGCTTTTGCAATTCTTTAACCTGTTGTGCGAATGAAAGATTCTGGGTTGTCATAAATAATTCCTTGTTGTTCTTTAATTGTAATTACTTGAGTTGTTGGTAGCCGGGCAGGGTCAGAAAGTCGACCAGCTCGTCGGCTGTGGTAATTTCTTCTAAAAGCTTTAATGCCTGTTCAAAAGGTTCGTCGTTCCAGCGTTGTTTACCCACTTCGTTTTTCACTACCTCAGCTTCTTCCTGCAGATACTGCCGGAACAGCTCTTTGGTGACCGGGGTGTTGTCGGACAGGGTTTTGCCGTGGCGGATCCACTGCCAGATTGAGGTACGTGAAATTTCAGCGGTGGCGGCGTCTTCCATCAAGCCGTAGATAGGCACGCAGCCTTTGCCGTTCAGCCAAGAGGAAATGTATTGCAGCGATACCCGAATGTTGGTGCGCATACCGGCTTCAGTACGCTCGCCCTCACAGGGTTGCAGCAGTAAGGTCTGATCAATCGAGGTGTCGTTTTCACGCAGTACGTGAAGCTGGTTGTCGCCTTCAATACCGTCGACAAAAATTGCGCGTACGGTGTCAGCTAAGCCCGGGTGGGCAATCCAGGTGCCGTCGTGGCCATTGTCGCGCTCCATGGTTTTGTCGGCGTGAACTTTAGCGAGGATCTTCTCATTCTTGGCTGGATCTTTGCTGGGAATAAAGGCTGCCATGCCGCCCATAGCTAAAGCCCCGCGCTGGTGACAGGTTTTCACTAACAAGCGCGAATAGGCGTTAAGAAAGGGCTTGTCCATACTAACCACCTGACGGTCGGGCAGAACCCGTTCAGGATGTTCTTTCAGGGTTTTTATGTAACTGAAAATGTAATCCCAGCGGCCGCAGTTAAGTGCAGCAATGTGGTCTTTCATGGCGTGTAGTATTTCATGCATCTGAAACACTGCCGGCAGGGTTTCTATGAGTATGGTGGCGCGAATGGTGCTGGTTTTTAAGCTGAATTTTTTCTCGGTAAAGTGAAAAACATCGGCCCACCATTTGGCTTCGTCGCTGTGCTCCAGCTTGGGCAGGTAGTAATACACACCTGAACCTTGTTGTAGTCGCTGCTGGTAATTCAGTAAAAAGTACAAAGCAAAGTCCATTAGCGCGCCGGGAATAGCTTGGCCATTACGCTGCACGTGCTTTTCCGGTAAGTGCAGGCCGCGAACTCGTGCAATTAGGAGTGCAGGATCAGGGCCAACTTCGTAGTGCTTGCCACTGTCTGGGTCGGTATAGGTCATGCCGCCAATGTTGGCGTCACGCAGGTTAATTTGACCGTTAACCATGCCCTCCCAGGTAGGAGATTGTGAATCCTCAAAGTCGGCCATGTAACAATCGACATTGGCATTCAGAGCGTTGATGACCATTTTGCGATCCACCGGTCCGGTAATTTCTAAGCGGCGTTTTTTCAAATCTGCTGGCAGTTCGGCAATGCGCCAGTTTCCTTCACGGATGTTTTGAGTTGCAGAGTCAAAATCAGGTAACTGACCCTGGTCAAATTGAGCCTGACGTTGCTGACGCTTCTTTAACAGCGACTCTAACCGTGGTTGAAAGGTATCGACTAACTCAGCGAGAAAAGACTGATTCTCGTCGTTGAACAGCGCTTTTGCATCGTCATCAAGGGGTTGACTGAAGTTAAATAGATTGTTCATTTTTGAATCCGTTGTTACTAGTTTGTTAACACGGATTAAGAGTAGATGCTGGTCGCACCATTAGTCTAATTTATGCTGTTAATTAGCAGTATTCAGGAGGGTTATTATGATGGCCTGACGTTTACGTCAGAAACGGCATTAGACCTGACATAAATGTCAGGCTATGTGCACCCTGTAGCCTGATGTTCACATCAGGTGAGATGCCCCACCTGGCATAAATATCAGGCTACATAAGTGTCAGGCATTTAAATTCTAAAACGCTTAACCAATTCATTAAGGTCAACGGCCAGGCGCGAGAGTTCGCGGCTCGAGGCATTGGTTTGCTCTGCACCGGAGGCTGTTGAATTAGACAGGTCACGAATGCTGACCAGGTTTTTGTCCACATCGCGCGACACGTTTGCCTGTTCTTCTGCGGCACTGGCTATGGATGTGTTGTGATTGTTTATTTCACTGACAGCAGCAGTAATCAGCTGCAATGCTTCACCGGCTTCACGTGCCACGTCCAGAGTCTTAGTGGCGCGCTCTAAGCTTTTATCCATGGTGGCGACAGAGCGGTCGCTGGACTCATTGATAGCTTTAACCATGTCTTCAATTTCAACGGTGGACTGCTGTGTCTTGTGAGCTAACGAGCGAACTTCATCCGCAACAACGGCAAACCCGCGACCTGATTCACCAGCACGAGCCGCTTCTATTGCTGCGTTTAGTGCCAGCAGGTTCGTTTGTTCGGCAATACCGCTAATAACTTCAAGCACTTTAGTAATGCTCTTAACTTTTTCCGCAAGCTCGGTCACGTTACCTGAAGAATCTCCAATTTCCTGAGACAACTCTTCAATAGCACGGACCGTTTTACGTACGCGGTCATTACCTTGTTGCGCTTGTTGATTTGCTTCGTCGGAAGCTTCAGAAGCGTTTTGAGCATCCTGAGCAACGGTTTCAACGGCGGTGGTCAGCTCGTTTACGGCCGTTGCTGCCTGTTCTAATTCTTCCGACTGCTGCTGAATAGTCCGGGTAGACTCTTCAGTCACTGAGCTTAGTTCTTCAGAGGTTGACGCTAATTGCTCCGACGATTCCGATATGGTGGTAATAGAATTGCGCAGTTCTGTTTGCGTTCGTTCTAATTGACGAAGTAGCTGTGCAGGCTCATCCTTGCCGACAATTTCAATACGTTGCGTTAAGTCGCGCTTAGCAATGCTTTCGGCAAAATCAACGGCTGCTCCGATAGGTTTGACAATGCTGCGGGTCAGTACAACGGCGAACAGAACTAATAACGCAATGACAACGACTAGTACTACTATAACGGCAAGAATCGAGTTTTCGGCGACATTGTGAGCGTTGTCCGCTGCCTGATTAATTAGAGATCTTTCAGCGCCATACATTTTATCCAGTTGCTGTGTGATTTTATCCGTTAACGGAAGTATGCTGTTTTCACGAATAGATGCGATAGCGTCTACCAGACCTGCGTCGACAAGCTTGTTAAACTGTTCATTGAGCTTCCAGTATTCTTTGTCAAGTTCTTCATATTCGCTTAAGAGCTTTTGAGCCTGAGGGTCTTGAACCATGCTCTTGTATTGGCGCTGACTTTCCTTCAATTGAGTTATTGCGTCTGATAACTTCTGTTTGTATGTAGCAAGACGCTGTGGATCGTTTACGTAACTTGATACATTGGCAGAATGAATTCGCACCAGAAGAAACTCTTGGTTCAGCTCGCTCATTTCTTCAAGCACAGGTAACTGCTTTTCGCTAACGGTGGTTATTCCGTTATCAATAATTTCAATACGGTTTAACGCGAAAATACCCAAAATGAGAGTGAGTAACCCTATCAGTCCAAACGCGATACTGGCGCGAATACCTATGGAAATTTGACGTAGCATGATTTATTTCCTCGTTATGCAGTTGCTGATAACTAAGTGTAGCAAATTTGTATACATTTAAAATTTGAACGCTCATTTGCTATCGGCAGCTAACCCGAGAAACAATAACTTTTTAGTAAACTTTTTAGTTTTTCCTGAGTTGGTTTTATGCTTTCAGTTAACAGATATTCGTCGGGCTGATGTGCCTGGCGTATCGATCCAGGCCCCATAACCAGTGTTTCACAGCCGAGTTCCTGAAGAAAGGGCGCTTCAGTGCAGTAGTTAACCGCATGCGCCTGAGTTTTCGAAATTTTCTCGGCTAATTGTACCAATGCGGAGTCGGTACTTTGCTGAAAAGCCGGTATGGGGTGGTGCAGTGAAATGAGCTCAATTGACCCCGGATAGCGAGCCTGAATATTTTCCGTTGCCTGGTGCAGGTGAACGTAAAGCTCATCGACAGACAAGCCCGGCAGCGGCCGAATGTCCAGATGCAGCTCGCAACAACCACAAATACGGTTGGCGTTGTCGCCGCCATGAATGTGACCAAAGTTCATGGTGGGGTGTGGCACAGAAAAGCTTGAATCTGAATATTTATGCTTGAACTCTTCTTTTAATTTCATAAGTGCTGAAATGACTTCGTGCATCAGTTCTATGGCGTTAATACCCAATGCCGGATCTGAGCTGTGGCCGGAGCGTCCAGTAATGCGAATAACTTCGCTCATGTGGCCTTTGTGCGCGTATACCGGGCGCATATCTGTGGGTTCGCCTATTACGCAGTAGTCGGGTTTGAGGTTAACAAAACGACTAACCTCACGGGCACCGTCCATAGTGGTTTCTTCGTCAGCGGTGGCCAGTATCATCACGGGCTTGGTTTGCTGAGCCGCGTCCAGCTCGCTCAGAGCCTGAATAACAAAAGCAAAAAAACCTTTCATATCAATGCTGCCAAGGCCGTACCAGCGGTTGTCCTGTTCAGTGAGTTTAAAAGGGTCGAAGTTCCAGCGGCTGGCGTCGTAAGGCACTGTGTCAGTATGTCCGGACAGCAGTAAGCCTCCACTTCCTGCTCCCCGGCGAGCCAGTAAATTGAACTTTCCCGGCTGACTTTGCAGTTCATTGATTTCGCACTCAAACCCTAATATCTCCAGCCATTCAGCCAGTAAATTCACAACTTTCTGATTGCTGTGATCCCACTTCGGGTCGATAGAGCTGATGGAAGGCTGTGCAATGAGTTGCTGATACATTGAGAAGAATGATGGTAAGGCTGGGGTGCTCATGATAGTAATCCTTAATATAATTATTCACTATTATTGCATAAGTATATTTATTCGGTTATTCTGCATTTTTACTCAGAAACAGCAACAGGTTTTTGTCGCATGCAGTATACAGCAGCGCAGTCTCAGTCAGTCGCAATAATCGGAGCCAGCGGTTACGTCGGCGTCGAACTAACCCGCTTGGTGCAACAACATCCGGCGCTTAGTCTTTTGGGTTGTTATGTTTCTGAGCATAGCAGTGATGCAGGCTCGTTGTTGAGTGATTTACACCCACAATATGCACATTTAGTGAAACTCTCGTTGCAGGGCTTATCCAGCCAAAAAAAAGAGCTCATTAAAAGCTCGGCTGACACAGTGTTCCTCTGCACGGATCATGGCGTGAGTGTGGAGCTTGCGCCCGAGTTTCTGGCTGCTGGCTTGAAAGTCATAGACCTGTCCGGTGGCTTTCGGTTAAACGCAACTGAAGATTATCCCTCATTTTACGGCTTTGAGCATCAGCAGGACTCGTGGCTACAACAAGCGGTTTATGGGTTGGCGGAATGGTACCCGCAAGAAATAGCTGCCGCACAGTTAGTTGCTGTGCCCGGTTGTTACCCTACAGCGGCGTTAATGGCATTGCTTCCGGTAAAACAGGCAGGCTTACTCAGCTGCAACAAAATTATTATTAATGCGGTATCCGGTGTGACCGGTGCCGGGCGGAAGGCCGCGCTGACGAGTCATGGTGCGGAACTTTCTTTGCAAGCGTATGGGCTGTTTGAGCATCGGCATACTCCGGAAATTGCTCAACAGTTACAGCATGAGGTGTTGTTCACTCCGCATTTAGCGCAGTTTCCGCGCGGCATTCTGGCGACTGTATATGCCGAGCTTAACGATGATGTTAGCGACGCCGATTTAGATAAAGCCTATCAATGTTATGCAGATCAGCCTTTGGTTCGTTTTGAAAAACAAGCACGACCAGCCATTAAGAATGTGGTGCAGCAACCCTTTGTGGATATTGGCTGGCACCGGCAGGGCAACCAGCTTATTGCTTTTTCGGCCATTGATAACTTGCTAAAAGGTGCTGCCAGCCAGGCCATTCAGTGTGTGAACCTGCAGCTTGGCTTAGCACTTGAAGAGGGGCTGTTATGAGAGTGATAAAGCTGGGCGGCAGCCTGCTTGAACAGCCCGATGAGATGAGAGCTCTGTTCGCGTCCCTGTCAGACACTGAAAACAATACCGTTATTGTGCACGGCGGCGGCGCTCTGGCTCAGCAATGGCTGTCCACCGCTGGCCTAAAGAGTGAAAAGCATGAAGGGCTGCGTGTCAGCCCTGAGCAACATATGCCTTACATAGTGGGTGCTTTGGCGGGGTGTGCGAATAAACAGCTGATGTCCTGGGCGATTGCTGCAGGAGCATGGCCTATTGGTTTAACGCTGCATGAGGCGGGTATTTCTTGTCGGCGGCAATCTGCCGAGCTTGGGCAGGTAGGTACTTGCGAGCTGTTTGAGTCCGGGTTAATTACTAATTTGCTCAAATGCGGTTACCTGCCATTAATAAGCTCTATTGGCTTCGGTAAACAGGGCGAATGGTTCAATGTTAACGCCGATGACGCCGCGGTTGCGGTTGCCGCAAACTTAGACGCCGATTTACTGTTTCTAACCGATGTCGATGGCGTGCTCGACAGCGAAGGCCGCTTGATAGAGCAGCTGGACAGCAGGAGTATTGACGAACTGACAAAAAGCGGTGTGATTAGATATGGCATGCTGGTTAAAGTTCGCAGCGCACTTAACGCAGCAAAACGCTTACGACGATGTGTGCGAATAGGCAGTTGGAATTTGATAAGTAAAACCCATTCAGGCACACAGATTAGTGAGTAAGTATGATGAAACATTGTCTATCCGGGCTGGAGTTAACTCCGGCTAACACATTGCAATTATTGGCGTTAGCGCAAGAGCAAAAAGCACACCCCGAAAAATACCGCCAGACTCTGGCAGGCCGTAGCGTTGTGACTCTGTTTGAAAAGCCGAGTCTGCGTACGCGTTTGTCTTTTGATATTGGCCTGCAAAAACTGGGCGGTCATGCAGTTTATTTGAATGAGCAAGGAAAGGGCATGGGCGTGCGCGAAAGTGTTGCTGATTATGCCCGCAATTTATCGTGCTGGGCCGATGCCATTGTTGCACGGGTTATGTCGCACCATACATTACAAGAACTGGCTCAGCACGCCTCAGTGCCGGTAGTGAACAGCTTGTGTGACCGGTTTCACCCCTGTCAGGCGTTGGCCGATTTTTTAACCCTGCAGGAGCACTACGGCAAGGTGAAAGGTCTGAAGCTGGTGTATCTGGGCGACGGTAATAATGTTTCGCATTCTTTGATGTTGACTGCGGCCGCACTGGGCACAGATTGCACCATTATTTGCCCCCGGGGATATGAACCTGATGCAGAACTTGTCAAAAAGGCGAAAAAACAAGCTGAAGAAAGTGGTGCTGACATTGTGGTTACCCACGATATTGCCGCTGTGGCAGGTGCTGATGCGCTCTATACCGACACTTGGGTGTCGATGGGCGATGATAAACCGCTGAGTGAAGTGCGCGACACCTTCCAGCCCTACCAAATCAATTCGCAGCTGGTCGAGCACAGCGGCGCCACTTCGGTGTTGCACTGTCAGCCAGCGCATCGGGGCTACGAAATTACCTCCGATGTAATGGACGGCCCGCTGTCGCGCTGTTTTCAGCAGGCTGAGAACCGCCTGTATGCGCAAAATGCCTTATTAACTTTATTATTAAACCCCACGGCAGCCGCACTGCCAGAATTTATGGAGAAAGCCTCATGAGCAATGTAAAAAAAGTGGTACTGGCCTATTCTGGTGGCCTGGATACCTCGGCGATTGTGCCCTGGTTAAAAGAAAACTATGGCTGTGAAGTGGTGGCCTTTGTGGCCGACGTTGGGCAGGGAGCAGAAGAGCTGGAAGGCGTTGAGGAAAAGGCCAAAGCTTCAGGTGCTTCTGAATGCCATGTGGTGGACTTAAAGGACGAATTCGTTAAAAACTATGTGTACCCGACCCTGAAAACCGGCGCAATTTATGAAGGCACTTACTTATTGGGCACCGCTATGGCGCGGCCGATAATTGCCAAAGCTCAGGTTGAAGTGGCGCGTAAAGTCGGTGCTGACGCACTGTCTCACGGTTGTACTGGTAAAGGTAACGATCAGGTGCGGTTTGAGTCTTGTTATGCGGCCTTAGCACCAGACTTACAAGTGATTGCGCCCTGGCGGGAATGGGAGTTAAGCAGCCGGGAGTCTTTGCTAGGTTATCTGGCGGAACGTAATATTCCCTGTTCAGCTTCAGCGACCAAAATCTACAGCCGCGACGCTAACGCCTGGCATATTTCGCACGAAGGTGGCGAACTTGAAGACCCCTGGTGCGAGCCTACCGAGAAGGTCTGGACTATGACGGCATCGCCGGAGCAGGCACCGGACAAACCCGAATACCTTTGTGTTACGGTGGAAAACGGTGAAATTGTGGCGGTGAATAACCAGGCGCTGTCGCCTTTTGAATGCTTGAGTGTTTTAAATGACGTTGCTGCTAAGCACGGTGTTGGCCGCGTGGATATTGTGGAGAACCGTCTGGTGGGAATGAAAAGCCGCGGTTGTTATGAAACCCCGGGCGGTACCGTGATGATGGCAGCGTTGCAGGCTATTGATGAACTGGTGCTGGACAAAGTCAGTCGTAGCTGGAAAACTCAGTTGAGCGAGCAGTTTGCGCAATTATTGTACGATGGTCGCTGGTTTACCCCTTTGCAGCAATCGGTTATGTCTGCGGCACAGTCGTTATGCGCAACAGCCAGTGGAGAGGTGGTTCTGAAGCTTTATAAAGGCTCGGTAACCGCGGTACAGAAACGTTCGCCGCACAGCTTGTACAGCGAGGATTTTGCTACCTTTGGTGCCGATGAGGTTTACAACCAGGCACATGCCGAAGGCTTTATCCGGTTGTTCTCTCTTCCGAGCCGGATTGCGGCGCTGCAAAAACAACAAAAGGGATAGGTTATGGCGTTATGGGGCGGACGTTTTGCGGCAGGACCCGATGCCGCGTTTCAGCAGTTTAATGACTCGTTACCCTTTGACTATGTGCTGGCGGAGCAGGATATTACCGGCTCTAAAGCCTGGGCCAACGCCCTGCAAAAAGTTGGGGTGCTCAGTGCTGAAGAGTGCGAACAGTTACAACAGGCACTGGAGGAACTATTAGGTGAAGTGCGTTCTGATCCTGCGGCTGTTGCTGTCGGCGGTGATGAAGACATTCACTCGTTTGTTGAGGCGGCACTGATAGCCAAGGTTGGAGACTTAGCCAAAAAACTCCATACCGGGCGTAGCCGTAACGATCAGGTCGCGACCGACTTGCGATTATGGTGTCGTCAGCAGTCAGAAGTTTTGCAACAGGCGTTGCAGCAAACCCAGCAGGCATTGCTGGGTTTAGCTGAGCGCGAACAGGGCACGGTTATACCCGGCTATACCCACTTGCAACGAGCCCAGCCGGTATTGCTGGCGCATTGGTGTTTAGCTTATGTAGAAATGCTGCAGCGCGACAGCGAACGTTTAGAGGATGCCGTAACGCGCCTGAATAAAAGTCCGCTGGGTTGCGGGGCTTTGGCGGGAACGGCGTATCCGGTGGACCGTGAAGCCATTGCCAGCGAGCTGGGCTTTAGCCAGGCGACGCGCAACAGTTTAGATTCCGTTTCCGACCGTGACTTTGTGGTGGAACTTTTGAGCACGGCATCGTTATCTATGCTGCATTTGTCGCGTCTGGCGGAAGATCTAATCTTCTATAATTCCGGCGAGGCTGGCTTTATTGAGCTGGCAGACAACGTGACCTCGGGTTCTTCGTTAATGCCGCAAAAGAAAAACCCCGATGCGCTGGAACTGGTACGTGGCAAAAGCGGCCGCGTGGTGGGCTCGCTAACTGGGTTGATGATGACCTTAAAGTCTCTACCGCTGGCTTACAACAAAGACATGCAGGAAGACAAAGAAGGTTTATTTGACGCCTTTACCACCTGGCAGGCCTCGCTGGCTATGGTGACTTCCAGTCTGCATGGGTTAACCGTGAACCATGATGTTTGCCGTAAAGCAGCGCAGGGCGGTTATGCGAATGCTACCGAGCTTGCGGACTATCTGGTGTCCAAAGGCGTTCCTTTCCGTCAGGCACACCATAATGTGGGCGAGTTAGTGCAGCAGGCTATTCAGGCTCAAAAACCGCTGGAAGATATGCCGCTGGAGGCGTTTCAGGCGGTTGTTCCGGTTATTGAGCAGGATGTTTATGAGTGGCTGACGCTGGATGCCTTACTGGAAAAGCGCTGTGCACTGGGCGGTACCTCACCGCAGCGCGTAAACGAAGCATTAAAGAGCGCTCAACAGCAGCAGAAAATTCGCATTAGGGATGCTAACCTCGGTGACATTGGAGCGATTCTGGATTTAGTTCAGCACTGGGCCGGAGCAGGGGAAAACTTACCGCGGGCCAAGGACGACATCGTACATTCAATTAATGAGTTTGCGGTGACCGAAGTGGACGGCAAAGTGATGGGTTGTGCGTCGCTTTACATCTATACCACTGGCCTTGCCGAAATTCGCTCGCTGGGTGTCCATCCGCATACGGAAGTTCGCGGGCAGGGTCGCATGCTGGTGTCTTATTTATTGAAAAAGGCGCGGTTACTGCAATTGAACCGGGTCATTGTGCTGACCCGGGTACCGGACTTTTTTGAGCAGCAAGGTTTTAGTCATTGTTCTAAAGACAGCTTGCCGGAAAAGGTGATGAAGGACTGCGAATTATGCCCAAGGCTGGCCAACTGCGATGAGCTGGCCATGGACTTTCACCTTCAACCACCGGACGAGAGGCTGATATTTAGTACAGCGTTGTGATCCAGCGCTCTTCGTTAATAAAGGACCAGCTCCAGTCGTCCCATTTATCGCTAAGCCCCTTGGTTTTTGCTTCATCAAGGGTCATTCCCTGTTGTTTCATGGTGTCAACTTCGGCTTTGGTCTCTTTAAGCATGGTTAGAAAGCCCTGGTAATCTTGTTTGTTAGCTAACGGACCGTGGCCCGGAATGATCACCGTTTCGTCATTAATGCGACTTAATAATTCTTCAACGTTGGCAATGTAGCCGTCAACGTCACCACCGCTCTTCAGGTCAATAAAAGGGAAGCGTTCATTAAAAAATAAGTCACCGGGGTGCAGCACATTAGCGTCTTCAAACCATACTGCGCTGTCACCGTCGGTGTGGCCTGCAGGCAAATAAAACACACGAACGGTGTCATTGTTTAAGTGGAAGGTAAGGGTTGAATCAAAGGTAATGGCTGGAAGGCCGGCTGCGTTGAAATCGCTATCCTGACTCAAGCGTTCTCGCACATGGTCATGAGCATAAATAGTTGAGTTCTGATTATTGGCAAACCAACTATTAGAACCTACATGGTCGCCGTGGAAGTGAGTGTTCAGAATATAACGAACCTCTTCACCACTCAGCTCCTTAATTTTGGCGGCAATTTTTTCTGCTACCTGAGTGTATTGATCATCAACCAGGAATACGCCGTCATCGCCGGATGACATCAGCATGTTGCCGCCAGCGCCTGTGAGCATATAAATATTATCGGCGACTTCGTTGTGCTCGACGATAACCTCTTCGGATTGATAGGCCGCTGCTGGTAAAGCAAGTACAGACAGAGTCGTCAGTACACAACTGAGTAATAATTTACGCATGGGGTTTCCTTTTTGGTTTTTCATTATTGATATAGGTTACTTATTCAACAAGCGCAAAGATCAACAGCATGACCTCAAGTGACTTAAATGTGAATATATTGTTACATTCTTATGTTGTCACAATATTGTCATGCAAGCGTTTTACTCTTCACCCCGACTTAAATCATAACTGGATAAAATCCAAGTCGGGAGAACCCAATGAAATTTAATACCTTATTCAAAATCTCTGCAGTAACGACAGCTTTATTTTTGGCCGGTTGCGGCGGCGACATTAATGTTACACCAACGGTTAATAATGGCGGCGGCGCTGACGGTGGTAATGGTGGCGATGGCGGTACCAGCGTAGAGTGCGCTAGTTACGGCGATGTGGAAGGTACCTACGACGGTCAAGACTGTACCTATGATGAAAATTTCGCCAGTGCGACCATCGAAATTGATGAAGATATTACTTTTGAAGAGTTGCCTGACGGTGGTGTGCACGTATTTGAAGGCGCGCTGCAAGTTGGTGTCGATTGCGACACGACGACAAGCTGTGAAATTAACCAGAATGGCCCGGTTATGACCGTTGAACCAGGTGCTACACTGGCCTTTACTTCTGGTGAAGCCATTATTCAGATTGCTCGTGGCGCGCAGTTAAATGCTGTTGGTACTTTCGACAAGCCAATTACATTTACCTCAGCTAACGCATTTGACCGTCTGAATGTTTCTGGTGACGCACCGCGCTACGCGGACTGGGGCGGCATCATTATTAACGGTAACGGTATTACCAACCAGTGTACTGATGCACAGCGCGATGGCGGTACTTGTAACGTAGAGTCTGAAGGTATTGTGAGCTATTACGGTGGTAATGATAACACTGATAGCAGCGGCTCAATGAAATATGCAAAAATTTGGTACGCCGGTTCAGGCCCTCGCGATGGTGGTGATGGCGATGACCTTAACTCATTAACTTTAAACGCTGTTGGTTCTGGATCATCTTATGAATTTATCCATATTCATCAAGGCTATGATGACGGTATTGAGTTCTTCGGGGGGAAAGCGGATGTTAAAAACGTGGTTTTCACCGATACTCAGGATGACTCAATGGACATCGATGCTGGTTGGCAAGGCCGTGCACAGTTCCTGTTTATTAAACACGGTACAGTGACGGTAGATGGCAATACTAACTACATGGGTAACGGCGGATTTGAAGCCGACGGTGAGAAAAATAACGGTCCAGACTACAGCCAGGCACCAACGTCAGCACCGACCATTGCTAACGTAACTATTATCACCACTGATGGTAAATCTGTACGTGATAACGATCCATCTATTGCCACTAAGTTTGATGATAACTTCCAGGGTCAAATGTATAACGTCCTGAAAGTTAAAGAGAATGGTACTGCTGACGACGGTTGTATCTTCTTTACTTCAGACGGTGAAGCAGGCGTAGATAACGGCGAGCTGGACTTCTACAGCTCAGTTTTAGCCTGTACTAACAACTTCGTAAATACCGGTGATAACACCTTTGCAGATGGCGAAACTTACTCAGCCTGGTATCCGAACGGCGGCGTAAACGAAATTCTTGATGGCTCCGCTACTGTTCTGAATGACGACGGTATCTCTACAGATATGACTTCTTCTATCACTATCTCGGCGAATGACTTAACGTCACTAAACGATGACTTCTTTACTCCGGTTGATTTCATCGGCGCATTGTCTGACGACGATACAAGCTCTGAGTGGTACCAGTGGGTTGAAACTGCTGTAGCTGCTGCTGACGCAGACTAATTTGAGTTGGAATGCGAATGAATAGGCGCAACGGTGTTGCGCCTATTTTCCGATTTTATTGCAGGAGTTGGTTATGAAAAATCAATACAAACTCAAGCCTGTTGCTTTAGCGGTTGGATTAGGGTTGTTTGTCTCTGCGCCAGCAGCTTTGGCTCAGCAAGCCGATGAAGCAGACGTTGAACGCGAATCGACCATTGAAGAAGTGGTTACCACCGGCAGTCGTTTGCAGGGTAGTGCCGCGGCTGTTGTTCAGGAACGTAAAAATCAGGCTTTTGTGGCTGATATTCTGGGTGCCGAGCAGTTGTCCCGCTCTGGCGACAGTGATGCGGCCTCGGCTTTACGTCGGGTGACCGGTTTAACACTGGTTGACGGTAAATTTATTTATGTACGTGGCCTCGGTGAGCGTTATTCAAGTGCCCGTATTAATGGTGCCAGCATTCCCAGCCCGGATTTAACCCGTAACGTCATTCCTTTGGATATTATCCCATCAACTATTATTGAAAGCATGGCAGTGCAAAAGGTGTTTTCACCTTCTATGCCGGCGGCTTTTGGTGGCGGCAATATTGATATTCGTACGCGTTCTTTGCCCGACGACTTTGTCTTTAGTCTTGAAGCGGGTGTTGGCATGAATAGCAACGCAGACGAAGGTTATACCTATAACCGGGACGACAGCGGTATTCCGGCAGGCATAAAAGACGCAATTGGCCGCTACCAGGGTGACTTTAGTCTACGTAATATTGTTAATACCGACGGTCTGACCGGTTCTGGAAATAGTGCGGGTAATCAGGCTCGGGCAATAAATGCGTCGCTGGCTAAACAGTTACCACGAGACATGGTGCTGAAGAAAGAATCTTTAGACCCTAACATGGACTTTAAAGCCACCTTAGGTAATAGCTTTGACGAGTCATTTTTCGGTGGAACTATAGGCGTGTTAGCCGCGGCTTCCTACGATAATGACTGGGATGTTTCTGAACGCAAAAATGCGGTTATCAGTAACAACGCAACAGCTGATTGCTCAACTTCTCTGGCGACGGTCGAAGACATCTCTAAGTCTTGTTACAACACCTTTGAAGAAACCACAGTAACGACAGAAACTGAGCGTCTGAACGGCTTTTTCACTGCGGGTTATGAATTAGATACACACAGTGTCAGTTATACCAAAATTTATCTAGAAGACTCGGAAGATGAATCGGAGTTTGGTATCAAGCAAAGCCCGAACGGCAGTAACCTGAAAACTATAGTTGGAACCGGTATTGCTAACCGCGAGCACGAATTCAAATACGAAGAGCGTGTCTTAAACGTCGATCAGTTCCGCGGCCAACACACCTTTATGGATTACTGGGGCATTGGTTTCGACTGGCAGTATACGGAATCAAAAGCGGAAACGGATATCCCTACCGAAGTTTCGTATCGTTTTGACGATATTTATGACACCGAGGGTAACTTCTCTGAAACTCGCGTAACGGGCGATGACAACCGTGCTATTTTCCAGTTTGTTGATATGGAAGATAACGTTAAGTCTTACGGCGGTAACCTGTCATTACCACTTGCGTTTTCTGGAATAGAGCTTGAGCTAAAAGCAGGCTATGACTTTGTTGATAAAGCGCGTTATTACAGTACCAGTCGCTTTAGTCTGGACAATGCATCGGGTTCGCGTTTGTCAGTGCTGGACGACTTAGATGACGTGTTAGGTGTCACGGGTTATTTGACGGATGATGTTATTGATGACAACGATTTCCGTATTTCTTTCCGCGAACCCAGTGCGCCAAATGCGGATGACTATCTGGCAGCCCAGAAAATTGATGCCTATTACGGTGAATTCGACGCAATATTCGATAACACCTGGCGTGTAAGTGGTGGTGTTCGTTATGAAGACTTTAAACAGGTTTCTCTGGCAACATCGAGCTTAATTTTTAGTGAGCAGGATTTAAATAATTATTTCAATCCTGAGCGTGTGCTTGAAAGTACCATTGCTGAAGACGACCTCTACACGGCTTTATCGCTGACTTATATGGCCAGTGATAATTACCAGTTGCGTTTTGGTTACGGCGAAACCGTTGTGCGTCCGGATTTACGTGAAACAGTGCCGGTGGCTTACTACGATCCAATTACGGACATTCGTACGTTCGGAAGAGCTGGCTTAGAGAGCAGTGATTTACGTAACTACGATGCACGCTTTGAGTACTATGCCGATAATGGTGACAATTACACCATTGCGGCTTTCTATAAGGACATAGAGAACCCCATTGAGTCAGTGCTTCAGGTGGGCGATGAAGATTACACCTTAAGTTACGTTAATGGTGAATCAGCTGAAGTCTATGGTGTTGAGTTTGAGTGGCTGCACGATTTAGGTTACCTGGCGAACGGGTTCTTTACCTCTGGTAACTTAACCTTGAGTGACTCTGAAGCGTCGATTGATCCGGCATTGGCGGGTAACTTAACCAACCGGACTAAGCGTATGACGGGACACTCTGAGTACGTTGCCAACTTCCAGTTGAACTACGACTCAGCTAACGGTGAACATGCTACTTCACTGGTGTATAACGTGTTTGGTGAGCGTATCTTAGCGGCTGGTATCGGTGGACGTGAGGACGCTTACGAGCAACCCTTCCATTCACTGGATTTGGTTTACAGTTATTATCCGAGCTTTAATTCTAAAATCGGCTTAAAAGTTAAGAACCTGCTGGGCGAAGATCAGGAAGTGACTCAGTCGGATATTCTGGTTCGTAGTAAAGAAGTTGGAACCGTCGTTAGCTTGAGTTATAGCTACGAGTTCTAAGTAGCCCGATGTTTACATCAGGTGAGATGCTTGAAGTCATTATCTGATGTTGAGCATTCGGCTACGGAGAGGAATAGTGGTAGAGGGCGCGCCTGACGGTTGCAGTGGACTATTGAGGAGGTGTGCAGCGCCATGGATGGCGCTGCCCAAGCCCTACAGGGATGTATTTACGGGCGTCCTCCTCAATAGTCCCTGCGGCCCCAGCGCCCGCTACATTCACCTCACCTGAGGTGAACCTCAGGCTACGTCATCTTTATCTCTAGCGGCTTTAACGTATCTAAATGCACGTCGCGTTGAGGGAAGGCGATAACAATATCGTTCTCGGCGAAAAGCTTATCCAGCTTAAAGCGAATGTCTGACTGCACCCGGCGAATATCCATAGGGGCTTCTACTTCCGTCCAGAACAGCAAATTAAACGTCAGGCTGTTGTCACCAAAGTCATCGAAAAACACTTCAAAAGGTAAGCGCTGAACGATTTTCTCGTGTTGGCTGGCCGCTTCCATCATCAATTCGCGGACTCTGTCTATCGGCGAGCCATAAGCAACGCCCACGGTGACTGTGCTGCGTATTTCAGTGGATACCAGCGTCCAGTTCACTACACGCTGTTCCAGAAAGTAGCTGTTTGGTACCAGCACATGCACACCGTCGAAACGTTTTATGCGAACGCAGCGGTTGCCAATTTCTTCAATACGACCGCGTTCGTTCTCGAGCTCTACAATGTCACCAATGCGGATAGGGCGCTCGGCAATTAATATCATGCCGGAAATAAGGTTGTTTAGCAGGTTCTGGGCACCAAAACCGACACCAATGGCTAATGCACCACCCAGAACCGCGAATATGGTAATAGGGATGCCAGCGACCGGTAGGGCAATGAGCACAATAAGTACATAAGCCAGAAAAGAGAATAACTTACGAAAAGCATAAATGGTGTTCTGAGAGGCGTGGCCGGATTTTAAGGCACGCTTAACCAGACTAGAGCCTATCCAGCGTATGACGATTACGCCAACAATAATCAGCGTAATAGCAATAATGACCTGGCTTAGGTATATCTGCGCGTCTCCGGTTTTCCATAACTCGACATTCCAGATTCTATTTAAACCAGAAGAGATGTCTGTCCAGGACATTTGCATAATCTATTTACCTATTATAGTGAATCTTTCTTTGTAATTTACGCGAAAAACACGTACATTGCGCGCTCAATTTTTACCCTATGATCCTGGATGTTGACTACGTGATTTCTGCTGCAAATATCACCATGCAATTTGGTGCAAAGCCTCTTTTTGAAAATATTTCTGTTAAATTCGGCAATGGTAACCGTTATGGCCTGATAGGCGCTAATGGCTGCGGTAAGTCGACCTTTATGCGTATATTAAGTGGTGAGCAGGAGCCTTCGGCTGGCAATGTGTCGCTGGAACCCAATATTCGCATCGGTAAGTTGCGTCAGGATCAATTTGCTTACGAAGACTACAGTGTCGTTGATGCCGTTATTATGGGCCACGAAGAGCTGTGGGCGGTAAAAGAAGAACGGGACCGCATTTACAGCAGCGGCGAAATGAGCGAAGAAGACGGCATGCGTGTGGCCGACCTGGAGACCGAGTTTGCTGAAATGGATGGCTATACTGCGGAGTCACGCGCCGGTGAGTTATTGCTGGGGCTGGGCATACCGGTAGAGCAGCACTTTGGACTGATGTCGGCGCTGGCGCCGGGTGTAAAAATTCGGGTGTTACTGGCGCAGGTACTGTTCTCCGAGCCGGATATTATGTTGCTGGACGAGCCGACCAACAACCTGGACATTAACACCATTCGCTGGCTGGAAGGCGTGTTGGCCGAAAAGCAAAGCACCATGATTATTATTTCGCACGACCGTCACTTTCTGAACACGGTTTGTACGCATATGGCCGATATTGACTATGGCGAGCTGCGCGTCTACCCGGGTAACTATGACGAATACATGTTTGCCGCCACTCAGGCGCGCGAGCAGTTAATGAGCGATAACGCCAAGAAAAAAGAGAAAATTGCCGAGCTGCAGAGCTTTGTTAGCCGCTTCTCAGCGAACGCGTCAAAAGCTAAACAGGCAACGTCGCGTCAGAAACAAATGGAGAAAATTCAGCTGGACGAGGTTAAAGCCTCCAGTCGTGTTAATCCGTACATTCGTTTTACTCAGGAAAAGAAACTCTACCGGTTAGCGCTTGAAACCGAGAACGTGCGTAAGAGCTTCGAAGACGAAGCGGTCTTAAAAGGCTTGAGTACCTCGATAGAAGTGGGTGAAAAAGTCGCTATTATTGGTGCCAACGGTATTGGTAAAACGACCTTGCTGAAATGTTTGATGGGCGAGTACACGCCGGACTCAGGCAGCATCAAATGGTCTGAAAATGCGGCGATAGGTTACTACGCGCAGGATCACGCCCACTGGTTTAAACAGGATATGACCGTTTACGAGTGGATGTATCAGTGGAAAAAACCGGGTGACGACGAGCAGGCTATTCGGGGTGTGTTGGGCCGTATGCTGTTCTCTTCTGATGACATTCAAAAGCCGGTATCGATTTTGTCTGGTGGTGAAAAAGGCCGGATGATTTTCGGTAAACTGATTTTGCAGCGCCCGAATATTCTGGTGATGGACGAACCGACTAACCATTTGGATATGGAATCGATAGAGTCGCTGAACCTGGCACTGGAGCAGTTTGAAGGCACTTTGTTGTTTGTCAGCCATGACCGCGAGTTCGTCTCGACTCTGGCTACTCGTATTATCGAAATTACCGACAAAGGCTTACGTGACTTTGCCGGCAGTTACGATGAATATCTGGCGCAGTTGGCTGCGGCTTAACGCTGCACCATTTTCTGGGCGCTCTTGACCAGTTCGTCAGGATCGCCCATTCGCTCCGGCTTTGTTACGCCGCGTTGGCAGGCTGGGCGCTCACTGATGGTGTTCATCCAGCGCTTCAGGTTTTCTAAGCCATCAAGGCTAACACCAGACCAGTCGTGGGTACGCACCCAACACCAGTTGGCAATATCCGCTAACGAGAAGTTATCACCTGCTAAGTATTCAGACTCGCCTAACCGTGTGTTCAGCACTTCAAACAGCCGACGGCTTTCATTCTGATAGCGCTCAATGGCTGAGGGCAGCTTCTCCGGGAAATACCGATAGAAGACATTAGCTTGTCCCATCATAGGACCAATGCCACCCATCTGAAACATCAGCCACTGGATCATACGTGAACGTTCTTTCGGGTCTTTAGGATTAAGCTTGTCGTAGGTCTCAGCCAGATACAGCATAATGGCACCGGACTCAAACACCGCGAAATCATCGTTATTTTTATCGACAATCACCGGAATACGACCGTTAGGGTTCATTTTCAGAAACTCCGGGCGTTTTTGCTCATTTTCCTGCAACTGCACATGGTGCAGGTTATAGTCCAGCCCCATTTCTTCTAAGGTTACCGTGGCTTTATAACCATTGGGGGTTGCTGAGGTGTAGAGTTCAATCATGTTTATTCCTTAAACCTTTGATGAGTCGCGCTGTTTCATACGCTCGTACCAGGCTTTTAGATTAGGCCAGCGGTCATCGACTCGCAACTGAATTCACCTATCCCGACTTTAGCGAGATTGAAAGGTGCCCTTTAAGCTATTAGCAAAGGCTACGAACTTCTCTTTTATGGTGCGTTTGACTTTCACTTCAACTGAGCCAAGCAACTGGAAGCCTTCAATTCGTATATGCGGAGCTTGTTTCAGGTTGCCCATTGAGGGCGCTTTATTTTCGGTGGAGCCAAGAACACTAAAGACGTTGGTGCTAATGGTAATTTCTTCAGGGACAAAAACTTCAAGACTTGAAAGCCCTCCAATAATTTTGATAGTGACGTCCGGGTGTTGAAAAACGGCATCGGTAAAGTCCAGTTCTACAGAGCCTAGCAGAGAGTAGATGGTGATCTCACGCGGCACTGTCCACACGCCACAGCGTTCATTAGAAGACAGTATGGATATCACCTTTTCCGTTGGTTGAATGCGTCCTTCGCCGTAATGTGGCGAGAACTGCTGTTCTTTCATGCTGTCGTATGATGTGTCTGGCTTCAGCTCCAGGTCTTCTACCAATTCGGCAAGCTGGCTATGTTCAGTCGCATCCATGGCGTGATCAAGCCGACGTTCAAAGGCTTCTTCTGATAACTCACCGTGGCCATAGTTCATTACCAACTGATCAATCGTCTCTTCGCGGACTTTTTCCAGTGGGCGGTCTTCAAATTTTACACTCATTGTGGTTCCTTGTTGTTCTTATGCTCTTATTATGGACAACAAAGCAATTGTTAGGCCATAAATAAATCATAATAAAATCAATTGGTTAACATTTTTGTTTTTATTCGATTTTGTGTGTCTGACCAAAAATTAGGAAAAGTTACCAATTATCGGGAGTTCGGTTGATCTTCTACGAGTTATTAACTTAACTAAAACCTAGAAAAATCAGGTTACTTCAAACGGATACGGCCATGAGTAAACTACCTTTCGTTGTTGATGCCCATACCCACCTTTTTAACGCTCGTTATGTGCCTTTGCAGGGGATTCTTGAGAGTTGGGGAATTTGGAAAATACCGGCAAAGTTGATTAGCAAACTGGCCTATTCCCTAACCGCCAGTTCTACGCTAAAAGAGCGGCTAGAGTCGTTTTCAGTGACATCGAAAAAAGGCGCGACTGAAAAAATCTGCAATGAGTTTGCCCATCTGGTTTGTATTGAGATAGAGCACTATTTACTGGAAGAAGGCAATAGCGACCCGGAGTTAGCCGAAGCCTATCAGGAGCAATTCATTAACAGCGAGCTTTATTCGGTTCTGAAGGAAATACACCAGTATTACGGTGACAGTGAATCGGCTCAGGAACTTGAGTTAGATTACATAAAAACGAAATGGACTTTCAAAGCAGAGACTCAGGTTCAGGATAAAATATCAGGTTGGTTCTCTGGCATTCACAAAATGATTGAACGAATGCTGCGTAAGTCACTGGAGTTTCTGGAAGACGCTGCGGACAAAATAGACTTTGTCTTGAATATGCTACGCAGCGAAGTCGGGATATTTAAGCGGTTAGAAGGCTATTACGACAACTTCTCAGAACGTTATGTGTTTTTTCATTACATGATGGATATGGCTTACCCATTTGACGACAACCCCAAATACGATTTTTATGATCAGCAGTTGGAGCGTATGACGGCGTTGGAGAATTTTTCGGAAGGGATAGTTCTTGGCTTCTCCGCTTTTGACCCTTTACGTTTTGTTTCTCAATCTTCCTCTGACCGCGTGCTTCGTGATGCTATAGAAAGATCATTGGAACATGGCAAGGCAGGGTTCAAGTTTTATCCTCCTATGGGTTACAAGCCTGCAGACAACGAAGCTAACGTGGAACGAGTTGTTGATTATTTTCTGGATTTTTGTGTGGAGTATTCAATTCCAGTTTTCACTCACTGCACCCCGGAAGGCTTTCAGGCCTATAAAGGCTCGGGCCTGAATTCAGACCCGGATTATTGGGAGCAAGCGCTGAAAAAGAACAAGCAGCGAGAAACCATGAGACTCTGCTTTGGTCATGCCGGTGGTGGGAAACGGAAGATGAACGGGCGCTGGGTTAAGGGTTGGCTGTCGGATACGGAAGACGAATGGAATGATCAGAATAACTACGCTCGTAAAGTTGTAGAGCTGTGTCGGCGCTACGAGCATGTCTATTGTGATTTGTCCTACCTGCACGAAATTGTCGAAAGCAAGAAAGCCCAGGAGAGCCTGGCTAAACGACTTGAAATAGAGCTAACGCGTGAAGCCACTGCCGACAAACCTTTTAAACTTGCCGATAAAATAATGTACGGTAGCGACTGGCATATGGTGTCTATGGTTAATGATATTGAAAGGTACTTCGGGCAGATAAAAGCGATTTTTGAAATGCAAAAAATGCAGCTTTTTGCCGATAGGTTTTATTTCAAAAATGCGCTTAAGTACGTTGATTTAGAGGCTTACATTGCACGTGCGGAGAATGTCTTTAGTCAGGATTACATTGCACGGCTTAAAGAGATTAGAACGCACTTGATGTAGCCTGACGCTAATGCGTCAGGTGAGATAGTTAATTAGCTATAGAAAGTCTATGAGAAAAGACGTGATTACTAGGCGAACTGAGCTAACAGGTAACCGGTAATGAACAGACTCACAAAAAGCAGGGCGGCGAGTGCAAATGCTTTTGCGCCGCCTTGTTTGATGACGCTGATGTGTGTGAGCATGCCTAAAGCGGTCATTGCAATACACAGTAAATAAGTGGCAGCTGCTGTGAATGCTGTCGTCACGTCGTCCGGTATCCAGTTCAGTGAGTTGATGATAATAGCGCCAATGAATAGAAAAGCGAACCAAGGAACGGAGACTTTATTATCACCACTTTCTTTGTCTGAACCTTTTGACTTTTGTCTCATCCATACTGCAAATGTTAATAACACAGGTACTAATAAAACCACTCTAAGCATTTTTTCCAATACCGCCATGTGTGCCGCGTTTGAGCTAACTGAGTCGCCGGCGACAACTACTTGTGCAACTTCATGGACGGAAACGCCCACCCATAAGCCATACTGGGCCTCGTTGATATCGAAAAATTGAAACACTAATGGCATAAGCAGCATAGAAAGCGTGCCAAATACAACTACGGTGCTGATAGCGGTTATTACTTTGTGAGGTTTGGCTTTAATGATTGGTTCCATCGCAGCAACGGCTGCTGCACCGCAAATAGCGCTGCCCACGGCAACTAAAATCGCTTGCTCTTTATCAAGCTTAAACAGCTTGGTTCCGGCCCAAATACCGACAAACAGAATAACTGATACCATGGTAACCGCGCTGAATAGACCGTAAATACCAACCTGAGATAAGGCTTGTAAAGTAATATTGAAACCGTATAAGACAATGGCAACTCGTAATATTGATCCTTTAGCGATATTTAATCCAGGAGCGAGCGGTTCTTTGCAACGTGCCGGTAATATATGGCTGACCAGAATCCCAACGCCAATGCTGATTAATAGCGGAGAAACAGACTGAATAGCTGGAAGCCATAGATGGAGCTCCACAACACCTATTGCTAATACAACCGCTGCAATGAGCCCTACGATAGGATGGTTCATGGTTATGCCTTGTATTGATTCTTGTATTTAGGCTGGAGTATAGTGCAATCAATATTAATTAAAATTTAATAAAACTTTATAAAGTTAAAATATATTTATGATTAATTTGCGCCAACTTCAAGTGTTTAAAACCATTGCGGAAACCAGCGGTTTCACTGCGGCCAGTGTGCAGCTAAATATGACCACATCTGCGGTATCTATTAACCTAAAGGATATTGAACAGCAGCTGGGCACTCGGTTGGTGATGCGGGAAAGAGGACGAAAGCATCGTTCACACAAGGTTGAACTCACTGTTGCTGGTATGTGGCTGTACGAGCGAGCCCAAAAAATGCTATCGCTTAGTGACAGCACCGAACGATACTTTGAACAGTTACACAGTAATCGACGGGAAACGTTAAACATAGGTGCCAGTCAGACTGTCGGTAATTATTGGTTGCCGGCTTATATCAATGTGCTAAAACAACAACGTTCCGAGCTCAAAATTAATGTTTATATTGGTAATACCGATGAAATACTCAGCCGAGTTGAGTCGTTTCAGGACGAGATAGGGCTGGTTGAAGGTCCAAGTTCACGCGACGACTTACTCACTAAGCCGTTTAAGGAAGACAGCATGACGCTAGTTGCGCCGCCCGATGACAATGGTAAAGCGTTGGAAGTACAGCCTTGGCTTATTCGGGAAAAAGGCTCTGCCACTCGCCGGCTTACTGAAAAACTTTGGGCTAAGCTTGGCATTAAGCCAGCGAACGTTATTGAATTGAATACCAATGAAAGCATTATTCATTCGGTGGCATCAGGTATTGGAGTTGCCTACGTTCCTAGTATCACAACACCACTTATGTTGGAAGCTGGGTTAGTTAGAGCTTTGCCGACAGAAGGCACGCATCATCGCACCTTATATTATGTGACTCATCGAGACTTGTCCTTTTCAATGGCGTGGATAGAGCGGGTCATAGCTGAGAAAGCCTTATAAGTCATTTATTCCTGGACGAATATTCCGGGAGCTTGCTTTAAATTTTTAACGGGCTATGATGGATTCAGTTGTTAAGAGGACATCATGTTTAAGTCTAACTATTCTATACAGAGTACCGCTCTCACCTTTCCAAATTAAGCCGGACGCGCTTTAAGCGTTCGGCCTGTCTGTTATTCCCTTTAGATAATTTAATGTTCAGTTCGGTTGGAGATAAAGCCGTGCTTAAGCGTGCATTCAGGTTTTGTAAAACCTCGGTTTGTCCGTCAAACCCAATTTTTCAGGAAGCGGGGCAGCAAATGCTGATTGATCCCGTGGAGCTTAGTATTTTACTGAATAGGCTTGAATTCAGTGAGTCAAAAGAAGCGTTAATTGAAAAACGAATTCGAGTTGGAGCATCCGCCGTTCTACGTAATGTGAAAACAATGGAGCAGGTAAAGGTTAGGTTGGTTCCACCAGAGCTGGCGGATACCGACAACTATCTAGTGTCTTTTATTTCTCCCTTAGGCTCGACATTGCTTGGGCTTCGCGTAGGAGATATTGCAACAGTTATCGTTAAAGATATATCAATAAAGTGGGAAGTCCTGACGGTAAATCAAAATCGTCCCGCATCTGATAATGCTTAGAAATGAATTTAACGGAGGGTAGTGCCTTGGAGTAACTTAGTTGTGCAAAGTGCGGATTAATTTAAACATTTGAACAGATAAGGTGAATCCAATGAGTAAAGAAAAACAAAAGAAAAAACCACAATTAACATTGAAAGAAAAACGAAAAGAAAAGAAGAAAAAGAAACTTGATGAGTAGACTTAAAGGGCTCTCCGGAGCCCTTTTTTATGGGAGAGAATATGAATACTAGACCTAACATCGTTATTTCATGTGTCGATATGGCAGTTATTGAGCATCATTTAGATGAGACGCGTTTGCCTCGGGAGTTTTTGGATGAGTTAGAAGTTGAGCTGGCTCGCGCCAAAATTGTTGAGCCGAATGTTATGCCGGCCAATGTTGCTTGTCTGAATCGGCAGGTGACCTTTAAGGTTTTAGAAACAGGGAAAGTGTTTACTAAAACTCTGACTGCACCTGATCAGGTAGATAAATATGATGACAGCTTATCGGTTTTTGCTCCTTTAGGGGCGGCGCTTATTGGTCTTTCCGTAGGGCAATCTATTCAATGGAAAACAAATCGTGGTTTACAGTCAGTTGAGATTGTTCATGTCGCGAGTTAGATTACTCGCTTATAGAGTAATGTTCGACCTAGCGGCTTTAATCAAGTGAGTTTGAACATAATTGACCGTTCGATATCCACTATTGTCTGTTGGCAGACTTAATAAGGAGAGTTTTATGGCGCATGGCGTAGGAATTGCGAAGTTAGACGAGGCGCTCGGGGCGTTGGAAGATATGACTGAAGGTGTTAAGCCTATTACACTGGAAGAGTACCAGCAGCGCGTTGCTAAGGCACAGCAATTGATGCAGGAAAAAGGCATCAGCGCTATGTATTTAAACGCAGGTACTAACCTGGAATATTTTACCGGCTTGAAGTGGTACCCCAGTGAACGTTTGGTCGGCGCCGTTATCCCGGTTAAGGGAAATGTCACCTTAATAGCGCCCGCGTTTGAAGTCGGTTCATTAACCCAGGCTATGATACTGCCCATGGATACGGTTTTGTGGGACGAACATGAATCACCTTATGAACGGTTGCTGAACTTTTTAGCGGAGCATTTTTCTGATGGCTATAAATTGGCGTTGGATGAGTCCACACCATACAGCGTTGTAGCGAAGCTGGAAGAGCGCAAGCCAGCTGAAACAATGTGTGACGCAAAAGTCATTACCGCTGCCTGTCGTATGCATAAGTCGCCCGCAGAGCTGGCGTTAATTCAGACGGCTATGGATATGACCATGGCCGTGCACAGAGCCACCGGTGCCATGCTGCACGAGGGCGTAACCGCTTCTGAAGTTAGAGGTTTTATTAATGAAGCACACCGAAAGGTGGGCGCGTCTGGGTCGTTTTTCTGTATTGTGCTGTTTGGTAAAGGAACCAGCTACCCGCACGGTGTTAATTACGAGCAGAAGCTGGAGAAAAACGACTGGGTGCTTATTGATACCGGTTGCAAGCTGCACGGGTATCACTCTGATATCACCCGTACTTACCCCTTTGGCAACGCGACTGAAGAGCAACAGACGTTCTGGCAGTATGAACGAGACTTACAGCAGGCTGTTTTTGATGCGGCTCATATAGGTAAAACCTGCGAATCGGTTGATGACGCAGTTCGGGTTAAATTGAGCGAACTGGGTTTAAAAGCCGATTATCAATTACCCGGTGTACCGCACAGAACAGGCCATGGTATCGGTATGGACTTGCATGAATGGCCGTATTTAGTCGGTGGGGACAAGACCGAATTGGCACCGGGAATGTGCTTCAGTAATGAACCTATGGTAATTAACCCGGAAAAGTTTGGCGTGCGCCTGGAAGACCACTTTTATATGAGCGAAGAGGGGGCTTTTTGGTTTACCGAACCATCCCGCTCTGTGGATGACCCGTTTAACCTTCTGTGAGCGCATGTAGCCTGACATTTATGTCAGGTGAGATATCGCACCTGATGTGAACATCAGGCTACTGGTACAAAACTGGCACAATGGCTAAAATGCAAAAAGCCCCGCACTTGCGTGCAGGGCTTGAGAATGCTTGGTGCGGAGGCGGAATCGATAAGATCTAATAACTTATTGTTTTATAGTGGATAAAAAATATTAAGATTCAAGCGTGTTACTTACCTTGTTACTAAAACTTCAGCTTTAGTTTTTTGATTGAAAGCTTTTTCACAAATGAATCTTTTAACTTTTTGGCTATGCCCAATACTCGCTTAACACGTTGAACATAGCTATAGTGGTCTGCAACTTGTGAACGTGTAGTGGCAAATAAATTCGGGTAAGCGGATTAAATGGTTGATCTTACCTTTGCATGAGAGTGAGACAGACCGGCATCTCATCGGATTATCTGGTTGATGCTTCACCTACTGCTGGTG